>Ga0272442_10004480_pt1 | contig 19115 bp, 19 predicted proteins | sample SSMForm2O_FD_200262 | JGI IMG/M metagenome (GOLD analysis project Ga0272442, IMG submission 200262) | Marine sediment archaeal communities from Little Sippewissett salt marsh, Falmouth, MA, United States - SSM-Form-2O | ecosystem: Environmental > Aquatic > Marine > Wetlands > Sediment ... | reverse complement strand
TTCCACACGCCACCTTCAACGGGTGGAGTCTGTCCGTCTTCCATCGAAAATGACACTCTACGGTCGCCTCGCCTCAGGATCCTCAGCTGACGCCTGCTTCTGTCGGCAACTACCTAACATACGTTAATCTGTCTGACATTCCGCCGAACCCTTTTCGCATGGGGTCTATCTACATGACATGCGAGACCGGCTACTACTACCCCGCCGCCATGTACGCGCGGCAGGCCTGGGAGGAAGGCCGGTTCGGCGAATTCGTATACGGCGAGGGCGAGTACTACTACCGGCCGCACGCTTACGATTTCTGGGTCCGGCCCGTCTACGGCAACATGCCGCCGATGCTCTACCCCACGCATTCGACGGCCATGGTCGTCAGCATCACCGGCAAGCGGTTCACGCGCGTCACCTGCGTGGGTGACCCATCGCTTCATCCGGACGCTGTCGATCTGCCGCGACGCGGCGAATGGGCCGAAAACCAGGTGAGCAATATGACGATGCTCGGCAAGATGTCCGGCGGCGGCTGCACACGCATCAACGAGATGCGCAACGTCGGCTGCAAGGGCGAGCTCGGCAGCATCCTGGGAACGAAAGGCTCCATCCGCGAACACAGCGGCCGGGCGGTATGGACCGACGGACTCGGCGAGAATATCGACCTGACGGCGCTCTGGGAAGATCCGGCACAACACCCGCAAACAGAGCCGTCGAAACAGCTCCCGAAGAGCTTCGAAGGCCACGGCGGAGGGCACAACGGCAGTCATGGCTTCCTCGCGGACGAGTTCGTCCGCGCCGTTGTCGGCAACTGCCGGCCGCACAACCACGTCTGGCTCGCGGCGAAATACTGCGCACCGGGCATCGTCGCCTGGGAATCACTCAAGCAGGACAGCGCCTGGCTCGACGTCCCCGACTTCGGCGAACCGAACGACGGCCGGGATCCGCTGCCGTATTGAGCCAGGTTGCCCGGCTGCCGGCTCGCATCGGCGTGATTACATTCTTTTCCACCTATTGTAATGGCACGCAGGGGGCTCCTCCGTGTAGTTAGCGGTGAAATGACGAAACACCCACAAACACGGGAGGATAGAACGATGAGAAGCTGGGTAACTGTACCGATGGTTGCGTTGGTGGGGTTGTCGGCGGGCTGCATAAAGACCGCGACTACCATGCACGTGAAGAAGGATGGCAGCGGGACCATCAAGCTCGAGATGCACATGTCCGAGGAAGCCATGCAGAAAGCCGCGGTCATGATGGCCGGTATCATGGCACAGACCATGGGCAAAATGACGGGTGGCGAGGGTGAGATGGACATGGCTCCGCCGCCGGAGATGAAGATGAACGCGCCGAAGTCGCTGTACGATGAAACCAAGGCACGAGCGCTCGCATCGAAGTTCGGCGAGGGCGTACGGTTCGTCAAGGGGAAGGAAACAACCAACGCTGAAGGCTGGAAGGGCTTCACGGCTGAGTACGCCTTCGACGACGTGAACAGAATCACGCTGGGCCCGGACGTTGTCCAGGGGATGGCCGGCATGATCGTAGCGCAACCGGGCCCCGCCGAGACGACCAGGGAGCGAACCGCGTATCGGTTCTCCATGACGCGCGGTGCGCCCAATACATTGTCAATCACGTACCCCCGCCTCCCCGACAGCGATGCGGAGAAGCCCGGGACGACAGAACTGACGGTGCCGAGCACGACCGAGGATCGGGTTGCCGAGATAATGAAAGGGCGTCGAGACGTGATCCTTGTCAGCGTCGAGGGCAGGATTACGACAACCGACGCCAGGTGGCGATCAAAACGCTCGCCAAACACGATAATGCTGTACCTTCTCGATTACGACAAACTCCTGGCTGACCCCGCGGCGAGGAAGAAGATCGAGGAGGTCGATAACCCCCTCGCGCTGGCCGACGCCAAGCTGCCGGGCCTTTACGTCGAGCAGCCCGGGCGGCTTATCACGGTGAAGTTCCAGTGATCACCGGTCAGTGCCTCAATCCCGCCTGTCTGCCAGAAGAAACGGGCTCATGCCTTCTTCACATGCGGCTTGCCGCAGGAAAGACAGTGGGTCCGGGTCTCGCCCGCTTTCCTCCTGAGCAGGTGCACGGGCATCAGGAATGTTGCACCACAATGCCGGCAGTGCAGCTCGCGCGGCCGCGGGACGCCGCAGTGCGGGCAGAAAGGTGTCGGCGGACCCTCCTTGCCGCAGGCTACGCAGTGCGTACCTGCTTCTTCTGACGGCTCTGTCGGCTTCTCTTCCTGTGCCGCCTGGTAGCCCTGCTTCTTTGCCGCCAGCTCTTCCGTGTACTCCTGGAGCTCGGCTACGCTCGCGACGAGCATGTTCGCCAGCGGCTCCGATTTGCGAAGCAGGGACCTGCATTCCGTCGAGCGCTCGAGCGACTTCGGCATCGCGAGCATGGAGTTGAATTCCTTGGCTATCTCCGACTGGCTTCTCAGCATATGCGCCAGCATCTTGCGCCTCTCTTTAAGGAGTCCCTGCAGCGCCTTGTCGCGTTCCGCGGGGTAGTCCCGCAGGGCGTTGCCGGCGGCGCCATTGGCTGTCTGCGCCTCCAGCGCCCGTGCCCGTAACGCTTCCAGCTGCTCCCCGAGCTTCTTCTCTCGTATGCTGTCGGCTTCCTCGCGGCACGTTGCCCACCTTTTATAGGTGATCGTGAAGAAGGCGACGGCCACGAACACGCCGCCGATGAATATATAGTCGCGCAGCTCGCCGCCGTAGACGCCGTTGATCACCATCGCGAGCGTGAACGCGGCCAGCGGGATGGTTCTCGTGGACGCAAACGCCAGGTCGGTGACTCGTGACACGTGCAACACCAACAGCGGAGCGGCAAGTGCCGCCGCAATGCCCATCGCCGTCCAGATCCCTACATCGCCGCGAAATGCCAGCACGGCGAAGATCGCGAAGAACAGGGAGTACGTCAGCGCAAGCAGGAAGAAGTGCCCCCACCGAAAATCCTCCAGTAACCCCGGCTTGTACAGGTCGCTGAGGTACCAGAACCCGAAGCCGAACAGCATCACCGCTATGCCGACGAGCCGGAACAGCAGCAACACCCGGCCCATCGGGCTCTTCTTGCCGGGGATGTCGACAACCATGGCCCGGTCCGTGACCAGGTTCGTGTAGTCCCAGGCCAGCTTGCCCTCGTCCGTGGACGTCGGCTGCAGGGCATCGTCCGGAACCATTTCCGCAGTTACCGCCTCGAAATCCAGGGCAACGTTGACCGAGCGGATACGGCGCGCCGGTGGAAGCCGCAGTATGAAGCGCTCCCTGCCGGATGCCACGAAAGTCACTCGCGCCTCCCTGGTTTCGCCCGACGCCAGTTGCCCGGCCCAGTCGATCCCGGTACGGTTATACAGTACGTTCCGCGCTTCCTTCCGCTCGGCGCCCGATCCGAAGTAGAGGAACACGTCGCGCGCTTCCGTGGTGCCGTCGGGCAGGGGGATGCTCAGGCGCACGACGGCTTTGTCATCCGTCGGGTTGCTTATGACCAGGTCCCCCTCGTACCTGGCCTCGAACCGGGTATACACCTCCATGCCGATACGGTGATGGCTTGCCAAAAGCTGCATCCTTACCCTGGCCGACTCGATATCGGGCAGGATCCCGTCCGGCAGCCGGAGTTTCCGCACAAGGCCCTCCTCCGAATCCGCGAGCGTCCGGCCCGCCGCGGGGCCTTCTACCTTCCGTCGTTTGGACCGGGCCTTCTGTAGGATCTTCATGACCGTCGGAACCACGATGGCGGACAACAGCCCCACCAGCGCAACCACCACCATCAACTCGATCAAAGTGAAACCGCGTCGCCGCCTTGCATGATTTGTCACCGCATATCCTCCTCTTGCGCGATAGCGAAGGCCTACAGGTTCACCAGTCCTTGCTCTCCTGTCCCGTAACCGGTACTATACCAGCCCCATGGAAGGCTTCCATCCCAAAACCTCCCACATGGAAGACCTCAACGCCTACTGCGACGAGCTGAGTACGGCGCTGAAGGGTGGCCTGATCTCCGAGGAACAGTGGTACGAGATGAGGCGCGATGCCACCGCGGAGCTGTATCTCTCGCGAGACGATCCGCGTGGACAGTCCGGGCACGGTGGCAACGCGGACCGCTGGCGCTATACACGCGTCCATATGGTCATTGAGGCTCTGCACAAGGACGGCACGTTCATCGACGTGGGATGTGCGAACGGTCATCTCATCGAATGCCTGCACAACTGGGTGCAGGGCACGGGCCTGGAAGTGGAGTTCTACGGGCTGGATTTTTCGGACAAGATTATCAAGTTCGCACGGAAGCGGTTACCGGCCTTCAAGAAAAGACTCTTCGTCGGGAACGCGGTTACCTGGAAGCCTGACAAGAAATTCGACTACGTCCACGTCCACGAGATCAGCTACGCACCGGAGCACCGGGAACAGGAGTTCCTGGAACACCTGCTGAAGAACTACCTGAACCCCGGCGGGCGACTGATCATAGGCCCGTGGGCCGTTTACCGGGATGGTAGGGAGCTCGAAGAACGCTTGTCTGCCTGGGGCTACGAGCCAACCGGCTACCTGCTCAAGGTCCACGGCTCCGATACCGGTCTCACCCGCAAGATGATCTGGTTCGACAAGCCGTAGCATGACCAAACTCGTTGCCAGGTACTGGGCCGACGTGTTCGGTACTATGCCGGAAATGGTCACCACGCCCGGCATCCATGTTCTGCCGGCGGTCGAGAAGTATTTGCCCAAACAACGACTTCGGAGCGGAACCTTCGTGAACGTCGTCGGCCGCATGCTCGTGATGCCCGATAGCGCACTCATCGGGATCAGGGCCGAGGCGATCGGCAGCGTCCGCGCGCGCGCGGCCGCGCTCAAGCCTGCCGACTGTCTGACCGAAGCCGGCCGCTGGGCGCTGGTCCAGGATGTTGCGACAGAAGTCGATACCGGAACGTTCCACGGCCATATCGAGACCTTGGACGGACTCCTTCCGTGCGCGTCGGAGAACGTACGCAGGGCGCAGCCCGAGAGCCCTGCAATGCTACGCTTCAAGGCGGCGGCAGGCGCCGACTGGGGGAACATCTTCGCCAAGCCGCGCGAGAACAGCTTCGGCTACTTCGTTGACGACGAGATCGCCGCGGCGGCCTACCACTGCCAGTGGCAGCCGTACGCCGTCGGAATAGGGGTGGTGACGTTGCCTGAGCACCGCGGGAAGGGCTACGGCCGTGCCGTGACAAGCGCCGCCGTCAAGGACGCACTGAAAAAGGGCAACATGATCGACTACAAGGCGGGCCTCAAGAATCACGGCTCAATCGCAATCGCCAGAAGCCTCGGCTGCACTGAGTACGGCCGAGACTACGAGATCTACCACGGTTGAGCATGGCTTCCCCCGTTCCCCTCCCTGGAGGGGTGCCGCAGGGCGGGGTGGGCTCCGCGGTCGACACCAAATTCTTGACTAATTATAGTTAGTCTGCTAAGCTCCTGAGAATGAACATGATAAGACATCTGAGGCTGAGGAACGGCTACTCGCAGCGTGAGTTCGCGAAGAGGGCTTGTCTGTCCTTCCGAGGCGTCCAGCTGCTTGAGGAGAAAGGCCACAACTGGCGCGTCGAGAGCATGCGGAAGGCAGCCGCGGCTGTCCGCCTTCCGGGCACAGGTATTGACGTGATGGTCGCGCACCTGCTGGGACAGAGCAGCGACTCGGCCATGGTTACTTCCATACGAATCCTCTCCGACGGCTTCACCTCCTGGCCGCTGCATCTCTTCAACTTCGTTGATGCCTTCAGATCGAGTCGCAACGAGGACCTCATCCGATCCGCGCCCGTGGATGCCGCCACGCCGAAGACCCGCGCCCTTCTGGCCTCCACCGTAGAAGCGTTGTGTGACGAAACGGGGATTCCTGCCCCTGCATGGTGCGCCGGAGTCCCCGCGCTCTCACAGCCGTGGTCCGTTGCGGGTGTTGAAAGCCTGAAGGCAACGGCTTTGGTTGAGTCACCGGCGCAGTTCAGGAAGCGGAACATCTTCGTCCTCGGGAACTTCCTCGACCGGGCCTAGGAGTAACGAGCCATGCTGACAACCGAAATGATCGAGCGACTGTTCGCTGAACTGAACGCAGAGCTGGAACGACGGAACATAACAGGAGAAGTGGGTATCTGCGGCGGGGCCGTGATGTGCCTCGTCTTCAAGACGCGTTGTTCCACGAAAGACGTGGACGGCATCTTTGCCCCCGCCGCGGACATGCGCGAAGCAATAGCAGCTGTTGGGCAAACGTTGGACGTTGCAGAGGATTGGCTCAACGACGCGGCGAAGGGCTTCTTCACCGGCAGTCCGCCCACCATGGACGTGGCAACCTACTCGCACTTGCGCGTTTGGGCGCCCACGGCCGAGTACATGCTTGCCATGAAATGCATCTCCGCCAGATACGACAGCTATGACAAGGACGACCTGGTGTTCCTGATCGAACATCTGAAGCTCAAGAAGCCTGACGAGGTCTTCGACATCATTGCCAAGTACTATCCAGAAGAGTCGGTGCCCGTGAAGACGAAGTTCTTCGTCGAGGAGCTGCTTCAGAGTGGCTGAGCGAGGCGCCGCATGTCAAGCTACCTCAAGCGATACGTTTTGACTCTCTGGAACTGCATGTTGATGTCGGGCACAATGAACTCCAGCCGGTCACACAGGAATGAGCCACTAGGCGCGATGTCCTTGATTTCTTCGTATATCTGCCAGCTCTCTTCGATCGTAACAAACTCCGCTATGGTCATGTGCGCGGGGATGTCTCGCCGGCCGTAGACCTTGCCTTCGAATACTGCTGCTTTGTGCAGCTCTTCCTTTAGCTCGTCAATCGGCTCCTGCGGCGTGATCAGATAGGCGACCCCTGCATGGTCGCGCGAGGCCAGCGGCTCGTCGTAGTGCAACTCAAACGGAGCAACGCCGCGCAGGATTTCTGTGATTCCGTCGTCCAGTTCCTGCGTCATCTCCAGACGCAACGGATCGGAAAGCGAGATGTGGGTCGGACACGAATGGAACGCCTTCGGATCGTACTTCGCCCTCAGGGGATCAATGGCATCAACGACTTCGGGAGGCGGCATTATCAAGATCAGGCCCAGCCGGTAGTCCCGCTGCCAGTCCTCCCACTTCGAAGTATCGGTAACGTACTGCACTATGCCGTTCATCTGCACTCCTCGCCCGCGGGGATTCTGAACACCCGGAACATCAACAGGCTCCAACCGACGGTGAACGCCATGAATAGCCCGAACGGCCACCAGAATATCTCCTCACGGAACCGCACCGGTTCCGACAGGTTGGCGTCGAGGGCCAGCAGGCCAACGATCAACATGAACGCCATCATGACGGTCCCAAAGAGATACATCCAGGTCGACAGCAACGCTTCTGCCTTCGGCCAGTTCTCGTCCTTCATACAGTAGTCCCTGTTCGGCAGATTGACGAGCCCGCGGGGGAGCACCCGCATCAGGTGCGGCGAGAAGTATATCGATGCAAAGAGGAGCACGTTCACGCCGCCGATCAGTAGCGCGTTGATCCACGCCGGTGCCCAGTTGTCCGGCTCGCCACCGGACCCAAAGTGGATCGCCACCTCCTCCGGGCAAGCAACATACGAAACCACGCACACCGCCAGGTTGGCCACGAAGCTCAGAATGAAAGCTGTGCGCATCTCCTCGTCTCCCGGTGTTTCGCAGATCCACCGCTTAGCAGCGGCGGCTACATTCCCCCTGCCGTAGCCGCGCCATCCTTCCCCGTAGCCGCGCCTGTTAAGGCGTGGTTCTCATCCTCGGGCGGCCCTTTACGCCCAGCAGGACTGCCGACCCTCTCTTCTTCCATATGCACCCGGCGCAGAAACCGGCTTTCTCCAGGGCGCGGATGTGCGTAGCCACGGTGACAAAGCGCCAGTCGGTGCGGGCCGGGAACTGCACACCCGCAGCCCTGGCCTCGGCAATGGCTTCTTTGTGCCTGGCCAGTGCCTCCCGCTTCTCTACGTGTAGTTTCTTTTTCTCCCGGGCCGACATCGTGGGCAGGCTCGGAAGTAGGTGCGCGGGCAGGGCAGCCAGGAAGTCCGACAACGGATTGCCGCTGTACGGGTTGGTTTCGCCGGAGTAACTGCACGGCTCCTGGAACAGGAAAACGCCGCTCTTCTTCAGCCGTGCGAAACATGTCTTGTAGAGTTTCAGCAGCGCACGGGACTCGACGGGAAAGGGGACGTTGTTGGACACGATCGCATCGAACTTGCCCAGCCCGGCATCCCAGTCGGCCTGGTCGAAAGCCCCGTGCCTCGTCCTTATCTTCTCTGCGTGCGGAGCCAGCCGTGATTCCGCGATGCCCAGGAGCTCCACGCTCGAGTCCAGCAACACGAACTGTGTGGCGCTGCGCGGATGGGCCTTGAAGAACTCGAAGGCGAGATGACCGGGACCGGCGCCGATATCCAGCACACGGATACCGTCCGGCATCGCCGCCAGGATATCCACGAACAACGGGTAGACCTCGAACTTGAAGTTCCCATACGGGCGCGACACGTAATGCTCGGCCCACCCGCCGAAGTCGACGGGGCTGGGTCCTACGTTCCTGTTTCGTCTTACCATCTTCTCAATCAACCTTCGCCGAATTTGTACTGCAGCGACCAGGCGTAGGATTCGTTCTCACCCATGGTTCGTTTCAGATACGGCTCGATTGATAGCGTACGCGCGTTGGCCCATACGGTTATGATGTCCACCGGGAAATCGCCGCGTACTCTGACGGACCCGCACAACGGGTGCCGGACTTCCGCGTCAAGCGGCTGTCCGGGCTCACGCTTCAGCCGCTTGAAACAGCCCTTCTCCCAGTCGAAGTCGGGTATCATTTCGATCCAGCCGTCATCCGCGCACCGGTACCCCGTTCCCTTCTCTTCGGGGCGAAGGGCGTCCGGATCCGGCAGCGTTGTGGGGACCTTGAAGCGACACCTGCATAGTCCGTCCGTCAACGGAAAGAATGGGTGCGCATACCACTGCAGCGTGAACTCCTTCCCGGTGTTCTCGAGTACCGTTTCCGAGTACAGCGTCCGTCCATCCAGGCGCAGCACCCGGGTCACGTTGCAGGCCCAATCAGCGTAAGCCTGTGCGGTGCGCATCTCGATCCGGGCATCGTCGGACGCGACCTCCCATGTGCACGGTTCGACCACATCACCCAGGGACGACCACTTCACCGGATCGACGCGCGCCAGGCCGCAGCCGATGATCATGCCGTTACCCGTCTCGTCGATAGTGAGCAGGCGGTGTTCGTGCTTGTCATCAAACCGGAACACCTCCGGGATGCCTTCCCCGTTGAACGCGCTCGGCAGCTCGGGGAATTCCGGGCCCGACATCAGCTCGCGGCCCTCGGAATCGCGGACACGATTGCAGTAGCCGCCCCAACAATAGCGCCCGCCCATTCTTGCCCGATCGGCAACGGGATCCAGAACACACGCTTCCAGCGACCTGCTGCGTATTGTGAACATCGCTACGACCTCCTCATCCGCTACTCAGCGGGCGCGTCTTGACTCGGCTCCGTAGGTTGATAGCCTAAAGGCAACATATTGGGGCGTCAAATGGAACTGCAGATCAGGAAGCTCGCCAAGGAAGAGATTGACGATATTCCGTCGCTGGATGTTTCGTCAACCGACCCGGTGTACAACGTGGCCCCCGACGGCAGCCTGACCAGGCGCGAAGGGGAAACGTGCGAACACCCGCGATGGGGCGAGAAGGAGACCGCCACCCGCCTGAACCTGTGGCACAGGAACATCGACGAGGGCGCAACGTTTCTGGGAGCGTTTGACGGATGTGTTTTCATGGGTTTCTGCCTGCTGTCGGCTGAGGCCGTTGATGACGCACCGGAGGTCTATTCAATCTTCGTGGACCGGGCTCATCGCGGCAAAGGCGTCGGTTCTGCTTTGCTTTCGGCCGCAGAACAGCTCTGCCGGGAAAGAGGCGCCGCGGGAATGCGCGTGACCACCGGCCCCGATCGCGGCGGCGCCATACAGTTCTACAGCAACAAGGGGTTCGAAGTCATTGACGCGCGCGGCGCCACGGAGAGAGACCAGCGCGGATGGGTCAAATTCCTCAAGCGGTTTGGGACAACAACCACCTAAATGACCCATGAATGCCGTGTTGCTTTCCGCCGGCGCCATGGCTACTCTTCGTTCGCATCATGCTGCCGGGATTCCGGCCGCGGCAGAACAGTTTGTACAACGAGGTGCAGCATGCCTGAAGAGCTTCGATTCACCGACGTGAAGGCCGTTCTGACGGAAATCGACTGGTTCGAGGGGTTCCCGGCAAAGGCAAAGACAGAGGCCCTCGACCACCTCAAGAGCCGGATCGCGGAATGCGGCAAGGACTGGGACGAGAACGCCGTCTACCTCGTCTATCCCGTCCCACTCATGATCTCCGTATGGGGCGATACGGAATGTATCCACGACGAAGGCGCCTACGCCGAGCTGCTTCGCTCCTTTGCCGACGGCTCGTTCGGTCTGTTCTCGCCCACGAACATCAGGGAGGAGTGGGACGACAGCGTGATACATTTCTCTTTCGATGCCCACGGCACAACATACAGCGCGGACATACCGTTCGAAGGCAGCGATTACGTGGATGTGGGGTTCTTCAAGCTGCTGGACGAGGCGACGGCGGCGATGGATCCGCCCATGCGGTTCCTGTGCCCGGAGATCGGATGGGGCCAGGACTTCGGCTACTTACTGAGTTCGATCGCCGCCCAGGAACGTGCGCTTGAGATGAATTACCTGCCCGGGTCCGACAAGGGTGACAGCAGCGAGGACGGCGATACCGAGGGCGAAGCACCGTTGCCCGACACAGCCGACGACTATCTTGCCTGGCTCGACCGACTCGACTGGTTCAAGGATATGCCCGGAGCATACGTCACGCAGGCACGGGAAGGCGTGGCCGCGGCATACCGGGAGGGTCGCTTTCCGCCTACCGGCCTGGCCACGCACGTGATCGACCCCGGAACAACGGACCTCTCGACCAAGGAGAGGATGCGCGACGTCATAGAGGCCGTCGCGAAATCGTCGTACGGCATGTTTGCGCCCGAACGCATCCTGGCCGAAGACGTCCCGAACGGGAACGGGTGGCAGTTCACGGTCGAGAAAGACGACAAGAGCGCCAAAGTGTGTGTGTGGTTCGAATTGGACGACGATGACAACGTCATCCGCGATGACAAGGGCGCGCCCGAGTTTGAAATGCCGGCGAACATAGACATCTGCTCCCTGACCCTGAGGCTGCAGGAGACCACTGGCGGGACCCTCCGGTACACGTCCTTGGAGGACGACGATGACAGGGCCTACTTCGTGCCGCTTCCCGTTGGCAACCCGGGCGCTTCGTCTTCGTGGTTCCTGGGCACACTCGACCTCGACTTCCTCGAGGACGATTAACTCAAACCTGCGTCCATACCATGCCGGAGAGCAGAATGGACAAACGAACCCGGCTCTCGGTCAAGAGCTTCGAGCGCGCGCCGGAACGCGAATTGCCCGGCGCGCTCGTACCACGGTTTACGGGCATCCGGAACGTCCGCGTCAAGGGCGACTACATCTACCCGCGCCACCAGCACGCGGACTACCAGATCATTCTCGTAACGGCCGGGAAGTACGTCTGTACCGTGAACGATGTCGATATGACGCTTGCCAGGAATACCGGCCTCGTCGTGAAACCGGGTGACTGGCACAGTGACTTCTGCACGCGGCCGCTTCAGTACTTCGCGCTGCAGTTCACGTTCCGGACCGACCCGAACAGCGTGGACCGGTGCCCGTTCTTCGCCGATGACGTGGCGCCTACGGACCAGTGCTTCGAAGCGCCGCGCCGCATCTGGCGAATCGCCCACCAGCTGCAGTCGGAGGCCCGGACGGCGGACCCGGTCTCGCCTCACATACAGGACGCCCTTTGCCTCGAGCTCTTTTGGCGAGTTGCCAGGGCTCTGCCGCCGGGCGCAATCTCCGACGCGTTCCTCAGCGCTTCGCTGGACCGCGCGCTGCCGGACAGGCTTCAGCGCCTGTTCCGTGATCATCTGGACGGAGCCCTTTCTGTCGATGAGATGGCGAAAGCGCTGGGTATGAGCCGAAGCTCGCTCGCGCACAAGACGAAGGCCGTCCTCGGAGTCCCTCCGGCCCGGGCATTCCTCGAATTCAAAATGAACCGGGCCCGGCACCACCTGGAACACACGGAGATGCCCATGAAGGAGATTGCGTTCCGGCTGGGGTTCCGAGACCCGTACCATTTCTCGCGCGCATTCAAACGGGTCTTCGGTAAGTCCCCTTCCTCGTTCCGCTGATCCGTACCCCTGCAGTTTCTGGTATCCTTCTTGCAGGATTGGGCATGGCCGAATTGATCCGCTTCGCAGTATTCTTGTCTCCAGTAGGGAATGACGCTCAGACAAGCACGGACGAGGCAGAACCCACCCCCCGCTTCGCGGACCCCTCCCAGGAGGGGAGCTTGCTGGTGTCGCGCGTTCTGTGAGTGATCCCCTCCTTTGGAGGGGTGCCCGTTAGGGCGGGGTGGGTAGAATGGAGACCAAACATGGACGTACAGAAGGATCTGGCGGTACAGAGCTACTGTTTTAGAGGGTTCGAGGACAACGCGGTAGTAGCACAGAAGGTCATCGACTGCGGCATTTCCGGCATCGAGCTCTGCCGCAAGCACGTGAACTTCGATGACGAGTCAACATGGGAAGCCGTCCTCGACGCCTACAAGGCCAAAGACGTGCGGGTGGTTAGCATCGGAGTCGCGGGCTTCGCCGGAAACCCCGAGGCCGACGAGCAGTACATGAAGTTCGCGCAGAAGGCCGGACTCAAGGCCATCGCGGCGAATTTCAACATCGACTCCTTCCCCGAGAACGTCCGCGTCGCCGAACAGCTCGCGGAGAAGTACGACGTCAAGCTCGCCATCCATAACCATGGCGGGCATCACTGGCTGGGGTCGACCCAGGCACTGCGGCATGTGTTCAATACCAGTTCCCCGCGCATCGGCCTCATGCTCGACACCGCGTGGGCGCTCCACGCGCACGAGGACCCGGTGAAGATGGCGGAGACCTTCGGCGACCGTCTCTACGGCGTGCATCTGAAGGATTTTGTTTTCGACCGTGCCGGCAAACACGAGGACGTTGTCGTTGGGACGGGCAACCTGGACCTGAAGGCGCTCTCGGCCGTGCTGAAAGACACCGGCTTCAGCGGACTCAACATCCTCGAGTACGAGGGCGATGTCGAGAACCCCGTCCCGGCACTCGTCGAATGCGTCGAGAGGATCGGAAAGGAGCTCTGACATGGATCGGGTCAGGCTCGCACTCGTCGGCTGCGGCTGGATGGGGCACCGTCACGCCAAACAGTACGGTCAGCTCGTGCAGAACGGCTGTCGTGAGTTCGTCGTGACGGCGTGTTGCGACAAGTCCGAGGACAGCGCGAAGGCGCTGGCCGAGGAGATCGCAGGCTTCCAGGATACGAAGCCCGAGGTGTTGAGCGAGGCGGAAGAGCTTGCAGGAAGGGGCATTGCCGACGCCGCGGACGTGTGTGTGCCGCATTGCTTTCACCATTCCTCCGCGGTTCCTCTGCTCGAGGGCGGGATGCACGTTCTGATCGAGAAACCGGTCGGCATCACGATCAAGGCCGGCCGCCGCATTATCGAGGCCGCGGAACGGAACAGCCGCATACTGGCGACGGCGGAGAACACACGCCGTTTCCTGGGCGCGCGTGCCGGCCGCTGGGCCATAGTCGATGCCGGTCTTATTGGTGAGCCCCTCGCGGGTAACGTGGTATTCGTACGCAACGCTCCAATCAACGTCGAGGACCCGAAGTTCAAATGGCGCGGCGTGAAGGTGCTGACCGGCGGCGGCATGATCATGGACAGCGGCGCGCATTTCTGCGACATGATACGGCACGTCTTCGGGGAGATCGTGAGCTATGAAGACGTCCTGTCGGGCAGGATCCACGCCTACCAGGATCCCATCGACGAGTACTGGTCGCTGTCCTGACCCGCATTCCGATTCGTCGCGAGCAGATAAGCACGGCTTGAATAGAGTCCTATCGCTTTCCAGGGTCGATAGCCACCCCCTTCCGTTCCAGCAAGACCCCCTCGAGACGATACAGATCCAGCAATGCTTTCCGGTAGCCGATGATTGCTTCCACTTCCGCGATCTGGCTGGCTACCATATCGCGCTGCGCCTGCGACACCAGGAACGTGGTGGACCGGCCGACCCTGAACTTCTCCTGCTCGTTCCTCAGCGTTTTCTTCCGAAGCTCGAGCGTTGCTTTCGTGGCTTTCACCCGTTCGGCCGCGCGCTCCACATCCACATGCGCCGAACGGACGTCGACCTGGACAAGCTGTTCCATGTTGGCCAGCGCGGCCCTGGTCTGTTCCAGCGAAAGCCGTGCACGCTCGTGCCGTGCTCTTGCGTCACGGTTGCCGAGCGGCACCTCGAGTATCAGTCCGCCGCCGTAGACCGTTGTGTCTCCATCCTCGTCATTCCCGTCCGAAAACGAATTCGCGTACATGGAACCGCCGAGCGTCACGAAAAGATCCAGTTTCGGCAGCAGGCCGTTTCGCGTACGCACAATCTCAAGATCATTCTGCCGCACCCGCAGCCGCGCCTCGTTCAAGTCGGCGCGCTGCTGCAGGGCCGCGTCTACATGAGACGTGACGCCCCCCACCTCAAGCGCCGATAATTCAGGGGCATCGCTCAATTCGATGTCCCGGCTCCATATCGCTGGGCCGCCGGCAGGGCTCAGAAGCCGGATCAAACGCAGGCGCTGCTTGGCAAAAGTGCCCCTTGCCTCAATGAGCTGCTCTCGCCGGCTTGCCATCTCCGCTTCGGCGGCAGCCAGTTCGGTCTCCGCAACCCGGCCCACGCTGATGCGCTCCTTTACCTCTGCCACTTCCCGATTCGCGATTTCCAGGGATCGCTCGTATATCTCCAGGGAACGCCCGGCAAGAATGTAGTCCCAGTAACTTCGCTCGATTTCCGCCACTAGCGACTCCGCCGCCCCGCGAAGTTCGTACAGCGAGATTTCCGTATCCAGCCGCGCCCGACGCAAACGTACCAGGTTAGCCCTTGAACCGAACCCCCGCAAGAGTGACTGGCTCAGGGTTCCTTCCCAGTCTATTGTCTCGGATTCGCTCGCGCCGCCGTTCTCCGTGGACGTCGTTTCAAGACCCGCCGCGATTTCCAGTGTCGTTCCGCTTGGCAACGTCTGTGTGAGAGCTATTTCGGCTGAAGCTGAATCCACGTCGCTCACACTGTTTGTGCTACCGTCGTCTGTCGAGCGCGCCAGGCCGGCCGCAAGCGAAAGTGTTGGATCGAAAACCGCGCGGTGGACCTCTTCTTCCGTGCGTCTGACCATCGGTTCCAGGCGCTCGACCCGGAAACTCGCGTTATTCTTCAACGCCATCAATACCGCTGCCTGCAGGTCCAGCGTCAGCGCCCCCGTCGTTTGCTCCTGAGCGTTGCTGTTCATCAGAACGACCTCCGCAGACGGCGCGTCCACCGGCCCGGCGGCCTGCGGCGTTTCCCCCGGTGCAGATGGATATGTAATGCCGCCGGCGATCTCCACGCCGCCCGGCTGTACGCAGGACAGGCCCGCCATGCACAACACAACCGGCATGGTCCACGCTGCAATCGCAGCAATGCGCTTCTGGTTTCTTTCGTTTATCGGATTCCTGTCAAGCATTGGACCTGCGCCTGAGGTTCTCGAAGAACGAATATACAATGGGCACGAATACCAGCGTTATCAAAGTCGAGCTGAGCAGACCCCCGATAACCACGCGGGCCATAGGTGCTTGTGCTTCTCCGCCTTCACCCAACCCCAGCGCGAGCGGCAACAGAGCCAGGCTGGTAGTGAACGCCGTCATGAGAATAGGCCGCAGCCGCCGACGCCCCGCCTCCTCGATCGCCGCTCGCACCTCCATACCATCCCGTCTTCTCAACAGGTTCGTTGTATCCACCAGCAGGATAGCGTTGTTCACCACGATCCCGCCGAGCATAATACATCCGATATACGATTGAACGTTGAACGTGGTATTGGTCAGGAAGAGTATCAGTATAACGCCGATCGCCGCCAGCGGCACCGAGAACATTACCACGAAAGGATCGCGCAATGACTCGTACTGGCAGGCCATCACCATATATACCAGGATCAGGGCCAGTATGAACCCGAGCAGAAGTTCCTGGAAGGCTTCCTGCTGCTCCTCGTAGTCACCACCGAAAATAATCGCGAACCCGCGCGGCACGGGGACGGACCGCAGTTTCCGGCGGATATCCTCCACCACCGACCCCATGTCACGCTCGCTTACATTCGCCGAAACGATGATCGTACGCTGCTGGTCGCTGCGCTCGATGCTCACCGGCCCGAGCCGGGACCGGATCCGGACAACGTTCCGCAACACTACTGCTTCACCATCGGCATTGGTTAGTGTGAGATCCAGGATATCGCGCAGGCTCATCTGTTCCGCCTCTTTCACCTGCACAAGAATCCGATATTCGTCCCCGCTCTCCCTGAAATCACTGGCCCGGCTACCCGACAATACGGTCTGCAGCGCCTCGGCAATCTGCCGGACGGTCAGTTTCATGTCGGCCGCCTTGCGGCGGTCCACGATGATCGATTCCTCCGGCGTACCCGTATCACGGCTGATGTCGGAATCCGTGATTCCGTCCACTTCATCCACGATTCTCCTGACCCGCTGCGCCAACACATCGGCAACTTCCAGGTCGTGCCCCCGGATCTCCACCTGGACCTTGTCCGCATCGCCTGCCATCCTGCGAAAGATAAACAGTCCTGCGGTGGCACGCACCCGAACGGTCAACCCGGGCATGCCGGAAAGCATCTTTCTGAGCATTTGTGCTATTTCTTCACTGGACCGGTCCCGGTCCGCCTGCGGCACAAGCGAAATACGCAACCGGCCGGTGTGCGAAGCCAGCCCCCGCCAGTGCGAACCTCCGCTGCTGGATACCAGGTTCTTTATCTCCGGCACCGCTTGCCGAACCTTCGCCTCCACCTCGCGCAGTTTTGCATCCATGACCTCGAGACGGGTTCCCACTTCCATCTCGACACTGACACGAATCTCGCCCTCGTCCGCCTGGGGCATGAGTTCGGTGCCTACCAGCGGTATAAGCGAGAGCGCGCCCAGGAATATCAACACTGCACAGGCGGCTGTAGTTATTCGATGCGATAGCGCAACGTCGAGAAGATGTTCGTATCCTGTTTCGATCCTTTCGAAAATCCGTTCACTTGCACGGAAGAACTTTCCCGCAAGCGAGTCCGCCGCTTTCCCGGTATTTTCACCGACATGCAGCAGCCGGCCCGCAAGCATCGGGACCAGCGTGAGCGCCGTGCCCAGCGAACATAGCAGGGCGAAAGCGATAACGCACGAAAGCTGTTTGAACATCACCCCCGCCATGCCGCGCACGAAAATCAGGGGCAGGAACACGGCCAGTGTCGTAAGCGTACTGGCAACAATGGCCGATGTTACTTCCTCGCTTCCGCGTTCGGCCGCTTCCAGGCCCCTTTCCCCTTTCTCGCGCAGGCGATAAATATTTTCCAGCACCACGATCGAGTTGTCCACCAGCATCCCGATCCCCAGCGCCAGCCCGCCAAGCGTCATCATGTTCAACGTGAACCCGGCAAAATACATCAACGCGAAGGCGGCAACCACAGACACCGGGATCGCCGTGGCAATGATCAGGGTGCTGCGGAAGTTGCGCAAAAAGAACAGGAGCACGGCCACCGCGAGCAACCCGCCGTACAGCGCCGCACGGCTGACGTTGTCGATGGAACGCTGGATGAAATCGGAAGTGTCGATGATGGGAATAAGCCTGATCTGCGGGAAATCGGCGTTCAACCGTTCGATCTCCTCGAGCGCGCCGCGGGCCACTTCAACGGTATTGGCGCCGGATTGCTTCCGCACCGCGAGCCGGACACCCGGCTCGCCGTTTACTCGGACAATACGCGTCACCTTCTGCCACGAATCCTCTACCTCGGCGACCTGGCCGAGCAGGACAGGCGAGCCGTTGCGTTCCGCAATAACGGTGTTGCGCAGTTCGTCGAGCGTGCGGTAGTGGCCCGGCGTACGGATGGTCACTTCATAGTTGCCGCGATCGATGGAGCCCGCCGGCAGGTTGATATTCCCGGCGCTGATACGGTCCAGCACCTGGTTCAGCGAAAGGCGTTGCGCCTTGATCTTGTCCGGGTTGATGTTCACATGGATCTCACGGTCCAGCCCGCCCCATACGTCCAGTGCGGCAACGCCGGGTACACGCTCGAGCCGGTACTTTATCTGTTCATCTATGATGCGCCGAAGCTGTACCGGGTCCAACCGGCTCGCGGCGCCCATGATCAGGACCGGGAAGCTCGCCAGGTCGAACTTCCAGAGCATGGGCCGTTCCGCGTCTTCCGGCATATACCCGACCACACGGTCCAGACGGTCACGGATGTCGTTGGACGCCGCGTCCAGGTCAGTGCCCCAGTTGAACGTAACCCGGACGTTGCTGCTGCCTTCGGATGAGATGGAGCTGACCTCCTCCACGCCCGGGACCGCGCTGACCGCTTCCTCGATCGGACGCGTTACCAGCTCCTCTATCTCTTCCGGCGCGGCGTCTTCATAGGTTGTGCGAACGGTCAGCGTGGGCAGCGTGATATCCGGCATCAGGTCGACAGGCAGGCGCGACAGCGAAATGCTGCCGAGAATGATGATGATAAGAACCACCATGACGGTGAAGATCGGACGGTGGACCGCAAAACGGGAAACATTCATGGCTGCTGCCTCCGCCCGTCCTCCGGCCCCTTGCCGTTATACGGGCCGGCGCCTGTGCGTTCCTCCTCCGTCACCCGTATTGCCGCGCCGTCCTCCAGGAGGTGGTGGCCCAACGTAACGACAGAACCCGAGAGGGCCGGTTCGAGTATTTCGACGAGCTCGCCCTCGGTGTAACCGACGGTGACGGGAACAAACCGGGCTGTCATCGCCGCGGTATCGGCCGCGAACACGCCCTGGCGACCGTCGCGCCGCGCGAGCGCCGACACGGGAATTACTGTTGTATCCTCGTGTTCGTCGAACTCGATCAGCGCGCGTACGAACATTCCGGGCTTCAACAGGCTCTCATCGTTCGGAATCTCTATTTCCACCCGGGCCTGGCGTGACATCTCCTTGA
>Ga0272442_10004478_pt1 | contig 19120 bp, 14 predicted proteins | sample SSMForm2O_FD_200262 | JGI IMG/M metagenome (GOLD analysis project Ga0272442, IMG submission 200262) | Marine sediment archaeal communities from Little Sippewissett salt marsh, Falmouth, MA, United States - SSM-Form-2O | ecosystem: Environmental > Aquatic > Marine > Wetlands > Sediment ... | reverse complement strand
CCTTCCTCATCTCATTTACCCACAACTCCCCCCCGATGAAGTGACCCCGGCTCATCGCCGGATCCCGCTTCATACCGCGCTCCACCAGGTACTTGTCCAGCATGGAACGGTACTTGTGCCGACGCTGCCGCGCGGTCTTGCCAAGCTTATGGTACCACTCTGGAACCGTCAGCATGTCGCTGTAGGAGTTCTTCTCCCCGAAGCAGTAGAAACGACAGCTGGAAAAGTCCTTCCAGCGGACGTCGGTGGGAGTCTTGATTATTCCGGCCCGAACCGGGTTGCAGTCGATATAGAACATCAGGGTCTTCAGATGCTCGTCGTCCTGGACTCTGAGAGTCTTGGGACGGTCATGGGCCACCTTGCCGATGCGGCCGTGGCGCTTGTTGTACATGAGGCCGAAGAGACCATGTGAGCGGCGCATGTGGTCGGAGAAGGCCTGGCGATTGTTGATGATTTCATCGGCGTTGTGACCGTGGTTGGACATCAGGTTGTAGCCGTAGATGACAAAGTCGTCGCGGGAGCATTTCTTCAGGTAATCGTCGTGGACGGATTTGAGATAGGCGTGCTTTTCTGAGTGTTTCTGGAGGAGGAACTGGCGGTCGTGGCAGCGCCAGATCATGTGGAAGGCGTTACCCGGGGCCAGGGTGTTTCCTCTGGGTACTCGCATGCCCGGGGAATGAAGCAGGAATAGTGCCAAGAGACGTCTGTCGAACTAAGTGATTGAAAAACAAGTAGTCAGGATTTTCGGGAAAGAGAGGGTGTGTCCGGATTCCGGACACGGCTACCTCCGTCCCCGGGTTTCGGCTACCTCCGTCCCCGGGTTTGGGGTCCCCGGGTTTGGGCGTGAAGCTCCCCGAGGGCACCCACAAGCTCAAGGCGGTCAACGCCGGGCGCGGGCTGGAGAAGATCATCAAGGTGACCATCAAGGCCGGCAAGACCACCACATTAAAGGTCAGTCTTTCGGATTGATCCAGGCGCGCTTGTCGATTCCCCAGATCTTGGACGTCCGCTCGACGATCCACTCCAGGGGCAGATCGGCTAAGGGATCGTAGTGCTCCAGGTACTCGATGTAGCGCCCCCCGTCCAGAGCCCGCTGGGGCAGCAGGGCGTCGCGGGTCCCGTCGAACTCCACTACGCCAACCCCGACCTTTTCGCAAAGCCGGCGATCGAAAGTCGCGGCGGCGCTGATCCAGCGCCCTTCAAGATAGAACTGGTTGAAGCCGTGGGCCGGGAACACCCGGGTCTTGGTTCGCGCGTAGAGCTTTTCGGGCACCCGCTGGTTGCGGATGCGGGCGAAGGCCAGGCGGTTGGGAATACCGGCCGCGCGACTGAGGGCGGCCAGCAGCACCGCCTTCTGTACGCAGTACCCCTTTTGGGCCTCGAGGATGAAGGACGCCCGGAATTCCTCCAAATCCATGGAGATCATATAGATGTTGTAACGGATCTCGTCCCGCACGAAGTAGAACAGCTTCACTGCCTTCTCGACGTCGCTGGCGCAGCCCCGGGTGAGTTCCCGGGCGCATTCCTGGATCCGCGGGTGGCCGGATTCTACGGTGTCAGTGGGCCGGAGGAACTCTTCCATCATATGATCCGCTGTCCGCCTTTTCTTGTTGCTTTGCAGTATGGGCAGCCATCCACTCCTTGATCGCTGCCTTCATCTCCTGGTTCAGCCAGGCATACAGGAAGTCTTTCTCCTTGGGGCAGCGTTTGGCGAATGCGCTCATGGGGTCGCTCTCGCCGCCGAAGAGCTCCTTGCTGAGCGCGGTGAGCTGATTCATTTTCTGCTGACTCTCCTTCGGGTTGGCCACGCTCTGCTCGATGAGGCCCATCACGGCGTCGTGGAAGTCCTGTTGCCGGCTCTTCAAGTAGGCCTCCATGTCTTCCCAGGCCGCGCCGCAGTGTTCGGGATTGCGCTCGGCGCGCTTGAAGGCCTCGTGCAGTATAAACACCAGGCGCTGTCCCGGATCCTTGACCCGCTCCAGCGGATCGGAGCCGCGAGCGGCTTTCTCCACGGGCGCTTTTTCCCCGGCAACCTCCTGCGGCGCGGTCCTCGGCTCCTCTGAGCTCTTACGCTCGCAAGCGCATAACATGCATGTCAGGAACAACAACAAGAAAATCTGGCGAACGAGTTTCAGGCCCATCAAGCCCTCCTTCACGGCTGACATACCATTCCGCGGATGACGACGTTGTCGAGGCCCCACTTGATTTGGGAATTGGTGGCCCCGGTGGCGAACCAGTGCATCCTGAAGCGGGTATCCGGACCGGGGAGGAGCTGGCTCAGATCCGCTTCGTGACTCTGCAGATTAGGAAGTTCCGAAGTGGCCAGGGGCGTGCCGGGAAGATCCCCGACGTAGCCGTCCACGCTGGTGCGTATGCTGAAGGAGGTGGGTCCCTCTGCCAGGGACTCGGTGGCCTGCACGAAGGTGACGCTCACCGGCCGCAGCTCGTACCCCGCACTCGGACTGATGAAGCAACCCAGGTAGTTCGCCGCGTTGTTCCAGCCGAGCTCGGCAATCCAGAACCCTGGCCCTCCCAGCGGGTCGGGGTCGATGTAAGGATTGCCGTCGTTGCAGGTGAAATTCCCGGCGATGACGTTGGGGGCCGTCTCGCTGGCTCGCCGGTCACCGGCCTCGAAATCCCATGCGGCCAGGACTATCTCCGGGGTGCACTGGGGTGCACTGCCGCATATGCCGTCGACACAGGTTTCGCCCCCGGTGCACTGGGTGGTGCAGTCGCCGCAGTGATCGTTGTCGGTCATCGAGTCGTAGCAGACTCCACTGCAACAGATGTCGTTTGCCAGCGGGCAGTCGGCGTCCACGAAGCACTCCTGCTGCTGGCCGCAGAGGCCCGCCAGGCACTCGTCGTCGCCGCCGCACTGGATGGTGCACTCCCCGCAGAAGCCGTCGCTGATCTGGCCGTTGCGACACAGTCCGTTACAGCAGATGTGATCCTCTGTCCGGCAATCGGTATCCGTCGAGCATCTCGGTTCGTCTTCCGGACACCAGACCAGCTCGAGCTGGCAGTCGGGAGCAGCCGGGGGTACGTGCATGATTGGGTCCACGGGGTGGAAGAACCGTGTGCCCGCCGGGTACATCACCGTGTTCATTTCCTCGTAATCGGGATCCGGGGCTATCCTCTCAATGACGTCCGGGATGGTGTTGTGACCGGCGGCGGCAGCCAGCCATTCCCTGCAGGGGCTGGAATCCGCCGGCCGTGAGCCGAACGCGGCCGTGACCGAGGGCGGACACGTGCCCAGGATGTCCACGTTGGTATCCAGCAGCGTGTTATTGACGAAGGCGGAGCGGGCCGCGCACATTTCGATGATGTTGTCCCCGGCATCGCCGGGGTAGGTCGAGAGGTTCCAGATGATGTAGTTACCCACCAGCTCGGTGCCGTCCGGCAGCCGGGCGAAGAGCGCCATGTAGACGTGATAGGCGTTGCCATCGGTGGCCACCATTCCCTCGGGAACTTCACGCATCTGCATCTCCGAGCGCAGGGCCGCGGTGAGACCCTGCCGCAGCTCGGCGAGGCGGTGGACGCGGGCGAAGAAGGTGGCGGTGCGCAGACCCCCCTCGTCGACGAAGGCCATGTCCTGCTCGACGCGTATGTAGCTGTCGGCGGTGTCGTCCTTGTTGGCCTGCTGGACGAAGGCGATGGCCCCCTTGACGTTATCGAGCTCCGCCAGGCTGTCGGGGGAGTGCAACAGCACATCGAACCACTGCTCGTAGTCGTAGCCGATCTGGGTGCCGTCCGGCAGGGCTTCCTCGGCCCCGGCCAGCAGGGGTGCGGTGAGCGAATTCAGCTGGGGGCCGTCCGCGTCCGAGTCGGGCGGCGGTCCGTCCTCGAGGACCCCGTTCTCAAACTCCAGCTCCCCGCTGAACTCGTCGGCCAGGGCGTTGGCCATCTCACGGGCATCCAGGTGCTCCTCGGAGCACGTCTGGCAGTTGAAGCCGAAAAATGCCGGCAAGAGCAGCAGGATCAGGGTTATATGCCGCATGGTTGTTCCTCCCAACGGGGTCGAGCCAGAGTGCAATCCTAGCGCCGCACGCTGCGCGGCACAAGGACGATTCGCGGGCGTCCGGCGGCCTAAGGCATTTGACATTCCATTTGGATGCTATTGAAGGACTTCAAATGGTCCAGTCCAGACCCAACTCCATGAGCTTGCCCCGGGTGGGGTTGCCGGTCTTTTGGTCCCAGCCCATGAAGCCGTAGTAGGCGTCCAGCATCCGGGCGAAGGCGTCCCGGTCGACATGGAGCCCCTGGCTGGGGCCGTCGGGGAGGGGGGTGAAGACCCGGTCGGGAAGCCGGTCGTGGTCGCGGGTGAAGCCGCGGCGGGCGTTTAGCTGCCGCATCATGTTGATGCGGCGTTCGCCGGCTTTCATCAGCTCGAAGAAGGTTGTGTGCCAGCCGGTGGAGTGGCGCACCAGGTCTTCGAGCTCGCGGTAGGAGAACAGGTTGCCCGGGCCCCAGCAGAACATGCACAGGCACAGGGCGTCGAGCAGGCTGTAGTAATACTGGGAGTAGACGGTCATGCGGACTTTGGCCAGGTTGGTGGACTGCTTGTCGCCCGAGCCGATGATGCCCAGGCCGAGGCAGTCCTCGCCGGCCTCCATCAGCCAGTCGTGCTCCGAGGATTGGTGATCCGGACCGATCGGGCACACCGCGTACATCAGCGCCTGGGAGGGTTTGACCTGAGGCATGTGCACCGCCAGGCCCTGGTTCTTTACGTGCACCGCAAACGGCGCGGTCTTTTCCCCGAATTTCGCGATTGCCGCGGTGAAGCCGTCGGCCAGCACGTCGCCGATGCCCTCTCGGGCGGCGGTTTTTTCGATCAGCCAGAAGAGGTCGTCGGGTTTGCCGAACCCGACCTTTCTGCCTTCCAGGGCCTCTGCGGGGATCAGGCCCTGCTGGGCGCATTCGAAGACGTAGCCGGCCAGGCCGCCCATGGTGATGGTGTCGACGCCCAGGTCGCCGCAGAGCTGGCTGGCCCGGGCCACCGCGGCGGGATCGGTGATGTCCAGGTTGGACCCCAACAGCCCCAGGGTCTCGAACTCGGGGCCGCCCAGCTTGTCGGTCAGCGGATACGGCGAGGCCGCCTTGACCTTCTTGCGGCAGCGCACCACGCAGCCGAAGCAGGTGGTGGCCCCGGCGCCCAGGGCGGGACCGAAGCTTGCGCCGTCGAGCTGCTTGTAGTCCGGGGTGAAGCCTTTCGAGTAGTTGTGGGTGGCGAAGTTGCCGCCTTCCGCCTGGAACCCCACCACACCCGGGGTGCCGTGCTTGTTCAAGGTGGCCGGGAAAGAGGCGCCGGGAAGCCGCTTGGCCGCCAGGCGGTTGAGCCCGGTGAGGCCCTGGGGGTCCGCGAATTCGACCTCCCCGCTCCCGCGGACGCACACCGCCCGCAGGTTCTTGCTGCCGAACACCGCGCCCATACCCGTGCGCCCGCCCACATCGTTGCGATCGGCCATCAGGCAGGCGAAGCGCACCCGGCGCTCGCCGGCCGGGCCGCACTGCAGTATGCTCCAGGGCTCGCCGTCCAGATCCTCTTCCAGCCGGTCCAACACCTCGATCACCGTCCGTCCGGACAGACGGGAGGCGTCCCGGATCGCCACCTGCGCGCCGTCAACCACCAGGATGCAGGGGCGCTCCGAGCGCCCGGAAATTACGATTGCGTCGTACCCCGAACGTTTGATGAACGGGCCGATGTTTCCGCCGGCCTGGGAGTCTCCGGTCATGCCGGTCAGCGGAGACAGCGCGGTAATACAGCAACGGCTGGCTCCCGAAACCGCCGCGCCGGTCGTGACCCCCGGGGCGATGGTCAAGACGTTGTGCTCCGACAGCGGATCGCAGCCGGCGGGAGCCTCCTTGAGCAGGAAGTAGGCTCCCACCGCGCCGCCGCCCAGGTAGGTGCGGTAGAATTCCGGTTCGAAATCCTGTTTTCCGGTCTTTCCGCTGCCGAGATCCACGCGCAGGATCTTGCCGTTGAATCCTTTGGCCATTGTCTAGTCCCCGAGTACCTCGTTCATCTTCTCGACCAGATCATCGAACCGGTAGGGCTTCTGGATGAAGCCGGTCAGGCCCTTGCCGGTGAACCGCTGGGTGGCCTCCTGTTTGCTGTAGCCGGAAGAGAGCACCACCCGGACGTCCGGGCGGATGCGGCGCAGCTCCTCGAAGGTCTCCAGACCGTCCATCTGGGGCATGGTGGCGTCCAACAGCACTCCGGCGATCTGACCCCCCTGTTTTTCGAATATTTCCACGGCCTCCCGGCCGTTCTTGGCGGTGAGCACTTCGAAGTCGGCGCTTTGCAGCATGCGCCGGGCCACGTCGCAGATGGTGGTCTCGTCGTCCACTACCAGGATTTTTCCGCTGGCCCGGACGGGCTTGCGGCTCCCGGGTTCCGGCGCCGGCGCCGGTTTACCGGCTGCGCACGGGGGAAACACCACCTGGATGGTGGTGCCCTGTCCGGGGTCGCTCTGCACCCGGACGGCACCCTGGTGCCCGCGCACTATGCCCAGCACCGCCGCCAGGCCCAGGCCGCGTCCGGTGAATTTCGAGGTAAAGAAGGGATCGAAGATCCTCCCGATGGTCTCCGCGTCCATCCCGCAACCGCTGTCGGCCACTTCCAGGTAGATATAGGTTCCCTCGGGGAGATTATCGCGGGTGTAGGTTTTGGCGAAGAAAGAGCTGTCGGTCTGGATTGTGCCGGTTCGCACCGACACCACGCCGGGCTCGTCGCCGATGGCCTCGGAGGCGTTGATGATCAGGTTCATGATCACCTGGCGAAGCTGGGCGGCGTCGGCCTCGACCGGCGGCAGGTCGCGGTCGAAGTCGTACTTCAACTCCACCTTCTTGGAGATGGAAACCTTCAGCAGCCCGGCCATGTCCTTAACCAGCCGGGAGAGATCCAGCGGTTCGACTATGAAGCGGCCCTTGCCCGAGTAGGCCAGCATCTGGTTGGTCAGGTCCGCCGCCGCCCGGGCGGTCTTCTCGATCTGCTCGAGGCAGTGCCGAACCGGCGATCCATCCGGCAGATCCAGGAGCGCCAGGCTGGCGTTGCCCAGAACGCCCATGAGCAGGTTGTTGAAGTCGTGGGCGATCCCCCCGGCCAGAACCCCCAGGCTCTCCAGCTTCTGGGCGTGCTGGATCTGCTCCTGGAGTTGCTTTTTCTCCCGCTCGGCGGCCTTGCGGTCGGAGATGTTCCGGAAGATGCCCAGAACCGCCGGTCGGCCCTCGAACTCGATTGGCGCCGCCGACACCTCGATGTCCAACTCGGAGCCGTCGGGGCGCAGTATCTTGGTCTCATAGGACCGGGGCGATTCCTTTCCCTCCATTCGGTTCTGGTGAGCCCTGGCGACCTTTTCCTTGAAATCCCCGGACACGAACTCCAGAAACGGCTTGCCCACCATGTCCTCGACCTTGTAACCGATCCTCTCGATGGCCCGGTTGCAGAACTTGAAGATTCCATCCTGGATGATCATCACCCCGTCGCGGGCCTGTTCGACCAGCGACGAGTACTTGTACTCGGATTCCCTCAGCGCCCGCTCGGCCCGCTTGCGATCGGTAATGTCTGCCCAGTTCGACACCAGGTACTTGAGTTTTCCGTCTTGCTCCAGCCGTCCGGAGGATATTTCCACCCAGACTTCTTCCCCGTTCTTCTTCCGGAACCGCTCTTCGAGCCGGATCACTCCAGAACGCATGGATTTCTCCAGCTCCCCGGTGATCTTCCCGCGGGTTTCCTCCGGCCACCAAGGATAGGGGGCCTTCCGGCCGACGATCTCCCCGGCGGAGTAACCGGTGAGCTGCTCCAGGGCGGGGTTGATGTACTTGATCGAGGTGTCCGGGTTGATCACGATGATTCCGTGGGGGGCGGTGCTCAGCAGGGTGGAACTGAACTCCTCGCTTTCCCGCAGCGCCTGCTCGGCACGCTTGCGCTTGGTTATGTCCCGCACGATGCTGACAAAGGCCTTGGGCTTGCCCTCTGCGTCCAGGATGCTGGAGGCGCTGAGCTCTACCGGGAAATGCGAACCGTCCTTCCGAAGCAGCCGGTACTCCACGTTCCGGATGGTTCCCTCCTCGAGGGTCCGCATGGCGTTCTCGACGGCCAGCTCCCGGTCTTCGGGGTGCACAAGGTCGAAGGCGTTTCCGCGGGAAGTCAGTAGCTCTTCCAGTGAATCGCATCCGGACATGCGCACGGATGCCAGGTTGGCGGCGATCAGATTTCCCTTCAGATCGGCCAGGGTGATTGCGTCGGGGACGGTCTCGATGACGCTGCGGTAGCGCTCTTCGCTCTCCCGCAGCTCGTTCTCGACTTTCTTGTGTTCGGTCAGATCGCGGATGGCGGTGACCCGGGCATCGCGCTCCTTGTATCGGATCTTCCTGCCTAAAAGCTCCCCGTACACCTTCGAGCCGTCCTTGCGCAGACCCACGGCCATGTAGGGCCGGTCGTAGTCGGAGAGTATGTTGTTTTTGACTTTCTCGCGGGACTCCTCAGCGGCGAAGTCCAAAACCGCTTTTCCAACGGCCTCTCCGGGCTCAAGCCCGAACATTCGGTCGTAGGCTTGGTTGGCTTCCAGGATGATTCCATTCTCGTGGATCGCCACGCCGTCAAAGGACCCCTCGGAGAGGGCCCGCAACCGTGCCTCGCTCTCGCGGAGCGCCTGCTGGGCCTGCTTCAGGGCGGTGATGTCCAAGGCGATTTCTACGGCGCCGGTTAGTTCGCCTTTTTCGTCACGGATGGGGTATCCGCGGAGCAACCAGCTTTTTTTCTCGGGGCTGGTGATTTCCCCCTCGTGTGGCTGGCCGGTTTCCAGGACCCTGGCGACGGGGCAGTCCGGGCAGACTTCCCTGCGCTCGTGCAGGATCTCGTGGCATCGGCGCCCGCTGATTTCCTCGAGACTCATTCCCGCCGAATCGGTTGCGGCGCGGTTGGCCCAGCGGATCTGCATATGGGAGTCGACGAAGAGGACGAATTCCGACAGGGTGTTGAGCAGCACGTCGGCCATTCTTCCGGTTTCTTCCGGCATTTTCATTCCTGCCCCCCTTGGAGCCTACCTCAACTCTCCCAGTATCCGTCTTCTCACGAAGTACAGCGCGGTATAAGCCGACAGCCGGCGTATGAAGTCGCGGTCGCGGGCGGGGAACAGGCGGTGCTTGGCCACCGTTCCCTTTTCGTCGCTGACCGAGAAGAACAACGTGCCCACCGGTTTCTCTTTCGTGCCGCCGTCGGGGCCGGCGATGCCGGTGATTGCAACCGTGATATCGGCGCCGGACAATTCGCGGACCCCTTGAGCCATGGCGGCGGCGCACTCGGCGCTGACCGCGCCGTGCTTTTTCAGGATCCCGTCCGGGACCTTCAGCAGCCGGGTTTTCATTTCGTTGGCGTAGGTGACCGCGGAGAGCAAAAAGACCGCCGAGGAGCCCGGGACGTCGGTGAGCAGCTTGCCCAGAAGCCCCCCGGTGCAGCTCTCCGCCGCGGCCAGGGTCATCCCCCGCTCTTTCAGCATTTCCAGCACCGAAGCCGGGAAAGACTGGTTGCCTTCGGCAAAGATGAAATGCCCCAGCTTCTCCCGGACCAGTTTCTCCGCGGCGTCGAGGGTGTCTTTGCTGGCGGCTCTTAGCTTGATGTGGATCTCGGGCATGGCCGCGCGGAATCCGATTGACAGCCCCTCGACCTGCTCGTCGAGGTTTCCCAGGGCGTCCTCCACCCAGCCCTCGCCCCGGCCGAAGAGCCGCAGGGTGCGCACCGAGATCACCGCCCCGTCGCCGGCGCGGGATTTCTCCAGAAGCAGCCGCTTGAGCACCTGCCCTTCCAACATGGGCAAGAACTCTCCCGGCGGGCCCGGCAGGCAGAAGAGCAGTTTATTACCGCTCTGGGCCTCGACGCCCGGGGCAGTGCCATGGTTGTTGGACAGCGACCGGGCGCCCCGGGGAAGCCGGGCCTGGCGGGTCTGGTTGCCGGTGAACGGGATCCCGCCCAGCTTGAATTTGTCCTTCAGTTCTTCCAGCAAACCGGCGTCGGTTTCCAGCTCGACTCCCAGCACCCGGGCGGCCGCCTCCAGGGTGCGGTCGTCCTGGGTGGGGCCCAGCCCGCCGCAGCAGATCACTGCGTCGGCCTCCTCGAGGGCCAGCTTCAAGGTGGCGGCCAGATCGGCAAGGTCGTCGCCGCAGGTATGGTGGCGGCCGACTTTGAAGCCGTAGTCGGCCAGCAGGGCTGCGGCCAGGGACGTGTTGGTATCGACGACTTCCCCGTAGAGGATCTCGTCCCCGGTACTGATCAGATCCACTCGCATCTATTAATACGCTTTCGCGTAGATTACCCGGCGGCTGGATTCCTTCCCGCAGAACGGGCAGGTCCCCTTTTCTTCCTGGGCGTTTCCGGGAATGCAGCGGATGGTGGCCTTGGTCTCCTGCTGGACCCGCTCTTCGCATTCCCCGTCCCCGCACCAGTGGGTCAGCAGGAAGCCTCCCGGATCTTCGAGTTTCTCGCGGAAGGTCTTCTCGTCGTCGACCGGGAACGTGTATTTCTGCTGCAGTTCCAGGGCGCGTTGGAAGAGGTTCTTCTGCATTTCCTCCAGGGCGGTTTCCACTGCGGCCTTGAGGCCCGCGCGGGGGACCGGCTGCTTCTCGCCGGTGTCTCGGCGGACCAGCACCGCCTGGTTGGACTCCAGGTCGCGGGGGCCCAACTCCAGGCGGATGGGCACACCGCGCTGCTCCCACTGGTGGAACTTCCACCCGGGGCTCTGGTTCAGCCGTTCGTCCACGTGCACCGCCCGGCCCATTCCGATCTCGTCGGCCATCTTTTTCGCCTCGGCGACGATGGCGGCCGGGTCGGCTTTCTTCCCGGGAATGGGAACCACCACCGCCTTCAGCGCGGCGATTTTCGGCGGCAGCACCAGGCCGCGGTCGTCCGAGTGGGTCATGATGATGGCCCCGATCAGCCGCGTGCTCACTCCCCAGCTGGTGGCCCAGACCAGCTGGCGTTTTCCGGCTTCATCCTGGTAGGTTACGTCGAAGGCCTTGGCGAAGTTCTGGCCCAGGTTGTGGGAGGTCCCCGCCTGCAACGCCCGGCGGTCCTGCATCATGGCTTCGATACAGTAGGTTCTGACCGCTCCGGCGAACTTCTCCCGGTCGGTCTTCAGGCCGGCAATCACCGGTATGGCCAGGTAATCCTCGGCCGCCTTCCGGTAGACCTCCAGCATCCGCAGGGTTTCTTCCTCGGCTTCTTCATCGGTCGCGTGGGCGGTATGGCCCTCCTGCCAGAGGAACTCGGTGGTGCGCAGAAACAAGCGGGTGCGCATCTCCCAGCGCAGAACGTTGGCCCACTGGTTGATCAAGATGGGCAGATCGCGGTGGGAGGCGATCCACTTCTTGTACATGCTCCAGATGATGGTCTCGGAGGTCGGCCGGATGTACAGCGGCTCTTCCAGCAGGCGGCCGCCCCCGTGGGTGACCACCGCGCACTCGGGCGCGAAACCCTCGACGTGCTCGGCCTCCTTCTTCATGAAGGACTCGGGGATCAGCAGCGGGAAGTAGGCGTTGACGTGCCCGGTAGCTTTGAACATGTCGTCCAGGATGCGCTGGACGTTTTCCCAGATGGCGTACCCGTTGGGACGGATCACCATGCAGCCCTTGACCGGCGCGTAGTCGGCCAACTCGGCTGCCTGGATGACGTCCAGATACCACTGGTTGTAGTCTTTTTCTCTCGGGGTGATCTTTTCCTGCTTGCTCATGATCTGGAGTCCGCTGTCTGGTTTCAGTGGAACAACGTAAAGACCGCCAGGAGCAGAATGACCAGCCCGCCGGCTATGGCCACAATTACCGCGGCCCGGTCGAGCTTCAACTGGTCGCGGACCGGCTTGAGCACCGCGGTTTCTTCCACCGCGTCGTCGATGGACGCATCGAGCCATTCCTTCGCGGCTTTGAAGTCTCCCGCACCGAATTTCTCCGCGGCCTGCTCGAGGAGCTTGTCCCGCAAATCGGGTTCGGCGACGGCGTCTTCTGCATTCTGCTCCTGCATGGAATGCAGCATAAATCCAGGGGCTTTTTGGATCAACCAAAACCGTGACGCCGATGCCATGGTTGTGAACAATTGACAGACCCCCGGCCGTGACCGGGGTCACAATCCGGTTTGGCCTGAGGGTCATATCCTGATGAAGTTAGACGGGATAAACCCATCCGGCAGGATCGACTGTGGTTGGCACCCGGATTGCAATCATGCCCCCCGGAGGTTTTCCATGCTCAATGAATCGACCCAGTCGAAGGAGGTCCGGCAGGATCAGGATCGGTCCTCCGGATCGAAAGTCACTTGTTTCGTGTGCAAGCGTGAAGTTGAACGCGAGCAAGCCCGGCAGATCGTTCACTCGAAGGAGAAGCGGGTCTGGGTTTGCGAGACCCATATCAAGTAGAGAATAAGCGGCGGTTTCAGCCGTCAGGTCATAGTCTTTATTATCCCGTCCGAACAGGTAGTTACCAGGGTTTTGTGAAGTAATACATGCGGTTTCTTCGCCTTTTCTACAAAATAGTGTCTGTTTTTTGTACACTCAACCTCGGGCCTCTGCGGCCATAGTTGTTTTAATTCATATTTACAGTTAGTTAAGTACATTGAAGGGTGTGACCCGACCCACAATCCCAATAACGTGTGGTGTTCTGGTTTTGTACACTATATGATGGGCTCTGGCCACTATATAGACGACTTTCTTACAAAAAACCTTACATTTTCTTGACAACTTACGGAACCTAATGGACTATCCAGGAAGTGGATCAAAGTGGTAAGGAGTTTACCGAAGTACCATAGGGAGTACCCAAAGCCCATCCGGGTGGAGAGGCCATGTTCCGGGGCCGGTACGAACACACCATCGACCAGAAAGGACGCACCAGCATTCCCTCCCGGTTCAGGGAACTGTTGTCGTCGAAGTACGCCGACGACCGGTTGATAGTTACCTCCTACCTCGATCCCTGCCTGATAGCTTATCCCGTGGCGGAGTGGCAAGCCTTCGAAGAGAGGCTGCGCGCCCAGCCGCGATTCGATCCCAAGGTAGTGCGGCTCAAGCGGATATTCGTGTCCGGGGCCACCGAGTGCCCCATCGATCGTAACGGCCGCATTCTGATCCCCCCGGTGCTCAGGGATTATGCCGGACTGAAGCGCGAGATCGTCTGGTCGGGCATGGTGGACTACATCGAGATCTGGGCCAAGGACGCCTGGGATCTCAGAGACCGGCAGGATCGGGATCATATCGCGGATCTGGGCGGAGACCTGGAAGACCTGATGCTCTGACCGCCGCGGGATTCATCCCCGATCGGCTGCGCGGCCGGTCGCGGGCAGGAGGGTGAGAGGAGTGCAGCAGACCAGCCACCGACCGGTTTTGCTCGAGCAAGTCGTCGAGCAACTCCGGCCCCGTCCGGGCGGGCGCTACGTGGATTTGACCCTGGGGGCGGGTGGCCACGCCCGGCGCATCCTGGAAGAATCCTCTCCGGACGGACTGGTGCTGGGACTGGATCGCGATCCCCTGGCTGTCCGTCAGGCACAAAAAAATCTCAAAGACTTTGGCGCGCGCATGCGGGTGGTTCAGGGCAGGTTCTCGCAGCTGCCGCGCGCGCTCGACCAGGCCGGCTGGGACCGGGTGGACGGCATGCTGGCGGACCTGGGCGTGTCCTCGCTGCAGCTCGACAATCCCGGGCGCGGCTTCAGCCTGCAGAGCCGGGGACCGCTGGACATGCGCATGGACCCCTCCGCGGGTCAGCCCCTGTCCAGGCTTCTTGAAGATCTGGACATCGAAACCCTGGCCGACGCCCTCCGCCGTTTGGGAGAGGTCAAGTCACCGCGCGCCGTAGCCCGGCGTATCTTGTCTGCCCACAAAGAGGGAGGGCTCGCCGACACGCTTCAGCTGGCCCGGGTGGCCGCGGAGAGGGGGCGCAAAGGCGGGCGGCATCCGGCCACGCGGGTGTTCATGGCGTTGAGGATGCTGGTCAACCAGGAGATCGAAGAACTGGAATCCCTGCTGGCCCGGCTGCCGGATCCGCTCAAGCCCCGGGGCCGGGTGGTGGTGATTTCATTCCATAGCCTGGAAGACCGTCTGGTCAAGAACCGTTTGAAGCTCCTGGAAGGTCGCTGCACCTGTCCCCCGGGGTTGCCCGAGTGCGTCTGCGGGCGGCGCCAGGTTCTGAAAGCGCTCACCCGCCGGGTGGTGCGTCCCTCGTCGCGGGAAGTGGAACAAAACCCGCGGGCACGCAGTGCCCGCTTGCGGGCCGCCGAGCGCGTGGCCGCTTGAGGAACGTCGTGGCACGCAACGTGAGAAAAAAGAAGAAGGCCTCCAGGGACCGCAAGGGCACTCACCGTCTGCGCGCGGAATGGCCTACCGGCTGGCTGGCCGGCGGGGTGCTTATCCTGGTTTTCTGCATCGCGGCCATTCTGCACGTGCGCTCACGGCTGGCGGTGGTTCAGCTCGGTTACCGGCTTTCCCAGGCAACCAAGGAACACAAGCAGCTTCAGGCCGACCACCGCAAGCTGCAGGTGGAGGTGGCCACCCTGCGCAGCCCCCGACGGCTGCGCAAGCTGGCCACCGGGCAACTGAAGCTGCGGGAGCCGCTGCCGCGGCAGATTCTGCACGCCGGAGATTGATGTGACCAAGAGGAGAAACACCCGCTGGATGCGCATCAGGCTGTTCGGGGTGGCCGGCCTGATGTTCCTGTGCGCGCTGGGGCTCCTCTACCGCATCTGGACCCTGCAGGTGTCCCAGTCCGACTGGCTGGAGGGCCTGGCCCAGGAGCAGTATCTCAAGGAAATCAGCCTGGAGCCCATGCGCGGCGCCATCGTCGATCGCCACGGAGTGCCCATGGCGGTCTCGGTGATGACCGATTCTATTTTTGCCATGCCGCGCGACGTGGAGGACAAGCGCAAGACCGCCCGCCAACTGGCCGACGTCCTGGAGCTGGATCCCAATACCCTGGAGAAAAAATTCTCCTCGCGGAAGCATTTCACCTGGATCAAGCGGCGGGTTCCTCCCAAAGAGGTGGAGCGGGTGTTAAAGCTCAACCTTCCGGGTGTCCATTCCACCCGCGAGAGCCGCCGTTTCTACCCCTCGCGGGAGCTGGCCGGCTCGGTGGTAGGCTTCGCCGGAGACGGGCGCGGGTTGGAGGGCGTCGAGCTGATGTTCGACGGGCGCCTGCGCGGCTCCACCGTGCTGGCCCAGGGGCTGCGCGACGCCCGCGGCAACCTGCTCTTCGCCGACGGAATCGATCCCCAGGAGTTCTCCAGCGGCGGCAAGCTGGTGCTGACTATCGATCTGACCATCCAGGAAATAGTCGAGACCGAGCTGGACCGGGCGGTAAAGCAGTCCAGGGCCCGGGCGGGTACCGCCGTAGTCATGGACCCGAGTTCCGGGGAAATCCTGGCCATGGCCAACGTGCCCCTTTTCAATCCCAATACCTTCTGGCGCTACTCGCCGCACCGTTTCCGCAACCGGGCGGTGACCGACTGCTACGAGCCCGGTTCGACCATGAAGGTGTTCAGCATGGCCGCGGCGCTGCAGGCCGGGGTGGTCCGGCCCGGGGACATGATCGACTGCGGCCGGGGCCGGTTGCAGGTTGGTGATCACGTCATCCACGATTCCTCGCCGACGAAACACTCGCGCCTGCCCTTGCGCGAGGTGCTGGTGCATTCCAGCAACGTGGGCATGGCCAACATCGCCGGGCTCCTGGGCAAGCAGGGGTTATGGCAGGGCCTGCGGCGGTTCGGATTCGGCCGGCGCACCGGGGTGGACCTGCCCGGGGAGTCCCGCTGCAAGCTGCGCAGAGCCGAAGCCTGGTCGGACGTGGGGCTGGCCACCGTCTCCTTCGGTCAGGGCGTCAGCGTCAACCCGCTGCAGATGATCGCCGCCCTGGGTTCGGTAGCCAACGGCGGAGTCTGGATGCGCCCCATCGTGGTGCGGGAGATCCGCGGGCCGCGGAACGAGTTGCTGCAAAAGTTCGAGCCGGAACCCGCCGGAAGGGTCGTGGACGCCACCTGGGCCAAGGTGTTGACCGACATGCTGGTGGGGGTGACCCAGCCCGGGGGCACCGGATCGCGTGCGGCGATTTCGGGGTTCGACGTGGCCGGCAAGACCGGGACGGCCCAGAAGGTCGATCCCATAGCCGGGGGGTACTCCAAGGACAAGCGCGTGGCGTCGTTCATGGGTTTCGTGCCGGCCGATCGGCCCCGCATCGCTATCCTGGTGGTGGTGGACGAGCCCCAGACCAGCCCTTACGGCGGCGTGGTGGCCGCACCGGCTTTCTCCAGGATGGCCGCGGGGATTCTGCGCTACCTGGGAGTGTTTCCTCCGGGTGAATCCATGGCCGACGTGGAGGCCGAGGCGGTTTTCGAGGAGGAAGTGGTGGTGGAGATCTTCCCTGCGCCGCTGGCCCCGCCTTCTCCCGACGCCAATCCCATGCCCGATCTGCGCGGGCTCTCGGTTCGCGCAGCGCTGCGGGTCCTGGCCGACCGGGGAGTGGAGGTGAGCGTTACCGGCAGCGGGCGGGTGCAGAGCCAGAGGCCGGCGCCGGGAGCAGCCATCGGATCGGCCGGGGGCGTGTCGCTGGTTTTGGAGAAGCGGCCGGAGGTGGACCAGTTGGAGACTTTTGGATCCGAACTTGCAGTACTCGATGAGGGGGGCGGCGAGTGATGAAAAAGGCCAGCAAGTTCAAGGGAGTTGTTCCCCCGGGCGGGCCGTTTTCAGGCGGTGTGTGGAAACCATGACACGGGCCGGAAAAAAACTGTCGGAAGTGGTGGCCGGTCTGGAGATCCTCGAGTCCCAAGGAGATCTGGAAACCCTGGTAAGCGGGGTGCAGCATGACTCCCGGCGCATCGAGAGCGGAGACGTCTTCGTGGCCATTGCCGGCATGGTCGCCGACGGCCACCGCTTCGTAGGTGACGCGGCCTCCCGCGGCGCGGCGGCGGCGGTTGTGTCCCGGCCGATGGATCCGGGGGTGCTGCGCGCCATCGTCCGGGTTGCCCAGACCCGCCTGGCCCTGGCCCACCTGGCGGCCAACCTCTTTGAGCACCCCTCGCTGGCCTTCTCGTTGATCGGCATCACCGGCACCAACGGCAAGACCACCTTGACCTATCTGCTCGAGTCGGTGGTCCAAGCGGCCGGCGGCGTGCCCGGAGTGGTCAGCACGGTTAGCATCCGCCATCCCGGGTACGAAGAGGACAACCTGTACACCACCCCCGAGGCTTCGGACCTCCAGGCGATGCTGCACCGCATGCGCCAGGCCGGGGCGACGCACGTGGCCATGGAGGTCACCTCCCACGGCCTGGACCTCCAGCGGGTTCGCGGGTGCCACTTCAAGGTGGCGGTGTTCACCAACCTCAGCCGGGATCACCTGGATTACCACCAGGACATCGGTTCTTACGCCGCGGCCAAGGCGCTGCTGTTCTCCCGCGAGCTGCCGGAAAGCCGCGCCGCGGACAAGGTTGCGGTGGCCAACCGCGACGATCCCCGCTGGGAAGACATCCTGCGCGGCTGGAAGGGCGACCTGATCACCTTCGGGCATTCAGAAGCGGCGGACGTGCATCCCCTCGGGCCGGTGGACTATTCGCTGGAGGGGTTTGCCGCCCGGGTGGCATCGCCCCTGGGCGAAATCGATCTGCGCTGCCACCTCACCGGCCGCCACAATCTGGAAAACGCCATGGCGGCGGTGGCGGTGGCCTCGGCCCTGAAGATCCCCGCGGAAGCGGTGGTCCGGGGAGTGGCGGCTTGCAGCCGGGTCCCCGGCCGTCTCGAGCGCGTGGATTCCGGCCGGGGTCCGGCGGTGTTCGTCGACTACGCCCACACCGATCAAGCTCTCGGCAACGTCCTGGGCGCCCTGCGTGAGCTGGCCCCCGGACGCCTGCTGGTGGTCTTCGGGTGCGGTGGCGACCGCGACCGCGGCAAGCGCCCCCTGATGGGCAAGGCGGTGGCCGCGGGCGCCGACCTGGCGGTGGTGACCTCGGACAATCCGCGCAGCGAGGATCCGCAGGCCATCATCGCGCAGATCCTCCCCGGTCTTGAGGGCTGGAGCGAGGTGGAGGCCTCCCGGCTGGGCGACAGCCGGAAGAAATCATACGTTCAACTGGCCGACCGCCGCGAGGCCATCCGGCTGGCGGTGGCCGCGGCGCGCGAAGGCGACGTTTTACTGATTGCCGGCAAGGGGCACGAGACCTACCAGATCGTCGGAACCACCCGGCACGACTTCGACGATCGCGAAGTGGCCCGGGCCGCATTGAAGGAGAGGGAATGAAGGGCAGTCTGGCAAGCGCCGCCCAGGTAGCCAGGGCCACCGGGGGCAAGCTGGTGGCCGGCGACGCCAAGGTCACCTGCAGCGCGGTGGGCACCGACAGCCGTGCCCCGCTGGAGGATTCCCTTTTCGTGGCTTTAAGCGGCGAGAACTTCAACGGAGCGGACTTCTGCGCCGACGCGGTGGCCGGCGGCGCCCGGATCCTGGTGGTGACCAGCACGGACTGGTCCAGGGGCCTCAAGGGCGATCTGAAGGACGCAGCGGTGGTGACGGTGGGCGAGACCTTGCAGGCTTTGGGAGACCTGGCCGCCTGGCACCGGGCGGCATTCAAGATCCGGCTGGTGGCCATCACCGGGTCCAACGGAAAGACCTCCACCAAGGAGATGACCGCCGCGGTTCTGGGCGGGGTCCCCGGAGTGCTCTCCAACCAGGGCAACCTCAACAACCTGGTGGGCATGCCCCGTTCGCTGCTCTCGCTGGGTAAGGGACACCACCACGCGGTCATGGAGATGGGGATGAACCGCCCCGGCGAGTTGGCCCGGCTGGCGGAGATCGCCCGCCCGCAGGTGGGGGTGCTCACCAACGTCCACCCGGTGCATCTGGAAGGGCTGGGTTCCCTCCAGGCGGTGGCCGAGGCCAAGGGCGAGCTGCTCGAAGCCCTGCCCGCCGACGGGGTGGCGGTGCTCAACGCCGACGACCCCTACGTGCTGAAACAGGCCTCGCGCACCAAGGCGCGCCAGGTGACTTTCGGGCGCAGCCCCACCGCGGAAGTGAGAGTGGTCTCGGCCGGCCAGGCAGCCGGCCGGGTGGAGGTCGAGCTGGCGCTGCCCGGCGGTCCGCTGCAGGTCCGCATCGACCGGCCGGGGTTGCACAA
>Ga0272442_10004477_pt1 | contig 19122 bp, 21 predicted proteins | sample SSMForm2O_FD_200262 | JGI IMG/M metagenome (GOLD analysis project Ga0272442, IMG submission 200262) | Marine sediment archaeal communities from Little Sippewissett salt marsh, Falmouth, MA, United States - SSM-Form-2O | ecosystem: Environmental > Aquatic > Marine > Wetlands > Sediment ... | reverse complement strand
AACAATGTAGCTGCGCCAGCGAACTGGCCAGAAAACGACCTGATAGGAGATAAGGCCATAGTATCCCCTCCGATCACTGTCGAAGATGCGGAAAAGAGGCTAAAAGACAAGGATCTGGAGTGCAAGGACTGGTGGTTCTGCTACAAGAAGGTAAAGTAATTTCCTTCTCTTTTATTTTTTTGGATTGGATGTTATGCAATTTATCTCTTGGAATGTAAATGGGCTCAGGTCGATTTACAAGAAGGGGTTCCTCAATTGGTTCAAAGAGACGATGCCGGATGTGCTATGCATCCAAGAGACAAAGGCCCATGAGGAGCAGCTCCCCGAAGAGATAAGGAAAGTAAGTGGGTATCATGCCTACTTTTCATATCCTGAGAGAAAGGGTTACAGTGGCGTGGCCCTGTATACCAAGGCAGGACCGAATTCCATAGAGAATTCCTTTTATGATAATACCATTGATGATGAGGGCAGGATAATAATATCTTGTTTCGACAAGTTCACCTTGATGAACATCTACTTCCCAAATGGGAAGATGTCCCAGGACAGGCTGGACTATAAACTTGAATTCTACAAGGCATTCCTGGATGAGTGCAAGCTTAGGATGGAAAGAGGGGAAGAACTAGTGGTATGCGGCGATGTCAACACAGCACACAAGGAGACGGACATCGCAAGGCCGAAGCAAAACGAGAAGGTATCCGGATTCCTCCCCGTAGAGCGGGAATGGCTTGACAGATTCATAGGAGGCGGGCTCGTGGACACTTTCAGGATGCATACCAAGGAGGGTGGCCACTATTCATGGTGGGACTACAAGACACGGGCCAGGGAAAGGAACATCGGTTGGAGGATAGACTATTTCTTTGTCAGCAAGGGCATTGCAAAAAATACCAAGGCATCATACATGCTTAGCGATGTCATGGGTAGCGATCACTGCCCCATAGCGCTAGAGATGGAGATATGAGCACTTTAAGATAAATAAAGGCCACTAATTAAAAAAAGCCAACTATGATCCCAAACGTTGCCCCCATGCTGTGGCCTATGATACGTCAAGTGAGCCTTCCTCCAAAGTGGGTAAATATGAAGGGAAGGACGAGCCTTAATATGCCAACAAATAGCAATTTATATAATTATAAACCATGATATCATCATATGTCCGATGCAGAAAGAAGGAAGTATAGATGGTACAAGCACCATGCCTGGGGTGCCCTGGCATTGCTTTCAATATTCATAGCCATCAATAACTTTTATATCGACATGCCAAGGTACATAAGCCTTTCAGTTGTATCATTGCTCTGCCTATATGCCCTAGTGGCAATATTCTTCACATACCGTCACAACAAGGAAAATATCGCGGCAACTGGGGATAAGGGCCCTGAAATTGTGATTAAGGATGACACTACCAAAAAAAATCTGGAGAAATTAGAAAAAAAGAGGTTGAAGGTCGAAGCAAAGAAAATCAAGAAGAGAAACAAGGATTAAATGAAATCTCTGAATCTAAACATTAATTACTTCTTTGACCTCTGGGATCTCTTTCTTAAGTTCTGCCTCGATACCGAACTTAAGGGTCATCTGTGACATGGGGCATCCGCCACATGCTCCAGTGAGCTTGACCAAGACCTTTCCAGTTTCCTCGTCAACATCAACGAGTTCTACATCCCCCCCATCTGCCTGAAGCATGGGGCGAATCCTGTCCAAAACTTCCATTACTTTCTCTTTCATTGGTCTCACAGCCGTAATAATAAGACATACAAAGTTATTATAAAGGTTTTCTTTCATATAAACATATATTTACATTATTTTGTAAAAGGCAGGAGATTTCATGAAAAAGGGTCAAGATGGACTATTTTTGAAAAGAGACTGTGTATGGAATACTCTAAATGATAAAGAGAGGATTGATCTTGAAGGGCTCTCAAAGAAATATCGCAAGTTCATCGACTCCGCCAAGACCGAGCGAGAGGTTGTAGGCCTTGTAGAGCTGATGGCAAGGGAGAATGGCTTTGTGCCCTTGGATGATGTTGAAGGGGAAATATCATCCCCGGCAGACATCACCGGGAAAAAAATATATGTCAAGAACAAGGGGAAGAACCTAGTTTTGTTCGTGATGGGAAGAAGGCCTCTTAGCGAAGGATTCAGAATGGTCGGGTCGCACATCGACTCCCCAAGATTGGACCTGAAACCGAATCCCATAATAGAGAAGGAGAAATTCACATTATTGAAGACCCATTATTACGGTGGCATAAAGAAATACCATTTTGCCAACATCCCGCTTGCACTTCATGGAGTATTGTTCAAAAAAGATGGCTCAAAGCTTGAGATATCGATAGGGGATGACCAGGAAGACCCGGTATTCACTGTCAACGACCTTTTGATACATCTCTCAAAGAACGAGCAGTACAATCGCAAGACCCCGGATGTCATTAAGGGGGAGGAATTAAACATCTTGTTCTCCAGCATACCGGACATTGATGAGGGGGAGGGAAAAAGGGTGAAGCTGGCGGCATTGAAGCTCCTAAATGAAAAGTACGGCATAACTGAAGAGGACTTTGTCTCAGCAGAGATCGAGGCAGTTCCAGCTGGCAGGTCCAGGGATGTTGGAATTGACAAGAGCATGATCGGGGCCTATGCCCAGGATGACAGGATATGCGCATTCAGCTCCATAGAATCCCTCTTTAACATTGGTGTGCCCGAGTACACTTGTATAGCATTCCTTGCTGACAAGGAGGAAACACACTCTGAAGGAAACACTGCCATGCAAAGCAATTTCTTCCCATGGGTATTGTCAAGGGTTGTTGCACTTCAGGAAGAATTCAATAATCTTAAGCTTATGAATGCGCTAATGATGGGAAAGGCACTCTCCTCAGACGTGAGCGCATCAGTGAATCCCAACTTTCCCAAGGTCCATGAATTGAACAATGCCCCAAGGATGGGCTATGGGATAGTCATACAGAAATATACCGGAACAAGGGGAAAATACGAGGCCAACGATGCAAATGCAGAGTTCATATCCGAGGTAAGGAACATTTTCAATGAAAATGGGATCATATGGCAGGCTGCCGAGCTTGGAAAGGTTGACGAGGGGGGCGGAGGCACCATTGCAAAGTACATGGCCCGCCTCGGAATGGAAGTGGTGGACGTTGGGCCATCCCTGTTATCGATGCATTCAAGCTTCGAAGTGGCGTCCAAGGCTGACCTTTGGATGACCGTGAAGGCATATGATGCCTTTTTCAAGTCTATTGCCAAGAGTAGCTCTTGAGCTGCTCCGCCATCTCTTCCAGCCGCTTGTTGACCTTGTAGTGGATGGTGCCCTCCTCAAAGGAACCGTCCTCTTTTCTTTCTCCTGGTTTTACTCCTGTCAGGACTTCCAGTCCCTCATCGATGGTTGCAACAGAGTATATGTGGAATTTACCCTCCTTGACCGCTTCCACTATCTCCTCTTTAAGCATAAGATTCTGAACATTTGATGCAGGTATCATCACGCCCTGGTCGCCTGTCAGCCCCTTGGACTTACATACTGCAAAATGGCCTTCTATCTTGAAGTTGACGCCACCTATCGGTTGTACCTCGCCATTTTGATTTACAGAACCCGTTACTGCGATGCCTTGCTTGATGGGAATTCCAGAAAGCGATGAGAGGATGGCATATAACTCAGTGCTGGATGCACTATCCCCCTCTACGCCGGAGTAGCTTTGTTCAAATACCAATCTTGCCGAGAGTCCCAGGGGCTTGTCCTGGGCATATTTCTTAAGAAGATAACCCCCGATTATCATGACGCCCTTTGCATGTATGGGCCCGCCCATTGCGGACTCCCTCTCGATGTCCATGACCCCACCCTTTCCTATGCCGGTGGATGCTGTGACCCTTGAAGGCCTCCCAAACGTGTAATCGCCCAGGGAAAGCACTGAGAGGCCGTTTACCTGCCCGACCTCGTCCCCGGATATATCCAGGAGCAACTGCCCCCTCTCAAACATTTCCTGCATCTTCTCCTCTATCATGCTGGAGCGGTAGTCCTTCTCCTCTATGGCCTTTGTTATGTGCGAGGCATCGATGACGTCCAGGCCATCCCTCTTGGCATAGAAGTCGGCCTCCCTTATAATGTCGGCTATCATGGCAAACTGTGTGGAGAGTTTTTCTTGGTGGTCTGAGATCCTGGAGCTGTACTCAATAAGCTTTGACAAGGAACCAGAGGATAGGTGATTGAGCTTTTCCTTTTTGCAGAAAGTGCAGACAAACTTCGTGTAGTCCCTTATGTGAACCTCGTTCCTGTCCATAGAGTTGTCAAAATCCGCCTTTACCTTGAATAGCTCCTTGAAGGAGGGGTCATTGTTGTATAGGAGCTGATACATCTGTGGGCTTCCGATGATTACCACCTTGATATCTAATGGTATGGGAGCAGGTTTTATTCCCCTTGTGGATATATAACCAAACTTCTCTGCAGGCTCCTCTATCGTGGCCTCGCCCTGCTTCAAGGCGATCTTCAATCCCTCCCATGAGATAACATTTCTCACAAGCTCCTCCATAGGAAGGACAAGGTACCCGCCATTTGCCTTATGTATGGAACCGCTGTGGATCATGGTGAAATCAGTGATAAGCATTCCAAACTGGGCCTCTTTTTCAAGCTTGCCAAAAAGATTCTGATATGTTGGATTCAATTCAACTATCACAGGTGCCCCGTCAGTCTCAGAATTGTCCACAATGACATTCACCTCGTACTTTCTGAAAGCCATATCCCTCTGCCATGGCATCTGCGGATTCACAGGCATCTGCTGAGATGGTTTTGAGAAGGTGATGAATTGTATTATGTTTTCAAGTATGTCCTCCTGAACGGAGTTCACGTATTTGATAACATCCCCGTGGCCCTTGAACTTTTCCACAATATTCTCCACCAGGTGGCCAATGGTAAAGAGGGCCACCTCCCTATTGAGGTCCTTGAGGTCATTATTGATCTTCTCATCAATGTTCTTGATCTTCCTCATCGCCCCCCTTAGCTCCTCAGTGACCTCCTCCCTCTTCTTTTGGATCTCAGACCTGGTTTCTGGGGGCAAGGCCATGAATTCCTGTTCCGAGAGCGGTTTTCCATCCAGGATCGGCACTGTCAATAGGCCAACGGGCGACCTTTGTATCATAAATCCCCTTTGGTGGGCCATTGCATTGAGGTCTTCAAATAGCTTTGTTCGCTCGTTCTCAGTGCCACGAAGGGTTGAATCCCTCTTCACAGAGTAATCCTCGCTCTCAAAGGCCTCGGGCAGCATTCTCTTGGCGTTCTCGATAAAATCGATCATTTCCTTTTGAAAGAGCTTTCCTTGGCCTGGCGGCAAACGGATGACGCTTGGTTCATACTGGTCCTTGAAATTGTTGACATAGCACCAGTCTGAAGGCACTTTCTCCGAGCTGGACGCCTTTTCCAAAAAATCCTTGACGGCGGTCATGCGCCCAGTCCCGGGGGAACCAGAAACATAAATATTGAATCCCTTTCCCCTCATCTCAATCCCATACTTGAGGACCTTGACAGCCCTCTCCTGTCCTATTATCTCGCCAATAGGCTCCAATTCGGATGTGGATTTGCATTTGATCTTTACAGGATCACAAAAGTTCCTCAGCTGTTCTGATCTCAATTCCCTTATCATATAATTCACCAGTATGATTTAATTACAACAAATATATTCTTCAATATATTTATCATTTACTTAAAATAGGATAAAATATTTTATCTCCAATGGTAAAACTTCTATGTCAAAGTGATAAAAATGGATATTAATTGCATTTCCTTATCATCCCTTTCAGAATCTGATTATGATGATGTTGGTGGCAAGGCCGCAAATCTTGCCAAATTGATGAAGGGCGGATTCAATGTCCCCGAGGGATTCGTAGTAACGGTGAGCGCATATGACAGATTCCTAAAATCTAACTCATTGGCCGATGAAATAAAAAAACGCCTGGAAAGCCCCAATATCGTTGATGAATCCGGTGTGAAATCATGTTCGGACCACATAAAGAAAAAACTGCTGGACACTCTTATCTCTGGAAAGCTCCTGGATGACATAGGGTCGAACCTTATGCTCTCAGGGAAAAGAGGACTTTGGGCCGTGAGATCATCAGCAGTGGCAGAGGACCTGCCAGAGGCATCATTTGCAGGACAGCAGGACACATTCCTGAACCTCTCCTCCGATGAGGTCGTCGAGGCCGTCAAGAAATGCTGGGCGTCCTACTGGAACGAACGTGCGCTGGTATACCGGCGCAATGCCAATATCCCCCATATGAGCGGAGGGGTGGCTGTCATAGTGCAAAGAATGGTGGATGCCAGATCCTCAGGTGTCATGTTCACAAAGGACCCAGTAAAACCAAAATCCGGAAATATGGTAATAGAATCTAGCTGGGGGCTGGGAGAATCTATTGTCTCAGGACTGGTTAGTCCAGACAAGTACGTATATGACCCCAATACCAGGAATATTACAGAAAAGAGAATCAACAAGAAAAAAAAGGCATTGTATCTTTCCAAAGATGCCAATGAGATGACAGACATTGCTGGACCAGAACAATTGGCGCCATCCATCACCGATAGTGAGATATACGACCTAGTGGTCCTGGGAAAAAGGGTGGAGGATTTCTTTGAGTCGCCACAAGACATCGAGTGGTCCATCGAGGGAGGCAAGATATTCCTTTTGCAGGCAAGGCCCATAACAACACTAGAAAAAGAGGACGAGATACTTTGGACAAGGGCCTATGGTGATGAGTACTGGGCCGATGTCACGTCCCCCCTGTTCTTTTCAGTGCTGGGGCACTATCTGGCAAATTATGTCAATAATGAGGGCTCAAAGGTGATGGGTTACAAAGAATTGACTGGCCTCAAGCTCCTGAAGCTCCACAAGGGGCACATCTACTTCAATTCAAAGGTGTTGGAGGAGGTCTTCACGTTCAACCCTAAATTCTCAAGGACCAAGGAGCTTTTGAACTATTTCCCGGTTAAGGACCAGGATAGGATAGCCAATGCCAAGACAAAGGTATTGAGGAGGCTCTGGGCAGAGGCCAGGATCATGGTAACCGACCCAGACGGTAGCATCATGAGGACAGACGGTGCCTACAGGAAGTGGGCGCAGGACTATCTCAAGGCCATGGAGAGCTACGATGCCCTGGACCTCTCAAGATTGGAAAACGGTGAGCTGGAGGAACAGTATTTGTACATGGAAAAGGCTTTCCTAAAGCATTTCCAACTCATAAGGTATGGGATGGTCACTCACAGCATAGGCACAAATCTTATGGTAAAAAGATGGTTGGTGGACTGGCTGGATGACAGTTCTGGCATACTTTATTCAAAGCTTATCTCTGGCCTTCCAGAGAACAAGACCATCAGGACGAACATGTCCATCTACACCCTTGCGGAGAAAATAAGGAGTAACGAGAAACTCAGGGAAACCCTTTTGGAAGGGAGGGCAGACCAGTTCCTGGCAATGATAAAGGATGCCCCGGAAAATAAGGATTATGAGAGATTCCTCTCTGATTACGGCCATCGGTCCCATACAAGGGAGCTATTCTATCCCAGATGGGTGGAAGACCAGAAGCTTATCGTGGATATCCTCAAGGCCCTCTTGAGCTCTCCTCCAATGGACTTTGAGAATATGGAGAAGAACAAGATAGAGGAAAGATTTGCGGCGGAGAAGGAAATACTTGACCGCATTGGCAGATTGCCCAATGGCACGATAAAGAGGCCCCTGTTCAAGATAGTTCTCAAGTATGCCCAGACATATCTTATTTTCAGGGAAAATCAAAGATTCTATCTTGATCACATACTTTACAGGATCAGGAGGCTGTTCCTGGAATATGGAAGGCGCTTCACACAAAGCGGCATAATCCAGGCCCCTGATAACATATTCTTTTTGTCTAAAGAGGAGATATTCTCAATCGCCAAAGGTGGCGACAGGGGACCCTTGGTGCAGATAGCCAAGAGAAAGGAAGATTTTGAAGAATATAAGGGCATACTTCCACCAAAGTTCCTCAGGGGAAGGATCGAGTTCGATGACACTGTCATGTATGATGCAAACATCGTCAAGGTCAGGGGTACCTCAGCAAGCCCTGGCCTGGCCACTGGCTATGCAAGGATCATAGAATCGATCAATAATCTGTCCGACGTGAAAGAGAATGAGATATTGATAACATCTAATACCGATCCTGGATGGACCCCCGTGTTCGCCAAGCTGGGGGGCCTAATAACAGAGACCGGCGGGATCCTATCGCATGGAGCCGTGGTCTCAAGGGAATACGGGATACCTGCCGTGACGGCAGTAAAGAACGCGACCAACTTCTTCAAGACTGGGCAGAAGCTCACGATCGATGGAAATGAGGGCATAATCTATATCAAAGAGTGATATCATGGAAACGGATATTTTACATGAACCTAATGAGAAGACGGAATGGAATGAAAGCTTTTACTTCAATTTTTATGACAAGGCAAATGATGTCTGCGCATTCATGAGGATAGGGTTGAAACCCAACAAGGACGAGAAAAGCATGTTCTGCTTCATCATGCTGCCAGACGGCTCATATGCTGGGAGCAGGTCTTCAATGCCCATTGGCGACAATGAGCTATCTGTCAACGGCCTGTCATATGAAAAGATAGTATCAGGGAAAACATGGGGGCTAAGATTCTCGGGCCCCATGAAAATATTTGAAAGCACGGGGCCTGAGCATGGCAACGTAGAGTTCGATCTCAGATTCACAGGGCTGGATGATATCTTCAATTACAGGGAGTGTGTCTCAGGATTCAACGAGACCATATCCCAATCTGTGGCCTCAGAGCATCTGGAGCAATACGGAAAGGTCGAAGGCCATATGGAGCTCAATGGCAAGCGTTTTGATATCAACGGCCTTGGAGAAAGGGACCATAGTTGGGGTGTAAGGGATTGGAACGCCCCGAAGATGTGGATATGGTTGACGGCAGAGTTCTCGGAAGGCATTGCCCTAAATGTCACTAAGCTAAGTGTTGAACAGGGCGTGGTTGATGCTGGATTCTTCCACATTGATGGCAGCTACCATCCCATCATAGGTGCTGACATTGATACGGTGTATGGAAAAAATGGCGAACCCCTCAGCTTTGTCATGGAACTCAAGGACAAGAAAGGGATTGTCAGGACGGTGGACGCAGAGATAATAAGGAACGTGATGCTTCCGTTCACCAGCGATGACGGGAATAAGGAATCCGTGATGCATGAAACTCTTGCCCAATACGAGTTCGAAGGGATGAAGGGGTTTGGAATAGCCGAATACCTGATAAAAAAATAAGTGAGAATATATAATTCTCACATGTTGTATGGGAAGAGTTCCTCGACATCTATCATTACAGCGTATTTTGCCGGTGGTAGTTGGGGCATCTTCTCTTTCAATGCCTTTGATATGTTCTCAAATACCGGCCCTGTGTCCATAAGCGTGGCATTGCCCTTGATCTGGCACCCCTTATTGGTCGCAGTGTCTAACACATATAGCGCAATCTTGGGATTCTCCTTTAGATTGTCCACAGTGTGGGGTGAGGCTATCTCTGCAAAAACCAACTTATCCTCCCCAACGACGGAGATACTGCCCTTCGGTGATACATTGGGGGCTCCATCTTTGGAGGATGTTGCCGCATAAACAAGGTGCTCCTTGTTTATCATGTCCATAAGCTCTTTTTTCATATTGGTCATATTTACACCGTGAAATATAGTATAGTTATATTTATATATTTATTCGTTATAAAAATATACTAAATATATTTTTCAGACCGGTGAGCATCATATGGGCACTATAGACGTGGAGAAGAAATTCAAAGAGATCAATGATAAGATCGATACTCTAAACACAAACCTAACGAGATACCTGGAATCCGCCAATCAGCAGCATTATGAGACCATTATAGACAACACAAGAAATTTGCTGCTTGAGAAGCTCTTGTCCAACTTCGAAAAGGAAATTTATGGGGACCTTGACAGATCCATAAATATGGATTGCTCAAAGAGGGACAAATGCATAGAGTACTTCAAGAGATTGCTGGAGAATAACTTCGAGCTCTATGAAAGAGGGATTGGCCCTGAGGAGATGTCCAAGAGCAAAGAAAAAATAATGATGGATATCAGAGATAAAACACAATACCCGCAATGCGAGGCCTGCGTCTCAGAGATCTCGAACATTTTCAACAAACAACTTCGCTTGATGCAGTCTATGAACATCTATAGCTCACCGAAAAAAGAACCCATAGATGTGGATCAGCTAGACGAGGCCCTCTTGGTAAAAGAGTATCTTGAACCCTTGGCAAACAAACAAAGGCTCCAGATAATGAAGTCCCTGCATAAAATGACCTTGACATTCTCCGCCCTTTCAAAGATAACCGGCCTGAGTGGCGGCAATCTACTGTTCCACCTACAAAAGCTGCAGAGCACTGGCATGATAATACAGAGGCATGAGAGGGGCGATTACATGATCACTGAAAAGGGTTATTCGGTGCTTAGTATCCTGAGCAATCTAGAAAAGGAAAACTAAACAGCGAAATATGGGAAAATATTTTATAAGATTACCTCATTGATTCCTCATGAAATACCTTTTTAAGAGGGGGTTAGGCATCACAGGGATGATCCTAGTGGCCATAATACTTTATCAGAGATCCCAAAATAAGATAACTGATGGAAATATTACGATTTATTTCTCCATAATCCTGGTATTATTGGGAATAGCTCTTTACTTGGAAAAGCGATTCAAGGAAAACATGTAGCTTATGGCTCAATCCAATAATAATTAAAATTAGACTAAATATATGGATGTATTATCCATCCATACGGAAATATGTTTTTATTCTTAAGTTTCAATTTTGTCAAAGAAAAATAGTGATTTTGAATGAAATAGCGATTAAATGGGGAAAACTAAAAATATAATCCCCATTATTTTTTTTATAGGAACATAGTGATACTATGAAGACCAGATCTATGAAAAAGATTGATAACACAGAACACAGGAGTTCTCAATACTATGATAACTTCATCAACAAGATGAGGGTCAGCCATGGCATCAATGTCCCAGAATCTGTAAAGACATTGAAATGCCCTTTCTGCGGCTTTGAGTTCAATATAATCTATGGACGGGCAATAGCATGCTCTGGCTGCTCTAAAGCCGCATCAGGGTGCAAGCTTGCAAGGTGCCCCAAATGCGACAGGGACTTCCCATTGTCAGGCACCATGTCCAGGCAAGGCATTCAAAAGATGTCAAACACATTCTCAAGATATCAAAAAAGCTTTTAATGATGACAAATGGTGCTCCGACCGGGATTCGAACCCGGGTCTCAGCCTCGAGAGGGCTGGATGATTGACCGGACTACACTATCGGAGCACAATGTAATAAAGGCGAATTGCATATTGCATTTAAATATTTTTCGTTATGGCAATGTTTTGTTTTTGATATAAAGATTAATAAACAGCCCGTATATCCTATAACAATGGATAACACGCAAATGCCAAAACAGAGGATAGTTGTCATTGGGGGGGGCATCAGCGGATTGCTCTCAGCGCTCGTTCTTACAAAGGAGGGCCACCATGTTACTGTCCTTGAACGCGAAGAGGATTTAGGGGGCGTTTGCAGGAGCTATAACGTAGGGCCCTACAAGGTCGATACAGGGCCCCATATCATAACTAGGTTGCAGAGTGGCCCGCTCCGTGGCCTCATAGACAGCTACTTTGATTCAGTTCCAGTCTTTGTGCCCCATGGCGAGTATTACGTATGCACAAAAGAGAAGATGCGCGCATTTCCATGGACCCTCAGGAAATTCGCACAATTTGACATCATCTCAAAGACTGACCGAATCGAGTTCATGCAGGCTATAATGTCCATCTTTTCGCAACGGGCCTTGCGAATGCTTGACAACAACACTTCCGTTCATGATGCCGTAAAAGACCGCGCTCTAAGCCCTAGAACGTATGACTTCATAGACACAATGTGCTGTTTTATGACGGGTACTGGAATGAGGCACACACCCCTCACACGATTTTTCGATTCCATGGATTACAAGAACAAGAAGGATGTGCAGGACCCACTCGACTACCTAAACAACATAAAGAACATAATTACCAAGAAGGGGGCTGTGGACCAGCAGTACCCAAAAGGGGGCGTACAGACACTTATCAACACCATACTGTCATCAATTCCAAGAGATCTTATTGACATAAGGACATCGCAAGAGGCTACGAGGATAAATATCAAAGAAGGTGCGGTCAATGGCGTGGAGACGACTAAGGGGAACGTGCCTGCGGATATAGTGGTCTACACATCCTTCGTATCGGAGCTTCCGCAATATGTTGATGATCTTCCCAGTTCATATGCCAGTGGCCTGGAATCGCTTCACACCGTGCGCTCACTTACGCTATGGTTGGGGCTGGATGGACATTTCTTTGCAACCGATGGAAGCGAGATATGGATCGACAGTGAACCTCCCTGTTGGATAGTGTCTACTACGAACTATGATGCCTCTCTCGCACCTGAGGGGCACCAGCTAGTGGGCATAACAACGAACCTTCGCCAGGACATGGACATAGAACAACTCAAAAGCAAGCTTCTCTCCGAGATATATAATCGCATTCCAGATATTGAGGAACACATCATGATGGAACATTGGCAGGTGCTAGTGCCTGAAAAGGCGGCCTGGACAGTTGGCAAGGAGATGCCATCATGTGAAACACCCATAAAGGGGCTATACCTTGCTGGTACAGATACGATGTGCAAGTCCATGGGTGTGACCAGGGCAGCATACTCTGTGAACGAACTCATAAGAGTGTTCAAAAAAGAGGGATATATTGTCCCCAGGGAAAAGCCATCTTTTACAAAATATGACACTTTGGATTAATACCAAGGTGTCCGATACATGCTCATTGGTCTGCCACTTTTCTTCCCAATCTCTTGATCTCGACATTGAACCATAAATAGCCATATATTGCTGATAATGTGTCACCTATCGCTATTGACAGCCATATGTACGAGACCGGCCGTCCCATGTAGACCGTAAAGATATATGCAAGCGGTACTGAAATGCACCCGGACCTCAAAAAGGCAAGCACCAGAGATGGATACCCCTTCCCAATCCCCTGAAATCCGGCCGCAGACAAAAGCGAGAATGGCAGCAGTGGATAAAATACTGACAATATCCTCAGGTAGGACTTGCCTATGGATATGACGGCTTCCTCATTTATGAATATGGAGATAATAATTTCAGGCAGATTAAAGAAGATGAGGCTACAGACCACCATGAAAGATATCAACAGCTTTAACGCATAATTATTTATAAGCCTGATCTTGTCATGCTGTCCAGATCCCTTAAAGTATCCCACCGCAGAAACAAATGCGCTTGACAGGCCGATCATCGGCAAAAAGACAACAGACTCCACCCTGAACCCCACTCCAAAGGCTGCCAAGGCATTCTGGCCAAAGGGCGATACGAGATCATTAAGAAAGAACAATGAAAGGGATAGCGCTATCTGGGCAAGTGATGCTGGAAGTCCCACATCTACTATGCCCTTTATTATTCCAAGGTTTGGGCGCATGGATCTCTTATTGATGGAAGTATATGTTCCCTTGATATGGAACAGATAGTAGAATATTATGATGTTTACCATTAATCTAGACAAGATGGTCGCATATGCTGCCCCACTGACACCAAAATCAAAGTAAAAAATGAACAATGGGTCTAGAATTATGTTTAGCACAGCCCCTATTGCCATGAAGTACATAGGTTTCTTAGTATCCCCCTCACCCCTGAGTATGGAGTTCGACATCATGTTCAGGTAAATAAATACCGAACCAAGGAGTATTGGCATCAGATATTCAAGACATAGGTCGCTTACTGTGACAGAGGCATCCATGGATGAGACCAATGTAGGTGCGAGCATCAATCCTACAGAAGTCGTAACTAAACCTGCCAGCATGGCTATCAATATTGCATGGCCAGCTGCCTTGTCAGCGTCTGTTTTTTTGTTTGACCCTATTGAACGTGCGATCAGAGATTGTGCCCCTACGCCAAATCCAGAGCTCAATGCTATAATGAACATCTGGAATGGAAATGCCAGGCTGACCCCTGCTATGGCCTCGGGACCAAGCCTTCCCACAAATATGGTGTCAACAATATTGAAACCTGTTTGAAAAAGGAATGCGATTATCATGGGTATGGCCAAAGAGACCAAACCCTTCCTAGGGTCAATGTCAAGCAATGCAAATCTATGATTCTTGACTGAATTGCCATGCATTTTTTTAGGTCATAACAAGAATATATAAGCCTTGTCATAATGGTCTGCCAGCTGAAAATCGATATGGATTTGTCTTTTGATCCATTGGTGGATTTAAAAAGATATATAAACAGTCATCATTACTCAGGTAATATGTCGCAAAAGCCAGTTCTCTGTATTAGGTGTGCCAGAAGGTTGGGACTTGATGCAAACGAATCAGGAAAGTGCGAGATATGCGACAATGTCCTTGAGAACACAGGCCTTTTGGACACCATATCTCCCGATTTTGAATATGGATCCTTTAACGTTGGTATGGTCATGCCACCGACTGCCCTAGAGAGAGAGGCATCAATCGTTAGGGACCTCAAGCTAAGGGGTGTTAGGAGCTTCAAGACAGAGTTCAACAATGAGATAAGGGAATATCTACAGGCAAGGCTGGGAAAGGAAATTGACCTAGTTTCCCCAGATGTGACCTTTGAAATTAACTATGTCAAGGACAGGGTCTTTTACAAGATTAGGTCTATGACGATCTATGGAAGATACTGCAAATACGCTCGTGACATACCTCAGACCAAGTGGCACTGTAAGTCTTGCAGGGGCAGGGGTTGCAAGAAGTGCAACTTCACAGGCAAGATGTATCAGACATCGGTTGAGGAGATAATGGCAGGCCCCCTCCTGGACGTGACCAGGGGCAGGGGATCCAAGTTCCATGGCGCCGGAAGGGAGGACATTGATGTCAGGATGCTTGGAGATGGAAGGCCGTTTGTCATAGAGATCATAAACCCAAAAGTTAGGGAAATCGATCTAGGGCAGATACAAAAGACTATAAACGAGGACGAGAGGATATCTGTCAACGGCATGGAGAAATGTGACAAATCTCTCGTAGAAAAGCTAAAAAACACGAAATTTAAAAAAACATATAACGCTTATATCGATAAAAAACTAACAATTGACGAAATTTCATTGATTGAAACAGAATTATCAACTGAAATCAATCAAAGAACGCCAATTAGAGTTTCCCATCGAAGAAGCGATAAAATAAGAAAGAGAAAGGTTTATAAAGTAATAGGGAAAAACAATAAAACTACAGAGCTAGAGATATATTGCGATGGAGGCCTTTATATTAAGGAGCTAATCTCTGGCGATGAAGGTCGTACAATTCCAAGTGCCACAAGTATTATATACAAAAAATTGACTTGTATGGAGCTGGATGTACTAAAGATACATTATGATCATTTCAGGTGAGACAATGACCCTAAAATCCAAAGGATTCAGGAGAAAGACGAGAAATAAGTTGTCAAAGAAGAGCAGAAATAAGGGCTTAATCCCAATTACCAGATCCTTAGTAACATTTGGGCTTGGTGAAAAGGTACATATATCAATAGAACCATCTATACACAAGGGAATGCCACACCCCAGATTTCAGGGAAAAACTGGAACAGTCTTGGAAAAAAGGGGCAGAAGCTATCTGCTAGAGATAAGGGAAGGAGATGCAAAGAAAATAATCATATCAAGACCTGAGCATCTCAAGGCACAGACACAGTGATAGAAAATGATTGGTAAAAAAATCATAAATGAGCAAAACGTGACTCAGGCAGAGGCAAAGACCATACTTGAGACCAGGGAAGCTATCGCAGAACCATTATATGAGCAGAGGATAGCCTTAGGGCTCATACACAAGTTTACCAACATAACGACAGAACAAGCTTCAGAAATGACAACGAGACTCTCGGAAGAAGTGCCAAGGATAAAAAACGAGAACATCGTGAAAATAATCGACCTATTGCCAAAAGACAATGATGATTTGAACGTAATCTTTTCTAAAGAGCGTATTATACTCACCGATGACGAAGTCACAAAGATTCTAGAGATAGTGGATAACTATAGATAGTAATCAAGATTGAGGTGGGAAAATGACTCAAAAAAGGTATGAAACAGAAGCAATAGTATTGGATTATCTGCCATCTGGGCATCTGGGTGACAACACGCCCTCATACAAAAGGGTGCCTATTGCTCAAATTTTAGGTGTTAACTTCTTCTCATTGCTGGAAGTCGTACCAAAATCCGAAGTAGCGCCTCAAGATATAGTCTTCATAGGAAAGGGAGACCGACAAAAGATCTCGCATGTCAAGAGAAGGGTTACATACGATGAGCTGTCATCATATGCGAAATCTGAGATCGAGATCGTCCTAAAGGAGATTATCATGAAGGACGAAAAAAGATTTGTGTCGTTTTTCAACAAGTCACAGCCTTTGTCCATACGATACCATCAACTGGAGCTCTTGCCAGGCGTTGGCAAGAAACTAATGAAGGAGATCCTTGCTGAAAGGGAAAAAAAGACCTTCGATACGTTCAAGGAAGTGCAAGAAAGGGTCTCTTCAATACCAGACCCCATGAACATGATAGTCAAAAGGATAATCTCTGAACTGAACGATGAGGACAGGTACAAGATATTTGTGAATCCCATTTTCAGATAATTTTTTTATTTTGCTTTTGCCATAGGCATATCATCCATGGATCCCAGGAATTTGTTATCAAGATACGGTCTCAGCGCCAAAAAATATTATTCTCAGAACTTCCTTGTATCAATGCACGTTGTAGATAAGATGGCATCCTTCGCCAAGGGCACTGTGCTTGAGGTTGGGCCTGGCCTAGGGACATTGACCGACAGGCTTTCGAAGAACTCCGATAATGTGATAGCGGTCGAAAAGGATCCAAACATGGTCAGGATACTTTCACAAGAGTATGATTGGAAAAACGTTGACATTGTTTTCGAGGACATACTTGACATGGAACTGCCCGAGTTTGACGTATGCATATCCTCCGTGCCATATTCGATATCCTCCCCCCTACTTTTCAAGCTTCTGGAATCAGATTACGAATATCTGATCCTGTTGCTACAAAGAGAGTTTGCGCAAAAGCTTTATTCCTATGAGAATCCCTCGCGATTGACCATAATGAGCCATACCCTTTGTGATTCCAGACCTGTGATGAAAGTTCCACCAACGTCCTTCTTTCCAAGGCCCAAGGTCAATTCCATGGTAGTGCAAATAATTCCGAACAAGAAGTTCGATGTAAATGACAACTACAAGACGGTGGTCACAAGCATCCTGACGCACAAGAGAAAGACTGTTAGGAATGCCCTGGTGGACTCAAGAGAAAGTTTTAACAAAGGTAAGGATGAAATGAGGATAATTGCCGACAACTCCCCTCACAGGGATGCAAGGGGAAGGGAGCTTGACATATACAAGATCAAGGAGATATCTGATTACTTGACTGCAAGTGTTTAGGTGATATGATGAATGTATTTGACGTTATAGAGAAGAGATTAATGGAGATGCCCGGCGTCTTGAAGGTAATGAAGCTTGATGACAAGGATAAAAGGCACATATCCAGGCTCGAGAAGATGGCAGAGGAAAATGGAGCCGCCAATGGGATGATGGACTTTACCAACAAGGGAGTATGGGACACTCTTAATAAGAAACACTTGCTATTGTTAGTCGCTGACAGCAATCAGGGATTCAGGGACCCCCCATGCTCATGGACCCTCATAGTGGATGAGAAGGGGAATGTGATTGGCGAGTGGATCCCAAAGGAAAAACAGGAAGAGTTCAAGGAGAGGGATGACGTCCAGTTCCTCAGCGATGACTTCGTCATGTACAGGAAAAGGGAAAGGGTTGGAAAATGCTTCTTCATGATGCCCCCCATTCCATTCCCCGAGCTCGAAGACATCGTTGGCATCAAGAGCGTTGTCAGTGGTACTGTCTCAGCGCCAGGGGATGCATATCTCAAAAAGATATCTGACACATCGGAGAACTTCTGGACAATAATCATAGGATATGATCTAGATGATTGATGTTGGGATGTATGCCCGGTACATCAATACCGGGACCGTTGGGAAGGTCTTGGAGATAGTAGAGATCGATGGAAGGAAATTTGCCTGCCTTGAGGGCAATGACCTATGTTATGACATCGAATATCTGGAAGAGACCAGCAAACCCAAAGAAAGAAAAGACATTAAGAGGGACCTCAAGGAACAAAACAAGATCCAAGAGGAAATGATTGACGCCCTTAAAAACGTAGAGATGAGCGAGAACACGGGCGGAGGTTAGGGTAGAGCGCTATAGGCGGCCATTGCCGCCAACTGTGCCAATCTTTTCGTCCTGCCGCTGCCTATCATGAGAACATCGCCTTCAGAAAGGGATAGGCTTTTCTTTAGATTCTGGACGTCCTCCGGATAATATTCCTCAAGATTCATAAATCCGGGTGGCATGTGGAAGGTCCCATTCTTGAATATCAGCACTGTGGCGCCATCCCCCCCGATCTTGATTGCCTCATCCCTTTGTGCAATTCCGTTCTTGATCTCATTGCTGGGATTTGGCACTATAATGAGGTAATCATGCTCGCCCAAGCTCAATTTGCCCGCATCTATGAATTGGGACCTGTCAAAGAACGGCCATTTGGAAAGGTAACGTTTGCCCCTGGGTGTAGTCACTTGCCCAGAATTTGTGGAGTCTATATAAGCATCCTTTATCAGCTTCTTGAGTATCGTTCTAACTGAGCATTCGGTTAGGTCAAGCTCCTTTCTCAATAAGTGCCTTCCAATTGGGCCCTTTGTGTCAATGATGTGCAATGCCCTGATAATATCAAAATCATAGAAGTTCGGTTTGGGACCAGAGCTCATATAAAAAGAGTTAACAACATATGATAAATAATTTATGGTATTTATACTATTAATACTGAAATGGGTTGAAGCCAACAGTTAAAATTTGACAATCATCCCATGATTGCGCAATAATATGGTTTAAAATATGGAATTGCATATTCTAGAGGCAAGCTTGTATGTCCTGTCCTTTTTTCCATAGAACATCCTTCCGGCCTTCCATACATCCATCTCACTAAC
>Ga0272442_10004476_pt1 | contig 19125 bp, 19 predicted proteins | sample SSMForm2O_FD_200262 | JGI IMG/M metagenome (GOLD analysis project Ga0272442, IMG submission 200262) | Marine sediment archaeal communities from Little Sippewissett salt marsh, Falmouth, MA, United States - SSM-Form-2O | ecosystem: Environmental > Aquatic > Marine > Wetlands > Sediment ... | reverse complement strand
TTGTTCTGTAAAGGATGGGGGCTTACAAATCTTATAAAAACAACAGAATTCAAAGAACTATTAAAAACCGAGGGTTTTAATAAAATTATTAATAAGAATCTAACAAAAAATGTAACACGTTCGATTATTAGAGGAGATATTTTTTGCATACCATATCTTTTTTCGATGCTAATTAAAAAAATCCTTACGGGAAAAAGTTATAAAATTGAACAAGACAAATATTTCCCAAGCATTGTATCATTACTTACAACATTGCTTGGACTTAAGAAAGGGATATCATATAATGTATTTACTGCAATTAAATAGATATTCACATTTTGCAATTAATCCCTAAGCTTAATTTATCAGTTCATTCTTTTTTTTAATAAATGTCTATTTTTACTTTGATAGAAAGTCCTAATCAATAGACACATTAATCATATACATATAGATTTTGAAACAATTTGTCCTATTGTAATAAGTATAAATATTAATATATTATGTTTAGAAGATATTTAGTAAATATTTATATACTATTTTACTGATTAGAATAATTGGGAGGAATAGTCATAAAACTGTCTATTCTGGCAATAATTGCCATGTTGATGGTATCTACGTCTTTTGTTGGCGTAGGTAATAAAGTTGAGGAGCAGGTTTTATATCAAGAAAAGAAAAATCAAATCACAGACACATTTTTAGATGGACCAAAAGTGTCTTTATGGTCATTTTTTAAAAATAATTTTTGGTCTGCAAGCAATTGTCCATGCTGTAAAAGTAAAAACAATAATTTTAATAAATTCGATACTCAAGTTGAATTTCCAGATTGTGATCACTATGCATACATAAGTACAGGTTATACCGATCCATTATTATGTTGGATTTATAGATTTAAATTAAGTGGTGGTGATTTTGATTGCGTGTGTTATGGACCTGGTTGCTCCATTGATTTTTTGTCTAGTGGTGCTTGGACAAGCGACCAAAGACTACTTGCCGTTGGATACAATGATGGTACATTGTATGAGATAGATCTTGATAGTTGTCATTTAATTGAAATTGGTGGTGGAGGTGTTGGTCTAAACGGTTTGACTTTTGATCCTATTAGCCAACAACTCTATGCATGCTCTAGCTATGACCTTTATAAAGTTGATTATTCAACTGGAGAGCAAGAATTAGTTGGACCTTTTAATTCAGGTCAAACAATGATTGAGATAGCTTGTGATGCAGATGGCATAATGTATGGTTGGGATGTAAAATACAGTGGAGATTCATATCTATATAAAATTGATAAAGAAACAGGCGAAGCAACAGCTGTCGGTTCAATGGGCAAGACATTGTGTTATGCACAAGATGGGGATTTTTGTAGGGTTTGTGACATTTTATACTTAGCAGCTTGGATATATAGTCCTGAATATGGTAGTTATATTTGCGAGGTAGACGAAGATACAGGGGAACTCACAATTTTAGGGGCTATGTCACAAGATTTTGAAAGTTTTTTTGTAATACCAGGGACTAATGAACCCCCTGTAGCCAGCTTTAATTGGATGCCAATAATTCCAAACCCTGGTGATGAAATTATCTTTAATGCCTCAGAAAGTTACGACCCTGATGGTTATATAAAATTGTATGAATGGGATTGGGATAACGATGGAGTGTATGATGAAAAAAATTATACAAGTCCAATTGCGACACACGGTTTTGAAAATGCAGGTTTTTATAATGTAACTCTATGTGTGCATGATAATTGCTTTGCGACAAAGGAAAAAACAATTACAGTTAGGATTGGCAATCAGGCACCATCTACACCTGAAATTGATGGTAAAAAAATATTTAAAGTTGGTGAGGAAGGTGAATATAGTTATACCTTAATTTCGGCAGATCCAGATGGGGACGATATTTTCTATCAATTAAAATGGGGGGATGGAAGTGTAGACTTGTTAGGTCCATATGAATCAGGGGTTGAAGTATCAATTAAAATCCCAATACAGGCTATAGAAAAAGGAACTTTTGAGATATTTAGAGTAAAAGCAATAGATAAATTTGGTGCAGAAAGTGATTGGGGTATATTGGAGATTACAGTACCAAAGAGTCACAATATTTGGTATAACAGTATATTGGATAGATACCCTTTGGTACAGAGGTTGTTTTTTAAACTGGAGTAATTTAAAATAAATTTTCTACATTAGAACTAAATATAAAAACAAAGAATTGCTTCTCAACAAATATGACTACACCCAAAAAGTTAGTATTTGTTGGTGCTCACCCGGATGATGAAACTTTTAGCGTAGGTGCTACGCTAGCTCACTATGCTTCATTAGGTGTAGAGGTTTATTATGTGTGTGCAACAAGAGGAGAAGTGGGCAAAGCAAATACAAAAAACATGAAAGGACACTCTTCAGTCAGTGATCTTAGATGTGCTGAACTAAAATGTGCAATGCAAGTTCTGGGTCTAAAAGATGTTATCTTTCTTGGATATCGTGATTCTGGAATGAAGGGTTGGGCGGAAAATGAACATCCTCAAGCTCTATTTTCTGTAAGCATAGAAAAAGTAGTAGAAAGTATTGTTGAGGTATTTAGAAAATTAAAACCTGATGTGGTAATTACCTTTGATCCTATTGGTAGCTATTTTCACCCTGATCATATTATTATTCATAAAGCAACAGTTAAAGCATTTTATGCAGCTGGAGATGCACAGCAATTTCCACATGCAGGTGTTTCATTTAAACTAAAAAAATTATATTTTCATTTTTTCCCCCGAAGAGTACTTAGAATAATGGCAAAATTTGCCTGTGTTTTACATGTGGATATAAAAAGAATTGGCAATAAAAGAAATATTGACCTTGAAGGTATGATAAAAACAAAATTTCCGATACATGCAGTGATTCGCCCATCTAAAAAAGCATTAAAAGCAAGAACAAAAGCAGCTTTTTGTCATGAGAGTATGTTAAATGGAAAAACACCCTATCAGGGATTAAATGGTTTAGCTATCAGGCTTTTTGGACAACGCGATTATTACATGCGTGGTTATCCCACAGTTGAAAACAATAAAAAAGAACAAGATTTGTTTGAAGGTATTGATTAGATTTCATACATTATTTGTTAAATATAAATATCCGATTTTTTTAAAAAATCTCAACTATTACATATAATTGTGCAGTGCTAATCCGTTACAAAGGTTTAAATACTTGGCGGCACATTAGATTATAGACGGGGGAAAGAAAAATGCGAAATAAATTAATTGGAATATTTTTAATTATGCTAGTAATAACGGCAGCTTTTTCTGTATCGGGAAAGTTTGATAAGCATAGAAATGCAATTGCTACTTCTTATCAGGGAAATACTTTATATGTTGGAGGCTGGGGTCCAAATAATTATACAAAAATACAAGATGCAATAAATGATGCAAGTGATGGAGACACTGTTTTTGTTTTTGATGATAATTCGCCTTATATTGAGAATCTAATTATTGAAAAATCTATAGAGCTAATAGGCGAATCAAGGGATACAACCATAATTGATGCAAATGAGCAGGAAAATGCTGATGTCATCTTGATAAAAGCAGATGACGTTACTGTTAAAGGTTTCACACTTAGAAATACTGCATCAGGGGGGTACCCTGATTATGATGATGGGATTGAGGTTTGGTCAAATAATAATACAATTACAGATAATATTATCAAAGACACTCATGTAGGAATTCAATTAAGCGAAGAAGTAAAATATGAAGGGCATGAAAATAACTTGTCTAACTTTAACCATATTGAAGGAAATATTATAACAGAAAATGATTTTGCAGGAATATACTTAATCGTTTCAAATAATAATATTATAAAACGTAATATCATATCAGCAAATGGTTTTTATGGAATTTTTCTTTATTCGGATAATTGTCTTAATCAAATAGGTAAAAACACAATTACTGACAATCGTGTTGGAATTTTCATCTATGGGGGAAGCAACAACACTATATTACAAAACCACATAGTTGGAAATAATAAGTATGGAGTATACGTTTCTTATTCGAGTTATAATTTTATTAATTATAATAACTTGTACGATAATAGAATAAATGCATTTGTTGACATTGATTTATTGAATCTTGTTATTGGAACTTTTTTACATCATGAGAGATATATTTCTCACTCATGGGATAAAAATTACTGGGGTCGTCAATATATTGGACCAAAACCAATCATTTGTGCGTTGTTACTACTATTACCAACATTATTGATAGGAGGAATTATCAATCTTTTTACAGGTTATTTACTACCTATTTTTCTGCCAATTCCTCAATTTGATTGGCAACCTGCAAAACAACCATACGTCATTTAAAAAATCATTAATCATCTAATAAAATCATTGAGATCATAACAAGTGTTCAATGCTAATCCATTACAAAGGTTTAAATACTTAATGACATATGATAATTTGGAAGGAGGAAAGAATATGATAAGGCAACTATTTGGAATATTTATTTGTATGCTGTTAATAATTACTGTATTACCTGCTTCTGGAAATATAGATGTAAGCAATAATTTAATCCCGCTTTCATCTGGAAAAACACTTTTTGTAGGTGGCAGTGGTCCTGGTAATTATTCTACCATTCAAGAAGCAATTGATGATTCTAGTGATGGTGATAAAATTTTTGTCTTTGATGACTCGTCACCTTATATTGAAAATATAATTGTAGACAAATCAATTGATTTAATAGGGGAGAATAAAGATACTACAATAATTGAAGGATCTGATGTGGACTCTATTGTTTTAATTACTGAAAATAACGTGACATTTTCTGGATTCACAATTCAAAATAGCTTGTATGATGGAATTATTATTGTTCAGGATGAAAATCCTCCTTGGAATAATGAGATTTATAATGTAAATGTTTTTGATAATAACATAAAAAATGTTAGCAGAGGTATTTTTGGTCTCACTTTATCAGATAGTGAAATATTCAATAACAACATCAAAGATAGTGTTGCAGGTATATATCTTTGTCAATCTTCCAACAGTAATGTATCAGGTAACTACATATCTGATTGTGAATATCGAGGAATCGAAATCAATGCCTTTAGATCTGAACATTATATTGTAGATAGAATTTTAAATAGGCTCAGTCCACCAGCAGAAAATAATATTGTATATAGAAACACGTTAGAACACAACAGATGGGGTATTGATATAGGAAGTGATTGTACTAAAACCAAAGTTATTGAAAATAATATTATTAACAATTTTGAAGTAGGTATACAACTTCAATCCTCATCCAATATTGAAATAAAAAGAAATAATTTCATTGAAACCGAAAATTATTTAGAATACACTCCTGCAAAATTTTCTGCTGTTAATAGATATAAACAGTATTTCACAAATTCGTGGGATGCAAACTATTGGGATGAACCTATGGATAAGCCTGTACCAATAAATGGAATTTTTTATTTTTATATCTTGATACCAATTGGATTAAAAGGCGGCATAGAATTTGAAATTTACCATCATTCTCTAGTGACTTATGATAGACATCCTGCACAGGAACCATATGATATTAAAAAATAAAAAATAATCTAATATACAAGTAAATAATTTTACAGATATTGCAATTATTTGTTAATTATAACAATAAAAATTCTTGGTAATAATAAAAATATTGTACCAATTTTTTTAATAATAAAATTTAATATAACCATTTTGGTGAGATAATGAATAGAAAATTAATAAAAATAGCAGCTATAGTAGTTATTTTAGCGTTGTCCATTCCAATGATAGTAACTGCTGCATCAAATAATGGTGATATTCTATCTTTTATTTCAAAAAAGGATTCAGATCTGAAATATGGTAGTGAAGCTGACGAGATAACAATGGATTTAGATGTTGCTTATAAAACTGATGAATTAGAAAGATTACCTGAAGAAGATTTCAACATTAGGGGGAGATGGGGAATTTATAATTCCAAAAATGAAGGAACATTCAAAGGCTTGGAAGATCAAAACACAATATGTGGTAAAACATTGTTTGACAATGAGAAAATTTACTTCTATGTACAAATGAATAAATATTCACAAACGTTCAAAGGGGTAGTAATTTATAAAGACAATTTCTATACATTAAATGGCAACTATTTGAAAAAAGATGGGAAATTCATAGCACTATGGACAACAGAAAACAAGGAGGGATGGATAGCTGGTGAACTACTCCAATATGATTAAATTAAAAAGAAATGATGGTAGTACAATTTTCACAGTCAGGAAAAGAAGGAATCTTTTACCATTGTCGTTTCTTAGAATAAAAAGATAAAAAAACTTCAATTCCTTTTTTATTTTGAATTTAATCATTTAATAAATGGTTAATGCACTTTTATAAATCGTATTTCCTGATTTAGAATTAGTTATCAAAAAAACAAAATATCCATCTTCTGAAGCTTTCACTTTAAAAGTGTCTCCTTCATTTACATACCCTGGTGAGATTATATCTTGAAATAGTATAGTTGCTCCCTCATCCTTAGTTCCATTATTATGCAATAATTTTGCATCATAATTTTCCTCTTTTAAAGTAGCTCCTTCTAAACCTGATACCTCCCAAACAACAGTGTTTGCATCATCATCTTTAAAATAGATATTCATTGCAAGTGTGGTAAGATCCTCATCTGATGAAACTGCTATTCCCGTAAAATGTACATATGAAATTGCAGCAATTGCAACAGTTATACTAACCATTAAAATCACAGCCACTACTTGAGAAACTGCAGTGTTTTCTTTTTTTAAATATTTGAATTTTTGAATATTTATCCCATCCTCTCCAGGTTTTGACTGGTAGTTTTGTTAATTTCCTACTATCTCCTATTTTCTATCTCTTTAGATTTAACTATTTAAAATTTGTTTGACATAAAGTCAATATGAAAATATTACTTGACAAGATTTTTTAAAAAGGTTTTATAAAAAATATAATTTATTCGTTAAGATCTTTTTTTCGCCATATGTTATCCATTATATCTATTTGCCACTCTTTGCTGCAATTTAGACAATGCCAAATCTCTGAAATTTTTAATTTAGGTTCCGTAATTTCCCCCTCATCATTAGGTTCTGTTTCCTTTGTGGTATGGGAGTGAGATTCAATGTGCTTCATGGATTGCCCACAGGTAGGGCATATTTGTTTCTCAGATTCTTTTTTCATAAAATTGCCTCCCTGAATTTTCTCATGGGATTAATAGTATTTAAACGTTATTAGCTATGACTTTTTTAAAACATTAACATAAGCAATGGAAAAATTGCTATTGTAAAAAATCTATTTGTCCCATGAAGCAACCATGCTCCAAATATATTATCTGTTTTTCGACAGATTTCAATGGTTAATACTCCTTGAATAATGGTACCAGCAATAAAAATTGATGACAAGTTTTGTGGATGAATTAAAATAAAACTTAAAAGAGAAGTTAAATATGCAACATGTAAATTTGTTTTATTTGTTAGATATACAAACAATATCCCTCTGAAAAAGAATTCTTCATTAAATGCTTCAAAAAACATCAGTGTTGCCTGAAAGATATTATATTCTGTTGTCGCACCATTTATTAGTTGGATTGTTATTGTTGCTAAGATCATTATGGGGATGAAAAAAATAAAAAATTTTGTACTTTCTTTAAGTTTTTGTTTTTTTATTCCATAATGGATGAAATTTATTTGTGTTTTTTTGCTCTCAATCAATTGTAAAAATATTAAGGGCAAGATAACAAACAGGAAAAATTTTGTGCATATGTAGGTATATTCTCCTAAAAAATTTAAATTAAGCAGTGGCCAGTATAAAATTACAATTAGTATCACCACAAAGCTAATCAATCCAATAATTTTGGAGGATTGTTTTTTGTATTTTAGACAATAAAAAATAGGGATTAACATGGGAAGAAGCATTGGCCACAAAAAAAGGTCAATTTCCATGATTCTTTCATCAAATTCTCATTTAAAATATTTTTTTATTTTCTGTTTTTCTTTTCTTTTATTATTTTTTTGTAAAAAGCTAGAAGATCTTTATTTTGTTGCTCCCAGTTCATAGGCTGTCTTGCCTGCAAATCCCCATGGGAGGTTGATTGCCACACTGATTTATTTTGAGTAAGTCCTGTTTCTGTTCCATAGTAAATTATAGATGGTTGATTTAATTTAAATTGAATGGTGGCTGCTTCTTTTAATTTTTTAGAATTGTTTTTTGATAAAAATAAGAATCTGTCCATATCATGATTATCAAGAAAATTTGGTAAATAATAATTATCAGGAAAGCAAGAAAAATGCTGATGTAGTTTTTTATTAAATATTTTTTCTGTTAATTCTGAATTGATAATGTACTTTCTAATCAAATGTTGAAATTTAAAATCCAAAACTCCGTCTAATTCCCCAACATATTCTTTGAAAAGACTGTCTGAAGCATCGCTAATTAGCCACTTAATGTACTTTCCTTTGACATTTATTGTCTTTAATTCATAAAATTTTATACCCATCATCCATGCTTCACCGATAAGCAATGCATGTGAAAATTCACTTTTTATCTGTTGTTTAAACTCGTTCCAAAATTCATGAGAAGGCCCTATTATATGATCAACTCTAAAACCATCAAAGCCTTGGCTTAGCCAAAATTTTGCAGCTTCAATTATATGTTGCCTTGCTTCAGGGTTGTTTAGATTAATTTTAGGGATTTCATCTACACTCAAGAAGCTTAAATATTCGTGAGGCCAATTAGTAAAATAAAACCAATTATTGTATTTACTTTCTTTAAATGTTTGTGCATCAATAAAAAAAGGATGTTTTTTTGAAAGATGATTTGGCACAAAATCAGCAATAATTCTTAAGTTGCTGTTGTGGCATTTTTGAATAAGACTTTTCAAATCTTCAATTGTACCAAAATGAGGGTCAACTTGAAAAAAATCTGTTATGTGATAACCATGATATGCACTTGTTTTGTAAAAAGGCGAAATCCATATTACATCAATTCCTAAATCAATCAAATAAGGAAGTTTTTCAATTATTCCCTGAATATTCCCTCCTAGAAAATCCGGTTTTTCCCAATCTTTTGGATCTTTATAACCTGCGAATCTGTCAATTAAAATATGGTAAACAATGGCATTTTTGAACCAATGCGTACCACTCATAAAATGTTATACATTTTCTTACATTTTAGGGTATCTAAATAATAAATTTTTTCCCTAATTTTTTGAACGTATATTTTATAATTAATCATATTATCTAGTTTTTATGAGCAAAAAAGTAACAACTAACCATGTAGCTATTCAATGTTCTGATAGAAAAGCCGCATCTATTTTTTTCACACAGGTATTGAAAATCCCCTTACTAAAATCTTTTTCAATTACTGATCAATTGTCATCTAAGATATTTAACATTAATGGGAACGTCGAAGTTGATGTTTATGATAATGAAAGCTCAAGATTTGAAGTTTTTATTAAAGAAAAATTTTCACCCTCTGAATATGAACATGTATGTGTAGAAGTAGATGATAAAAAAGAGTTTATCGCCAATTGTAAAAAGCATTTCCTCAAACCGTTTTTTGTAAAAAAAGGTGAAAAAGAATTATTGTTTGTTCGTGATTTTTCTAATAATCTATTTGAAATCAAAGAAAAATAAAAGCTAAGGGTTTAAAAAAACCCCTAATTTAGCTACCACTTGGATTTATGACAATGTAAAATAAATAAATGTTTCCACCTTGGGTTCTTGAATCAGAGCTGTCTGGAATAGATGCAGCAGCGGTCACCTGTATTCCTCCAAATCCAAGTATTGTTTTAGAACTGATTGTAACCTGACTTCCTGCTTCGATAGTTGGTATGATTCCTTGAGTATTTTTACCAATAAAAGCGCCTCCTTCAATGTCTATTGTCCAGTCTACGTTAGTTGCATCTAAAGAACCAACATTTTTTACATCTGTTGTTATTTTTAGTAATCCGCCTTTAATCATTCCAATTTCAATAATTGGAGATTGAACAATACCTATAATAGAAGGATTTGACCAATCACTTTGTCGGCCGTTTTCATCCATTGCTATAACTCTCACTTCAAAATCGTCTTCATAATCCCACGAGTGCGATGCAGATCCTTGCTCACCAGAGTTATAAGGTCCTACCCATCCACTGTCAGATCCATCACCCCAGTCAAACATGTAATAAATTGCTTCTCCTTCAGGATCTGTTGTCCGGGCGGAAAAGGTGTATTCTATCCCTGTCGCCCCATGGTTTGGTCCATCTGGTGGATTCGGGATTTCAGGTGGATAATTCGGATCATCTGTCCTGATTTTTATTGATGGGTCACCAAGTACATTGTAACATTCAAAATAATATTTCGTATAACCAGAACCACCATAATGCTCGTACAAATAATACAAAGCCATATCCGTCATTCCTCCAATTGTTTGCAGCCCGTCATCCCACCATGCAGAAAACATGCTTTTTTCTAAAACATCGTCTTCATCCCATAATGTATTTGCTGAAGAACCCCAAAAAGCAAGTCCTGCCTTGTCTTCTGCTCTTAACCAAGTTTCTCCAAAACATTCTGATTGAGCAAATGAACCGGTTACACATGCATGGCTGCATACAAATGGATACATTTGAAAATTAGTTAGACTATTTACATCTGATTGTGAAAATGGAGGTCCGTCGCCCCAACTGGTTGTACTACCATGTCCTGAATATATTGCAAGACTCCTTCCGTCATTTAAAGCATTTTTTACATCTTGGGTGGTTGCTCCATAGGTTACCATGTATAATTTTGTACAATTATATCCTTCTGAATCTAAAAAAGTGTCAATAACATAGTTATGGGTGCCTTCAGATATCTGATAGTTGTCTTGTCCAGCCATAAAAGCTGCTTTTTTTATCCATTGCATTTCATCAAAATTTCCATTTTCATAATAAATTGTTTTTTCAACCATGGCGTTAACATGTGATTCAGAAGATGCTGGAAATCTACCTATATGAATATCCGGGAAGTAATCTTCGGTGTCCATTGTTGCGTAATATAAATCAACAGCTGTTGGTCCTGAAGTTTGACCTGTATAAGTGGGTATTTGTGGAGTATCACCTACAAGTAAAACATAAGTGGGTGGGATTGACCATTCATTGTATGCTTCTTCTATATAGTCCTTTATGTCCTCCTTTGAAGTTCCTCCAGGAATATCTGAGGTTTTTATGACAGTTATATCAAATCCAAAGTTAGTTTTTAATTCTGCAAAAGGTTCAATTTCCTCGTAAAAATCATCGTGAACAATGATCAAATAACCCTCTTCTTCTCGGTTTGCTATATATTTTTCATAAAATCCATAATTGTCAAACATTTTTTTGAATGTATCTTCAAAAGTAGGTGATGAAAATCGCGACATTTTCTCATAAGTTGTGTGCATGTCACTACCAGGTAAATCTATGGTTATTTTGCATTGACTCATTGTTTTTATTTCGCTACTTGCAGGTTTGTACTGTATTGGTGAAATTTCAACTAATATAAATCTATGACCACGAATTTCTTGTACATCAGCTATTTTAGCAATGTTTTTAGGTGTGAAAGAATTGTCTGAATAGAACTGTTCATCTATTACAAAATCTGGTCTTTCCAAGCTATTTTTTTCAAAAGAAGGTTGAACTGAGATTATTTGTAATGGAACGTTAAGTTCTTGTAAAGACCTTAATTCCCACTCAGCTGATTGTATTGATATTTCCGGCTCAGCTTGTTGTGGTATCTCAAGCGTGTATCTTATTAATGGAAGCTTTGCTTCACCTACTTTTGTAGTAAAACCCTCTCCAGGAATTTCTATTGATGCAAATTCTCCAAAATCTGTAGATGTAGATTGAAATTCAAATGTAGGTTGATTAATGGAAATTTCAATTTTGTTTTCAGAAACCATTAAAATGTCATTGATTTGTTGTGTTGATTCATCTGTTGAATTGGCTGTTGCTGAGATATTTGTTAAAATAAAAAACAGCATTATTGATACTACAATTGTTTTTTCTAAAAATTTTTTGTAATTCATAGTTTTTTATCCCCCACGGATTAAATTATTGTGAGCATTTTATTAATAGATACAAACGTTATATAAATATTTGCTTTTTCAAAGTGATATTTTAATTTTATATTTCATATTTTTTATTAAAATAAAAATCATATCTTAGCGTTAAATTCAAAGAATTTATATATGTGCTTTTTAATTTTTAAAAGAACTTATAAAGGAAGGATAGGGAAAATGAATAATTTAATATTTGAAAATAAAATGAAAAAATATATTTTATGGATAATAATGCTTAGCATTTTTTTAGTTCTAATAATTACAATTTTTTCAAATAATGTAAAAGCAGATTCAATAATTGCTGATCATACTGCTGCAGCAAATTTTGAATCAATTCCAGATAATTATATCAGTTTGATTCATGACACTTATTATATCTATTATGGACATACCTCACATGGTAGTCAAATAATAAGTGGCCTATCTACCATAGAGGCAGAAAATGCCACTTATGATCCTCCAGTTTTTCATGAAGTTGGAGATGATCTTGGTCATAACGGTGATATATCTTGGGAGCCTGACGTAAGGCAATATCTTGATGCTCATCCTGAATGTAACATGGTGATGATGTCCTGGTGTGGTGGTTGCTCAGATAACACTGAGGAGGGAATTAATACATATCTAGATGCCTTTAACCAATTAGAACTTGATTATCCGGAAGTTACTTTTGTTTACATGACTGGTCATTTAGATGGTACTGGAATAAACGGTAATTTATATGCTCGTAACAATCAAATCCGGGCTTATTGCAACAATAATGACAAGGTCCTTTTTGATTTTGCAGATGTTGAAAGTTGGGATCCTGATGGTAATTATTATCCAGACGATACTGATTATTGTAATTGGTGTACACAATGGTGTGAAACCCATGATTGTCCAGATTGTGGCTGTGCTCATTCCCAGTGTTTTAATTGCTATTTAAAAGGCAAAGCTTGGTGGTGGATGATGGCGCGTATTTCTGGATGGAATGGAACTGGTGGAGAAGATAACGTTCCTCCATTGGTCAATATTAAAAAACCTGAGCAAGCCTTGTATGTAAAAAACAGAAAAATAATCGATTTTTTCACTTATTTTGTTATTGGTATTATAGAAGTTGAGGTTGAAGCCACAGATTCACTTTCGGGTGTCAGCTATGTTAATTTTTACGTAGATGATGCGCAAAAAGCAAATGTAATGGAGACACCTTATTGTTGGTTGTGGAGTGAAAGAACATTTAAAGTCCATACTTTGAAAGTTGTAGCTTATGATGGTGTGGGAAATTCGGCAAGTACTGAAATTACTTTAATGAAAATATTTTAAAAAATCTCTTTAAGACAACTTATTTAAAAAAGTTTTTATAATAAATGATTTAACACATGTTAAATTATAATTATAACGTAAAAATAGATTGTATGAAAAAAACATACTTATAAACTGATATTGTATTAATATAATGGAAAATTTGTAATGAAAGGTACTTATGAAAAAGAAAATAATGATTGTTGACGATGAGCCGGACCATCTTTTTACAATTAAACAAATATTGGAATTTGGTAATGAATATGAAGTTATTACCGCAAAAGATGCTACTGAATGTTTTGAACTTTTAGAAAAAAATCTAATTCCAGATCTTATATTATTAGATATAATGATGCCTAAAACCAGTGGATGGGATGTTTTTACTAAACTTAAAGAAGAATCTATGTGGAAAAATATCCGAGTTGTTTTTTTATCAGCAATGTCAGATGACTACAGTAAGGGATTTGGAAGTATGACAGCTGATGGTTATATTGAGAAACCCTATGAACCTGATGAATTGAGGAAAAAAGTTGCTCAAATTCTAAGTAAGAAATAGACGTTGTCAATTGCAAAATCATTGGTAATATTTGTTATTTATAGCAAAGTATATTAGATACATTAATGTTTTTTAGTAAACCTTTGTTAAATAAAAATGAAGGACAATTAAGATGGGATGGAAGCTGAGATTTAAAAAATCAGATGATGCAGTATCGCAAATGATGTCAACAAGTATGTTATTAGTAATTGGTCTTGCAATCACATCAATGATTTATTCATATTATTTATCATATCCACCACCAAATTCTCCACCAAATATAGATATTGTTGGAACTCTAGAGGAAAGAACCAGATATTTGACTGCAATTGGTGATTATGAAGAGGATTGTGATATTATCCTTACTCATCGTGGTGGGGAATCATTACCTACGGAAGATGAAGTTCTTATTACAATTGGCGATAACTATGTATGTAAGATTATTGGTGAATGTCTAGATAGTGAATCCAAGAAAGATGGATTATGGAACATTGGAGAACGGTTGATTTTTACAGCTGAAGATATTACAAATTATCAATTGTATGTATCGATTTATGATATTTCCACTCAGTACATATTGTTTCAGGCAGTATTTCAAAAAAACACATACATAACCACACAGAGTACATTTGATGTTCAACATAATGGTGCCACTTTATGTATGGACTATGATTTCAAAGAACATCTTTCAGGTAAGGTTAGGTTTGCATACAAAAATCAAAGTGAACCAGATTGGTCTTATACCCCATGGATTCCACGTTCAGGTAGGGATTTTTATCATAAAAGAGTTGAGGGATTGTCCTGCACAACAATGTATTTATTTAAGGGTGAGATTAAATACAACGATATTATTGAAAGTGGGAATGTAAATTCATTTATCACTAATGAATGTCCTTAATAACGTACATTATCCTAGTTTTAGTAAAAAATATTCTGATAAAACCCCTAAATATATTTAGAGATACAGTGCAAACACGGTTATTAATGCTACAACTATTGGTACACAAACTAAAGTAGTCCAAGTTACAATGTGTGCTGTTGATTTTTTATCGATTCCATAAGGAAGAAGAAACATATTTGTACTAGTTACAGGTAGAAATACATTTATTATAATAACTGCAAACCACGCACCTGGGATAACATTTAAAATCAGTAATGGTGAGAGAATTAGTAGTGTGGTTATAGGTGTTATAATTACTGTTAAAAAAAACATTTTTCTAACCCATCCCCAATGATCACTTGTTTGATTTTTTTTGTCAAATCCTAATAGCTTCTTTATCTCTGATTTTTTAAGATCACTTGGATGTATTCCTGCACCTACGTAGTATAATGCAGCTGGAATTGTAAGTGCTGTATAGAATATAAAAGGCGTCTGCATATCACCTAAAACCTTTGTTGTTATCCCAGTTGTTGCATGTATTATTACAGCTGCTATTGCAAAGACTATTAGATACCAAGGGTACAATTTCAGATACCATGGTAGTGCTTTTATGTGCTGTTCTTTATCCGTGGTTTCAGATTCTTTTTTATGCAAATGTGATAGTATAAAAGGCATTAAGAAAAACAGTACAACTCCACCTAATGCGATAAATATTGCAGCAGGTACTGCCCATGATTCTATCGCAAGTAATGCTCCTCCAATAAATGCAGAGCTTCTACCTTGGTTGGTTAAAACTGTTTTTATGTACAGGTTTCTTTTATCAATAAGGTTGATTTTTTTTGCAGTGTACTTTGCAAAAATATACGCAAGTATATAGAGGTAAAGAAGTATTGTGCTAGTAACGATTGCAAATTCTACTTCACTTTTTCCAAAGGTTGTGTTTAAAAATATTCTGAATAACATTAGCGGTACGAAAAAATATAGAAGAATTAATCCTATTTTTTTCATTATTTTATCGATTTTTTCTCTTCCAGTTATTTTAGATATTAAAATAGTTGCAATAAATCCGACTAGTATCCAAGGCAGAGTGTACAGTCCAGAAATGTATGGTATTATATCTTTGAGTATATCTATCATTTTTTATCCTTTATATTTCAATTTCTTTTTCTAGCACCTATTTTCGCCTTATTTTATTATTAATCAACCTGTAACATACGAATGATCAATCATCATTGTTTTTTCCAAGCTTTTTTCAACATTCTTACCAAATGTTTTATTTTAGCAATCCCCTAAATAATAATTGCATAAACATTTATTCATTTTTAAAAACAGTACATTTAATTTTTAAGAGTAAACAAGGGGTCAAGAAAGGGAGGAAAGAATGAAAAATTCTTTCAAAATAAGTTGACCCCCTTGTTGAAGCGGGGTAATACCATTATGGTTAATAAAGTTAATTCAAAAATTAAAAATAAAAAACATAGAAGTTTTAAACGCATTATTAAAAGTTCTATAACAGTCAAATAATTTTTTAAGCCTTATGAATATGAACCGTCCCATCTTTAAAAATTACCCATCTTAGTTTGTCCCCATCTTGAAGTTTAAGAATTTTAACTAATTCAGATGGCACTGTTATTCTTCTACGGGAGCCTTTGATTGTTAGTGCAGTTTCCGTTATGCATATTACATCATTTAATTCGACTTTCATATGATTCGCAATAAAAACTAATGTGTAGAATAAAAAGTTTGTTATTTATTCAAATTAATTTGACAATTTTACAATAAATGAATTTTCAAAATTAGGTATAACTTTGACGTATAGAATTAGCTAATATAACCCTCAATATAAGCTTTGGTCTTTGGATCTTTAGGATTGTTAAAAACCTCATCAGCAAGCCCAGATTCAATTACTTCACCAAAGTAAAGGAAAATAACATAATCGGCAACTCTTTTTGCTTGACGCAAGGTATGGGTAACAAGAATCACAGTATATTCCTTTTTCAATTTTAGTAGAAGTTTTTCTATTTGTTGTGCTGTAATTGGATCTAAAGCAGAAGTTGGTTCATCACAGAGTAAAACTTCCGGTCTTACTGCAATTGCTCTTGCCAAACATAAACGTTGTTGTTGACCTAGTGAAAGCCTTGAAGCAGGATCATTAAGTCGATCTTTGACTTCATCCCATAACCCACTATCCTGCAAACAATATTTAACAGTGTCATCAAGCTCTTGTGGAGTAATTCTATTATGTATTTTTAAACCATAGGCAACATTATCATAAATTGACATTGGCAAAGGATAAGGTTTTTGAGATAATAATCCCATTTTTTTTCTGATATTGGGGACATTCAACCTTGGATTTAAAATATTTTCACCATCAACATTAATTTCACCAGATATGGCCACATCGTCTCTTATTTCCAATAATCTACTAAACGATTTAAGAAGTGTAGTTTTTCCACATCCTGATGGTCCTATAATGGCAGTTAGTTTTTTTGATGGTATTTTAATATTTATATTTTTTATTACATGGTTTCCATTATAGGAAGCGTTTAGATTCTTGGTTTCTATTTGAATATTTGATTCTTCATTCATTTATATCTACCTTTTTTTATTTTATTACATATTTTCCAGATTTTCTTGATAAAAACCTAGAAATTATATTAATTGAAAGAACAATAACTAACAAGATAAAGGCCCCCGCATAGGCTCTTGCCCTAACTGAAGGTATAGGGGATGCATACAAGTGATAGATCATTGTTGGAAGAGCTGCTGTTGAATCAAGAATTGACCCGGGTATACTATCAGTAAATCCAGCTGTAAACAATATTGAAGCAGCATCACCAATACCTCTTCCCAAACCTAAAAGCACGCCTGCAAGAATCCCCGGTACGGCTTGCCTTCTAACTACTTTAATCGCAGTTTCAAATTTAGTCGATCCCAGAGAGTAAGATCCTTCTTTTAGCTCAATTGGAACCATCTTTATCGATTCGTCCATGTATCTTGTGATTATGGGAAGCTCAAGTAGTGTCAATGCAATTATTCCAGCAAGAACAGATGTTCCAATTCCAATAGCTATCATGATCATGATGCAAAATATACCATAGACAATGGATGGAATTCCCCACAGGATATCAAGAGATAAACGAATAAATCCAGAAATTCCTGGATGAACAAAATCCCTCTGAAGATATAGTGCAATTCCAATCCCAATTACATAAGCTAAACCTGTTGCAGGTAAAGCAAGAAATAAAGACCCTAATATTGCATTTAGTATTCCACCGCTTTTCCCTAAATAATATCCACCACTAGAACTTTGAGTAATTATTTCTAAAGAAAGAGAAGATGCACCATTTACCAAAACCAACCCGACTATAATTATTAGACTGGCTACAACAATAGATATTGAGATATACATCAATATCTTAAAAATAGTCTCCTCCAAGTTACGTCGATTCAATAGTTCCACCTCTTTTTTGCTCTACGCAGAATTAGAACGCCCAATAAATTGAAAATTATGACAACAATAAAAAGAATCAATGCCATAAACAGCAATGCTGACTCATATACAGGAATTGACATCATTTCCCCATAGGCAGAAGCTATTCTTGAGGCAAGTGTTTCACTTGGGTCAAACAAAGTCCCTGGAATCATCGCTTTTCCACCTATTACCATGTTTACAGCTATTGTTTCACCAAAGGATCTACCAAAACCAAGAAGCACCGCAGAAATGATACTTGTAGCAGAAGCCCGAAAAGTAACCTTTTTTACGGTTTCCCATTTTGTGGCACCGATAGATAAAGATGATTCCTTCAGTTCAACAGGTATCGCACAAAAAGATTCTACACATAATGAGATAATTATTGGAAACACCATTACAGATAGAATTAAGGATGCAGATAATATACAGAAACCTGTGCTTTCCACTCCAAACCATGGTGCAATTACATCTCTTGTTAAAGGCACTAGAAAAAGAAATGCACAAAGCCCATATACAACAGAAGGAACTCCTGCCAAAAGATCAATATAAGGTCTGATTACTTGTCTAATCCTTTTAGGTGCATATTCAGCTATATAAATAGCACTAAGTAATGAAATTGGTACTGCTATTATAAGAGAAAGACCTGTTACAATAATAGTCCCGATAATTATTGGAAAAAGTCCAAATTGACCCCTTTCAGGATTCCAAATAGAAGACAATAATAATTCAGAAATAGAAGTAGTTTCTAAGATTAAGAAAGATTTACTTAATAAAGTAAAAAAAATCAAAAAAAACAATATTGAGACAAACACAGTTACCAGTAGCATCAATTTTGTGCCTATACAATCTCGTATTCGCCTCCATTCCATATCTTTTTTCTCCAAAAATATTTACGATTTTATCTAAATTTTCTATACAATCTCTGGTCTTTTTCCT
>Ga0272442_10004475_pt1 | contig 19128 bp, 21 predicted proteins | sample SSMForm2O_FD_200262 | JGI IMG/M metagenome (GOLD analysis project Ga0272442, IMG submission 200262) | Marine sediment archaeal communities from Little Sippewissett salt marsh, Falmouth, MA, United States - SSM-Form-2O | ecosystem: Environmental > Aquatic > Marine > Wetlands > Sediment ... | reverse complement strand
GGCGCGGCGGCAACTTCTGAGGCGCGGGTAATATCATCCTTAGAGCCGCTGACCATTAATACGGGAAGGTCTGCCTCGGTAATGGCAAAGGATTTTGCCGGGTAGGAGCCTAAAAAGAATAAGCCTTGGACGAGCTCGAGATGTCGGGCGGCAAAGGCGCCGGCCATTACACCACCCATGGAATGCCCGCCAATCGCCCAGCGACGAATCTGTTGGTTCGCTGCAATGATAGAGCTGGCGCGATTGATATCAAGCACCGGCATCCATAGAGGCATGCGCGGAACAATCACCGTCCAGCCCTGTCTGGCAAGTTCTTTTATCCAAAGCGTATAAGCGCGGGGGTCACAGCGGCCACCGGGATAAAAAATAATGCCGCTGTCACCTGGTGTCTTGGGGGTAAACACAATTTGTTTCTTATCATCGACAACATCCATGTGCTCATCGGAATTTAACGCGGTAATCGCCCGGGGATCAGCGAGGGATTTACCGAAAGTAATTTTAAGTCTGGTAAAAATGGAGCTCATGGCGCATCAAAACAAAATCTGTGTAAACCGAATAAAAACGACCAAAGAGTGTGTCATCAAGTACGCTCATCCTATCTCAAAATGTTGTAAAAATCTGTGAGAATTTATGCAGACAGATTGCGCTGTTCCGGTTCAATTGATAGGAATTGACTTTGTGATGGGCGGAATATAAAACAGGAGCGATTGTGTGTCAAGCGTAATGACGGCGCAAAATATGGGCGAGCAGTGTCGGGCAACATTCATCCTGGGTGTGCAATGACGAAAGGTATCCTGCCCATACTGGTGACGGTTTTCTTCCTGGCTTTCGGAATGAGCTTTGTGGCGCCCCTGATCCCCCTGATGCTTAAAAGCCTCGGCGCCTCTTCGGCTTCCATCGGCCAGATTCAGACCACGTACTTTCTGTCGTTTACCGTGGCGACATCTCTGATGGGGCGCTGGATCGACCGCGTGGGTTCCAAGAAAATGATTCTGTCGGGCCTGATGATCTTCGGGATGGCTATCCTTATTATGCCCTTCATGCCCTCCGCAAAATTCTTTTATATTATTCGAATCGTCCAGGGCGTCGGATCGGCACTGCTTTTCGCCCCCACCGAGGCGGCCATCAACATCATCTCCCCCCCGGACAAGCGCGCTTCAAACATGGGGCTCTACGGTTTCGTTTTTGCCGTCGGGTTTGCGGTCGGGCCGGCCATCGGCACAACGCTTTACAGCCTGAATACAGCCGCGCCTTTTATCTTCGGGGCGCTGAGCTGCCTGGTGGCCCTGGCTGTGCTGTTGCTGGGTTTTCATGAAACCCCGGTGCCGGTCAAGGCAAGCCAGTGGGATTTCTTCCGCCTGATGCGCATCCTGAAGGTCCCGCTGATCGCTTCGGCCTGCTACGCGGTCGTGGAGGTGGTTATCGGCGCTTTTCTGTCCCTGTACCTGGATGAAATCGGAGTCGGGGGCACCGCCCTGGGCGTAGTTTTCACCTTTTTCGCTATCGGCGGCATGGTCTCGCCCCTGCCGGCCGGAAAGCTCGCCGACAAACTGGGAAAAATGCGCGTGCTGAAAGCCTGCGGGCTTCTGATGATAGCAACAACCCTGGCTTTTAACTTCTTTCAGCAGTACGCCGTGATCTGCTTCCTTATCTTCTGTGTGGGCCTGATCGCCGGGGCCCTTTACCCGGTGGCCCTGGCCCTGATCGGCGAGATCGTGCCCCCTGAAAAAATGGGAACGGCCAATGCCTCGTTCAGCTTTGCCTACGGCCTGGGCTGCATCATAGGGCCGGCCGTTACCGGCTGGATCCTGGAGCTTTACTCCATCAATTTCCTGTTCTACCCCATGGCCTTTGCGGCCCTGGTTTTCGTTGTGACAACATTCCTGGGAGACTCCAAAAAAGCGCTTAATCCGTGATATCGTCATTTTTTCACGCACCCAGCAGCGGCGGGCACAGAAAAAGCCGGAGATACTCAAAGTGTCTCCAGCTTTTCTGCAGGCCAGTACCGGGTGAATCATCGGGAGATATTTTTCATCTGGCTCAGTATATATATATTATAAATTGATAGCATAATTCAGAACGAATAAAGACCGAAATCCAGAACCTCCCGGTTGAACTTCTCCGCTTCCTGAAGAAAGGGGCTGTGCCCTGATTGTTCAAAAAACACAAGCTTGGAACACGAAATCTCCTGGTCCAGTTGCTGCGCGGCCCGGACAGCCCTTTCGCTTTCATGCCTCCCACAGCAGATCAGGACCGGAATATCCAGCACGGGAAGGAGGTCCGCGAAAACCTCTTCAGCAAGACATTCCGCGCTTTTCAAAATAATGGTATTGCCGGTCTCCCGGGCAATTCTTTCAAGAAATTGCCGGGTTTCAGGGCTGCTTGATCCTGTCAGACATCCTGAAGCAAAAAGCTTCGGCCAGTCAGGGTTGTCAGTGTTCAGCAGGTCCTGCCACTGCTGAAACTCCCTGCGCTGGTTACCTCTCATCCGGAAATCGATTCCCGCTCCCACCAGGCCGAGTCTATCCACTCTTTTCTCCCGGCTGAAGTCCTGCAGGTAGCGAAATGCTACCGCAGAACCCATGGACCAGCCTGTCAGAAAAACATCTTTCAGGTGAAGTTCCTCAAGCAGCGCATTGATATCCCGGGCCTGGGCAGAAATTGAAAAGTCCCGGACATCGTCTTTACATCGGCCATGTCCACGCAAATCCACACAAATCACGGTAAATTGATCTGAAAGCGCCGCTGCCTGGTTCTGCCAGACTTTTCCGCTCATGCCGATGCCGTGAAGCAGCACCAGGGGCTTCCCGGCACCTGTTATTTCAAACGGTACCAGGTGATTGTCAAAAGACTGTATTGTATCTTTCACAACTGTCCTCTGGATGCAAAATCTATCTGTGCTGAAAAAGACAAGACACTGGATGCCTGATCACGTCCGGCATGACAGGACAAGGCCCCGGGTTTGCAGGATTTCGGAAGAAAGGTCCGTCCCCTCGTTATCCTCACAAGGACTGGTATCAGATAGTATTTTTTGCTTACCTGAAATATAGAGTGCTTTTATTCCGTAGCTAAATTACGTTCACCGTACAGGTCTCTCCGGTTTTTACCTTAAGCTTCACACCGGCCCTTACAGCAAATCCGTTCCAAACCGGAATACACCACTTATTGCAGACATCCTTCCATTGAATCTTCAGGGTCCCCGGATCTTTTTTTAAGTTTTCAAGCATCGGCTTGAATGGACAGGGGAATGATCGCTCGAATTCCTTTATGGTGATATGTTCATAGAGCTGGTATGAGCAACTTGTGCGCTCAAACATCCCCCACAGCGCAATATCCTTGCCTCCCATTTCAACCCCGTCTTTCAAATACTTGTTTATCAAGTATCCCAGCGTATAGACATAATGCTCGACATTCTCCTTATCCAGGCCCAGGCCGGCAATAAAATCAATGTCACGAAGGCGATTTTTAACCAGGGCATCATTGAATTTATGTGGATACGGATCTATGTCGCTGTATGTTTTCTTGAGGGACCGAATTGCATCCGCAAGGTCTTTTCTCTGGCTGAACGTTCCATCCATCCAGGCTTCTGCCTGTTTTGTCTGTCCGAGCAGAACAGCTGAAGATATAAACCCGGCTGCCAGTATCTTTTTGCCGAAATTTCTCCGGTCCATTACCTTTGTATCGGCAGCCTGTGCATTATTGTCTGTTTTATTTTCTAAGCTGGGATCCATGTTGTGTTCTCCCTGGATTTTTTTATGTTATGACTTGTTTTCTTCAGAGTTTTTAAGACAAACGCTGCAGGTCTCGCCGGTTTTCACCTCTATCTCTATGCCGATGATATCAGCCGAGCGTTTCCAGATCGGTATACACCATTTATTGCAAACATCACTCCATTCAATGGTAAATGTTTTCAGCCATTTTTTGCAATGCTCAAGGTTGGATTTGTAGGGACAGGGAAATGACCGTTTACCCTCTGCCACGGTAATATTTTCAAAAAGCTGATATGAGCACGGATCATCGTCAAAAAGTTCAACCAGCGCTTTTTCCGAACCTTCCTTTTCAACGAGTTCTTTTATTCTTTTGAGAATCGGCTCATTGGTCATAATATAATGATCAATCTGCTTATCGTTTATTCCTTTTGTAATGCTGAATTCCAGGTTGCGCAGTTGGTCCTTCACAAGCGATTCATTGAATTTGTGGTCATAAGGATAGGTGGCATCATAGGTCATATACATTGACTTGAGGGCATCGGCCAGGTCATCACGGGCAAGAAACGCGTCCTTCTGCACCTTGTCAAACATGGCCATGGCCGGAGTTGCCGGCGCCAAGGCTGCCAGGCAGGATAGTAATACGGATTTTTTGGTAAATGACCGTCTTGATATGTCCGTCATTTGCACTTCTCCCTCATAATTCTTTGGTGGTAGGCATTTTGATGTATTCTTTAAAAATACCTTAATGTAGTAACAGCCTGAGTGGTTTTGTCAAGCTAAATGACATTGTCAGGCCATAGTGCTGCCGCAGAGGACTCGTGCCGATATGGTTCAAAACGAAAAAAAGACTCACCCGGGCATGCGGACGAGTCTTTGCAATTCCGTCACATCTTTTATAAACCGTTAATCGCCAATTTTATAAGCAGCATCGATCAGGGCCTTGATAGACTTCTGGTCGGCGGAGCCTGTGGATCGCCATTTTACCACACCGGTCTTGTCGAGGAGAAAGGCATAGCCCTGTTCCTCATCAGCGATTCCCAAGGCGGTTAGATATTCATCGATAGGTCCATAATAGGTAACTATTTTATCATGCAGTTCTTTAGGGTTGTCTTTTTTCATTTTTCCATTAATCATTGCGGAAATTTGCTTGGCAAATGCGGATTTCATCATGGGGATTTTATACAAGGCAAAATCCTTTTCTGCGCCAAATGCATCCATATACGCTTTCAGCCATGGGTCAAGTTTCGGAATCGAATCACGCTTAAACGCCATAAGTATCAACGTTACCTTGCCTGAAGCAGCTTGAGGTAATGTAATTGTTTGCTCTGCCAGTGACTCGCCCGAAATTGCCGGGAATTTTAAACCGATTGCAGATTTGCTCGTATCGGCTGAACCCTGTGCCATCGCAGTTGATGTAAAGACAATACATACAAACAACGCCAAGGTGACAACTTTTTTCATTGTTTCCTCCTCAATTTAAAAATACTTTTTTGTTTTGTATAGCATGGTTTGTGCTTCTCGGCGCTATTGACAAAAACTTGCTTTCTGATAAGCAGACTATAAAACAGGGGCGATTGGATTTCAAGGCTAAGGACGTCGCAAAATATGAGCAGGCAGTGGCGGACAATAAAAACTGCTGTGATGAAATATCGTACGGCGGTGCAGGCGCTCCGAGAATTATGCATTGTGCCAAACGGCACGACTATTTTTGTACGCAGCCTTGCGGTTCATCCTTGATAGATTTTTTATACATACGCTTAAAGGGCTAATCAGGCCAGCACGTTCATATAAAAATTTTTTTTGACTGTTGACATGACTCCTTTGCAGCCTGTGAAAAGCCGTTTACCGTCCCGAGCGGATACCCCCAAGCTTCAGAAGCGGCAGGCGATAGAGGGCCAGAGAGCCCTTGCCCGCAGCATAGGCATCGGCCTTGGCTCCGAGATTATCAGTGCCGAGGCCAAGCTTGGTGTAAATTATGTTCAGGCAGTAGAGGAGGTCATCCCGTCCGGTCAGTATCTCAGCGCTTGATTCAACAATAGCCGCGCGATAATTATGGCCGCGGTGATTGCCGTCGCAGAGCTTAAAGGTCGCCGCCGGGTTGCGGGCAAGGCAGCGGTTCATGCGGCCGCCAAGCTTTGAGCCCGTGTAAAGATAGTTTTTATCAGTGGCAAAAGAAGTTTCCACCGCATAGGGCTGTCCCTCGTCAATGCCGATCAGCGTGCCCCAGACCTGGTCGTCCATCAATGTGCGTATTTCCTGTTCAGATATCGGTTTTCCCATTGCTATGCCTCATGCTGAATCGAAGTTGGTATATGGTTTTATGCGTCAATGATGCTCAACCTGCACACAGCATCATTGTACCCTTCTGCATGCTGAAACTCAAGAGCTTGACACTCGGAATCAAAATTTTACCGAGGGAGGAAGCATATGTATCATAAAACTTTCCGGGGGCACGCCCAGCTGCACCCCGCCGGAGAAAAAACGGTTTTCCATAAAGATAAACTTGACCCACAGCTTGCGGAACTCGTTCATCTGCTCAAGCTGCTCCGGGCTGAAAGGTTCATTTTTTCGTCGTTCCACAACCTCGAAATAGGCATCCTGCACGGCACAGGCAACATCAATAAAATAGTCATGGTCGTCCTCTTCGGGCATCAGGGAAAGGCCCACACCATAGCCCACCCCGATACCGGCCTCCTTAAGCCGAAACATTTCAAGATAGCTCTCGGGAAGATCCGGGTATTTACGGCCGTATTTTTTGCAGACAGCACCGATCACTGCCTGGAAATAATCCCTGTCTTCCTCAAAAGGCACAACGGGATAAATATCAAAGTAGGCGGGATGGTGTTCCAGGCCCTTTTCGTCCACATGTTCAAAGACACCCATAAACATCGGCACCAGGGGGTTTGAGGGAAAAGTCTGAACGCCTACCCACTGGATACTGCTCTGCCAGTCACGGTCAGGGATAGTAACCGTTGCTGAAATATTGGAGACACACACTTTTTCAAACAGGCCACCCCGGCTGACCTGGACCTCAACATCACCGGCGCACGTAATAAAATCCCACTGTTGCTTATCAAAACCTTCAGCAGGAACATAGGGCGCACAAGCATTCAGATACTTCTGCTGCAGCTCAATCAGGAACGTGTCGGTTAGCATGCCTATCCTCCTCATAGGTTGTATATCGGGTATCGTATTTCGTGTCTCGTTATATTGCAGTCTGCAAATCGAAAAACGTGTACAGTTGATAGGAACGTGCTTTGTAATGGGCAGACTTTAAAACAAGAGCAATTGTGTGTCAAGCCTAACGGCGGCGCACGATGTGGGCAGGCAGTGGCGGGCAAGAAAAAACGCTATGATGAAATATCTTGCGGCGCTGCGGGCGGTCTGATAATTAAAAATGTGATTTTTATGTTTGCATACTCATGGAGGAAAATTTTAATTCTCCAAACGACTCCGTTGCCGAAGCAATTATCATATTTGAAGTGATGCGGCACAGGAACGGGCATTAGATAAAATGAGGTTGAAAATAGGTTGAATAAAATACTACGGGTCAGAATCTTTTCCGTGCTTTTTTTTGCCATCTTTTCCGCTATGCTGGGTCTGGGGATAATTCTTCCAATCCTGCCTCTTTATGCAAAAAGTCTGGGCGCCACAGGTTTGTGGCTGGGGGCTATATTTGCGGGTTTTTCCATTTCAAGGTCTGTTATAATGCCCTTTATCGGCAGGTACTCTGATAAAAGCGGTGTTCGAAAAGCCTTTATTGCCGCGGGCCTTTTTATCTATGCCGGCTCTTCTCTGGGATATATTAATGCAGAGAGTGCTTTTTCTCTGTTGCTTGTACGCATGCTTCAGGGAGCCTGCTCTGCCATGATCGTACCGATCGCCATGGCGTATATCGGTGATATTACCCCCCAAAATAAAGAAGGATCATACATGGGTATATTCACCATATCGCTTTTCCTGGGTTTTGGTATCGGGCCTCTTTTTGGCGGACTGATCATGGATCTTTTCAGTGTTAATACTGCTTTTATGGCCATGGGTATTCTTTGCGTGATTGCTTTTTCCCTTGTGTTGCTTTTTCTTCCGTCCCCAAATTCCAGGCATCTCCCTGATACGGTATTTCCGTCATCCTACAGGAAAATCCTTTCGTCTAAAGTTATTAAAGGAGTGGTCTTATACAGGTTTGCAAGCGCCTTTACCCGTGCCTCGATCCTCAGCTTTCTCCCCTTATATGCAAGCTATAAAATAGGTATGAGCGCTACGCAAATCGGCATGGTTATTTCCACCGGTGTTCTTCTGACCTCATTCTTCCAGTATCCATTCGGCAAACTTGCAGACACAATGAACCGGAGAAACCTTATTCTCCTCGGAAGCATACCGTACTCTCTTGTGGTGGTACTCTTCCCCTTTACAACCAGTTTTTCACAAGTGCTTTGTATTAATCTGATCCTGGGTCTTTTTGGGGCGATGCCCATGCCTGCTGCATCAGCAATCATTGTCGGAGAGGGTAAAAAGCTCGGTATGGGGTCCACCATGGCGGTGTTTAACGTTTCTATGAGCCTGGGGCTTGGCTGTGGACCGCTTGTTTCAGGCCTCATTCATGACCTGACGGGCCTGACAGTCGTTTTTTATTTTGTTTCTTTTGTCGGAGTGTCAGGATCCATCCTTGCAGGATATTGCCTGAAAGCACCGCTCCCCAACATTCTATCCGAAAAAATAAAGGTCGTTGACGAGATATGATTTCTTTATGCGGCATGAAAGCTAATTGTTCTTAGCAATAAAAATTCCACATTGAAGCAATTAAACCGGTCTGAGCTCTTCCAGCATCTTTTCAAACCTGTCTTTGGGAGTTGAAAATTTGAGGGCATCCATACAGACAGCTTCTGTAACTACGCCTGAGTCACCGCCCTCTTTTTTAACCCCTTTAAAAGAATTTTTTTAATGATCGGCCGCACAAATGCCGGAGAAGCTTTTACGGTTGTGTCATACATTGCTTTGCTGTTTTCCGGCCAGGTAAATTCTTCAGGGTTCTTAATAAGACCCCTCCTTATTAACAGTTATGTTATTGATGGGAAAGTGCTTTGAGATGAACAGACTATTAAACAGGAGCGATTTTGTGTCAAGCGTAAGGACGGCACACGGTGTGGCCAGGCAGTGGCGGGCAGCAAAAAACGCTGCGATGCAATATCTTGCGGCGCTGCGGGCGGTTATCTCGTATAGTCGTTTTATTGTATGTTTGTCCGCATGGTGTATGCTGCCCGGGATGGCCATGCCGCCCGTATTATAAATCTCGCCGATCTTCTTGTATTTGAGCAACATGCGTATTAACAGGACCGTGGTATTTTTTATATGACCTCTAAGGATATGACCGCTGTTTTCCACTGAGTATCCTCAAAGGGTAAGGTTACATGTATCTCGACCGCCATGCTGAAACGCCGCCTTAATTCCGGCGGGGTTTCAGCGGCGGAGAGAGGGCATAAAAAACCAGGCAGCCTTCTTGCGTAGTATAATGGACCCGGCTGCCCTGCTCGATCAGCACCACGTCACCCTTGCGGGCGGTGAAGTGCTCTCCCTCAAAGCTGTAGGTCAAAGAGCCCTCCAGGAAAAGATTGACTTCTTCATAGTCTGTTGAAAGTTCCCGGTCATAGCCCGACTTTAATTCAAGATAACCTGCCGTCATGTGCTGACTGACGGGCCTGTCGATGGCCTTTGTTATCTGTGCCATATCATTGACCGTGCGGGTCAGGTCCGACGGCTTGAGATCCATTGCCTCATGTTTGGGAACCCGGTAACAGGCCATGCCAGTTCCTCCTTCAGCAGATATGATGTTAGGGCGTATGTATGTAGTGACGAAAAAAGTATAGGGCCTCAGCGCTTCAGTGTCAATAACGCTTGTCCGGTGCGGCGGCTTTTTGTGTTGACATACAAAGGTAATCTAAATATTACTGTGAAAGAGCATTACGGACAGCGGGGTCACAGGGCACACAGTATTCTTTTTATTAGGACAATCCGATGGGGGATACTCAATGGAAGCACGCCCCAAAAGGAAAGTAGCCCCCAACCGGCTGCCCCGGAAAGTTTTACGGGCGCTGGTAGATGTCCTGGGGGACGAATGGGTATCTGAAGATCGGGCGGTGGTGGAAACCTACAGCCGGTTCAGCGTGGACGCGGCCCAGCCGCTACGACAGCATCTCAAGGACCCCACCATGCTCCCGGCCTGCATTGTGCTGCCCGGCTCGACCGAGGATGTGCAGGCGGTCGTGCGCATTGCCAACCGCTACCGGGTTCCGGTAGTGCCCTTTACCAACGGGCAGATCGCCTTTTGCGGCCCCACCAGTGACCAGCCTACTATCACGGTTCATTTCAGCCGGATGAACCGGGTTCTTGAAATAGATGAAAAAAATATGGTGGCCCGGCTGGAGGCGTATGCCGATTATGCCCAGCTGCAGGCTGAAGCCATGAAAAAGGGGCTCTGGAACGGCGGCAGCCCCCTGGCGACGACCTTGTGCAAGCTCTCTTCTCAAGCGGCTTTGGCGGGCATATGGCAGACGGACCTAAAATACGGAACCCTTTCGCGCAATATTGTCAGCACCAAGGTAGTGCTGCCGACCGGGGAGGTGCTGCAGACGGGATCCGACACGGTGGCCGGTGTGAAACCTTTTTGGGAACACGGGCCCGGCCCGGATCTTTTAAGCATGGTACGCGCCAGTGTGGGCAGCAACGGTATGATCACCGAGATAACGGTAAAGCTGCATCCCTGGCCTGGGGGGGAGGTTTTGCCTGAGCCGCCAGCCGGTCGGCCCTGTATCCATAATTATCAGGAAGCGCGATTTGATGCGGCCCCGCCCCCGAAAAACGTCAAGCTCCTCTGGGTGGAATTTCCCGACTATGATACCCAGATTGAAGCACTGAACAAAATCGCCCAAGCAGGGATCGGGATGGGGTTAAACGCCACCGGAGTGTACAACTCCTATTACTGCTCACAGACCCAGGACATGACCCTGGAACGGGTCAAAAATAAATTCTTCCCGCCCTATAACTGTTACCTGATTATCTGCGGTTTTACCTCTCCGAAGCAGATTGCATATGAAGAAAAAGTGTTTCGAAAGATTATCGATGAAGTCGGCGGTACCTTGCTGTCCTCCTCCCATAAGGCCGAGGTTCTGGAAGCCCTGCAGCCCTGGAACCTGGACTGCATTCGGCATGTGACCGGCTTCCGCATGAACCGCCATTTCTACGGAGGCTCCATCGTGCCCGGCGGCCCCCTAAAAGATACAGCTTACAAAACCAAAGAGATCTGGACACGTACAATCGCTACCTACGGGGAAACCTATATTACCGACCGAGGCGGCGTGGATGATACCCCCTTTCTTTATGCCGTTAACCGTGGGGGGCGCTTCTGGCTTTCCGAAGAGGACATCTATCCCGATGCCACGGACCCCGAAAAACTGAAAAAGTCGCAGGAGATGGCCGTTTCGACGGTTATGGATTTTGTATCCCAAAAATTCTCGCCCATTGGCATGGGACTGTTGCTTGAGCCGCTCACCTCCGCATGCCCCGAGTCCGGGCCCAATGCCTACCGGATAATGCGCAAGCTCAGAAAAGTTTTTGATCCCAACAGCATTTTCGCCCCGGGGCGGCAGGTCTATACCCGGGAAGAGTTTAACGGTCTGCCCGATGAAACGCTGGAATTCATTAATAGCATGCGCAGCAAGCATGGACTGCGGCCCCTGGAGCGGGAAGAATGACGGCGAGCTGTATTCTGGCAGCACACGCGCTGTTGATACGGCACAATTGAAGACACAAGGTTTCACATGACGAACATAAAAGCTCAGCTCGAAAACATTGTCGGCCCGGACAGCGTGCGGGATGATTCAGATACCCTGCGGCAGTATGCCCAGGACCAGAGTTTTGTGGCCCGGTGCATGCCGGATGCCGTAATTTTTGTGAAGACCGTTGAACAGATTCAAAAGGTGGTGCGACTGGCCAACCAGGAAAAAATTCCGCTGATCCCCTACAGTTCAGGAAAAAACCTGCACGGGGCGGCGGTTCCCAATCAGGGCGGCCTGGTGATCAATATGTCCCGCATGACTGCTATTCTCGCCATTGATGAAGAAAACTGGATTACCGTTGTTGAGCCCGGGGTGACCTATCAGCAACTCCAGGCAGAGCTGACGCCAAAAGGGTTGCGGCTTATGGTGCCCTTCGGCGTTCCGCCGGACCGCTCGGTACTGACCAGCTATCTGGAGCAGGATGTGGCTCTGACCGCCGCCAGTTTTGAAAACGGCAATGCCCTTATGATGGATACGGAAATGGTTCTGCCTGATGGTGAGGTGTTCCGGACAGGCAACTGGTCCAGCGGAGGAACTCCCGGATCACCCTATGGACCGGCCCGCACCATGCTATATCGTTTGTGGACCGGCGCACAGGGCACTCTGGGCATTATCACCAAGATGGGCGTGGCCATTGACCGGATACCCTGCAAGCGCAAGATCTGGTTTCTGCCGTTCAAGGATCTGTCGCCCGCGGTCGATGCCATGGCCCGCATACAGCGCAGGGAAATCGGCATGGAATGTCTGCTTTTAAACCGCTTCAACCTTGCGGCTCTTTTTTGTGAGGAGTGGCAGGTGCCGCAGAATTATCCCACGGTGCCGGTCCCGGCGGAGACCTTTGATACTCTGCGGCGAGACCTGCCGCCCTGGGTGCTCACCATCTGCCTGAATGGTCTGCCGTATTATCCTGAGGAAAAGATTACCTATGAAACCGAGGCGCTGGATGAGGTCTGTGACCTTTTAAACCTGGAGCGCCTTGAGGAATTGCCGGGCATCCGCGATGCCGCGGAAAGCATGCTGAAAGAAATGCTGCAACCGTGGGGAATTCTGAAAAAATTTAATTATCAGGGCGCCGTGCATGATTTGACCTTCAAGGCCCCCCTGGACAGTGTGCCCGGGCTGCTGGCGGCCCTGCATGAACTTGCCGGGAAATACGGCTATTCGGAAGCGGATATTGGCGGGTATGTGCTGCCGCTTGAGCGCGGCCGGGGCGCTCACTGCGAGCTGGATCTCCACTGCCGCCCTGACGATGCGGATAAACGGGAGCGTGTAAAGGCACTGTGGCTTACGGCCTCAGAGGAGCTGATGAACCGCGGGGCCTATTTTGACCGCCCCTACGGGGCATGGGCCGATATGGTTTACAAAAGGGCAACAAACTATACCCTCAAGCTGCGAGAGATCAAAGCGGAGTTGGACCCTGCGAATATCATGAATCCAGGGAAACTGTGTTTTGCTTGAACCGGTAACCTTCTATTCAAATTTCGATTCCGCGCTGGGGGTGGTGGGCAAGGGTGTGTCAACACAAGCAATGCCTCCATTTTTGTAGGGGACACCCATGGTGAGAACGGATAGATTATATGCAATTAGTTTGAGCGCGTCGCTCTACAAATAATTTTTGGTAATCTAGATTTTATCACAATTTCAAAACAGACAATTACTGCGTTTTATATTTCGTTTCGGGCTCGCAAGGTAAAAACAGGGGCAAAGTGATTATTGATCAAGAGAAGGTTTACAGTTCTGGCGTTGCAATTAATAAAAACGTGCTTTGTGATGGGCAGACTATTAAACAGGGGCGATTGTGTGTCAAGCGTAAGGACGGCACACAATGTGGCCAGACAGTGGCGGGCAGCAAAAACCGCTGCGATGCAATATCTTGCGCCGCTGCGGGCGGTCCGTTATGTCAAACGGCACGGCTATGTCTGTACGCAGGCTTGCCATGCAGCCGTAATGATTTTTTTATCCATAGGCTTCAAAGGGGCCGGGTCAGTTCAGTCATATAAAAAAATGTCCCCGGTTTGAAACCAGGGACATGTACTGTGTCTCTAAAGCCAAACTACTTTTTTTCCCTTTCGTATTTAAACAGGCAGACGCAGTCTCCGTCCGCTTTGGAGGCGATAATTCCTCCGGACATGTTGCCGAAACCTTTTTTTGTGGCTTCCACGTCCATTTCGCAGATCACTTTACAGGGTTTGTCAAATCCGTATTCTTTTGCGAGTGCCATGACCGGGCAGACTCTCTGGACTTCAATAACCGCGTCCATACCGTCATTGGAGATGTCTATTACGGCCATGTCCATGCCGATCTGTTTGTAGAAGGGGATTGCCTTGGCGAAACCGTTTGCCAGGGTATCATTATCTATAAATTGACCCATGTTCTTTTTCTGGCGTTCCGGGTAGCCTTCAAACAGGGTATCCCATGCTTTCTGCTCTCCCTCTTCGTCCATGATTTTTCTGTAGGTTTCAAATTTCTTCCTGAACTTTTCCATTGCATCCATTGTGCTCTCCTTGTTTGCTTTGGAAGCATTATTGATAGAAATTGCTTTATAATCGGCAGACTATACAGCAGGAAAGATTTTACCGTTTACAAGAAGCAGCTTACTACCAAAAAGCAGTTGGCCGAGATGCTTCTGGATGATCCGGTCTTCCACCGACATGTTTTTTCTCCATATCAAAGTACCGTTTCAGTATCGGTATGATTTTTTCGGATATATGCTAATAGACTAATACCGAGAAATTGAAAAGTCAAGGAGAAAATGCCCAGCCGGTTGTACACCCGAAAACTTCAAAACCGCCCAAGGAAAGGCGGTTTTGAAGGTGGAAAAACATGTATGGGGTCAGCGGCCACATGGTGCACACAGCAGTAAACCTGCCGGGGGCTGCCAAGCATTTTATTGGTTATCGTTATAATTTCTTTAAACTACCTATTGCTTCCTGCCGTATCCCGTATAAACCTGACTTCAACCTGGCCCAGTATTTTTTTTGCCAGCAATTGATAGCCCTTCATCTCCAGCTGATACAGCAGCCGTCGGTCATAGATCGACATGCGCCGCAGGGTAATGAGATCATAGCATAGTTTCGGATCAACAACCGTAATATCGTCCTCGGCCCTGACAACCGCTTGTTTCAGCTCGTCCCTTGTCTCAACACTGATCATGGTAGGCACCTTTCTTTTTTTGAGTCGAGGTTGCTCACTGTGCGTGCTTTCAGCACAGGCCCTTACGTACTATAATATATCGGCGTTCATTCGGGCTGACCGCCGGATTCGACGGTATACTGCAGCATCCACAATGGAAGCTTTGTATTGCCGAGCACCCACTCGTGCACCTCCTTGCCCAGATTTTGCATCATCTCGGCTGCATCCTGCTCCAGTTCGACTTCAGACTTGCCTTTGGTCGCAATATGGTAGTGGCCGATAACCTCCGCTCCCGTACGCGCAACCATAGCCCGCATTCCGTCACGGCTCGTTCTGAGATAATCGCGCAGAAATCGCTTTATTCCAGGCGCATCGTTGCCGAACTTGTCATATTTTTTGACGTCAATATTTGCGGTGGTAATGACCACCACGTCCTTGCCCTGGAAATTGTTTTTATCGATAAAGGTTCTGATCGGCGTACAGAGCTTCCAGTTCCATATTGGTGACACGAACACAATGGTCTTGTATGCCCTTAAATCAGGATGCAGCGGTTCGATATCGGCCTTATTACCCAAGGCGGAGTCGAGTGCCGAGGACATGAATCCCCACAGTCCACTGCGATCTTTTCTGTCCTGGATTTTCTGCAGATCGGTGTCAAGGTGGTTGCTCAAGGCGCGGGCACATACTTCGCTGTTTCCACTGCGGGAATAGTACACGACCAGTATATCGCGCGATTCAGACATCGCGGCGCTGCACGGTATCGGCAGCATCGGAAAAATGAGCAGGAAAGTCATGAGATGTATCGCTGTCCGGCGTATACGACCTGCCGGACGATATGCATATATTGCCGACATGACATCTACCTCCTGTAAATTGTTCGCATTGTTCCCGGTACCTTGCAAGCGCATCCGGGTAGCATTGCGGCCGGCACACGGCCACTGCCGTTACCCTGCGAAAATATTTTTTTGTGTTGGAATGGCGTAAAACGTGCCGGGCATACAGCAGGGCGTTGCCGCCCGTCCGGCATCAGGCAAAGAATTGATTCATAGGAGGAGGTGCTCGGTGGTGATGCTTTCGTTCAGGGCCGGCACAACAAATGATCGCCCGAACGTGTAACAGCGGTAGGCAACATTGAGCGATAAAAACGAACGTTCAGGCGAAAAAAGACAGGGCTTCCAGCAGGGGGCATCAGTAGCCTCGTCTTTTTTATTCAGTTCAATACTGATCTTGGAAATGAGCGCATAATCGCCGTAGTCGTTCATGACCGCCCGCGCGGTGGGGCTTGAAATTAAGTGGGTGAGGGTCAGTGCGAACAGCACACAGTGAAACATGCTGTGCCGCGGCATCAAGCAGCCTAACATCTTGATGGTTGTTTTCATGTTGAGACTTTGCCGGCGCCCCCGGTCCCTGCAGCACCGAACGCCGGCCCGAAAATCATTTTTCATCAGTCGGTACAGCCCCGGAAGAGATTACCGGGGCGCTTTACCCGTTTGACCGTGTTGAGATACTGCATCATCTCAGGAACAAATATATTGTTGTGCTCCAGGTATTCGATAATTTTGTTATAGTGCGCTTCCTGATTCAGCAGCGCACGGACTTCATTCTGAGAGTCGGGCATTGGTTACACCTTTACAGAAATTATCAGATCAAAACAGACGTACAAAGTATTATTGCTTCTTCCCGTATTATCCTGAATGCATACTACCTAGAATATATCATGCGCCCTTCCAAATCGCAATACTTATTTTCAAGCGGCAGTCGAAGAATATTGACATTTTGTCATTTTTTTATTACGCTTCATCCACAAGAATAATTATGTATAAAGAATAATACCTTTAAACTATATACAACAACCTTGGAGGGATCACAGCATGAAACCTGAAGAATTTAACTGGCAGGAAAACAGCAGGGCAATGTATGACATGACCATACAGGCCGCTCCCGCTTTTGTGCGGCCGATTATCAAAAGCAAGCTTTTGAGGGAATTGAAGGAAAAATCCGGAGATTCAATGGAAATCACAGAAGCTGTTTTTATGGATGCGCTTAAATCTTCAACACCAGAATCAAAGCTCGAAAAAATAACCGGGCAACTGGAAAAACTTAGAACCGTTTAAACCTAACCGGCACAACGTATCTCACGGCAGATGTTTATCTGCCAAAAGGGATACCGCGACCTGATGTCTCGATATGATGATCTTTAGATTCATGTGAGCATGTATGCTCATTATAAAAGTTATCTACTCCTAAGGGTGAGTTTAAAATGGCAGTACACGAGTTAACCCCGGAAGGGCGCGAACTGATGATGGAAAAGGCCATGAAGAACATGCAGATTAAGCGCCTGCACCTCGCCCGCGAGGAACTTGAAAAGGAGATTATTGATTATCTCGGCAAGAAACAGCCCTGCAGCCTGGCCACCTGCGGCAAAGACTGTACGCCGCGCATATCAGTGGTGGACTATGTGAACGATGGACTGACGATTTACATCATCAGTGAGGGCGGAGACAAGTTCAAGAACCTGAAGGAGAATAACCAGGTGGCTGTGGGTATCGGTACCGGAACAAAAGCCTTGAAAACCAGGGGGATCAATATCTGGGGCATTGCGGATGTTTTTGCTGACGGTGACCCTGAGTTTGAAAAGGGCATTAAACTCTTTAAGACGATTTTCGAAGAAATGGCACAGGCAATGGGGATGCCATCCGAGTGCCCCCTCCCGAGGAATATTTTGCGGCTGATCCGGGTGACGCCTACCAAGATGGTTTATCATCATACAATGAAGGGTATCAAACACGCACTCTGGAAAGCTGTTTCATAACCGCGCAATAAAATCCAGATTAATGCAGGACCGAAGCCGGATTGCATTGATAGGTACTTGCTTTGTGATGGGCAGACGATAAAGTTGATAGGTGTGCTTGCATTTGAGTATTTTTAGGGCTATATAGTTTGAAGAAACAGGCGTACGCATTTCAAACCGTATGGAAAAATATTTCAATTAACAAAGAACCGGTCGAAAAAAGAAACCCCTGAACACTTGATTTTTTTTGCTTGACATTGTGAGAGCTGTCAATTATAAGCACGTGTAGTGCAAGAGAATACATCTAAAGTACCATATATAAACAATCAATTGTGATGGAGGTTGATCAATGAAAAAAATTACGGGGGCCATAACTGTTTTGATATTTTTGCTGTGCGCGTTTAGCGCACAGGCCGCATCGGAGATAGCAATCTCTGTACCGTCCGCGGGCGAGCCATGTTCAAACGACCTTGATTGTGGTGTAAACGAAAACTGCATTAATGATATCTGCATTCCGTCCGCAGGCGAGCCCTGTTCAAGCGATCTTGACTGTACTCTCGGTGGACCATGCGTTAACGACGTATGCGTTCCGTCTGTTGGTGATCCATGTTCAGATGACACGGATTGCGGCGATGGAATGTGCGAAAATGATATTTGTGTTCCGTCCGCAGGTAAGCCCTGCTCAAGTGACCTTGATTGTGAGCCCGATGAATTGTGCATTGACAATATATGCAGGGAAGCTGAATGCGAAACTTCCGCCGACTGTGGCGAAGGAGAATTCTGTATCGATAATACATGCGTCTGGAGCGGCGACTGTGAGCTTCGCATTTATCCGCGCCGCATTAACATACATAAAAAGAAGCGTGCGTCGGGTGTACGGAAGCGGCTCAGAGTAAAAGGCAATGAGAACTTTGACCCCTTTGGCGAGATTTCCGTGGACGACCCGTTTTTTCTTTGGGATAATACTATCAGGCCGAGACGGAAGGTACTGAAATTTATCGTAGATATTACAACCGACCCAATGCCTGAGGAGGGCTTCTACCCGATTCGTGTCGGCGACTGTATCGGTGAGGTTGAGCTTTATTGATAAGAAGGCCGCGAAGGCGGCAAAATAGGCAAGTACGTCGAAAGAATACCGTAGAGTGGAAAAGGCAGGGCTCTTAGCCCTGCCTTTTTTATGTCGGGTTTTACAGGAAGCAAAAACGGTAACATACAACATGTCATGACTCCTTTAATTTTAACAGCACTGGCGGCCGTATCACGCTGTTTTTTCTCTTGGGGCCTTGGCGCGGCCTTCCCATGTTGAGCCAATAAATAACGGTCTATGCCTGGCCCCTCACAGTTTTTGATATAACGGAACGAAAATCTTTCGAACTAATTTGCTAACTATCTGAAAATACTTGTATCTCTCAACACCTTCATAAAAGCATACCCCCAAATATCAATAAATTTCATTGGACGGCACAAAACAACCAAAGAAAAAGCCCCTGATTTCTCAAGGGCTTTTGTGCTTTCCGGGACTGCCCCGGATTAAACTGTGGTGGAGATGATGGGATTCGAACCCACGACCCCTGCCTTGCGAAGGCAATGCTCTCCCAGCTGAGCCACATCCCCACTGTATAAACCAAGGCGCCGAAGCGCTGCAATAATATCTTAGTGTAAT
>Ga0272442_10004473_pt1 | contig 19131 bp, 10 predicted proteins | sample SSMForm2O_FD_200262 | JGI IMG/M metagenome (GOLD analysis project Ga0272442, IMG submission 200262) | Marine sediment archaeal communities from Little Sippewissett salt marsh, Falmouth, MA, United States - SSM-Form-2O | ecosystem: Environmental > Aquatic > Marine > Wetlands > Sediment ... | reverse complement strand
AGCGACGACGGCGGCACCACGACTATGTACGTCGACGACAAGTTCTACACGGCCTATACGACGTACTTCCAGAATGCATCGCCCGGTGACTACATGGACTCCATCACTGGCATTATGGACTTCTACGAGGACCCGGATGAGCGGAGGATCCAGCCGCGCAGCGACGGCGACCTCGAGGGCGAGGAGCTCCCGCCCGAGCCGGATGAGATACCCATCTACAGCATCCAGATGGGTCTGGTCACCGGCGGCGAGCGCGTGAAGGTCTACGGCGTCTGCACGACCGGCACGGGCGACGTCGACGAGGGCTTCTTCCTCCAGGACCCGAACAACTTCGGCGGCTCCGAGGCCAACAACGGCATCTGGGTCTACGACTGGCAGGGAGATGCCGCGGTCACGGCCGGCGATACCCTCAAGATCATCGGCACCTACACCGAGTACTACGATGAGAGCCAGATCGAGTTCGAGATGAGATCGGACGATGTGGTCACCCCGGTCGCAATGCCGTCGCCGGTCGCATTTGCGACGAACGACTTCAACAACCCGGTCACCATGGAGCCATACGAGGGCGTCCGCGTCTCCGTCTCCGACGCCCTGGTCCTCGATGACGAGGGCGCCTTCGGCCTATGGGTCATCGATGATGGCTCCGGTTCGTGCGAGGTTGCCAATGATGCCAACAACGATTACCGCCCGACTAACGGCGACTACGTCTCGCTCGTAGGCCCGGTGCGCAACAGCTACGACGAGTACAAGATCTGCCCGGGCGGCAACGCCAACGTGTCGGCGGAGTTCCGGCTGATCTTCACGACGGCCGGATGGAAGATGATGTCGGTGCCGCTGCGCGTGCCGACGCCCATCGCGGACTGCCTGTTCGACGACGGCGTCGAGCGCAAGCTGTTTGCCGACGCCTCCTCCTCCTCTTGGGTGCAGGACCCGGTGTACTACTACACCAACACCTACAAGTCCCTGCGCCCCGCTGGCGGCGACGACGACGCGATCCGCGGCGAGTACGGCTACTGGATGCTGCTGTACCAGCCGAACCTGACCTTCATCATCCCGCTCTTCTGACGCGGGGTGAGGCTTTCCGTGCCGGCGGTTGCGCCCCGGGTAACCCCCGGGGCGCTCCGCCCGCCCCGGGACCGGCGGGCGCCCAGGGCGCCAGAGGTGCGGGGGCTGAGGGGCAGGGGGCCAGAGGGGGCCGGGCCTCGAGGGGGGCGGACGGGGCTGGAGGGGGGCGGGCGCAATCGCCCCGGTTTTTCCTATGACCGTCCGGCGCATGCTCTGGTAGAATACCCGGGCCGGGGCTGCGGGGGCCCCTACATTTGGGGGCGTGCCGGAGGGCCGGCGGGCTTGTAGCCGCACGGAGGTGGGCGGGCTTGTTCGGCGTGGTGCCTGGGGGTGGAGGTAGAGGTGGGCTGCATGCGCGCACATCGCCGCCGGGGCTTCACTCTCGTCGAGCTGCTCGTGGTCATGGCGATAATCGGCATACTCGCCGCGATCATACTGCCGTCGTTGGGCAGGGCCAGGCAGAAGGCCAAGCAGACGGCGTGTTTGAACAACCTCAAGCAGTGGGGCACCGGTTTCAACCTCTACTCGCTCGACAACAAGGGGCTGTTTCCGCACGCCGACTTCGGCGGTCCGCGCGGCCGCCAGGGCAGTCCCCGCGGCGAGAACAACCACTGCTGGGTCAACGTCTGCGCGCAGTATCTCGATGTCGAGCCCTGGCTCTTCCAGTACGAGAAGGGACACCCGCCGGGTATAGGCACGGTCTTCCAGTGCCCCGACTCCGAGAAGCAGTTCCCCAAGTACCCTCACGATCCTCACACGGAGGGCTTCTTCAGCATCTGCTTCAACTCCTATCTGGAGCCGGGCGAGTGGGACAGCAACGCCCGGCTTCCCGACTTCCTCGACCCGTCGTACGTGAGGGTCGCCAGCCGCACGCCCATGCTTTTCGATCAGACCCTCGATCCGGACGAGTCACAGAGTCCAAGCCGCCAACAGGCGGGCTATTACCCGAGCTTCCACGGCGGCATGATGTCCTTTCGCCATCTGGGGCGCGGTAACATACTGTTCGTCGATCTGCACGTGGAGACGGTGGATGAGGCCTGGCTCGATCACTGGCCTCCCGATCCGGAAGATCCGCTGCAGTGGTACCCCTACTGACGGTCTGTCGGCCACACTTGGTGAGAGCTGAGCGGGAAGGGGCCGGACAATGGCAAGAAGGCGCGCTGGCTTCACGCTGATCGAGCTGCTGGTGGTGATAGCCATCATCGGCATACTCGCGTCGATACTCCTGCCTGCGCTCTCTCGCGCCAGAGCGAAGGCGAGACAGAGCGCCTGCGTGGGCAACCTCAAGCAGATGGGTACTGTGCTTCTGATGGCCGCTGAGGACGACCGAGGCGTCTTCCCGGAGGGTGAGGTCAACAGCCTCTACAAGCTTCCCAGGGAGACGGCCGAGACCGTGCAGATAGGCGCCGACGACCAGATCGAAGTCGCCTACTGTCCCCAGGCGCCCTGGCGCGATCGCTACATTGAGATGTGGCAGCAGACGAAGGGCGCTTTTGCCTACATCGCATACTGCTACATGGGCGGGCCCACGGTCCGAAACGCGACCGTCACGGTCCAGCCGGCCGACATACTGGATCCGACCAAGGACCTTTTCCCGCTGGGTCCGGGCCGTGCGCCCTCGACCTCGGTCCTCATGACCGATGTCGTCATGAGGGCAAAGGGGGGACAGGACCAGTGGCTGCGCACCTGTCATCCGGGCCAGGACAGGCTCGACTACGACACGCGCTACATCCAGCAGCCGCGCGGGGCCAATATCCTCCACACGGGCGGCCACGTGAGCTGGTTGAACTTCCCCGCCGACTTCCACATCGAGTGCGACCTGGGCTCCTACACCTACGAGTTCTAGTCGCGCGGAGTTGCACAATGAGGCCGCCGCCCCGCAATGGGGCGGCGGTTTTTGCTGTGGGGGATGTCCTCGCCGTCCCGCGGTTCCCGCCCTGCGCTAAGACACGACTGGTTAATAAGCGAGATGGTCCGCCCCCTTCGTACTGGGTTCGGTTCCCTTTGCGGGACGACTCCTCGGCTTCCTTGCTGTGGTGAGACACGACGAGTCAATAAGGAGCAGGCTTGTGTCGCTCGGCATTGGGTTTGGTTCCCTCTGTCGGACTGCCCGGCTTCGATCTCCTTGCCCTGGGGTACGACGAGTCAATAAGGAGCAGGCTTGTGTCGCTCGGCATTGGATTGGATTCCCTGTTCGGGGCGGCGTGACGTCGGTCTCCTTGCCCTGGGATGCGACGGGTTAGTAGGGGAGATGATCCGCCCGCTTGCCCCGGCGCGTGTCAGGTCGGGAGAGGGCGCGGTCGACGCAAAACGGGCTCCCCGGCCGTTTGGCTGGGGAGCCCGCTCTTCCCCGTGAATCGGGGGGCTCTAGGGCGCGGGGACCAGGAGCTGCAGACCCGCCTGTTTCGTCAGGAACCAGTATCCGTACCAGGGCCTGAGGCTGTCGTCGTCGCCCCCGGTGGGCTTGCTGAGCCTATACACCCCGCCCTCGTAGTAGTACACGTTGGGCTCTATCCAGCCGTCGGTGACGGCCTGGTCGAAGGTCTTCGTCTGTCCGCCGTCGGTGAGGGAGCAGTCGGTCCAGGCCACAGGGCCCGGATACGGGCAGCCCAGCATCGTCCACCCGTCGTATAGCGGTATGGGGGCGTCGGGCCCGGGGCCTTCTCCGGAGAGGTCCTCCTCGGCGCCCGTAGTGAGGTTCAGCCAGTAGCCGCGCGCGGAGGCCAGCGTGGTGAAGCCGCCGGGATATATGGAGTAGCCCGCCGGCCCGCCGTACTGGTAAAGGTTGTTGCTGAGCGTATTGCCGGCGGCCACGCACTGGTCGAGCGCCGCCTCGGGGTCGGCGTCGGTGGGCGCCAGGGGCAGCGAGATGAGGTTCCAGCCGCCGTGCAGCCACCCGCTTGGGCTGAGGCTGCCCACCTGGGTCGTCTCGTCGGCGCCGATGTCGAGGTCGGCCTGCCCGTCGCCGTCGCCGTCGTGGGGCCTGCCGTCGCCGTCGAGGTCCTCGGCGGGCGCGCCGGCTGCCCCGTTATCGCCCGCGTCGGCGCACGGCGACCAGTCGGCGATGTGGTAGTCGGCGTCTGCGAACAGCGGATCGGCGCTTATGTCGCCGCCGCCGGCCGAAGTGCCGATGTAGTCGCCCAGCGCGTTGTCCCACACGTTATTGTGCGAGATGGTGGGCGACCCGGTCCCGATCTTCTCGATGCCTCCGCCCCAGTTGCTGCAGATGATGTTGTTGGACAGGCCGGCCGACGAGCTCTCCAGCAGCGCCCCGGACAGCGTATTGTCCGTCACGGTGTTGCATGTCAGTTGCGGCGACGACAGGTAGCAGAACACTCCCTCGGCGGCATTCCCCGCGATAACGTTCCCTGCGGCCGTGCCCCCGCCCAGTCTGTAGTAGCAGATGCCGCCGCCGAAGTCCGTTGCCGTGTTGTCTTCTATCCGGTTGCGCTCGATGAGCGGCTGGCTTTCCCTGACGTATATCCCGCCGCCGGCCGCAGCGCCGTTGCCCGTGATGACGTTGCCGATGATGCTCGTACCGGCGCCGTCCTCGCAGTAGATACCGCCGCCTCCGACGGCCGAGTTGTTGCCCGTTATCACGTTGTGGGCGATGGTGCCGGAAGATCCGTACCAGTGGATTCCCCCTCCGCTGCCGCCGGCCCCGCCGGTGATGGTGAACCCGTCGATCGTCACGCCCGTGACGTTGTCGCACGAGACGACGGCGTCGGTCCCGGTTCCGTTGATTGTGGTGACGTTGGCGGCCGGGTTGCGCTGCTCCCGGGCTGTCTCGGTGCCGTCGAATCCTCCGTACAGCTCATCGTCGTAGAGCGGGCTGATGTCCTCGTTGTACGTCCCGGCCGCGACCCACACCTCATTGGCGGCGCTGAGGCCGGCCTGTATGGTGTTGAAGGCGTCGTCCCAGCTGCTGCCGTCTCCGGCGCCGGTGGCGGAAGCGTCGACGTAGACGTGGGTGAGGGTGGTGAGACCGGCGGCCGGGCCCAGAGCCGTCTCGACGGCCTCGGCGTTTCTCGCCTTCACCCGGAACTCATACGTGACGCCCGGGGAGAGGCTTGTCACGGTCACGGTGCCCCAGCCGGCCGCCGTCTGCCAGACGGCCGTCCCCGATGGCGAGCCGTCGGCCGCCACGTAGTCGGCCAGCGTGACGTTCCAGATGGCCAGCTCGGTCCCGGCGGGGTTACCGCCGTCGTCGGGCGTCAGGTCGATGGTGAACTGGGTGGGCGAGCCGAGCGTCGGCGCGCCGGGCGTTGCCGCGTGTGTATACAGGCCGACTTCGCTCGACCAGTCCCCCGCGTTGGGCGGCGCGGCCGAGTCCCGCGCCTGCACCCTATAGGCGTAGTAGTTGTTGGGCGAGAGGCTCGAGTCGGTGTAGCTGACGTCGGTGTCCCAGCCGCGGTCGTCGCCCCCGGCCGAGCCGCTTGTCTCCTCGAAGTAGTATTCAACCGGCGGTGTGGCGTCGCTGCCCGTCTGGCATGTCATGGAGATGGAGTTCGGCCCGTCGGCCGCCGGCGACGTCTGCCATTCCATCGGGTTAGGCGTCGGCGGATACGTATCCGGGCCTCCCAGCCACACGAAGTCCGCGTACACGGGCAGGTGGTCCGAGGCGTAGTAGAGGTCGTACGCGTCGGCCGGCCCCGGCGGATCGTAATAGGGATAGTCGATTATGGCCTTGTTATAGTGCAGCCCGTCGTTGCCGTAGCTGACGTAGCTATCCGTGCTGTACTCGATGTCCGCGTCGTCGTCGAGCGCGTCGGAGAGCAGCAGCAGGTCGAAGCGGTCGTCGAGCCCGCCGGTCGATCCCCCGTCGCCCAGGTCGGCCGTCCGCGTCGACTGTGTGTGCGTCCATGCCGACCATGCCCCGCCGAGCGGGTCGAAGCATCTGCCGTCGTTATCCTCGCCGGTGGGCGGGGGCTGGCTGTCGAGGAACTCCGTGTAGGCGTCCTCGGACGGCCCGTACACGTTGAAGTCGCCCGTCACGATGAACTGCGTTCCCGACGGCAGGTCGTTTAGGACGCTACGGCGCAGGTATCTGGCCTCGGCGGCCCTTTCGCTTTCGTAGCCCGATCCGGCCTTCAGGTGCATCGAGTACACGGTGATCTCGGCGGCCGTGCCGTCCAGGCGCAGCGTGTACTCGCATATGTACCGCACGGTCGTCCCTGCCTGGTAGTGGTAATCCTGCCCGACGAGGTCCGTCACGTCGGCCCGGTAGTAGCACATGTTGTCCGTATCGGGGCCGTTGTAGAAGGAGCTGGCGAGGTACTCGCCGGGAAAAGCCTCGTCTAGCACGCCGGTGAGGAAGTACGTGGCGGCCGAAGCGCTTATCATCTCCTGGCAGACGATGATATCGGGGTGTATGGAGGCGATGGCGTCCCGCATGCCCTGAACGCGCAGCTCGCCGTGGCTTCCGGGGGACGGGTCCGAAGTGAAGTTGAAGTTCAGGAGGTTCCACGTGGCCACGCGGAAGGCCGAGGCGGGGCCGCACGTCAGGGCGAGAGCCGCCGCGGCGAGGACGATGAGGGGTCGCAATGCTGTTCTCCAGGGCAGAGGGGCCTGTGATCTTCCCGCCCGCATCGTGGTGGGGTCTCCTCCTTTAAAATGTACCCGCTGTGTCCATCGTCTGTCAACCCGACCGCCGGGCCGTGCGCGTCGGTTGCCGCCCGATGCGCAAGGGGTTATGCTGGTGAATGGCCGCCGGCCCCGTTCCCCAGAGCGTTCGGGCCGGGACCGCTGAGACGCCTGCGGAGGCCAAGCAATGCAGCAACGCCTTTCTAACCCCGTACTGACCGCCTTGGTGCTTTCCGCCGCCATAAGCGGCGCGGTCCGGGCCGGTGGCGGACGAGAATCCATGCAAGAGTTCTGTTCTCACGTGCCCGACGGCGGCGTCCCGGTCGGCAACTTCTCTCTGGTATCCGAGGCCAACCTCGACGACTCCGGCGCGCTTGCCCTCCGCCTCGGCTACAACCCGCCCGTCTTCGGCCCGTGGCTCATCGAGCTCGGCCGCGTGACGCTGGCCCGCGCCGACGGCGAGCCCCTCTTCGACCCAAAGGCGCACTGCGTGCGCGAGTACCCGGTCTTCGATATCTCCGACGGCCGCTCGGCATGTGGTCTCCGCTGCCCGCTCTCGGCGGATGATGTCGACGTGTGCGCCATGCCCGTTTTGCTGCTCTCGGGCCGCTCGGAGCACAAGCTGAGCCTGAGCTTCGCCTGTACGGACGGTGTGCCCGAAGATGTGTGGGTCTGTCTGGCGGGTGCGGGCGCGACGGCTTCACCCCGGCCGGGCTCAAGGGCGACTCTCTCGCTCCCGCCCGGCCCCTGGCGCGCCGTGCTCAGTGTGGACCACCCGAGCGCCTGGAGCCGTGCGCGCTACCCGTCGGCCCGCGCGTTGGCGGAGGGCGCCCTGGCTCGCTTCGACCGCCTCTACGCCTCCGCCGAGGGTTGGGCCGAGGCGCTCCCGCGCTCGGGCTCGCCCATGCTCGACCGCTACGCCCGCTGGTACGCTTCGGCCGCGGTCGTCCTCACGCGCACGGCCGGCCTCTCCGCGGGAAACGCGGTCCACGGCTCCCAGCTCGGCCACGAGGACAAACTCGCCTACGACCTCTCGGCCGTTCCCTTGGACCGCCTCACGATCACGCTGGGCTATCGCGAGCACAACCCCCGCGACAGCTACTGGACGTCCATCCCGCATCTTCTGATATGGCCAGGCCTCGAGCGCGACATGATATACGCCTTCCTGGCCGCCCAGGGTGCCGACGGCAGCTTCCAGTGCTGCTACCCCACCATCTTCCGCTACAAGTGCATCGACAAGACGGCCTATGTCCTCCACCGCATATACCGTTACGCCGCCGCCACCGGCGACTGGAGCCTGGCGCGCGCGTGCATCGAGACGGGCGGCGTGGAGCGCGGTGTGGATTACCTCATCGACCTTTCGCGCGCCAACGGCCTGCCCGAGCACTACGATTTCCGCGCCGACTGGAAGGATGTGCGGGGCGTAAACGAGCGCCGCTACGCGCCCCATTCGGCGTTTGTCACGATGGCGGCCTGGAAGGGCGTGGCGCTTATGGCCGGGCGTCTGGGTCAGCCCGATCTGGCCGCCAAGTGCGAGTCCGCCTACGCCCGCGCGTACGACACGGTGCACAAGGACGTCTCCGAGGGCGGCCTCTGGGACGGCCGCCAGTACGTGACGATCTGGCGCGACGGCCACGCGGACGAGGTCGTCCAGGTCGATCAGGTCGTCGGCGTTCTTTTCGGCGTGATCCCGCGGCAGCGCTGGCCCGTTGTGCTCGATAGCATCCGCGAGGTCTGCCATGGGCCCTACGGCCCGCGCGAGACGTATCCGTACCGGCCCGAGAGCGTATTGCCCGAGCCCGGCGACTACCACAACGGCGGCGTCTGGCCGTTCACGGCGGGGCTCGAGGCGCTCACGCGCGTGTTGCGCGGCGGCTCGGAAGACGAGAGGGAGATAGCCCGGCAGATCCTCACCATCGTCGGCCTGAATGATCTCGAGCGTTTCGGTGACTGGGGCCCGCACGAGCGCCTTCACGGCGACACCGGCGAGAATCGCGGCTTCTGGATGCAGGCATGGTCGTCTATGATGGCGGCGGCGACGTGGGCCCTCGCCGAGCCGGGCCACCCCATCTGGCGCGGGTTCCAAGTCGACGGTTTCGACGACTGAGCGGCGACGGCAACGACCTGTCGAGTAAGAGTGGGTCTGCGGTTGGCGCCTGCCCGATCCAGGCGCAGATGATGCCCCTCGCGTACGGCAACGACATGTCGAGTAAGGGAGTGTGTATGGCACCGCGCCTGGCTTACCCCTGCTCGATGCAATGAAGCGCTTGGGAGAAGCGACGAGAGCATGAACGGCATGATGAGGCTGCTGCTGGTGGTTGCTCTGGCGTTGGCGGTGGACGCCTCTGCTCCTGCAGGCCCCGCCGCTCTGGAGAACCAACGCATGGCCGACCTTGGCGATGGGCGCTATCAGAACCCGATACTCGGCGGCGACTACCCCGACCCCTCGGTCGTGCGCGTCGGCTCCGACTATTATGTAACGCACTCGTCGTTCATGTACGTTCCGGGGCTTCTCATCTGGCACTCGCGCGATCTGGTGAACTGGCGCCCGGTCTGCAACGCGCTCAACGAGCACGTGGGGAGCGTCTACGCGCCCGACCTCGTATTGCACGAGGGCACTTGGTACATCTACTTCCCGGCCGGGGGGACAAACTGGGTCGTCACTGCCCCCGCACCGGAGGGCCCCTGGTCCGACCCGGTTGACCTGCAGGTCGGCAAGATCGACCCCGGCCACGTCGTCGGCCCGGATGGCGCGCGCTATCTGCATCTGTCCGACGGAGACGTTGTGCAACTCGCCCCGGACGGCCTCTCCGTCGTCGGCGAGAAGCGCCACGTCTACGACGGCTGGCGCTACCCGGAGAGTTGGGTCGTCGAGGGCTTCTGCCTGGAGTCCCCAAAGCTGACGTTCCACCGCGGCTGGTACTACCTCACCTCGGCCGAGGGCGGCACGGCCGGCCCGGCCACCAGCCACATGGTCGTCTCCGCCCGCTCCAGGGGCCCCATCGGCCCGTGGGAGAACTCGCCCCACAACCCCGTCGTCCACACTGGCAGCCGCGATGAGCGCTGGTGGTCCCGTGGCCACGGCAGCCTCGTCGACACACCCGACGGCCGCTGGTACATCATGTACCACGGTTACGAGCGCGGCTACCTCACGCTCGGCCGCCAGACGTTGCTCGAGCCCATCGAGTGGACCGACGACGACTGGTTCCGCGGCTGCCCCGGCCTCGACGTCGCCTGCCCCGTCGCAAAGCCGCCCGGCGACGCGGTCCCGCACGGCCTTGCCCTCTCCGACGACTTCGCTTCGGAGGAGTTGGGGCTGCAGTGGCGCTTCTATGCTGAGAAGGACCCGGCGGCGCGCTACCGCGTCGGCGACGGGGTGCTCGTACTCCGCTGCAAAGGGGAGGGCCCCGCCGACAGCTCCCCGGTTCTCTGCATTCCCGTCAATCACTCCTACGAGGCGGACGTACTCGTCACGGTCCCCGAGGGCGCCGAGGCCGGCCTCATAGTCTTCTACGGGCCCGACTGTTACGCCGGCGTGGGGCTCGGCGGGGGCCGCATCTTCCACCTCCGCCGCGGCGCACGCTCGTCCGCCGCCCCGCTCGACTCCTCCTCCGTTTGGCTGCGCCTGCGCAACGAGCACCACGAGCTCTCGCTCTACTACAGCCCGAACGGGCGCACCTGGACGAAGATGGAGAAGGGCATCGAAACCTCGGGCTATCACCACAACGTCTTCGGCGGTTTCGTGAGCCTGCGCCTCGGGCTGTACGCGGCCGGCACCGGCGAGGTGACCTTCTCGTCCTTCCGCTACCGCGGTCTCGACTGAACGACAAAGACGTGTCGAGTAAGGAAGGGCCTGAGCTTAGCGCCCGCGCGCTGTGTCATTTGGATTGCATTCGTGGTGGAGGATATGGACCAACGACTGGTCAAGTAAGGGATGTGTTGGCGGCCGCAGGTCTCACATTGCCTGGCCCAGATGACACACCCGGCGGGGACGACGGACCACGGCGAGTCGAGTAAGGGATGGTCGGACGTTGGCCAGGTGCCCCGCCGGATCGACGGGCCCCAGCTAGCGCGAGACTAGTCGCCCGGCGTCGGTTGATGAAAGAGCGACCCTGATGGAACGACTACCTCCTCTTCGCCCGGCGGCGTCCAGTAGACGCTTAGCCTGCCCGTGCCCCTCTCCACGAACTGGTGTACGCGTATAGTATGGAGCCCCGCCGTGAGCACGGCCGACCCCCGCACCCGCTCCATCAGTTTGCTCGGCGCGGGCTTGTCGTAGTCGGTCCCGTCGCAGTTCACAACGCACCGCCCGTCGACGAACAGCCGCCCGCCCTCGCCGATGTCCAGCCGGAAGCCGTACTCGCCCGCTCTCTCCACCTTGAGCCAACCTTCCAAGGCGTTCGCCGTGAAGTGCTGCCCGCCCAAGGGATCATCTTTCGCGATAACGGGCTCGGCCCGCACCGACGCCTCGGCCCGCCCCGCCGGCGGATACGGGAACGAGCGGAACGCCTTGTAGTTGTATGTATTCTCGAAATCCACGTGCGAGTAGTCGTAGTGCTTGAGCCTAAGCCCCTGTTCGAGCTCCTCAGGCGGTGTGAACTCCCCGTCTCTTCTCTGGGGGAACCGTACATCGTGCCTCCGCCCGTCGAGCGACATCACCAGCTCGTGCCGCCCGCTGAGCCCGCGGGGCAGCACAGCCCTCTCGATCTCCTTGCCGTCCAGCCATACTTTCTCTACGGCCTCGCCCCGCCCGACCAGCGCCACGTCGAGCGTCGCGCCGCCCCACCGCAAACCCGAGAGCGTCAGGCACTCGGTCGGCAGGGGAGTGGGTGTGGGCTCGAAGAGCAAAGCGTCGGGCGTGGCCCTTGCGCCAAACGCACCGCGGACGATGAGCCCGATGTATCCCATCGCGTTCCACAGTTGGCCGAAGTATCTCCAGCCCTCGCCGTCGCTTGTCATGCACTCGCGGAAGGACAGTTCCAGCGCGGCGTGTCGGGCCGCGGCCGCAAGCTGCCGCCGGATCTCCTCGCCCTGGCCCGTCCGCGATGCCGCCATCGCCCACAGCCCGCCTATGAATGGCCACACCGACCGGTCGTGCATGCTCACGCCGTCGGGTTTGTAGTAGGGGAACAGCGTCTCGACGCCGTAGGGGTTGTCCGGTTTGGAGCGCGTGATGCGCGCGGCGCGCTCGGCTGGCGCGATGCCCCAGAGTATCGCTAAGGCCTCGCCGAGCCCTTCCCAGCGCTTCTCCTGGCGGCCGTCGGCGTACGCAAACTGCACGTACCAGCCCGCCTCGTCGTCCCAAAGGTGCTCGTTTACGGCCGCCGCGGTGGCCTTTGCCTTGGCGAGGAACTCGTCGGCTTCCCCCTCGGGCGCTCCCAGCGCCCGGGCCATCTCGGCCATCACTTCGTACGTCCGGGCGAATATGCAGTTGGTCGAGGTCGCCATCTCCCTGTGCTCGCCGTACACGCCCTCGGGGTACGGCCCGCCGTTGTCCATGAACGAGCTGCCGCCCTCGAACAGGGACAGCTCCTCGTTGAGCGATTCCCTTTCGAGGCGGTCGAGGGTCCGCCTGAGCTTCTCGTAATGCTCCAGCAGAAAGCGGATGTCGCCCGTGACGGTGTAGTACTCCCACGCTGCGGCCGCCCATACGGTGCTGTCGTTGGAGCAGGGGAACTGGTCGAGTATGAGCGTATCGGCCTCGGTGTGGAACTCCAGCGTAGCGCGGCAGCCCTCCGGGTCGAGCAGCGCCCCACCGAGCAGCGCGCAGTAGGCGCTGTCGCGCACCCACGAGTTGTACTTGTACCCGGCCTTCCAGGGTTTGCCGGCGCCCATATCGCACAGCGTCGCCGTCTCGGCCGCGAGGTCCCACACCCGGTCCAGCAGGGGCACGCCCGATGTGAACGTCGGCAGTGCGCACTCGGCCAGCCGCGGCGTCCACCTGGCCTCCCCGCCCGGCGCCAGGTCGTAGGCGTTGGAGCTTATCCCGCGTTCGTCTATCGTGGCGCGCTTGTCGCCTTCGATAACGGCGTCGGCGGTGAGCTGATACGCGCCGCAGTCAAACCACACGTCTGCTCCTCTCGCGTATACGCAAAGGAAAACGGTCAAGGCAACGGCCGTCAGCAGGGGCCGCATGCCCGGCGGCTTGCCCTGGGGTGGATGCGGAGTAGCGCCCACGCCGCTCTATCTCCTCCGCCCGACTTCGACCGCGCAGAGGTCCCCGTTGCCGCACCCGTATGAGAGCGTCAGCTCGTGCGAGTCGCTTGCGCCTTCGGCGAGTACCCCCCCGTCCTCGCCTCTGACCGTCACGGTGATAGGGGAGTCCGCGTGCGTGGACAGCGTCGCTTCTATCTTGCCGGCTGACTTGAAGCGATAGCTCACGTCGAACCGCGTGCCCCTGTAACGCAGATTGCTCATGCCGTATTCTTTGCCGGGGCCGGCCATCTCATCGGGGAAGGCCGGCGCGAGGGCGAAGCGATCGGCGGCAAGGTCCGCCATCTCCCGGAAGCCGATGACGCAGCGCACGATGTGCATCGGCAGTGTCGCGCCCCAGCCGTAGTTCTCACAGCCGCCCGTGTCCTCCTCCCTCAGGGGCCAGTACTCGCGCGCCACGCCCGGTATGCGGTAGTTGTACTCCTCCGGCAGGCCGGTGTTCTCCCTGCCGACAGGTTGGATGGTGCGCCGGTCCGTTCTCTCGTAGATGCGGTTGCCGGTATCGATGATGACGGAGGCGATGAACCTCCGCTCGCCGATATTCCATGCAGCCTCGGCGAAGGGGAACATGAACGACGGCCACTCCAGCCAGAACTTCGGGTTGTCCTTGAAGAACTGGAAGCGCGGGCGGATGGCCTCTATCTGCTCCTCGGTCGCCACGCCGACTGTCACGGGCGTGAGCATCATGATGTCGTAGTAGTCGTCGATGATGATAGGCGTATCGTTGCGGTCGTCGAAGTCTCTGAACCACCCGTCGACGAACATTTGGCGCGCCGCGATCACTCTCTCCTCGGCCAGCTCGCGCCAATGCGCGACTTCATCCGCTCCCATGCCGGCTATCTCGGCGAAGGTGGCCATGTTAGCCATCGCCTCGGCCATCGCCGCCTCGATGTCGACGGTCCTCACCATGTCCGCCACGTCGCCTGCGCCCTCGCCGGCGAGCTTGAACCTCTTCGACGCGTCCTGTCCGGACTCCCAGGAGCACGCCGTGAAGAACGATCCCTTGTTGGTGGTCCTCTCCAGCAGCCACCACTCGACGAACGCCCGCAGGTGCGGGTAAAGCGCGCGAATCCACGCGTCGTCCCGGTCGCGGAGGTATATGGCGTGAATGACGTGGTACGGGAAGCCCCATATGGGGGCGGTCCCGCACTCATGTCCGCCGGCGCTTATCATGTTCATCGAGCCGTCCTCGCGGCAGCAGGGGATGTTCGGCGCGGGCGCGTCGGCGAATGTGCCGTAGATGATGTCCTTGGCCAGTTCGATGTGCGCGTAAGAGAGGCAGAAGGTGTCCAGCATCGTCTCGCCTAGGACCTGCCGCGGGGTGAAGTGCTGCATGCCGTCCCAGGGGTGTTTGAAGATGCCCATGGGCGGGCGGATGGTCATGCGCAGCGTTTCCAGGTCGTATATGAACCCATGGCGGAAGTGCGGCTCCCAGTCGCCGGTCAGCCGCGCCGCGTTTGCGTAGAACTCCTCGTCTCCGGCGAGCTGGCGCGCGAGGTTGCCGTACGTCGTGTTGGCGGTCTTGTTGTGTTCGGCGAGGCCCCACTCCTCGTTGACGGCCCGCGTGAGGCGGATGATGACCGCTTCGCTTGCGCCGGCGGGCACGTGGACCTCGTAGCTCATCATCGTATACATCGGCTTACCGCCGCGGATGCGCGTGTTCGTCCCGTCGCCGCATGTTGTGAGATCGGCGGCGTACACCCACTCGTTCCACTGGTCCCGCTCGGTCGTGGCCTTGTATGCCGCCGACGGCCTGTCCGCCCCGACGAGAAAGACGTCGCCGTACGCCCATATCTTGACGACTCCCACGTCGTCTTTGGCGTTGTAGCGGCTGACGAGGCCGTCGGAGCCCCACCATCGCACCTCGGGCCAGCCGTAGACGTTCGTGGCGTGGACGAGGACGGTCTGGTCGGCGTTTGCCGTGTTTGTGAGTTCGAGTATGCAGGTGAGGCAGTGTTCTCCGTCGAGGAAGTACTTGGCGCTTGTAGCTATGCCGTCGTGTTCGAAGTCGTAGCTCGTCAGCGTTTTCGTGTGGTAGCGGCTGGTGAGCCGCACATTGTGCTTGTCGAAATCCTCGGATGCGTGGAGGACGGCGTCCCCGATCTGGAGGGACAGGTGGAGGAAGGAGAGGTAGTTGACCTGGCGCAGCGCGCCGTAGCCGTATGGCCATGGCAGTTGCCTGCACCAGAATCCGAAGCCGAGTGGTGGCACGGTTCGGATGGCCCCGCTGCGGTTTCGGATGGCGGAGTGGTAGGGGTTGTCTATATAGCCGAACGGTGTGTAGTCGTCCTGCGGGAAGCTCTTCGGCAGGTTGATGTGCCGGTCCTGCTTTGCCGCCATCCGTTTGCTCCTTCTCGTCGAGGCGTTTGTCGAGTAAGGGTGGGTTCAGGCGTCCCTCGGTCGCTGCAAGTTGGCGTGCGACCGTCCGGCGATCCCGCTCCCCCACGGCGGGCGCTGCAAGAACCCCGATCGTTCCATCTGTCGAGTAAGGGGATGTCAGGTTGTCGCCTACAGTGCAGGACTCGGCCTGCGACGGTCCCTGGCGGCTCGTGGACTCTGACCACGGCGACCCCGGCCCCCGCGCCGGCCCCGATTCTGCCCACAGTAAGCCTCGTTGTCAAATGCAGTAAGTGGGATTATGCGGCAGGCCCGCCGGCGGCCTTCTCCACCCTCCCCCAGCAGAAGCTCAGCACGTGCGGGTACACGGTGTGGTAAGTTTGGCCCTTCGCTGCGAAGTCGGTCTCCTCGTATCTGTCTATCTCCGCGTCAGCGTCCTCTTCGGGTACGCCCCAGCGGGTCATGTGATCGCGCCAGGCGTTCTTTTTCTCTTGATCGAGGGGCCCGAATCCGCTCCTGCACATATTCTTGCGGAATGCCTCCATCTCACCATCGAATGGCGGCAGCAGGCAATCCACACGATCGCTGATCCGGCACCCGATGTCCCGCAGCCCCTTCCCATGCAGCAGCACGGGCATCTTCATCCCGATGTTGTAGTCGACGCCCGTTCTCTCCCGTATGGTTCTGTTCACTGTCTGGTAGAGGCTCAGGGGACAGCGTTCCTGCTCGGCCGTTTCATCGATGTGCAGAAGCGCCGTGTGGCCGTTTCTATTGGCCTCGCAGGTGATGACCATGCCGTCGCTGCGCGTTAGTCGGATCATCTCGTCTACAACGCGGCCGGGGTCCTGCACGTGCATGAGGACGGCGTGTGTCCACGCGATGTCGAACGAGGAGTCGGCGATGGGCACATCGTGCACGTCAGCCCGGACGAACTCAGCCGCGTACGGGAGGCCGGCGTAGGTGCGCCGTGCCTCCGCCAACAGCGGCGTGGAGCTGTCGACGCCGACGTAGCTGCTCCCTTCGGCGAGCAGCGGCAGGAGCCACAGCCCATGTCCGCCTATTCCGCACCCGAGGTCGACCACGGAGCATGGCCGGTCGAGCCCCCACACATCCCGCACAAGGAAGCGCAGGTAGTCGGGGTTATGCGGCGCGCGCTTGGCGGTGCGCCTGAGGTACTCCACTTGCTCATCCCAGTTTGTCAGCCCCATGTCCTATTCCCTCGTGATCGGGCCCCGGATATATGCGGAGTGCTGTGCGGGGATGACTGGTGGAGCTCGTCGGCGACGTCGGTGGATGCGGCGTCGATTCGGGCCCCGGCGCGTCGCACGAATGCCCCTCGACCAGCCTTAGGCCGTTGCCCCGTTTTGCCGTCTCTGGCCGGAGGACAGGTTACCAGACGAGGGAGCCGGTAGCGAGTGCGCGTTTGGGGAGAAGGTGTGGGGGCGCGCCGATGTCGAGGACAGGTGCTGCGCAACGGATGCCTGTGGCGCGCCCCCGGCGGAAGCTGAAGCCGTCAGAAGGACCGGGGTGTCGTGCAAATGATGTCAGCGTCTGACGAGTATGGGTTGAGCCACCGGGTCAAGGTGGTCGTAGTGTGTGAGCCTGGCTATTGTCTCGTCGGTGAATACCTCACCGCGCGAGACGAGCAGCGCACCGCGCTGGGTGGTGACGTCCTCGTACGCAACCATGCCGTCGCGGAGTTGTCCTATGGCGATCTGCCTCGCCTGTTTCGGGACGTTGCTGGCGTGCTTATGTCTTTGGATGGCTGCTTTGAGGGCCGTGAGGACGGACGGGTCGAACTCCGAGCCGGCGGACCGCTCCATTCGCGAGATGAAATCGCCGGCGCTTCTTGAGAACTCGCGCCCTCTACGCAGGTGCTCGTAGGCGTCGCAGACGCGTATGATCCGCGCCGACAGCGGTATGTCCTCGCCGGCGAGTTTGTCGGGGTAGCCCATGCCGTCGAGGCGCTCGTGGTGGCTTCTTATTATCTGGGCGACGGGGCGGAGGACCTCGGCGTGCTCGCAGATGGCCTGGCCGGTAATGGGGTGCCGCGCCAGCTCCGCCTGTTCCTGTTTGGTGAGCATGCCGGACGGTCTGCGTATGATCTTATCGGAGAGACCGAGCTTGCCGATGTCGTGGAGCAGGCCGGCAGTCTCGGCCTCCATCACGGTCTCCTCGGGCACGGACAACTCTTGCGCGACGGCTTTGGAGAACGCACCGACGCTGAGGCAGTGATCTCCCAGCGGGCCGTGCCGCAGCTGCATGATATTGGTGAACGATTTGACGAACTCGACGGTAAGCTTGCGGATGCGTTCGGACGCCTCATCGAGGTCGTACCGCTGTTCGAGGCTCTGGGCGGCTGCGGCCTCGTACTTCTTCTCCAGCATCTCGTTCAGCTCGCGCAGCTCGGCGTTCTGTTTCTCGATGGTCTGCTGGAGCCCGTGATTCTCGCGCCGCATGTCGTACTCGGCGATGGAGCTGCGGACCATCGCCTGTAGCTCGTTATCGCTCCACGGTTTGGGTACGAAGCGATCGATATCGGCCTTGTTGATGGCCTCGATGGCGACGTTGACGTCCGGCGTGCCTGTTATGAGGATGCGGACGGTGTCGGGGGAGCTCTCGCGGATCTGCTCCAGGAAGTGGATGCCGTCGGTCCCGGGCATTCTGTAGTCGCTCAGGGTGACGGCGATATCGTTGTCTTCGAAATGGTCGACGGCCTCGTCGGCCGATGACGCGGTCAGCACGGACACGTCCGGATTGTGCAGGACGCGTTCGAGAGCCTTGAGGACGTTGGCGTCGTCGTCTACGACGAGGACGCACTTAGGCATAACGACCTCCATCCCCGCTTCCCAGTCGAGATCGAGGTCAAAGCCCATCCCGCTGCGGCCCTCGTGTGGACCGTGGGGATTCTCGGATGGCGACCGAGCGGCCCCCACCCGGCCGGCCCCCACTTTTGGCCGGCCTTACTCCGGTTTCTACCTATGTATCGGTCGGCGCGCCCTGCGCCATTAGTGCAATCGCGCTGGCCCGGGGTCCGCCGCTCCGCGCACGGATCAACGGGGCACGACCGCGGGTTAAGGCCGACGCGAATCGCGCCGGCCTCAGCGCTGGCGGGCGGCGGCACCGACGGCTAAAATGCGACATATTGGCGCCGATGCCGCTGGGAAGGGGCTGCAATCGTGGCAACCCGCGCGACGACCCATATCCTGAGGGCCCTGCTGCCGCCGGCGTGCCTCATGCTGGCCGGTTGCCTGGTCGCGGAGCGCTCGGGCACGCTCCCCATACTCACCATGACGACGGTGCAGCTCTACTATCACAACCCCGCCATGCGCCCGGCGCAGCTCGGCGGCGGCAGGTGCTCCGAGGAGCACGTCTTCCCGGTCGAGCGCACCATCGCCGGGACTCAGATGCCCATATACGACGCACTATGGTTTCTGATCCGGGGCGACCTGACGGACGAGGAGAGGCAGGCCGGGTTTCAGACGGCGTTCCCGCTGCGTGGGTTGGAGTTGCGCGGGGCGGTTCTTGAGGACGGCCTTCTCACCGTGGAGTTCGACGATCCTTACCGGCAGACCTGCGGCGGGGTGTGTCGTGTGAAGCTCCTGCGGGCCCAGGTGGAAAAGACGGCGCGGCAGTTCCCGGGTGTGGAAAGCGTTCGCATACTGCCCCAGGACGTTTTCCAGCCCTAGCGCGCCTTCACCCGGTGGGTGTGTATGGGAGCGGGTGGGACTGAGGCCGCCCTAGGTGCCCGCCTCGACCTCGGGGTATCGTTCGGCCATGCATTTGGGGCAGAGGCCGTGGCTGAACTGCGCGTGTGTCTCCCGCTCGATGTAGTTCTCCAAGGGGTGCCAGTCGCCCTCGTCATCGCGCACGGCTTTGCAGATGCTGCAGACCGGCAGGAATCCCTCGAGTGTCTCGATGGTCTTCTCGGCC
>Ga0272442_10004472_pt1 | contig 19131 bp, 34 predicted proteins | sample SSMForm2O_FD_200262 | JGI IMG/M metagenome (GOLD analysis project Ga0272442, IMG submission 200262) | Marine sediment archaeal communities from Little Sippewissett salt marsh, Falmouth, MA, United States - SSM-Form-2O | ecosystem: Environmental > Aquatic > Marine > Wetlands > Sediment ... | reverse complement strand
AAGGAGGTTTAAAAGATGAAGAAAGCATTTGTTATAGAAACAAAAGTTAAAATGAATTATTACGGTAAATCAATGAATGGTAAAAAAAGATATTCAATTGCATTGGTTCATAATGGTAAAGTATTAAAAGGCACAGTTGAGGAGGATTAAAAGATGAAAAAATGGGAATATGACAATATAAATGATGAATTAGAAATTATAGAAGAAAAAATAAAACTTTTAAGAGCCTCTCTTGATACTTGTCAAATTGAGGAGGATTAAAAGATGTCAGCAGATAAAACTATGATATGGGTAAAAGTAGAAACAAGAGAAAATCTTAAGAGGCTAGGGAATAAAGGCGAAACATACGACGATATAATTAAACGTCTAATGGAGGATTAAAAGATGAAAAAACTTACTTTAAAACAAATAGATAACATACTACGCATAGAAATAGAAAACCTTAACCGACAAGAAATACAAAAAGGAATAACACAAAAACAAAGAGATGTAATAAACGGTCAAATAAACATCTTATATTTTTTGTTATACAGGTTTGCAGAAGCAAGTAAATCAAAGGAGGATTAAAAGATGCGAATACCAAAAGAGGCGTTATTATTACAATATCAAAGAGTAAGAAACGAATTATTAGACGCAGAAAAAGAATTAGAAACCTTAAAAGAACTGATAGAAAAACAGGATTTATAAAAAATTTTGAGGGTATGATATGAAAACGATTTATAAACCAAATTTATATACCGTCTCCATAATCACAAACAAAGACAACGGTATACGAGTATTTAAATGCCACGACCGAATGTTCGACGATATAGTCCTAAGAGCACAAAGGACGGCGATGTTTTTATGACTAAGCGACAATTAATAATATGGGTCGCCCTCCTCCTCTTTTTATTAACCGGCTACATTCTCATGGTATGGGAGGCACATCTATAAATGATAAAAAAAGGGATAGCTTTTTATATCCCTAATTTATTCTTTTTTTTGCGATTAATTTGGGAGGACAAAAAAAACATGACCGAATTTGAATATATAAAATATCAACACCCCATATATATAAACTGTATAAAAGATGGGCGGATAACCGAGCTCTTAATAGTAGACGGAGACGGACAAAACACTATTTTTTCAAAAGACAAAACCGACAACATAGAACTAACAGAACTTAGAAATAAATGTAACAACTATACAACCGAGATAAAACGACTTAAAAAAGAGATACAAGAGCTCAACGGCTACATACTTAACAAAGGACAAGGCGTAATAAAAAGTATGATAGAAAAAGGTTTTTTTCATTACAACGATGAAAAATATATCATATCAAAACATATAGAGCAACCCGTAGAGTTTAAAACAGGTTGGGAGCTTTTACAAAAAGCTAGACAAGAAATACAACAGGAGAATAATACAAAAGATTCGGAGCTTTTGAAATGCTCCAGATGTGGACAGTTAAAACCAAAAACAGAGTTTTACAAGGATAAACAAAAAACTCGAGGGTATCAATACCATTGCAAAACCTGTCAAAATGAGATTAGGAAAAAATACCCGTCAAAATGGACATATAAAATTTGTACTAAATGCGGGGAGCGTAAAAATATTAAAGATTTTTTTAAACAAAAAAATGGTAAATATGGACGTAACTCTCAATGCAAAGAATGTGTAAAAAAATATATTGCGGATTACAAAAAGCGTAAGAATGGGGAGAGAGCTTTTAAGGAGAATATTGAGGAGAAACCCCATAAGAAAATACCGGCGCATGCGAACGGGGATAAACGTTTTATAGACAAAGATAGAGCGGATGTTCCCCTCGTATCGTCCGGTGTTAAAGACCGTAAAACTCGTCATTGGTGGGATATATGAATAAAGAATGGGAGGAGGGCATGAAACCACAGCACGGTATTGGCGCGCATTATCCAACTGTTGAAAAAATGAAAAAAGATAAAAAAAAAGTAGGTCGCCCTAAGAAAACAGAGATTAAAAAAGAATTTGAAAAATTACAAAATAATTTATTAGAACAGAACATAAAAATAAATGAGCTTGATAATTGTTTATATAAAAAAGATAGACGACTTAAAAAACTAGAGCGTTATTTTGAGATTAGAGCTAAAATATTTTGGTCTATCTGTGTTTCTTTTGTATGTTTTGCTCCTCTTATCATTATTGTTTTAATAGAAAATAATAACCCCTGCATTGGTTTTCATAATTATCCTTTTTTAGCACAGATTTTTATAGCCATAGGCGCATTTGTAACACTTGTAGGGCTTTTAGTTTTTTGGAGTCTTGGAATTATTTATATTTGGGATAAGGAGGCGTTTAAAAAATGACAGAAAATAATATAGATTTAGATAAAACAATTAGAGAAAATAAATTAAAAGAAATAGAAAAAAATGCGGAGACAAAAACAAATATCTATTACGGAATCCGTTTTATACAAGTCTTATGTATAGGAGCGTTTGTATTTGGCACGCTATGGGAGGGCACAGAGCAATTTAATATGACGACGCCTCAATTTCTCATGGTATATGGAGGCACAGGCGCGTTAATTAGTGAAATCATAGCAAGGGTATTTAAAAAAAAAATTATAAAGTAAACAAGGCATACATTAGTATTGCCGTAGCGGTTAGTATTACGCTATGTCTTGTAATGGGTGTTACAGCTATGTATAATAATAAATATTTTTGGGGTAAGGAAAGCAACCAAAACATTAATGCGATAAACTCGTCTATTAATAGTTTTAACTCTGTTTTTGATTTTACAATTATCGCTATAATAATTATAGTTGTATTAGGTATTATTCTTTTTGTTTGTACGTTTCGGGGGTTTTAAAAATGATATTGGGAATAGTAATATTAAATTTATTAATTGGGCTTTTAGATTTTGGGCTTGCCGGTTGGAATTTACACGGTTATATAACAGAGGGCGATGTTTTAAATTTAGCCGGCACATTTATGTTAATAGCGGTTGGTGTTTGGTGTATTGGATATGCGCTTATAGTTGTTAATAATGAGATGAAATAATGAAAGTATGTATATATGCTCGAGTTAGTAAAGACGAGCAAAATATCGAAAATCAGATCGAGCCGTTACTAGATTATGCTAAGCTCTATAAATATGATGTTGTATCTATCTATAAAGATAAAGTAAGCGGAGGGGACTCAAATCGTAAAGAGTTTATACAGATGCTTAAAGATGCACGCCTCCGACGTTTTGAAACGGTTTTAGTCTGGAGCTTAGACCGTTTTAGTCGAGAGGGCATTAGACAAACTTTATCTTATATAGAACGCCTCCGGCGATATGGTATAGGTCTAAAAAGTTATACCGAATCTTGGCTAGATACAACACAGGAGGGAATGGGCGAGTTATTGCTCGCAATTTTTAGTTGGGTAGCGGAGCAAGAACGCCGGCGGATCAGCGAGAGGACGAAAGAGGGTTTGAAAAATGCTAAGAACGTGGGGAAGCGTGGAAAGGATAAACGTCCTCGCGCGACCGACGGCTATAAAAAAAGGTGGAAAAAATGAGTAAAAAAAGGGTGGGGTAAATACGACGGGTAAAGAAAACACTAAAAACAGCGACATAATAGACGGTCGTCTTTTTGAGGTGATTTGAAAAAATGAAAACGAAAGATGAACTAATGCACGATCAACTAAACCGGCTATATAATCAACAAACAAAACTACTATGTAGCGGGGGATTAAGCTCCCGCATAATGTTAAAGGTTGTCAACCGTCAGATAAAAAGCATAGAAAACTATTTTGAAAGAAAAAACAATAACCCAAAATGTTACCCATTGGCGGATAAAATCAACTGTAAAAATTGCCCCGAGTTTAATAATTGTGAATATAAAAAAGGTTAAATACCCTTAAAACGTTGAATGTGTTTTAAGGTGTTTTTGTGAGGCGAAAGGATTTAATAAATTATATTATAATTTTTTTTCTTATATCTACTATACCTCTTAGTTATAATGTCGGCTCTGATATTGGCGACGATTGGATTATAGACGGTGATACGGTATATATTGATAACGAACTTGTGTACGCGAGCGCAACGCCTCATACTATCGTCGGCTCGGGTTGGGTAGAGTTTGAATTTAAATCTAAAGTATATAGTGGGGATATAGATTTTATCTGGGGTTTTGATACACCGGCTGTTAAACCGGTAGAGGTTGAGGTATGGCAAAACTACAGCCATGAATATACAGCGACTCGTTTTATACAGGATTATGGTTTTAAAACTTTTAACGGTGTAACAGATTTTACAAATCTTGGGATTGAAAACTATAATAATTATAGTGTAAATTATGGGAATATAAACAATACGTTTTTGTTTGAGGTTGTTTATACGCCGGAGAATTGTCCCGATTGTGATAACATTATTATAGTTGCTTTCTCTGAATATGATATTAACGGGGATAGCTATACAGTTGGGGGTAATTATACAAAAAGTGAGCAATATAATTATTATAAGACTTTTTTTGATTGGCAACCATGGACACCGGATTTTAACGTTATAAACTATGATTATGGCGGTTGTAACCGTTGGTATATACTTGACGGCATACCGATAATTAAGGATAAAGATTATAAAATTAGGGTTAAATTATCTATGCAAATGGGTATTGTTGCTAATAAATATTGGTGGGCTTTTAAACCGTCTAATGAGGGGTTGCTTGAAGCAATAAGTAACGGACATTTTTACGCTCTTGATCCATGGGCGGACTCTGATTATAGTTATCGTAAAGATATTTATATAAATAGTAGCCAAATAAATAATAGTCTTGTAGATTTTACTATTTTGGTTAATATTAGCGGAGATTCTGACATCGGGGGTGTATGTCAAAATGATATAGACGATTTAATCTTTTATAATACTGATAATGATACACAGCTTAAACATGAAATTGAACAGTTTTTTATCGAGTCCGGTAGCCTCTACGCGGATATATGGGTTAAAATCCCATATATAGATGCTGATACTGATACTCATTTTAACCTTTATTACGGGCATAGTGGGGCTAGCTCAACGGAGGATAGCGCGAATACTTGGAACTCTAATTATCTTTTTGTCGGGCATTGTAATTTTAGCGCAAGCGGGCTCATTGATTCGACGTCTAACGGTTATCTTTTTGCAGAGGGGGGCGATCCCGGGGCGCGGACTAATGGTGTTGCAGGGCGTAGTATTTATCTTGATGGTAACGATTATTACCGTAATTCATCTATTCTTATTGGGGCGTTCAGCTCTTTCACAATTGAAACATTTTTTAAAAGAGACGCGGAGAGCTCTATCGAGTATGTAATGGATATAAGGGACGGCTCGGACGCTCTCGCCGGTTTATATCCCCGTGCATCTGGGGATAGTTATAACCTTAGAGGTTGTTATGGCGGGAGCGACGGCGGGAGCGTTCAATGTGTATATGCAAATCCTGTTCGCGCCGGTATTTGGTATTATGGGGCTCTTAGTTATACAGATAGCGCGGGCTCTAATACATGGGTTGATACTAATTACTCAACGGGGGCACAGAGCGGGAGTTTTGATTCAACAGGTACAACCGGTTTTTTTACAATAGGTTGTAATGCCGGAGATTACGGCGATCCTTATACGGGGGAAGTAGACGAGTTTAGAGTAGCTAATACGACTTTTAACAATAGTTGGCATGAGGCGACATATAACAGCATTTGGAATAAGGCAACATTTATAACGATAGGGGCACAAAAAGAGAACGGAGGAGGGGAGACAAACAGCGAGCCCCCAACAGGTTTCACATCAAGTCTTAAAACAGATGGCTCGAAAGATATTATACTCTCTTGGACGTTAGGGCTTAATACAACTGTTACCCGTATACAACGCGATACCTCAACATATCCGACGACTATAAACGAGGGGACTAATGTCTATAATAATACAGATGTTACATATACAGATACAGGTTTAAACCCCGCGACTCAATATTATTATAGCGCATGGGGGTATAATGTTACAAATAATGAATGGAGCGACACTTATGCACAAACAACGGTTTATACTGATCCTAACCCTCCATCTAGTTTTAATGTCGAAACCGTAGATAATGACACTATAAATCTTAGTTGGACTAAGGGCACAGGCGGGGAATATACACATATAAGGTATAATACAGGTAGTTATCCGCTTATATTGACCGATGGGACAGAGGCATATAACGATACAGGAGAGTCTTATACTCTTAATGATTTATTGACGGGGACTAAATATTATTTTACCGCATGGGGTTTTAATACAACATCGGAGCTTTTTTCTTATACAAATACAACAGCGACAAATACAACAGCATTTCAACCGAGTAATATAACAAATCTTAGTATAATTTCTTATAGTGATACTCAACTTAATCTTAGTTGGACTAAGGGCAACGGCTCAAAGACAGTTATACGTCGTAAAATTGGCTCTTATCCGGTTAGTGTAACCGATGGGGACGAGGCATATAACGGCACATTGTCGAGTTTTGCCGATACAGGGTTAAACCCCGCGACTCATTATTATTATAGAGCGTGGGGCTACCAAACCCCATTATTTAGCGCGGGGTATGATGAGGACGTTAATTATACAAAACCTCAAGCTCCGCAGAACGCAACCGGCACAAGGGACGGTACAGCAGTAAATCTAACTTGGGATAACGCAACAGGATCAGATAAATATATCCTTATGAAAAAAACAGGAGGTTATCCAAATAATATTTATGATGGCACAGAGATATACAACGGGACAGGTTGGTTTTATAATGATACCGCTTTTGTATCTGGCGAGTTTTACGGGCTTTATAGTTGGAATAGTACATCTAATTTTAATAACGGTGTAAACGTCTTATGGGGTGGGTTACAGATAAATGTTTTTAATGAGACTAGCGGGCTCGCAATTACAGGATGGCAAGTAAAAATTACAAATTATGAGACAACAATAGAATATACAAATCAAAACAACCCCACAAATTTAGATATAAACCTTTTACCATATGGTAATAATACAATTATCCTAATTAACGCAACGGGTTATCTTACGCGTATGTATACGATGGATATACAACCTAACAACGAATACACACTTAACGCATATTTACCGCATTCTATCGGCTCAAATATTAGTCATTATATTATAACAGTTGAAAATTTAGTAGATCAACCCATAGAAAACGCTAAAGTGGATATGCAGAGATATATAAGCGGGAGTTATACAACTGTTTTAACAAGTCTTACAGATAGCAACGGACAGATAGATGTCAACCTTTTTCCAGAGGAGCTCTATATCGTAACTATTAGCCATGACGATTATATAACCTCAACTACTCATTGGCAACCGCCGACGATTGTTTATTATGATGACGCGCTTAAGACTTTTAAACTTACTCCGACACCTATTAATTATACAAAGGAATATGTTTTTAGTGAATATATAACGTTTAACGGCTATCGAAACGGCTCAACCGCTTATGTTAATTATACCGATGCTCTCCTTATGACCATTTCAACAGATTTTATAATCTATGAGATTAATACGACAACCGGCAACGAAACCGCGTTTTATTGGTATAATGATACAAATCAAACGTTACAGTTTAACTTTACCGTTGATCCTAATAACCATTACCGTGTTGTACTTAGTCTCTCGCATCTTTTATTTAAAAATCTTGAAGATAGCATTATTATTAAAGGTGATAAAGACCTCCCGACGAGTAAAACCGAGTTTGAAGATCGTTTTAAAAACATATTCGGAGAGGGAGCGATCACTTGGAGCGCGCTCGCCGGACTCTTTATATTTTTATGTTGCTTATTCTTATTTGGTGAGCGTAACATCGGCGTAGGGATAGCTCTCGCCGGTATAGTTATGATAGGTATTAACGCCGGTTTAGGGCTCGCATTTCTAAATATGACTATAAGCATAACTATATTGATTTTTGGTATATTGGTACAATGGCGGATAGAACGGAGGACTTGATAAAATGAAAATCGCTCGAACTGATATTAAAGACATTATCGCTCTTGAAACGGGGGCGATATTCGTAGCTATATGTTTTTATCTACTTAATAGCCCAAAAAGTGGGGTTAAAACTGCGGTTAAATTTTCAGTATTAGACGATATAATGCTAAATATAGGTATGTTTGTAATCCTTATTTTCCCTATGGTCTTTATGATCGTTTATAAATTTTATGAGCGTTCTAAGGAGGCAAAAGCATGACAATAGCACAGGAACGTCTTAAACAGTTTCAACAGCGTTTTTATAAGTCTCCTGTTTATAAACTTATACAGCGTAGTAAAAATACGGTTAAACCAAAAAATAAAACCTCTGTTGGCGCAGGTAGTAAAGAGGGGAGCGCGGGACTTAGAAAAGATGGAAGCTCTGTTATACAGTCCGGCTCTAGCGGGCGCACATCTACAAAGAGTGAAAATACGCAATTAAATAATGCGCCAATTGTTTTTAAAAGTAAAGATCAACCTATTTTAGTAACATGGCAAGATAAAGAGACAGGGGAGACAAAAAAGGTACATACAAGCGTCGGTTATTTAGATAAACTTCAAAATCAAGGTAATATAATGAGCGTTTATGATTATAATAAACGTAAAACAATATGGACAAATAGCGGGGGTGTAGGTTTAAAAGACAACGCGGTTTTTATTACGCAACATGAAAGTCTACATCAAGAGGCACAGACAGAGGCATACGCAGATCGCCCCGTCGGTTGGTCTCCCGTCCGTGAAATTAAAGTTAAACCAAAAAAGGGTTGGAATCAACCAATAAACGAGGCGCGCAAATTTACAGAGTATGAAACGGGAACGTTTAGCCCTTTTGTAGAAACCCCTCAAGTTGTTACAAAAACGATAACATTATCAGAATATAAAGGCGAGCTATCTAGCAATATAGATATATTAAAAGGTCAAGAGTCGACACCTGAGATAAAAAAATCTATTTCTAGTTTAGAAAAAGAGTTAGATAAAACAAAAGATTGGCATCCTGATACAAAAATAACTAAAAAAGGACGCGTAAATGTAACCTATGATTTTAGTTTTCCATATGCCGGCGCAGAAAAATACGGCACATATAAAAGCATGATTGTAGATAAACAAGGGAACTATAAATTCGACGTTTTACTCGCTACAAGTTTTACAGGCGAGGATTTTCTAGGGCTTAAAAGCGCATACTATCAAGCAACAGGACAACGATCTAAAGTTATAGATACAAAAATACAGGCGATACATGGGACTAAAAGTAAAAGTTTTGGCGAGTTTTATTTTAGCTCGCCTATGGGCGTTATAGGAACGACCTCCGTCGTCGCCCCCGCACTAGGTTATACTACGGGGACAATAAGCGCGGTAAGTGTTAAAGCCGGAACTATACTTAAAGGAGCGATGGGTGTTGGTTTTACAGGTTTAGCCGTTAAAGAAACCGCCCCCGTTGTTACTAAAGCTCTTAAAACCGGCGACTATGGTAACTTAGTAGGCACAGGCGCAACATTGGGGCTAAGTATAGCAACAGGTTTAACAGGCTACAAAATGGGATATACCGCCGGATATGGACGCGCAGAGGCATACCTCTACGGTAAAGCTACATATAAAGCCGGATCGGTTGAAATGATACGTTTTAAAAGCGGTATGAAAATAATCCGTAACCTCCAATTTGTAAAGAGTGGAAAAGCCGACGGTTTAAACCTCTATAAAGATATAGCTCGTCTTGATCCAAAAACAGCGAGCGACGTATTAGGTTATCTTAAAGCTAACCCAAAAACTGTTATAGGGGGCTCGGGAGCATCTTATACACAAATCTATGGCGCACGGCAACCCCGCGACGTTGATTTACTCGTTAAACAAGTAGGGCAAGCCAAAGGATATATAAAAGGAGGCTCTCATGTTGTCGACATACACGGGTTTGACATGGGGGGTAAAGGAGGGCGTTACCTCGGATTTGGTATGGAGACACAGAGCCCTATAAAGATCGGGGATTTTAAATATATGCGAGCCGGCGAACAGTTAGCGCGTAAGGGTTTAAGCTCCATAATGGTAGAGAAACGCTACCGGCATGGAATTTTTAAAGGTTTTTCGTCTAAGGGGACTATGAACGCGCCGAAAGATATATTTGATTTTGTAACACATAGTAAAAGCCTGATCGGGAGCGCAAAAAGTAGTCGAAACCCGTTAAATTGGTATAGGGGCGATATAGCGCAAAAAAACCTTACAACGTTTCTTAATCCAAAATCTAGCCCGTCTTATGGTAAAACCGGCGGAATATTAAACCGCACAGTTACAAATATAGCTAAAACAAGTTTTAAAACGCCGGATATATCAACCTCAGTTACAAATATAGCTAAAACAAGTTTTAAAACGCCGGATATATCAACCTCATATGGGGGTTATAATTATGGATATGGAAAGTCGCTTTATAGTATGCCAATAGCAACCGGTTACACGTCATCGAGCTATGTTAAACCGTTATCTATGAGCTATACACCCGCAAATGTTAAACCATATATTAGCTCAAAAATGAGTTATCAAAAAAATATAGTCAACTATCCTAATATAAATAAAATGCCTAATATTAATTATAATTATAAATCTAATACTAAAAAAGGATATACGCCGACTATTCCAAAAATACCGCAGAGTTACCCCAAATCGTCGAGTTATAAGCCGTCATATAACGTAAATCCGTCTATAAATCTTATGAGCTCTCCTAGAAAAAAGGCAATAATGCCTCAAAAGGGTATTTCTCGACGTAAAAGTCGGGAGTTTGAGCCGAAAAGTATGTCTTTAAGGTATTTTTTCCGCGAGTTTGGAGATGTAAACCTTAATAAATATTTAAAGGAGGTAAAAATATGAGTATGATCCCCGTTGTTATGTATACACTCGGCATAATCTGTTTTGGTTTTGCCGGTTGGATCGTAAACGGCATAAAAGACGCATTAATAAGCGCAAATATACACGAAACCGGTAATACATACGACTTTATGATATATATTTATACAGCGATATTTATAGTCTATTTGTTATTTGGCGGTTTTTGGCTAATTAAAAAATATAACGAGAGTAATTATCAACAAGGAGGGTTTTAAACATGAGCAATATTATAAGAAACGGTGTTATAATGCTCGTCATAGAGTTTATAATATTAGCTATGTATATATTTCTAAGCTCTCCTTTTGACGATATGATGACATCTTTCGAGGATATAAACGGCTCGACAGATTCAGAGGTTGAGCAAGGCACAAGTCTTAACAGGACAGCGTTTAATATGATGTTTGGCATACTTGCTCTTATTCCGCCTATATGGTTTATAGTATGGGTATTTCGGAGAGAGCCAGATAGGGGGTTTAGATATTAATGGAATTTAATAACCTTTTTAAAATATGTATAGGTTTTACGCTTTTACTATTAGCTTTTAGTCTTATGGCAAATTTTCTTAGCGTGCTCGAGGTTTTTCCGCATACTACAAATATAGGGTTAGATGTCGATAGTAACGAGGGCGCTTTACAAATTTTAACAGGACTTGACGAACCGAATATGCAATATATATTTCTAGGTGTAACCGGACTTACTTTTATCGGAGCAGTTGCTTTATGTTACCTTACAAAACAAATAATACCTATAGGAATACACTTATTTGGTGTTATATTTTGGACAAGTTGGATAAGAATGACTAGCGCCTTAGGATATGGGGGTTATATGCCTGTTGAATTACTCGCCGTATTTACAATAGGGACGATGTTTATATTCATAGGCGCAATAATAGGAATGTTAACGGGGAATTGATAAATATGCCATTTAACGGAACTGATCTTATAAACGATCCAATGGATACGGTCGCAAGCCCTTTTACTGACCTTTTGGGCTCGGCTTTTTGGCTTTTACCCGTCGGGTTTATAGCCGTAGCATTGTATATTAAAACGCGTAATTTTACAGCGTCTAGTATTTGGATATTAGGAGCGTGTGCTATGCTCGGAACGAGTAATTTATTTGTTGATAATCCGGAGATGAGCTTTTTATATTACGTCCTCGCGATTATTGGTTTTACGGGGACGGTTGCATCTATATATTTTATGAAAAAATAGGAGATAAAAAAATGTTAGAAAGCATATTCATAATACTACTCGTAAGCGCAATAATATTCCTAATACTAGGCGTACTATGGGAAAGCCTAGCTCTCACAGTACTAGATATAACCCTCTGGCTTATATGTGCACTAGGAATACTACAAATAGAGATCGTAACAAGCACAGGGACAACAACCGTCGAGAACATGCACTACATAAGCATTTTATTTAGTGGAATAGCTATAATAATGACACTCTACCTAATAGTATACCTAGTATTACCTATGTTTAGCGAAAAAATAAAAAATAGGCGTATGCTATGAGAAAAAAGAAAAAAATAATAAAACCGATAACCGGTTTCATAGTAGAGGGACGGACAGCGTTAGACTTAGGACGCAACAAAAACTTAAAAGAATTTAGAGACACTATTTTTTATATAGGAGGCGACGATAAAAGACGAAATAGTATAATCGCATATGATAGGGATAGTAAACAGTTTGAAAAAGAACTAAAAAAATGGCTCGATTTTTAAAAAATTAAATTATAATTGGTTTAAAGTATATAAAAAACAATAACTATACGTTTTTTTAGAAGCTGATCACATGAAAGCAAATCAAAAGTTGAGAGAACTAAGAGACGACAAAACAGGTTATGCTAAAGCAGTCGGGGGGCTCGTTGCTTTACTGATCACTATAATTGTCGGCATCTTAGTTTATTGGCAAATTAGCGGAGGCATCACCCTTAGTAGTGATACCGCTAACACAAGCCGAGACAACGTAAACACGACAGCGACAACCGTATTTCAACTATTACCAATTATAGCAATTGTGGTCGTTGGAATGATCCTAATAGGGTTAGTCGTCAAGTTTGGTAAATGATAGGGTGTAACTATGCGTAAAATTGTCAAAAACAAAAAAGCATATATGAAACAGATCGGGGCTATAGTCTCGCTTCTTGTCGTCATAATTATAGCTATTCTAGTTTTTTGGCAAACAAACGATAGTTTACCCGCGACCGAGTCGTCAAGAACTGAAATATTTACAGGGTATACACTACCGACCGGAGGGGATAACTCCGGAGGTAGTAACGACACCGCGACAACGGTAACATTAAACTATGTCCCATATTTAACAACAAACGCATCTATAAGCGTAGTTTGTTATAATGCAACGGGAGAAACCCAGACGTCCCCACCTGTAACAATAGCTAACAGAGCCGTAACAATACAAAGTGGTAGCGGGACAGCAAACCCCAGTGGATATAGTCAAATAAACGTTACATATACCCCGAAAATATATACAGATTCAACAACGACAAGGACGCAGGCGACAACAGTATTTCAACTATTACCAATTATAGCAATAGTAATAGTCGGTATGATACTCGTCGCGTTAGTTGTCAAATTCGGTAAAAAATAAGGGATTAACCTCCCTTTCATATTTTTTTAAAAGAGTTTAAATACAATAATTATATTATAATTTTTTGAGGGTTAGGTTTGAAAGAGGAGACTTTTCAAAAAACCTTTACCATAAATCAAAGGCATTTAGATTTTTTAGAACATCGAGGTAAAGAAAGCGTAAGCGAGGCTTTAAGAACAGAACTCGACCGGCTTATCAATAAGAAAACCAAAAAAGTATTTGACGATATGATCGTCTATATAGGCTACGGTATGCTATTTTTAATAGTGTCAATGCTCCTTAATATATTCGTTGCTAAAGTATTAGCAATAGGTTTCGGCGCATTCTTTTTAGCCTATGGAGGTATAGGAGGAATATTTAATGTATTACGAGCAAAAAAATGATAAAGACGACGAGGTAACGCGAGATAACGAGACACGTTATACAAGTCAAGAAAACGCGTTTATAAAATATATAACACAACTTGATGCAATACCTCATATTATCGATACAGATTTTCTTAAAAAATACCGCCGACGTGTACTATTTAGTGGAAAGATAAAAGGACTAAGTTTTATTAAAAACCCTATGACTGTACAGCTAAACAGTTGTATGCGTAACAACATCGCTCTATGTGAGGGGGCGGGACTTGACGATCTAGCAGATGAAACCGTTTTCGATAATATAGATGTTTGTCAAGTAACACGGGGCTCTAATGGTAATTTACAGAATGCTCTTATCACACAACGTAAAGAGTTTAAAGATACATCGGACATGGAAAAAAAAGGTTTCTGGAGCGGTTTTATGCGTAAAAAACAAAAAGAAGAAAACGTCGAGGAGGCTACATATTAATGCTTTTACTTATTATATCAATTATTTGTTTTATATTTGGCTATATGATACTCGCTATGTGCATGATATATCCGTTTCTATATACGGTTTATATGGATTGGATCGCAACACTATTTTTTGTCATACCTGTAGTAATAATTTTTTATCGTATGAGCACAGCGAAAACATGGACGCAGACGGATTATATACCAAAATGGAAACAACTCGTTAACTATTTACGACGAGATAACGAGGTTATACCCCTCGTTGGTAAACGTGCATATATGGGCGAGAGTTTTCTCGATATGCAAGAACTCGGGCTTATGGAATTCTTAGGTAAAGACACGGTTTATACATGGGGGGATAAAAAAGTATGTTGGGCATTGGAGAACGTAAATTTTACACCTGATCCACGTTATTTTAATTTTACAGGATTACTTTATAATCTAGGTTTTACAGATAGCGACGACGTCCGCGAAGTACTATTAGGTAACGATTTGTATCTTATGGGCAAGGTATATCAAAATATGATAACATGGGACAATAATCATGGTGTTAAAAAACTTATTAAGGATCAAATCGAGTATAACGGAGATACGGTTAAGTTTGAGCCCGCTAAAAAAAGCCGGCTTGAAATTATACATGAAAAGCTCGATAGTATAAAAAATAGATAAGGAGGCATAAATAAATATGGTAATGTTAAAATTTGAGGATTATATTTTTGGCGTAGGCTCAAGCCATGAATATATAAACAGCGAGCAAATATTTAGAATACGAATAGCTCGAAAACGTATTTATATTTGGAGACGCCCGAGTATGTTCGGTTTTATATTTGTCGAAAAAAATAGCCATAACATAAAAGAACTTGAAAAAATAGGGATAAAAAACGTTGATAAATATGCCTGAAATAGAAAATATAGACGAACAGACAAAAACTGTATACTACGATGACGGGACAACCGTAAACTATGATGAATTTATAGACGAATATCAAACATTTTTTAAAAACCGAATCGCCGGCGAGACACTAATGCCTAACGATATGGAGAGATTTATGAGACGGACAAGCTCAAAAAATTTACATTTACTTATGCAAGGAAAAAAATACGAGGGTTATCTTGAGGGCTCTATGAATAAAATGTTTAGTCGCGGGACAAAAATCGCGATAGGCGTACTAATAACAGTTTTTTTCGTCGCAATAATCGGCTTGGTTATAGCTAAAAGCTCGGGGTTGATCTAAAATGCCGGAGGGAAATTTATCCTATACGGTTGGACATACTAGGTTTGTAAACTTAACTGAGGCGGATAATGTTTTCGCTATTGGTGGAATAGAAAACATACTACATTGTAAAAGAATACTAGATAATTTTATAGGGACAATAAAAGACGATAGTATATCAGCAAAAGAATTAACTAAAAAATTAGATACTATATACAAAATAAAAAAAATAAGATTAGACGAACTAGAAAAAAACAAAAAAGACTTAGGATATCTTGAAGAAAAAGACGGCGAGATGGAAAGATTAAAAATAGAGGCGGAGACTATCTTTCATGTAAAATGCGCATGTTGGATTGTTAGTTTAGAAAACGGGTTGTTTAAAGAAATATGAGCGAAACATATACAGATGAATATTTAGGGTATCATAATAAGCTAGATGTTGAAGGTTTATTGTTAACACATATGAATAGGATCGCAATATACCGAGATAAAAACCTTACTCAGTACTGCAGTAGTATAGAGACACATATTCTTATGTGTCCAAAAAAAATAAGGACAGAGGGTTTTAAAAAAATGAAAGAACTAAATATAACTAGAGGCGATTATTCAAATATAAACAGAGATAAACTAATACAATACGACAACCTATATGTTTTTGTTAATGAACTATTAGAAAAAAATAAGATGATCTGGAAAACAAAACAAGTTAAAACTTTTGAATAAAAAAAACATATTATTATCTAGATTATTAATAAGCTAGAAAAAAATACCACACATATAATAAATATATACGGTAATTAAAATGAATGAAATACATCAAGCATGGTTAAGAAAAAGACCAACATATAAACATTTAAAAAAATGGAATCCAGCATTAATAAATAAAATTATAGAAAGAAATCCAAAATATTCAGAAAATAATTTTAAAGGTTTTATATCTAGAGTAATAACAGGAGCTCCGGGTAACGGTAAAAGTATGCTATGTTATAAATACATGGCTAAACTAGATTACACTATAAACGGATATAATAAAGTAGATGACGAGGAGAACAGTTATAAATTTGCTCTTGAAAATATGATATATCGCCCTAATGAATTATTTAGTAGAATAGAGACACAGATAAAAGAGGGATTACCCTTTATAATATGGACGTTGGACGATTGTTCTATACATATGGGTAAACAATTATGGGACACCGATAGAAAAAGTTATAGAGAGTTACAGGACGTTTTACCGGCTATCCGAGAATATGTAACATGTCTTTTTATTAACACTATAACTGTTAAACTATTAGCTAAACCTTTCAGAGAGTTTTTCGACACTAAAATAGAGATAACAACAGAGGAGGGTTTTAAACGTTATCCTAGACGGGGTAAACATTATTTTAAAGAGTTTTACCCCGATGATATACGATTTAGAATGTACCACCCTTATGACGATCGTTTTAGCGTATTAGTCCCAGAGCCGTTTTATAGTTGGTATGATAATAAAAAAAATATGGCTCTTAAAGATTATATGGAAAAGAAAAGTTTAAAAGATGCTAAAATATTACAAGACGGGGGCGGAGAAAAATAAAAAAATATACTAAACATATATTTTTACAAGAGCTTGAATGTTTTTTCCACATCTTACACAGATTAAAATCTTCTCACCATACCACAACAATATGCTTTTAGTTTGTGCGGGAAATCCCAAAAAATTTGCATAAAATATTGAGTCTCTCCTCCGTAATAACCGCCCCCTCCTTTTTAAAAATTAGACTACTTTAAACAACCGTTTTTTACCCTTAGGATACTACTACCAAAAACATACTGTTATAAAAAAAAGTAGTCTATACATATATAATGATAATGTCAAAATATTTATAAACTATATAAAGGGGGGTCTGTTTTTTGCGAGTCGTAGCATGCTCGCGGGACACTTTTTTTGCCATAAAGACCCGTTTTCGGGGGTAGTGGGGAAAAACTATATATAGTAGTCGTCTATTATTGGGGTGTGATGTTATGACAAAAGACGAAAAAGATATAGTAGTCGATTGGACGATACCGCCTGAAGATCAAGCCGTCCAAAAAAATAGTAAGAGGCTAGTAATGGAATGTATAAAACAAAAAGGGATAACATATCCCGCTGAAATAACTATGATAACCGGTCTTAGCCGTCAAACAGTTTTTGATACATTGGCTAAGATGACATATAGCAAGGAGGTTAAACGTCTAGATATTGCAACTATGCGAGAGCCCCCTGTTTTGCTTAAACGTCGCTTACCTGAATTATGGGCTCAAGGGCTTAAGGGTAACGCAATTAAACGCATGAGTTGGTATAAGTTACAAGACGATCAATACAGCGAGGACGATCTTAAAGACACAGTTGTACAAAATCCGCTCGTCATTCTTGATAAATCGGTTGAAAAAGAGATTATTAAAAACGTTAATGAGGTTGATAAAGTCCTTAAAAAAATTACAGAGGGTAAACCGTTAAAGGAGAAATAATAAAAATTTGAGGGTATGATATGAAAACGATTTATAAACCAAATTTATATACCGTCTCCATAACACAACTAAGTAATGGTATACGTATATTTAAATGCCATGATCGTATGTTTGACGACATCGTCATGCGAGCACAAAAGACAGAGTTGCTGTTATGAATACAAAAACACTTTTTAGTCGTAAAAGTGATAATTGGGCGACGCCAAAAGAGTTTTATAAAAAACTCGATCAAGAGTTTAATTTTACTTTAGATCCGTGCCCTCTCTCCCCTATTTTTGACGGTCTTAAAATAGATTGGAGCGGACGCGTATTTGTTAACCCGCCGTATAGTAACCAACGCGCTTTTTTTGAAAAAGCAATACAGGAGCTTGATAAAGGTAATATTGAGCTCGCCGTTTTTCTTTTACCCGCTCGAACTGATACCCGTTTTTTTCACGATCTTATCTATAATAAGTATGAGATTCGTTTTATTAAAGGTCGTCTTAAGTTTAATGATTCATGTAATAGCGCGCCTTTTCCTAGTATGCTCGTAATATGTAAATAAAGGGATAGCTTTTTATATCCCTAAGTATTTCTTTTTTTTATGCCTCAAACAGATAAACAACGTTTTTTAAAAGATGTTAGCAATATTTTAATAGATGCAAGTATAAACGAACTTGACTATCGTAAAACCGCGCAAAAGATATGGAGCTATATTTATGGTAGAAAATAATATAGATTTAGATAAAGCAATTAAAGAAAATAAATTAAAAGAAATAGAAAAAAATGCGGAGACAAAAACAAATATCTATTACGGTATAAGATTTATACAAGTCTTATGTATAGGAGCGTTTGTTTTTGGCGCATTATGGGAGGGCACAGAGCAATTTAATATGACGACGCCTCAATTTCTCATGGTATATGGAGGGACAGGCGCATTAATAAGTGAAATCATAGCAAGGGTATTTAAAAAAAAAATTATAAAGTAAACAAGGCATACATTAGTATTGCCGTAGCGGTTAGTATTACGCTATGTCTTATCATGGGTGTTACAGCTATGTATAATAATAAATATTTTTGGGGTAAGGAAAGCAACCAAAACATTAATGCGATAAACTCGTCTATTAATAGTTTTAACTCTGTTTTTGATTTTACAATTATCGCTATAA
>Ga0272442_10004470_pt1 | contig 19136 bp, 16 predicted proteins | sample SSMForm2O_FD_200262 | JGI IMG/M metagenome (GOLD analysis project Ga0272442, IMG submission 200262) | Marine sediment archaeal communities from Little Sippewissett salt marsh, Falmouth, MA, United States - SSM-Form-2O | ecosystem: Environmental > Aquatic > Marine > Wetlands > Sediment ... | reverse complement strand
CGCACACGAGGATCCGGCGAAAGCACTTCGACAGTCGGGCGAGCCGAAGGAGGAAGACGGCCAGCATCCCGACTGCGATAGCACCTCCCATTCTCGATCCTGTGACGAACACGGCGGCCAGGATGGCAAGGCAGCCACCGGCTACGAGCGTCAGGCGACCCCAATGGTGGTTTCGTCCGCATCGCTCCGCCAAGAAGAAAAGGAACGGGAGCAAGATGCAGAGCTTGCCCGCTCCGTAGTTCGCCTCGCCTAGGATTCCCATGTGGCGTACATACGGACGCTCCGCCGTGTAGAGCGAGAACAGATGGGTGAAGCCGAGAGAGTCCGAGAGGATCGTTCCGGCCGAGAGGACCGCAGCGGCCATCAGCGTCCAACACAGAGGGATCCATCGTGTTTGCTGCCAGATCTGTCCCAAGGCAAGGGCCAGGACAAGTGCGATGGCAACGTACTCTCCGTACCGCAAGAGGTGGATGGCTGCAGTCGCTTTCTCGGGACTTGCCAGTGCGGAGACACCGGACCAAAGCAAGAACGCTGCCAGGGTGACTCCCGCGTGAGTGGATACGTGGATCCGTACGCGGTTCTGCCCGAGTACGCTGAGCAAGAGCATGAAGAGAAGAGGAGCAGAGAGCACGCGGTAGAGCGACAGCGGCAGGAGTGGAACAGGGAGTCGATCGAAGACAGCGATGGCGACGAAGAGACCGTACAGAACGGCCAACCACTTCAGCTTACAGTGCCTGCCGAGAGGGAACCGACCGGATCTCGATCGGAGCGAGACGATCGGTGCGTTGCTCTCGGCAGCTTGGAAGATCATAGGCACCCGATTCTACTTCCTACAACGTCGTGAAGGGGAGCATGTCTCGCCCTTCTCCACCGGGCGTCGAACTCCGTGATGGATGTCGGACGGGCAGGGGCTTGAGGCCAAGACGGTACGGGGCCTTGCGCCGTGTTCGACAACAGGTCATATGACCGACGGCGACGTGGAGCCAATGGCTTGAAGCCTTCAGGAGCCGTGTGCCAGTAGCCGTTTGGAGCTGTCTGCAGTTGTATGAGAGTTGACAAGACTAGGCAGGTCCATATACTGGGTGCGGGTGCGGGTGCGGGTGCGGGTGCGGGTGCGGGTGATGTAGCTTGCTGAGGCGGGTTCAGGCTGTGCGGAGGAGCTGGCAAGCGATGTCTGATGAGAAGCGGGATGGGTGCCGTTCCGAGTTTAAGTCAGAGGATGTCTTTCAAGTAAATTCTCAGCAAACCCCCATAGATTACGTCTATCAACGTTGTTACACAGACAAACAGGGCAACACGGTAGACCCACGCACATTTTGGGATGTGTTACTCAAATACCACAAGCCGGACAAACGACTTCTCGTGTCAGAAGGTAACGTTCTTCAAAAGAGAGTCGAGCACGTTGCGGCGAGGTTGATAGCCGGCGAGGATCGCCAGATGGCTGCTCGAAGGCGAATCGATGCGCTGGAGACAGCCGACTTGGACGCGAGAGCCGAAGCCCGCAGGAAGAGAAAACGAAGGAAGAAACCGCGCTCAGAGATGGGTGCGTGACGAGCGAGCGAGACCGCTGAGTAGCATTGAGGGGGTCTCGCATGTTCGTCTGGGTGCTAAGGGAAGGCCAACTGCTGATGGGGTGCCTTTGCTATGCAATGGAGATAGATAAGACAGATATTCCATCATAGGAGATTCGCCTGCTGTTGCCCTTCTCCGTTGGAAAGCGGGCTGCGGTCGAATCCTGTAACATGAGCTTTGTAGGATGACATCTGAGAGCGCCTGGGGCGAAGGAGGAAGAGCGGCGTGGCTACGCGTGCACTGATCACGGGAATCACCGGGCAGGATGGGTCGTACCTTGCGGAGCTTCTGTTGCACAAGGGGTATGAGGTGCACGGGATCATCCGCAGGGCGAGCACGTTCAACACGGAGCGGATCCGCCATATCTACCAGGATCCGCACGATCCCAGCGCTCAGCTGTTCTTGCACTACGGGGATCTGAGCAGTGCAGGTTGTCTCGCGGATCTCATCTACAACGTGAAGCCGGAGGAGATCTACCATCTGGGCGCGCAATCGCATGTCCGAGTCAGCTTCGATACGCCGGAGTACACGGGAGATATCACCGGCATTGGTACGGCGCGCCTTCTCGAGGCGATCCGAAGGAGCGGAATCGAAACCAAGTTCTATCAGGCGTCGAGTTCGGAGCTCTTCGGCTCGACGCCGCCACCGCAGACTGAGACGACAGCATTCCATCCTCGGAGCCCCTACGCGTGCGCCAAGCTCTATGCCTATTGGATGACCGTGAACTACCGGGATGGGTATGGTCTCTTCGCATGCAACGGCATCTTGTTTAATCACGAGTCGCCACGTCGGGGCGAGACGTTCGTCACACGGAAGATCACGCGTGCCATTGCGCACATCCTTGCGGAGAAACAGAAGAAGCTCTATTTGGGAAATCTTGAAGCGAAGAGGGATTGGGGCTACGCACCCGAGTACGTCGAGATGATGTGGCTCATGCTCCAGCAAGAGAGTGCGCAGGACTACGTGGTCGGGACGGGTGAAGCGCATACGGTCCGAGAGTTCGTGGAAGAGGCTTTCGCATACGCAGATTTGGACTGGCAACAGTACGTCGAGATCGACCCTCGGTACTTCCGCCCGACGGAGACGGACTACCTCCTGGCGGATGCTTCCAAAGCCAAACGACTCCTAGACTGGGAGCCCCGGGTTACGTTCACAGAACTCGTGCGCATCATGTTGGACGCCGACTTGGAGGCAGCGGGCGTAGAGCCGATCGGTGAAGGGAAAGCTATCATGGAGCAGCGATTCAGAGGCTGGCACCGTTGGGACACGGGCGTTACAGCGGTTCTGGACGCCGCGAATCCAGCAACGGAGTGAATGCTCCGCGGTCATGAGTGACAGGTGAAGAGTGAAGAGTGGGAGACCCGATGGGTTCGATGACCTGCCGTGGCGCGGTGTCGGTCCCGGCGAACATTGGTGAGGGCCAATCGAGGCAGATGACGCGTGAGTACTTTCAGTAGCTGTACAACGCCCGCGGTTCCCTGGAGGAAACCAGGTATCATCTGCTCCTGGCTAGGGACCTAGGAATCCTCGAACGGTAACGTACGATCACCTGGAACGCGAGTACGAGGCCACAAGCAAGATGCTGAATTGATTGATTCAGTCACTGAAACGAAGGGAGGAACTCGGATAGGAGAAAGCCTGCTGGGCCACTGCTCAGAAGCAGGTAGGCATCGACTGGCGTAGGTTGACCAGCGAAGCCTGGGCAGTTGGTTGGGGCATTTATGGCGATCGGGTAGGCGCTTTGATGTTGCGAGTTCTCACCTAGCCCTGTAATCCCCAATCCTCACCCCAGAGCTTCTGACCTAATCCTTACCCCGCCACAGCTGTCTCCATCCGAAGCGATCCATGACCAATCCGAATGCACAACCCGACTCCGCCTTCTGGGTCACCAGAAGAGTAGTCGTCACCGGCGGCGCCGGTTTTCTCGGCCAGTATGTCGTTCGCAAGCTCGAGGAACGTGGATGTCAACAGGTCTTCGTTCCACGAGAGCCAGACTACGATCTTCGGGAGAAGGACGCAATCGTCCGAATGTACGAGGACGCACGGCCCGATATCGTGATTCATCTCGCGGCAGTTGTTGGCGGAATCGGTGCGAATCGAGCGAACCCAGGCAAGTTCTTCTACGACAACGCGATCATGGGGATCCAGCTGATCGAGCAGGCGCGCCTCCGCAGCGTCGAGAAGTTCGTCTGTATTGGAACAGTCTGTGCCTATCCGAAGTACACACCCTTGCCATTCCGCGAAGAGGACCTGTGGAACGGATATCCTGAGGAAACGAACGCACCGTACGGCCTGGCGAAGAAGATGCTTCTCGTGCAGCTCCAGGCCTACCGCCAGCAGTACGGCTTCAACGGGATCTACCTCCTTCCGGCGAACATGTACGGACCGGGAGACAACTTCGATCTGACCACATCCCACGTGATTCCTGCACTGATACGGAGAATGAGTGAAGCGAAAGAGAAAGGATTGGAGAGTATCACCGTCTGGGGTACAGGTTTCGCGTCTCGGGAGTTCTTCTACGTGGAGGATGCTGCAGAGGGGATCCTTCTCGCTGCGGAGCACTATGACAAGCCGGCTCCCGTGAACCTTGGATCCGGCGAGGAGATCAAGATCAAGGACCTGGTGGATCTCATTGCGAAGTTAACCGGCTTCGAAGGAGAAGTGGAGTGGGATACGTCGAAGCCCGACGGCCAACCACGCCGCAAGCTGGACATCACCAAGGCCAAGGAGGAGTCTGGCTTCGAGCGTAGAGTCTGTCTTCGGGACGGATTAAGGAGAACCATCGAGTGGTATGAACAGAATCAACGTGGCCTCTGCTAGTCTTGTTGTCTCGTGAAGATCAGGTAGTGGGACCTGTACAAGGGGCTGCGCCCAAGGATCGAAGAGGAAGTGGATAGGTGAGCGGGATGGATCTACTCGAGAAGATCAAGACCAGGAGAGCACATGTCGCAGTTATCGGGCTAGGATATGTTGGGTTGCCTCTCGCAGTAGAGATAGCGAAAGCGGGCTTCCACGTTGTAGGCATCGAGCAGAGAAGTGAACGGGTAAGAGCAGTCAATGAGGAGAGGAGCTACATCGCTGATGTAGATGCTGTCGCTCTGGGTGACATAGTCCGCGCAGGGCGTCTTGAGGCCACGACTGCCTACGAGGTGCTAGGAGAGATCGACGTTCTGTCAATCTGCGTGCCCACACCACTAGGGAAGGGGAGAGCGCCCGATACGTCCTTCATCGAAAACGCTCTTGACGGCTCTCTTCGCTTTCTGAAGCCAAATCAGCTGCTCATTCTTGAGAGCACTACGTACCCGGGTACCACTGAAGAAATCATTGTACCTCGGATCAAGGAGAAGGGCCTTGTCGTGGGTGAGGACTTCTTCGTCGTCTATTCTCCTGAGAGAGTTGATCCAGGCAACAAGCTGTTTGGGCCTGCAAACACGCCGAAGATAATTGGAGGTGTGACGACTCGATGTGCGGTCATGGGCGAAGCTTTCTATCGGCAGTTCGTTACCAGTGAATTATATGTCGTCTCATCCCCAAAGGTTGCCGAAACGGAGAAGCTCTTCGAGAATGTGTTCCGCGTCGTCAACATTTCATTGGTCAATGAGCTCGCGATGCTCTGCGAAAGGATGGGGATTGACGTATGGGAGGTCATTGGAGCAGCAAGCACGAAGCCGTTTGGGTTCATGCCTTTCTACCCAGGTCCGGGCTTGGGTGGGCATTGCATACCTCTCGACCCATACTACCTCTCATGGAAGGCGCGGCAGCATGGCTTCACTACACAGTTCATCGAACTCGCAGGAGAAATCGCTGAGAGGATGCCGAGGCATGTCGTGTCGAATCTGGGCGACATTCTGAATAGAGAGCGCAAAGCCTTGAATGGCTCACGAATACTGATTGTCGGAATTGCCTACAAGCGAGATGTTGATGACGTCCGCGAATCTCCGGCGATTACCCTAGCTGAGCTGCTCCTCGCGAAAGGTGCTATCCTGTCCTACCATGATCCGTTCGTCTCGCGCGTCAGGATAGGAGGCGAGGATTATCACTCGGGTCCTCTGACAGCTGAAACGATTAAGGCAGTGGATTTAGTTCTAGTTGTCACAGATCACACGTGTATTGACTATGAGCTCATTAGTCAAAATGCACATCTCGTGTATGATAGTAGAAACGCGCTCTCAAGCTTCGAGAGCGACAAGATCTTCAAACTAGGAGGAGGAAAGTGACGCAAAAACGCCTGAACTCAGATGAATCGGACGATGGAGGTCCCATAAAGAGGATTCCCATTGCTGAGCCGTGCCTCGGCGCAGCTGAGTTGGATAACGTCACAAAGGCAGTCGAGTCCGGGTGGATAAGCTCTGCTGGGTCCTTCGTTGCTGAGTTCGAGGAAGCGTTCTCGAGATATTGCGGAGTGGAGTTCGGAGTGGCGACCTCGAGTGGGACGACTGCGCTGCATCTCGCTCTGGTAGCACTCGGAATCCATGAAGATCACGAGGTGTTGGTCCCTTCTCTGACTTTCGCAGCCACCGCGAATGCCGTGGTTTACACTGGGGCGAAGCCCGTGTTCGTGGATTCGCATTCCGACTACTGGTGTCTGGACCCCGAGAAGCTTGAAGACGCGGTGACTGGACGGACTCGAGCTGTCATACCGGTCCATCTTTATGGGCATCCGTGTGACATGGATGCCATACTGAGCATTGCAGAGAAACACGGCCTCTTAGTGATTGAGGACGCTGCAGAAGCGCACGGGGCCGATTACAAGGGCAGGAAAGCCGGCTCCTTCGGGCGTATCAGTTGCTTCTCCTTTTATGGGAACAAGATTATCACAACGGGAGAGGGCGGGATGTGCCTTACGTCTGATGTCGCAGTTGCAGAGCGCATGCGAATCCTCAGAGACCATGGCATGGCCCCGAATCGGAGGTACTGGCACGACATGGTCGGCTTCAACTACCGCATGACCAACCTGCAGGCAGCCATAGGCGTAGCCCAAGTCGCAAGGCTCGACGAATTCCTGGTGCAGAAGCGTTCGATATGGCAGTACTACTCAGCAAACCTTGCAGATCTTGAGGAAGATGGGCTACTCGCCTTACCCCATCCACAGCCGTGGGCGGCTCAGTCCTACTGGCTGTACACGGTTTTGATCCGCGGTGGGATCGGAAGAGACGAACTGATAAAGTCTCTTGCCAATCGTGGAATCGAGACAAGGCCTGCCTTCCAACCTCTGCATCTGATGAGCCCCTATGGTGGTGGCCAAGTGTTGCCCATTGCAGAGGAGCTAGCAAGGACTGGGCTAAGCCTTCCGTCGAGTATTCAGTTGAGCGAGGAGGAGCTTGCAGTAGTTGTGGATGGACTGCGTAGCCTCCTCTACTGACGGAGGCCTCATGGAAGACAGAGACTGTGAGCGATCCGCGATACTGGATCTCTACTCAAGGCTATCGAGCGAAACCGCCGACTTCGCGATCCCTATTGGGACGCTGCTTGAGACCGTCGATTTCGTCGAAGCTGAGCGTTCTTGCGGCGAGGTTGTTGGAATTGGGGGACTCCGGAACGGCAAGAGCGGAGCGAATCACCAGCTCTTCCTGGTTGTCCATAAGAACTACCAAGGTTGTGGTTTTGGTCGATCACTGCTGGAAGCGGTGATTCGGCGGGCAGCATCTAGTCACTACCCCTACATCCAGCTAAGCGTCTTTGAGAGCAACAGACGAGCGCTAGCCCTCTACACGGGGTGCAGGTTTCGACAAATCAGTCAAGCCATGGTGTCCGGGCGAAAGATCGTATGGATGGTGCTGCCGATCAGTTGCCTGGGCTGGGTCTATATTCCCTTGAAGGCGTTGGAGCTTCGGGTGCGGCGAGTGGTTGCGCTTCTGCGGAGGCGGAGCGAGCATTGCGGGGGCTCGTGGTGGTGGGATTAGAGGGAGTATCCAGCATATCGAGCTCAAGCCGGGGAGGCACCAACAATTGCCTGACAGAAGAGCAAGTGTGCTCCAGCCCAATTTCATCGTATCGACAGGCCGAACTGGCACCAAGTTCCTCGCCCAGTTCCTCAACAAGAGGTGCTGCGGAACGAGTGCGAGACATGAGCCGAGACCGCTAATGAGGAGACTGGGCTACGAGCTGGCACTTGGAAGGATCTCGACAGAACGGGCGGTGGAGGTGTTCCTGCAGAGGAGACGTCGCTTGCACGCGGAGATCTCGGCATCTGAATGCAATACGTATGTAGAAGCCAATCCGTTCTTGTTGTTCTGGTTGCCGGTGGTTCGAAAAGCATACGCTGGGTACCGAATCGTGCATCTAGTACGTGATGGACGAGACTGGGTTCGCTCGGTCATCGGGCGGCCTGCTCTTGTATTGCCAGACAACCTGTTGCCGTTCCTCAGACTGCTTCCTGATCAGGTTGTCGAGAGGACAGATCAGATGCCAGAGTGCATCGCATGCTTCATTCGGGATGCCTGGAACCCAAGAGCAGTGGACTTTCCCCTAGACCCGTTCGCTGAGCAGTGGCGTGAGATGAGTCGATTTGAGAAACTTGCGTGGGTTTGGCGCAAGAAAGAGGAGTATGTGCATGCTGCAATTGGGGAGGACGACAACGCGATCACAATTCGATTCGAGGATATCTTCGTCACCGAGGGTGAATCCCCAGGCCTTGAGAGGCTTCTGTCCTGGTTTGAGATCGGAGATGATGGCGGATGCACGCCGGGTGCTCTTGCAGAGGTAACCAGGCAGCGGGTCAACGCTACGCCAAGACATACGTACCCGCACTGGAGAGAGTGGGATGATGAGATCCGGCGGACCTTTGACAGCGTAGCCGGCTGCTGGCTCTCGTTCTACGGCTATAACTGGTAGACGATGAACTTGCCTCCTAGTGGAGCACTGAGCCTGCAAGACATCCGGGAGGAGCGCGTGACTGCGATGCAGCGCTCTTGGGCGAGAGCGTCGTTTGCCAACTAGGGTGGGCGACACATGATCGAGAAGGCCGCCGGCAAGCCATCGGGCGCGGGACTAGCAGGCGGAGTCAGCTGGATTCTCATGGGTTCGTTGGTGGTTCAGGCAGTTGGTTTCGCGGTGAAGCCGATCGTTGGCCGCTGGCTCGGGCCGACTGGTCTTGGCCTATACTCACTGAGTTTCATCTTGTACGGATTAGCAGGATTGGTAGGTAACTTCGGCGTTTCGCAGTCACTGGTCCGGTATACTGCTGCGAACGAGGAGAGGCACACGGTCCTTGGCGAGGTTTGCTTCTCGGGGCTGCTAGTCTCGGCTGTATGTGGTGCGCTTGCGGGGTTCATCCTCTTCCAGCTCCGGCAACCGATTGCGAGCCTCTTGCACGAACCGGCGATGGCATCCTGCATTGCAGTCATCAGCTTCTCCATCCCGTTTTCCTCGCTGATCCTAGCGGAGACAGGCTTGTTGAACGGGTTGCGGCGCATGGCGACCTTCGCTGGCGTCATCTCGACACAGGTGATCCTTCGAGCGCTCCTCGTGCTAGTTCTGGCGCGCCTAGGCCGGACGATCGTGCTCTCTCTCTGGGGGCTTGTGCTCTCTGATGCTGTCACATCCGTTCTTGGCGCTTTGGCCATACGAAGGCTGGGCTTGCTTGTGTTCAAGCCCTGGCGTAGGACGGTCCGCACGGCTGTGCGATTGCTGTCATTCGGGAGATTCATGCTTGGCGTAAGCGCGGTCAACAACGTCAGCAACCGCGTTGACAGCCTTCTCATTGGTTACTTCATGTCAACTGCTTCTGTCGGTGCGTATACCCCTGCCAAGTCACTAGCTGCTCTGCTGGAGCTTGTACCAACTGCAGTGCGAAGGATGGTCTTCGCACACACATCGAGGCTTTGGTCCCTAGGCAAGCGGCTTGAACTGCTCCGGACCATCGAAAAGGGCATGAAATACAGCGCTTCTGTCATGCTACTCGTAGGCGTGGGTGCAGGCCTATTTGCCAAGGATGCGGTTCGCTTGCTATTCGGAGCCGAGTACGTGGTAGCAGTTGCACCGCTCTACGCGCTCATTGCGATCCGTGTTCTCACCGGAGGCCTTACCGTCCCGATCGGCAGTCTCTTCCCCGCGTTGGGCAAGCCGGGGATCAACCTTGGGATCGAGATCCTCATACTAGGAGTGAACGTGGGCCTGGCTGTGCTGCTCATCCCCCGTCTCGAAATGCTGGGTGCGGCTTTGGCAATGGTGGTGAGCTTGGGAATCGGTCATGGGATACAGCTGGGCCTTCTCCGGCGCATAGCAGGAGTAAGGGTAGACACGCAGTGGTACTGCCGCGCACTGTGCATCGCTGGAACCGCGGTGGGCATGTCCATCATGCTCGAAAGGTGTGGGATGAACGCCCTGGTCGCCAGGAGCATGGCGTTGCTGTCTCAGGCGACTGCTACCTGGTTACTACTGCTGACGGCTGAAGACCGAAAGGGCATATGTCTTGCCATGAAGCGCCGGACTGAGGGTCGTGAGGAACACCAGTAGGGCGATCACATCCAGTCCGAGGTGGTACGAGCCTACTGCATGCGTAGGTGGCCATTGCCCTTACGAGCGGCAGCCGTTTGGATTCGCCTTGAAGCCGGGGATATTTGGGAGGCCGGGAATGCGATGTAGCGGAAGGTCTGGAGCTAACGTGTGCCGAGGCTGGAGGAGTCTATGGCTGCAGACGGGGATATGACAGGAGTGCGATCCAAACTGCGTTCCACAGACGCGAGGAATCCAGACACGTGAGCTCGGGAAAGCCACTGCCACCAAGTAGGGTGCTGCTGTTTCACTCCGATCTCCGCGGTGCCGGAGGCGCGGAGAGACTACTGTGGGAAGAAGAGAGATTCTTCGTGCAGAAAGGATTCGAGGTTCGAGTCATAACATTCACGCTAGAAGACCAAGCTCTCTTTGACTATACCCCCAAGGACCTGGAGGTGCTCAGTGCAGGTGCAGATGCAATCTCACGTATTCGCAGCCTACGCCAAGAGCTTCGACGCTATCGTCCGAAGCTTGTCGTTGTACAGAACACCTCTGATAGCATGCTCATGTATGTGGCAAAGGCCGGCCTTCGAATTCCCTGCTTGACCCACATACATGGGACACTCTTCTGGTTCCCTGATGACGACAAGAAGTACGCCACCATCTTCCGCCATGCATTCGATCGAGTCAGGAGCTCCGTCTTTGGCCACAGCGCCTTCATCCCACCTCGCCGAAGGTTCTCGATCCTTGAGCGTGTCCGGATCGAGTGCTTGGGTCTTCTGAACTACTTGGCTGTTCGGAATTCCTATCTGGTTATCGTACTGACCGAGCAAGTGCAGTGGGAAGTACAGGAGCTTTACGGCAAAGAGGCGGTTGTCGCTCGCGGGTGCCTAGGTTCTAAGTTTCTAGTACCGAAGGCTCCGAGAATGCCGCGGCTGATGCATTGTATGAGAGGTCAGAGAGTCATTCTGAGCCTGGGAAGGCTTGACAAGAGGAAGCGTATTGATTTGCTAATCAGAGCATTCGGCAAGGTCGCTGAGACTTGGCACGATGTTCATTTGGCAATCGGCGGCACGGGAGAAGAGGAAGCCGCCCTGAGGGAGCTAGTAGAGCAACTCGGCCTCGTGAAGCGTGTCACGTTTCTGGGCTTCATCCCCGATTCGGAGCTTGTCGACTACTACAGAGCGGCAGATGTGTTTGCCTTCCCTAGCTGGACTTCATCAGGCATTACGCCGTACGAGGCCCTTGCAGTTGGCTTGAAAGTAGTCTGGACAAGCGAGGCAAGCGAACCGGTCCTGGGAGGAGCGAACGTGTTCGTGGCGGATCCGACTGTTGAAAGCTTCTCTGAAGGTCTCGACCGTGCTTTGAGGACGGAGATCGTGGAGGATATGGACGTTGGCATTTACTCCTGGAGCAACTACTTCGAGACGGTGCTATCGGCCTTGATGCAACGCGGCAAGGAAGCGGTTTGCCAATAGCGACTAGGAAGGTTGGTAGGCGGCTCATGGCGCTGCTCCAGGGCGCTGTCCTCGGCCTGTGCTGCCTGTTGGCCGGTGTTGTGGCCTGTTGTCTCCCCCTGGAGGAGATGCTGGCTAGAATCGCCGAGTTCAAGAACCAGGTTGCAGCAGTCTTGGCTGGGGGCTTGGTCCTAGGGGTCGGTGCACTCGGCGGAAGTGTATCAAGGGCAGCAGCCTTCTTGATACCGGTCCTGCTAGGCTTGGGCTTCCAGCTGGCGCCGAACTTCGGTGTGGAGAGGCTGGCGAACCCAGACTTCTATGGATACCCGCAGTTCACTCAAGTGTATGAGCCTCTAGTCCTTATCTTGCTCGTCGCGGGCTGGTTGAGACAGCGTGGGATTGACAGTACAGCAGGTTGTACTACCACGCGTGGTGCGATGCCGTTCTACCTGGCCTTCCTAGCTGTGTCGGCGGTTTCGGTGGCAGTTGCGATGGACAAGGCCGCCGCGACCATCGGTGTCATCCATCTCTTGAAGTTCCTGGTCTGGTACTTCGCGTTTGGCGCTTTCTTCCGAGGTGGAAAGGCTCTAGAGACCCGCTTCTTCGAGGGGCTCTACGTCTTCATGCTGCTTCAAGCCGGAATCGGAGTTCTGCAGTTCCTCGGGCTTCGCACGTTCGAGCATCTTACCGACGCCGGGAGTGCCGCAGGAGCAGTCGCGTTCAGCCGCATTGGCGGAACCGTGGGCCGGTCTGTTCTGGATATGACCTTGGGGGTGGTCCTTCCAGCGTTGCTGAGCTACGCCATCAGCAGGGATCACTCGCTTGTTCGACGAGTCCACGTGTATGGAGTAGGGCTGGGCTTTGTCGCCCTGCTACTGACTGGTACCAGGAGCGCAATGGCTGGGGCGGCCCTCGGGTCCGTCTGGGTCTTTGGGAGAATCGCCAGAACTGGCACGGCCAGCCAACCGCGGCGGAGGAGAACGGCCCTCCTGATTGTCGGGGCATGCGCGGCTGTGGCAGTTGGCATGGTGGGCATCGGCTTGCTGTCCGAGTACATTGGCAGGGCAACATGGAACTCGAGGCTCGAGCAGGCATCAGTTGCGCTCGCGATGGCTGTTGAGAATCCACTCCTTGGCGTGGGCATCAACGGGTACTTGCCGCAAGCGGAAGCGTACGGGGCCAGTGCGTCCCTGCTGCGCTTCGGCCGGCCCGTTCACTCCCAGTACCTTCTGGTGCTTTCCGAATCAGGTATTCTCGCACTTGCTGTGTACGTGGCATTCCTCCTGTGCTTCTTCAGAGCCGCGCGATCCGTCGAGCGAGCAGCAGCGCCCGAGAGCGTTTGGGCATCGGTTGCCATACAGGGCTCGATCCTCTCGTATGCTGTAATATCCCTTTTCATGGTGCCCTTTCTTGTAATGCAAGTGGCGATAGTGCTTGCCGCATTCCTGGCAATCCTGAAGGTGAATGGTGAGCGGACAGGGATGTGTAGTCCCCAACAGGGATACCTATAATGGGTAGAGAGTCGTTCTTCGTGCTACTCAGGTGCTGACCGGCCCCCTCAAGGAGAAGGATGAGATACGTTATCATAACGCCAGCAAAGAACGAGGCTGCGCTGATTGGCTATGTATTGGAATCGGTGAGCTTGCAGTCGCGCCAGCCTGTCGAGTGGATCATAGTTGATGATGGGTCCATAGATGATACTGTACGTGTTGCGGCTGGATACGCGGAGCGGTTCCCCTGGATTCGTGTTGTCCCTAGGCCGATGGCCAGTGAGGCACGTCGCGGTGGAGCGAATGTGGTGGGGGCCTTCTACGACGGACTCCGGGCTCTCCGGACTAACGACTACGAAGTGATAGTGAAGCTAGACGCCGACCTCACGATTCCGCGAGACTACTTCAAGGAGGTCCTCAATTGCTTCGGGCAGGATCCTCAGGTGGGGCTATGTGGGGGGTACCTTGTTGAGGAGAGTGGCGTGATTGGGAGAAGAGAGAGAACCGCAGGGTACCATGTGCGAGGAGCGCTAAAAGCTTACAGAAGGTCATGCTTTGAGAAGATCGGCGGGTTGCAGCCTGTTCATCTCTGGGACTCAGTTGATGAGTTCACTGCAATGCAGATGGGTTGGTCAGTGCGGGTGCTCCCGATTGCGGTTGTCCACCATCGCCAGACCAGCGCTGCTACCAATCGGGGACTGTCCGGCTTGCACTATGAAGGGCGAGCCTACTACAGGATCGGGCATACTGTGCCCCTCTGTCTTGGGAGGGGGCTCCTTGTAGGGCTGAGAAGATCCCCACTGCTGGTGAGCGGACTTGCATTTGCGGCAGGGTCAGTGCTGGCAAGACTCAGAAGGGAGCAACTGGTAGTCAGCGAGGACCTCGCGAGGTTCATCAGGCTCTACCAATACGGGAGGCTCCGGCGTCGTATCCTGGGTAGGGCAGCGAGTCCGACGACTTGAAGCTGAGGCTAGGTGGAATCTGGGCAGCAGTTACAAAGGAGAAGTGGAATATGCGGGAGGGCTGGTGCAGTCCGACGAAGGTTGGCGGGAAGTGAATCGGAGGCCGAGGTGAGAATCTGTACGAGATGCGTGCTGGACGAGACAGTGCCGGCTATCACCTTCAACAACAGCGGTGAGTGCGAGTACTGTGAGTTACATGACCAATTGGATGCGCAGAACCCCGTCGGCGAGCAAGGGCAGGATTGGATTCGATCTATGGTTCGCGAGATGCGGCGTTCATCACGAGGGAGTCCGTACGATTGCGTCATAGGAGTGAGCGGGGGCACTGACAGCAGCTATGCGCTGCATGTTGCCTGCTCGTCAGGGTTGCGGCCGCTGGCGGTTCACGTTGACAACGGCTGGAACACAGAGACTGCCGTGCGTAACATGGACAAGGTCACCCATGCACTGGGAGTGAATCTCCGTGTAGTCCCTGCCGATAGCGCTGAGTTCTATGATCTGCAGCTGGCCTTTCTTAAGGCGTCGATCCCATCTGTTGAACTGCCAACGGATATGGCCCTCCGGGGCTACCTCTATCGCGCAGCGCTAGATGTGGGAGTCCGACATGTGATATTGGGTACAAGCTTCAGGACAGAGGGAATCACACCTCATCAATGGGGATACTGCGACGGGCGACTGATAAGGAGCGTTCACAGGCGCCATGGCACCAGCGGCCTTCGTGGGTACCCCAATCTGACGCTCTCGTGGCTAGTCTACTTCCGAATACTAAAGCAGCTACAGGATGTGCGCATACTGAATCACATCGACTACACGAAGGAGGCAGCGCGAGAGCTTCTTAGCAGAGAGTATCGCTGGGTCGACTATGGTGGTTGGCATCACGAGTCGACGTACACGAAATTCCTCGTCTCGTATCTGGCCCCGCGCAAGTTCGGTATCGATAGGCGCAAAGTGATCTGGTCAGCGAACATCCGCCGTGGCTATCTAGAGCGGGATGTGGCACTTGGCTGGCTGAGAGCAGAGCCTCTTCCCCCATACCCCGAAGAAGAAGCAACTCGAGACATCGAGGTAATCAGCAGGAAGCTGGGCGTTACCACAGACGAGCTTGCGAGATACATCGATGCGCCCCCCAGACGAATCCTGGACTACTCCACATACTACACGTTGATTCGGGCTCTCGGGCCTATCTGGCGGGCTGCGAGACGTCTTGGGGTAGCGCCGGCTCTCTTCCAGGGCGACAAGCTGCCGGTCCTCAAGTAGCGACTCCTTGCGTCTAGCAGCCTGTTGGTCTTCCCTTCTGCGTCCGGTGTTGGGTAGGATGTGTGTTGAGGAGGGGCAGCCGATGTCGATGGGGCGGCAGGAAGGGATGCAGGGGACGATGTGAATCGCGGACAACCAGATCCAGCAGGGACCGGGGCACCGGTTCTACGAGAAGCGCAATGAGCTGCTACGCGAGGCGAGGTTCGATCGGCAAGTGGAAGTGCCCTGTGCGCCGTACTTCGAACCGGATCACACGCCGGGGCGTAGGTCAATCCCGCCCGGGATGTACTTCCGGATGTGCCTAATCGGGTACTTCGAGGGGATCGAGTCGGAGCGAGGGATCGAGTGGCGTTGCGCGGACTCGACGTTGTCGCGGATGCGGACGAGGCTACCGTCGGAGGTTCACCAAAGGGCGTTTGTCTTGATCTTGGGAATCGTTGAGCGGAAGGGGCTGCTGCGTGGGCGGGTGATTGGCGTGGATTCGGATGAAGGCGATCGTGCGTGGTGACACGAAGGAGAGCTACCTGGAGTTGACCCGGTTTCGTGGGCACCTTAAGACTTGAGCAAGGAGGAGTTCACGATGCCGAAGACACGACCGCCGTACCCGCCGGAGTTTCGCCAGCAGATGGTGGGGCTGGTGAGAGCCGGACGGACACCCAGGGAACTGGCTCGGGAGTTCGAGCCGTCGTACGAGACGATCCGTAGCTGGGTCCGCCAGGCAAACCGGGATGAGGGTCTCGACCGGTCCGGGATGACGACAAAGGAACGCGAGGAGCTGCGCCGGCTACGGCGTTGGAACCGTCAGTTGAAGCTGGAACGAGAGATCTTGGCAAAAGCCGCGGCCTGGTTCGCTCGGGAGACCGATTCAGCGTCACCCGGATCTACGAATTCGTGAGCGCACACCAGGCCTGCTACCCAATCGCCACGATGTGCCGTGTGCTAGGCGTCTCCACCAGCGGGTACTACGCGTGGCGCAACCGCAGCCCGTCCCGAAGGGAGCAAGAGAATGCTGCCCTACTGGAACAGATCCTGATCCTCCATGTGTGGAGCCGCCGGACCTTCGGAGCCCCACGGATCCACGTGAAGCTCGTAGAGGAGGGCGTGAAGGTCGGGCACAACCGAGTGGCGCGCTTGATGCGTCGAGCAGGGATCCAAGGCGTCACACGGCGAAAGCGGCGGGGAGCAACCCAGCGCAATCCCGAAGCTCAGCCTGCCGACGATCTTGTCGATCGGACGTTCACACGGACAGCGCCCAATCAGTTATGGGTCGCCGACATCACCTACATCCCGACGGGAGAAGGCGTTCTCTACTTGGCCGTCGTGGTGGATGCGTACAGTCGCCGGGTGATTGGCTGGGCTATGGCTACCCGCATGAAGACACAGCTGGTGCTCGATGCCCTGGAGATGGCGATCCGGCAACGGCGTCCGAAGGGCGTCATCCATCACTCGGATCACGGGTCTCAGTACACCTCGATCGAGTTCGGGCGTCGATGCCGCAAGGCGGGGATCCGCCCATCGATGGGCACGGTAGGCGATTGCTTTGACAACGCGTTGTGCGAGAGCTTCTTCGCGACGCTGGAATGCGAGTTGCTCGATCGGAACGAGTTCTCCACTCGGGCAGAGGCACGCCGAGCCGTGTTCGACTTCATCGAGGGATGGTACAACTTCACCAATTGCATTCGTCCCTCAGCTACGACACGCCGACACCCTATGAGAAACGGTACGCCGAACAGATCGCCGCGGAGGGGAAGGAGGAGAAGATACGAGCAAGCGGCCGGGGTGACGCACCGGACGAGCACCATGAACTCGCGCTCGCTGGTATGTCAGCCATGTCAAGCGCTACACTGTCCGCGAAACCGGGGTAACCCCAACCCAGCGTTCATTCAGCGGTTGGCTGAAGAGAGCGGGATGGAGAATCCAACGGAGGAAGACGCGCGTCGGCTGAATCGGAGGCGCAAGAGGAAGAAGGCGTCGAACAAGGAGTGGGCGTCGGCGACGGATTCCGATGCACGGATCGCCAAGCTCAAGGACGGACGAACTCGACTGGCGTACAAGTCGGAGCACGTAGTGGATCTGGAGACTGGGGCGATGGTGGGGGTGGTGGTTCACCCTGCGGATTGGTCTGATGCGGCAACGATCGGAGAGACGCTGGAGGTCGCCGAAGAGAACCTTCGCCAGGTGAACGAGGGTGAGTCATCGGAGCACCAAAACGATGAGGGGGACAACAGAGGATCGCCTGGAGGGTTGTCGTTGTCAGGCTCGGTGAGCAGCACGCGTTCGGTCGTTGCCGACAAGGGATACCACAAGGCGACGGTGCTACAGCAGCTGAAAGAGAAGCGCTACCGCACCTACATCCCCGAACGCCGTCACAAGGGGAAGCGGCGTTGGACGGACAAAGGAGGCCGTCAGACGGCGGTGGCGTTCTACCAGAACCGAGCACGCGTGAAGCGCAAGAAGGGCAAGGCGCTGCAACGCAAACGGGAAGAGCTGCTCGAACGGACGTTTGCCCACCTCTGTGAAACCGGAGGGGCAAGACGGACAAGGCTGCGTGGCAGAGCAAACGTGAGCAAGCGCTACCTGCTGCAAGCGAGTGCTGCGAACCCGGGGTTGGTGATGCGCAATCTGTACGGGTGGGGTACTCCCCGAGGCTTGGCGGAGTTGCCGCGGACATGCGCACGGGGCGTCGCTCGTCTCAGGGTGGCTCGCGAGTCCGTGGTCGATGCCATTTGGAGGCTGGTCAGGCATTCCCACCCCCGGTCGGTGCCAACATGTGCGGCTTGATCTCGTCAGCGCCTCTACGGAGGACGTGCAAGACGGGGTAGTTCAACGGGCTGCTAGCCAGCGACGGGGACTCACCACGGTTGTGCGTGCGGGGCGTTCCTCGGGGATTCGAGCAGTTGGTTTGGGAGCCTGACCAAACCCAAGAAGTGCAAGACGGAGGCCGGAGCAGCCTCTCTTGTCTGATCTGCCGCGAAGGAGTTCGCTCAGCATGAGAATCTGTATGGTAGTTCACACTTACTACGCTAGAGACCCGAGGGTCCGAAGAGAGGCGGAATGCCTATCAGATGCAGGGCACGAGGTGGATGTCATTTGCCTGCGAGACCGACATGAGTCAAGGTCTGCCCTTATGCGGGGGATCCGAGTGTTTCGTGTACCACTCCGCCGCCGGCGTGGTGGACCATCTCGCTATGTGTTTGAGTACACCGCCTTCCTGTTTCTGACTACTTTTCTATTGGCCGCCTTGTATGCGTGGCGCAGATACGACTTGGTCCACGTGCATAACATGCCGAATGTCCTGACGTTGAGCACAGTGCTTGTGCGCCCATTTGGAGTCAAAGTCATTCTTGACGTACATGATCCAATGCCGGAGGTCTTTCAGTCCGTGTTCTCTCTGCATCCTGACCATTGGCTTGTGAAAGCGCTGAACTGGGAAGAGGCTCTCGGCCTCAAGTGGGCCCATCAACTCATCACAGTCAACGAGCCAATGCGCCAGCGGTTGGTGGCCAAGGGGGCAGTGCCCGAGCGGATCGAGGTGATCTACAACAGCCCGGACACTCGGCTCTTTCGGAAGCGACAGCCGAAGCAAGCGCAGGAGTGTAGTCACTTTCGGCTCGTCTATGCAGGTACGATTGCAAGGCGGTATGGACTGGACGTTGCGGTCCGAGCACTGAACCTACTCGCTGGCGAGATGGATGATATCACCCTTGTCATTGCAGGGACGGGTGAGTATCTCGTTGAACTGCGGAAGCTCGCAGAGGAGTTGGGCGTTCAGGAAAAGGTTGTTCTGCTCGGCCAAGTGCCACTCGAGAGGATCCCTACGATCCTGGCGGATTGCGACGTAGGCATCACACCTCATCGCGCGGGTCCTCTTGAGCAGTTGTGCCTGTTCACGAAGTCGTTGGAGTGCCTTAGCATCGGCCTGCCGATTGTCAGCGCAAGAACCCGGGCAATGGAGCAGTACC
>Ga0272442_10004469_pt1 | contig 19138 bp, 18 predicted proteins | sample SSMForm2O_FD_200262 | JGI IMG/M metagenome (GOLD analysis project Ga0272442, IMG submission 200262) | Marine sediment archaeal communities from Little Sippewissett salt marsh, Falmouth, MA, United States - SSM-Form-2O | ecosystem: Environmental > Aquatic > Marine > Wetlands > Sediment ... | reverse complement strand
CTCGAGGAGATCGCCCACCGGCTGGACCTGGAGGTCTCCGAGCTGAACGACCTGGCGGAGCGCTCGACGAAGGAGGTCACGCTGGGCAGCTTTTGCACGGTGTTCACGGCGACGGAGATCCTGGCGAAGATTCGCGCCGGCGAGAAGGTCGAGGACATCGCGCGGGGGGCGTTTCGCAGCGTGGCGAAGCGGATCTTCGAGATGGACATGGTGGACGGCTCGCTGGTGGTGACCGGCGGGGTCATCGCGCACAATCCCATTCTGGTGGGCCTGGTGGCCGAGGTGTTCGACACCGAGGTGCACGTGCCGCCGTCGCCCCAGCACATCGGGGCGTTCGGGGCGGCCCTGTTCGCCCGAGACGACGTGGAGAAAGGACCCTAGCGATGCGGATTCAGAATCCACCGGCCGAACTCGCCGACGGGCTATGGATGCTCGGTACGAGCCCCTACCCGCTGTACCTCGTTCGCGGCAGCGCGGGCTGCACGATCTTCGAGGGAGGCACGGGTGCCATGGGGCCCGTGCTGAGTCGGCAACTGGGCGACCTTGGCGTCGCCGGCGAGACGGTCGGCCAGGTCGTCGTCACGCACGCCCACCCCGACCACGTGATGGCCGTGCCGATGTTCCGCGAGATGTTCCCGGGCGTTTCGGTGGCGGCCTCGAAACTCGCCGCCCGGACCCTGTCGGCTGAGAAGGCCATCGGGTTCTTCCGGAAGGTGGACGGCGCGTTGACCGGCGCGCTGCTGGCCGCCGGGGCGATCGGCGAGCAGGACCAGCCCAAGGCGTTCGAGGGCACGGAGATCGCCATCGACCGGGTCCTCGGCGAGGGCGATACGATCGCGACGGCGGCGGGCGAGTTCACCGTGCTGGCGACCCCCGGCCACAGCGATTGCAGCCTGAGCTTCCACGAGGCGGGTCGCGGGATCCTGATTATCTCCGATGCCACGGGCTACTACCTGCCCGACGACGACTTCTGGTGGCCGAACTACTTCTCCGGCTACGCGGCGTATGTCGAGTCGATGCGCCGCCTGGCGGGCCTCGGCGCCGAGGTCCTCTGCCTTAGCCACAACGCCGCCCTGACCGGCGCCGAGGAAGTGCGGGCGTACTTCGAGGGCGCGATCCGGGCGACGGAGGACTATCACCAGCGGATCGTCGCCCAGGCCAAGGCGGGCGAGGCCCCGCGCGAGATCGCCGAGCAGCTCGGACGGGACGTGTACGCAAAAACACAACTCCTGCCGGTCGACTTCTTCCAGAAGAACTGCGGCCTGCTGGTGAAGCAGTCGCTGGCTCACGAGGGTATCGGCCAGGCCGGCTGAGCCTGATCCTGTGAAAGGACAGCTATGATGCGTTCGCGGATTGTCGGGACGGGGCACTACCTTCCGCCGAAGGTCGTGACGAACTTCGACGTCATGGAGATGATGGAGACGTCCGACGAGTTCATCGTCTCGCGGACGGGCGTTCGCAAGCGCCATCACGCCGCCGCGGACGTCAGCGCGACGGACCTGGCCGTTCCGGCGTGCCGGGCTGCCGTCGCCGATGCCGGCATCGAGATGGACCAGATCGACCTGCTCATCACGAACACCATCACGCCCGACCACCACGACCCCGGCTGCGGGTTCTTCCTCCAGCCGAAGCTGGGCTTGAGCGGTATCGCCGTGATGGACATCAAGCAACAGTGCGCGGGTCTGATCTACGGCCTGGCGATCGCGGACGCCTTCATCCGCACGGGAACGTACCGCTACGTGCTGATCTGCTGCTCGGAGGTGCTCAGCAAGCGGATCGACGGCTCGCTGGACGGGCGGAACATCGGCATCCTCCTCGGCGACGGGGCGGGCGCGGCCGTCGTCGGACCCTGCGACGACGAGGGCCGAGGCATCCTGTCCACGATCCTCCATGCCGACGGCTCGCAGGCCAAGTCGCTCTACACGGCTGCCCCGGGCACGGGACAGGGCAAGATGGAGTTCATCTCCGCCGATGACGTGACCGCCGGGCGAGTGCACTTCCGCATGGACGGAAGGACCGTCTTCGAGCACGGCGTCTCGCGGATGTCGCAGGCTGCCCTGGAGTCGCTGGAGGCCAACGGCATCACGCTCGACGACGTGGACGTGCTCGTCCCGCACCAGGCCAACCTTCGCATGCTGGAGGCGATCATCGAACGCCTGGGCGTCGCCCGGGAGAAAGTCGTGATCAACGTGGAGGACCACGGGAACATCGCCTCGGCCTGTTTGCCCATCGCCGTGGACCAGTCGCGAAAGGCCGGCGTCATCGCGGATGGCAAGCTGGTCCTGTTGGTGGCGTTCGGGTCGGGGTTCGTCTGGGCGTCGGCACTGATGCGGATGTAGCCGCGGCGGGGGCCAGGCCGGATCGTTCACGCGGAGATCGCCGAGGACGCGGCTTGACCTGGATCGTGGCTACGCTTGCCTCCAGACGGCGTGGCCGACTTCCGTGTGAGGATCATCCGCGGATGCGCATCACTCGCGGGCGCTGTCCAGCACGACCTTGCCCCCGCTGCGCACGGTGAAGGTGCCGTTCTTGGCCAGCGAGACCGTGTCGGTTGTGTTCCCGCGGTGGACGACGACGCCGATGCCGGTGGGGGACTGCTGGGCCTCGATCCCGGTGACGGCCGGTCCGGTGCCCCGCGCGACGGGCTCGAGCACGCAGGCGAACCGGGCCGTCTTGCCTCGACGTGTGAGCATCGCCAGGGGCACGCGGACGAGGACGGAGTCGCCCGGTCCGTCGCCGACGAGGACGTCCGTCGCGCCCTTGCCGGCGACGGTCAGGTGCGTCGTCACGAGCTTGTCCTGGAAGTCGATGCGGACGATTCCCGCGGCCTGGCCGACCTTCGTGTTCGCGAGGTACTTCCACCAGGCGGGGGGCTTGGGTGGCGCGGCGCGGTTTTGCGCCGCCGCCCCGCAGCGGACGCCCGTGCCTCGGTTGTGGTAGACCCACGTGAACCGGTGCGGCTTGTCGGCGGCCAGGTCGTCCACGACCAGCAGGTATGTCGGCGTCATGCAGAGCATCCGCCGGCAGCGCACGTCGGGATAGGCCGCGTCGCAGCGCATCACGATGGCGGCGTGGCTCTCGGTGGCGGCGAACCGTTCCTGTTTTCCCGTAGCGGGCCTCTGCGACGCGTTGTCCACGAGCACGGCGTTGTGGGAGACGGTGGCCTTGTACCATTCGCGGTGGATCGGCAGGCGATAGGCCTGGCTGCGTGCCCGGCCGGGATCCACGCCGAGTTCGCGCCCGTGGCCGAAGAAGACGAACGAGAGCTTGTCGTAGTGTCCGTGGAAGCCTCCGTAGGGCCCGAACGTGCAGGCGGCCGAAAGCCCCGCGCCGCCGGTCGTTCGCAGGATGGCATGCCCGGCGCCGGGGAACACCTCGCTGGCAAGCTCGGGTCGGGCCGGTCGCGACGCGGTCTTGCGCCCGAACAGGACGGTCTGCCACGTTGGCCGGTCCGTCAGCAGGCTCGCGAGTTCGGGGGCTTTGCAGGCGTGGTAGGCCGGTTCCGCGTAGCCGGCGGCATGAGCGACCTTGGGCCCGACGGCGTCGCCGAAGCGAGGCAGGGACCCGTCGGCCATCGCGTAGCGGACGGGCAGCGTGAACATCTTCCGCAGCCTGGGGTGCCCCCACAGGTCGATCCCGAGCCTGCGGGCGCCCTCGACGATCCGGACCATCGCGCTGAGCGTGTAGAAGTGGTAGCCCCAGGAGTTCTCGTACCACATGCCCTCGTCGCTGACGGAGACGTCCATCTGGTGGGCGAAGCCGTTCTTCGGGTCGGCCACCGCCCGGCGGACCCACTGGACGTCGCCGAGGACCGCCCCGCCCCAGAGCATTCCCGCGTTGTGCCACGTCTGCCAGTTGCTCTTGCCCGCCCGGTGCTTGGCGATGTTCTCGAGCATGGGCACGAGCAGGCCGTCTTGAATCGCCCGGCGGTCGGCGGCAGAGAGTTCGTCGTGGACCAGGTCGCAGGCCGGGGCGATGCGGAGACTCATCGCGACGGCCTCGTTGAGCGTCTGCTCGAACAGTCGCCCGCCCGATCGACTGGCCAGCCGGCCCGTTCGGCAGCGGCTGTCGTGGTAGGGATACGTGCGGTATCGCTCGGCATAGCCGACCAGGACCCGCCGGGCGAAGTCGGCGTACTTCTCATCGCCGGTGACGGTCCAGGCCCACGCGGCCGCCGTCATGCCCCGGAGGTTCCGCTCGTGGACGTGCTCGATGAGGACGTCGTCATACGGGGGCCCCGAGTAGACCTTGCCGCACTTGGGGCACTTGTGGTGTGTGGCGTCGACGGTCTTGAGGCCCATCTGGCAGGTCTTACACTGGTACCATTGGTTGTGTTGCCCGCCGCGCGAGGGGAAGACCAGCGGCCGGGCCAGGGCGCGATCGGCCTGGGCGATCTCACCGGCGACGGATCGCCGGGCTGGGCCGCTGGACTTCCACGCCGCGCGGAGACGGGCCAACTCCGCCGGCGTGCACGCGACGGCCGGGTGCTTGAGATTCTCGGGTAGGGCGATCTTCGGGCAGTGCCATTCGCCGGTCGCGCCGCCTACGGCCGGGGCGATCGCGGCCGATACGATCCATGTCGCCCAGGTCCAACCCCACGGCGTGCAACGTTTCTTGCAGCGGCCCATGGCGGGTGCTCCTACCGGGCGTCAGGCCTCGGCGGCTGTCTCGCGGAGCTTGTAGCGCTGAATCTTGCCTGTCGCCGTCTTGGGCAGCTCGTCGACGAAGATAATGGACCGCGGGTACTTGTGGGGCTCGGTGCTCTTCTTGACGAGGTCCTGCAATTCCGAGACGAGTTCCCTGGCGGGCTCGTGCCCTTCCTTGAGCACGACGTACGCCCGGGGCTTGATCAGGCCGTTGGCGTCGGGCAGGCCGACCACGCCGCTTTCGAGGACGGCCGGGTGCGACTTGAGGATGGCCTCGACCTCCGCGGGCGAGACGTACAGGCCGCTGACCTTCATCAGGTCGTCGGCCCGGCCGGCGTACCAATAGTAGCCGTCGGCGTCGGTGTGGAACTTGTCGTGCGTGTCGACCCATTCCCCCCGGTAGGTTTGCTTGGTGAGTTCGTGCTTGTTCCAGTAGGCGGCGGCGATGCTGTCGCCCTTGACCAGGAGCGTGCCGAGCTCGCCGAGGGGGACTTCCTCGTGGTTGTCGTCGACGATCTTGGCCTCGTAGCCGGGGACAATCTCGCCGGTGCTGCCGGCCCGCGCCCGTCCCGGGCGGTTCGAGATGTAGATGTGCAGGATTTCCGTCGAACCGATGCCGTCGAGGATCTCCACGCCGAAGCGGTCCCGCCACTGCTCGAAGATCGGTGCCGGCAGCGGCTCGCCCGCCGAGACGCACGCCCGGATGCGCCCGAGGCTCGTTCGATTTGTCTTCTCCGCCAGGGCCAGCAAGGCCGCGTAGCTCGTGGGCACGCCGTAGTAGACGGTCGGCTGGTACTTGTCGATTACGTCGAAGACGACCTTTGGCAGGGGGCGCCCCGGCAGGAGCACGGTCGTGCCCCCCGTCCACAGGGGGAAGTACAGGCCGTTGCCCAGCCCGTAGGCGAAGAACAGCTTGGCGACGGAGAAGGACACGTCGGATTCGAGCAGTTCGAGGGTTTGTTTGGCGTACAGTTCGGCCGCCACCATCATGTCGTGGTGCAGGTGGATCGTGCCCTTTGGGAAGCCGGTCGTCCCCGAGCTGTAGAGCCAGAAGGCCGCGTCGTCCTTGCTCGTGTCCTGCGGATCGAGGACGGGGGAGGCACTCTGCATGAGCGTCTCGAAAGACGAGTACCCCTCGACCTCGTTCCCGGCGACGACGATATGCTGGAGATACTCCAGCTCCTCCTGGACGTCCAGGATGCGTCCGAGAAGCGAGGCGTGCACGATCAACACGCGTGCCCGGCTGTCGTTCAGGAGATAGCGGTAGTCCTTCGGCAGCAGGATGGTGTTCATGGGGATGGCCACCGCGCCGATCTTGATCGCGCCAAAGAAGGCATAGACGCACTCGGGCGTGTCCGGCATGAGGATGGCGACCCGTTCCTCCATGCGCACGTCGAGGGCCTTCAGGACATTCCCGACGCGATTGACCTCCTCGTGGAGTTGCCGATACGTGATCGTCCGATCCTCGCAGAGGATGGCGGGTCGATCCCCTCGGCCGGTGGCCAGATGGGAATCCACGAAGACAGCGGCCGCGTTCATGCGCGGTGGGATCTCAACGGTCGACATGGGGCTCTCCTCATTTCGTGTCCGACGTGGTGCCATCGTCGGAAGTCTCGCCGGATGTCTTCTCTGCCTTGGCCGGCTCGTCGCCTTCGTCTTCGGAGCCGGGCTTGTCGGTTTGCGAACCGTCCCGCTGCTTCTTCGGCTCGGGCGCCTTGGGCTCCGGCGGAGCCTTCGGGGCGGGTTCGGTCGTCGCCGGCTGGGGCTTGTCCTTGTCCTTCCTATCGTCAGGTTTCTTCGGGCGGGGCTTGTCGTCGTCGTCCGGCTTCTCGGGGGTCTTGGCCTGTTTCGGCCGGGTCCGTGGCCGGTGCCGGCGGGTGGTGGTTGCCCCGGCGGGCCATTCGTTGGCGAGGGCCCATGGCGCGACGTTCCGGGAGACGAAGCCCACGCGGGTCGTCGAGGCGTGGGGGTCGCCGCCGCTGTCCATGCCGCGGAGGCGAACCTGGTAGACGTTCCTGTGGTTTTTCTTGCCGGCCTTGTCGAACCCGATCAGGCCCGCCGACGGGCCATGTGTCCCGTCCACCGTCCCGACGACGGTCGTGCCGATGCCCAGGAGTCCCGCGTCGTCGGGGTTGTAGAAGTTGACGATTCCCTGGCTGCACCGGCTGGCGGCCTTGGTGAGGTCGTAGGCGCTGGAGATACTGGCCGACAGCAGGATGAGCCCGTCGATCTTGCGGTCCTTGGGCAGGGCCTCGGCGGCGAAGACGGCGATTCCGCCCCCGCCGCTGTGGCCGACGATGTGAACCGGCTTGCCCGGATGGCTGTCCTGGTAGTTGATGATCAGGTCGGCTACGCCGATACCCGCCAAGCGGTTGCCGAGGAAGTCCACCTGGTTGATGAGCACGCCGGCCAACGGGATGGGCCGGCCCCAGGAGTGAATGGGCATGGCGCGGTGGATGCCCCCGGCGATCAGGCCCCGGCGGATGTTCCGGTTCAACTCGCTCTCGCCTTCGATTCCGGGCAAAATGATGACCAGCCCGTTGGCGAGGCGGTCGTCTGTGACGAAGTCGCCGTTGCTGTTGCAGCCGACGAGCGGGATGACCAAGGCCGCGCAAAGAGCGATGCACAGGATCGGCGGATGCCTTAAGGACATATCGTCTTCTCCCATCTGTCCGTACGTCTCGAACGGCGAGGGCTTTGCCCCAAGCCCCTCCATGGTACGCCGGACCTCGTCGCGGCGAGGGACCTGAGAGTATCGGCGAAATCCTCTCGGGAAACAAGTCCGTTCGGCGACCTTGGGCGAGCGTCTTTTTTGTTCAAAAATCCCGGCTACGTTGCCGAAGATGATGGTGCTATACTTCATTAGTGAATGGTCCGGTTGCCTTGGGTGAGGTCGGCCATGTCTGTGGATGAGGAAGCGTTCGGCTCGGGCCCGTTCGAGTCCGGTAGCGATGGTTTCGTCCCCGCCTTGTTCGCCCGGGACGTGGACGAAGCCGACGAGTACTGCGAGCTTCTGAGCGACCATGACATTCCGGCGAGGTCCGGCCTGGACGATGGGCTCGACCCGACCGAAGACACGGAGCACCGCCTGGCGGGGCGGCGGGGCATTACGCACGGCGTGCCCGTGCTGGTGCCCGAGGCCCTGCTTGACGAGGCCAGCGAGATCATCGCCGACCGCGAGGAGTTCGCGGAATTCGACGAGGAAGACGACGACCTCGACGAGGAGGACGATGAGGCCGAACTGATCGAGTTGGAACCCGACGAGAGCGACACCTTTGTCGACGACGAGGACGACGATACGTTCTTCAACGCCGACGAGGACGACGACGAGGAACTATACTGACGGCCTGACGTGCCCGGCGGAAGCCAGGGAGGCCGGAAGGAGCAGCGCCATGGATGAGGCCAATCGCGACGAACCGGTAACCCCGCCGGAGCGGCGGAGGAGTGATCGCAGGGACGTTGTGGACCGCCGGGGTGGATTGGAGCGCCGTCGGGGCCCGGGGCGCCGTCGCAGCGACGAACGCCGCAGCGCCGAAGAAGGCGAGATGACCGCCGAGCAGTTCGAGTTTATCATGGCCATCGACGAGTACAAACGCATCAACAAGAGGCCGTTCCCCACTTGGACGGAGGTCCTGGACGTGATCCAGGCCATCGGGTATCGCAAGGTCGCCGAACCGCAGGACATTCACTGAGAGCATCGTTGGAGGCCCGCCGGACGTGATGGGCAATCTGGGACATCTGGGCATCTCCCTGCGAGTGGCCACCGTGATGGTGCCCATCGCGATGTACTTCCTGATCCTCGGGCTGCTCAACAGCCGCTCGCGCCCGCAGTTGCTTCGGGGGCGGCACGACTTCGCCATGCTGCTGGTTGCCCTGTGCCCCCTGTTCGTGCTTCCCGTGCTGTCGTGGTCGGGCGGCTCGTGGGCGGCCCTGGCGGCCGTTGGCGCCGCCGTCGGGGCGGGACTCGCCCTGCTCTCTCCGCCGGCCCCGTCGTGGGTGATCTACAACATCCTGCCCGACGACGCCGCCGAGGCCATCCGTCAGGCGCTCCGCTTGGCCGATATCGAGTTTCATCCCGGCCAGGGCCAGTTCGAGTTGGGCGATGGCTCGGCCGTTCGCTGGAGTAGTTTCCCCTTGCTGCGCAATGTCTCGGTTCACCTGACCGGGGCAGACCCGGCCGTGTCGCGGTGCTTCGAGGCGGCCCTGGCCAAACGGCTCGGTATCATCTCCGCCGAAACCACACCGATGGCCATGGCCTTGCTGCTCGTGGCCACGGCTATGCTCGTCGCTCCCCTGGCCCTGGTCGCCCCGCGCGCCGGGGAAATCGTCCGCCTACTCACCGGCATGTTGTATTGACCCTTTGCTTTCCGAAGGCCAGCGGCGATGATACAATAGGGGGCAAGGGGCTGGCGGGCCTCTTGTGGGTTCCACGTTGCCGTGTCCGTGCGGAGAATGGCCATGAGCTTCTCTTCCACAGTCGCTCGAGCGTGGGGGGGACCTGGGGCCGGGCCCTTCAGGTCTTCGGCCCGTGCCTTTACCCTGGTCGAGTTGATGGTTGTGCTGTCCATCCTGGCCTTGTTGGTGACGATCTTCGTGCCCTATTTCTCCCAGGTGTTCGAGGTGGCCTACGCCACGATGTGTCGGCGGAACCTCAAGGGCATCGGGGACCTTCTTCACACCAGCGAGAATCCCGACATGACCGTGCCCACGCCGGACAATTGGGTCGGGACGGTCATCGGCCGCGGGGGGGGCGAGGAGATCCTGCACTGTGTCAGCGACACCGAGGCGCTGGGGGTGGAGGTCCGGTGCGACAACGGGATGGAGGCCCTTCAGGACATCTACATTCTCCAGTTTCACAGCGGCAGCACGACGGACTACGACGTGTCGTACCTGCCGTCGATTCTCGGCGCGGGTGGCCCGGCCATTCAGGACCCGCAAATCTGGGCGAAGTACCCGGCGGGGGGAGTCGACGATGCCCCGATCGCCGATGCGGATCGGCCCTGGACCGCCGGGAGTATCCCCACCCTTGCCGAGAACCAGGCCTTCATCGGTGTGGACAACGACTCGGCCATCCTGATCACGTTCGAGGAAGGGCGGGTGCTCATCGAGTGCTGGACGCCGATTGACCAGGAGTACAGCCGCCATTTTCTGATGCAGGGCGCGGGGACGCCCGTCCATCCGCTGGCCGATGGACAGGACCCCAGCGACGAGGACGACAAGGAACTGCTCCGCATGTGGAGCCGGGACTACCAGCAGATCGACCCGCGCTCGCCCTACGGCGTGCCCATGGGCGGCAGGACCAGCTACGGAATGAACGGGCTGATCGAGGCGACGAACTGGGGGCCGGGGCAGTTCATGCTCATGGACGCGAACCAGACGCGGATCGACGTCGGTACGTCGAACTACGAGGACATTCTCGAAGAAGTCGTCCAGCCCCGGCACCTGGGCAAGGCCAACGTCTCGACCGTCGACGGCAGCGTCAGGCCCATGTCGCTCCTGGAGTTGGAACAGGAAATGGACCGGTCCAACAACCATTGGAGCAACCGGTAGCCGGTTGGATGCGGAGAGAAGCTCTTGCGCGCCCTTGACCGCAATAGAATCGTCCTGCTCGTCACGGGGTTCTCCGTTCTTGTTGCGGCCGTCACCGGCTTGGCGTGGATCCTGAATGACCCGGATGCCGGGGCGGTAGACCTGGCGACCTCGACAGACGCCGAGGACCGTCACAAGGCCGTCGAGCGCCTTCGCGGACGGGGCAGCGACGCCGCCAGGCGGACCCTTCGCCTCCTGTCGCGGGATCCTGACAAGTGGGTGGCGATTCGCGCGGTCCGCGCCTTGGGGCAGGACCGGAGCCGTGCCGGGCGCGAGACTCTGGCCGAGATCATCCGCGATGGGGACCTCGCCGCGCCGACTCGAGGCGAGGCGGCCGCCACGCTGGGGACCTTGCCCGACGCCGACTCGGGCATTCTCACGGAGGCCTTGGTGCGCGATCCCAAGCCCGAGGTCCGTGCCGGGGCCGCCAAGGGGCTGCTGCGAATGCGCAACCCCAAGACCCTTCCCCAACTCGTCCGGGCCCTTGAGGACCGTGACGAGCGCGTTCGGATCTGGGCGATCACCGCGATCCACAAGATGATCGCCCGTCGCTTCCCCTACAACGCCAAGCTGCCCCCCGGGAGGCAGCGGAACGAGATCCGGCGAATCCAGGCCTACCTCCGCCGATGTGGCGCGTTATGATCAATCCCCAAGACTAGCCATTCCCATTTGCGTCGTATTGCGGTAAAATGAAGAAGAGCAGGCTGGCTTGGCAGACTCCTCGAGGCTTTCCAGGTTTCGGGCGGGAGGCGGCAGAGCATGTTTGCAGTGAGGATTCTGAGCGGGAGGCGACGGGTGTGCCGATTGCCATCGGCACGGTGGGCAAGCGCGTTCACGTTGCTTGAGTTGATCGTGGTGATCTCCCTGGTGGCCCTGCTGGTGGCCATCCTTGTGCCCTCCATGGGGCAGGTCTTCGATATTGCCTACGCCACGATCTGCCGCAACCAGCTTCGCGAGTTGGGCAAGTCGATGCACGGCGGGAGTGTCGAGACCGCCCTGAGTATCCCGGCCGGGTCCGCGTGGACCGGGGCCGCCGCCAGCTTCGGCAGCAAGGACCTTCTGATCTGCCCGAAGGACGACGGCAGCCGCCTCGCATCCACGGACTCGCTGGCGGACTACTACATCCTTCAGTGCCAGAGCGGCGGCTCCGACTGGCGCGTCAGCAGCATCCCGGCGATTCTCGGCATCGGCCCGGGGGTCATGCAGGACCCGCAGGTCCACTACAAGGACATCCCCGCCGAGCCCGTGGCGCACCACGGGCATCACCCCTGCTGGTGTTACGTCCCCATCCGTGCGGAGAACCAGGACCTGATCTCGATTACCGACGAGGCGACGATCCTTCTGACGTTCGACGGTGCCGAGATCATCATGGAATCCATCGTAGGGTGCGGCTGCAGCCACTGCTGCAGCGACCACTGGCTGATGAAGGGCGACTGCATCGACGGGCCCCGGTGTATGGAGGAAGATGAAGTCGTCATGCAGTTGGGGGGCAACAACTACCGCGTGGTCTCGCCGAACTCCCCCCACGTGATCCAGACCGAGACCGCCAGCTACGGGATCAACAGCCTGATCGAGCAGAAACGATTCGGGGGGCAGCAACTCATGCTCATGGATGCCAAGCGGGTCGTGATCCCCGTGGGCGAGTCCGACTGGATGGACGAGATCGACGCCCGCCACAGGGGCAAGGTTAACTACGTTACGGTAAGCGGGGGCGTTCGTTCGACGACGAAGGCCGAGCTGTACGACGAGTACCTTCTGTACCAGAGCGAGGGAGCCGACGGCAGGAGTCTGTGGAGCTATCGTGCCTGTCCGAGAGGCAAGCCTTGACGTACGCGGGATCGAACTCACACCACCGAAAGCTCCGGACGATCGTTGTCGCCTTCGTGGCCCTGACGGTGGCGGTAACGGCCCTGGCCTGGTGCTTCCGCGGCCACGGGAGTGACGAGATCCGACTGGCGAAGTCGCCGGACCGCGCCGAGCGACTCCAGGCCATTGACCTCCTGCGACGACGGGCGGACGACGTCGCGCGAGAGATGCTCTGGACCCTCTGCTCGGACGGCGATCTTCGTGTGGCCGTCACCGCCGTTTGGGCCCTGGGGGAGGGCAACGGTCCGCGCGACGGCGAGATGCTCAGGGCGATCCTGGCCGACAAGGGCCGGCACGGGCAAGTCCGCGGGGCCGCCGCCGAGCAACTCGGGAAGCTCAAGGCCGTGGAGTTGACTGTCTTGACCGGCGCCCTTCTGGAGGACGGCAACCTACACGTTCGGGCCGGGGCGGCCCGGGGGCTTGGCCACCTTCACAGTCTCAAGGCGATGGGGGCCCTGTTCCAGGCCCTTTCCGACACCGAGAAGGAGGTCCGCCGGCAAGCCATCAACGCGATGAACACCATGATGATGAGGCGATTCGGGTATCACCCCGAGTTGTCGGCTGCACAGCAACCCAAGGTCATGGAGGACATCAAGGACTACCTTCGCCAGGGGGGCGTGCTCTGATCCGGGCGGAAATCTCGCCTCGCTCCCCGCGAAGCCCTTGACCTGTAGCCGCACAATGGGGTACACTTCCGGTTTCGGCGTTTGCGGATTCTAAGAGGCAAGACCATGAAGGACGGCATTCATCCTGAATACAAAGAGGTCAACGTCCGGTGCGCGTGCGGCAACACGTTCACGACGCGTTCGGCCGGCGGGGATATCCAGACGGAAATCTGTTCCGCCTGTCACCCGTTCTACACCGGAAAGCAGAAGTTCGTCGACGCCGCCGGGCGCGTCGAGAAATTCAAACGCAAATTCGGTGGCGACTACTTCAAGAAACCCGCGAAGGGCAAGTAGCTCCCCCGGCCCGCACAACGCCGATGGTCTGCACGGCTCGCGACTGTCGGCGTTTTTCGTTGTGCGCCCACCCGGCTTCCAGGACCCGCGATGAGAGTGACCTGACCGATGGCTGCCAAGGGCGAGACACTACTGGCGAAGCTCGACGAGCTCGATCGCCACTACGAGGCCGCCACCGAGCAGATGCAGGACCCAGCCATCGCGTCCGACCCCAACCGGATCGTGGCCCTGGCGAAGGAGCATTCCCGCCTGGCGCAGGTGGTCGAGCCCTACCGCCGGTACGTCCAACTGGCCCGGCGGCTGGCCGAGGCCCGGGCGATCCTGGACGACCCCGAGAGTGACGAGGAGCTTCGCCACTTGGCCTCCGGCGAGATCGAGGAGGTTCGCCCGGCCGCCGAGAAGGCGATCGAACACGTCAAGGGTTTGCTCGTCATGAGCGACGACGCCGAGATCGGCTCGGTCATGCTTGAGATCCGCGCCGGAACCGGCGGCGAGGAGGCTGCCCTGTTCGCCGGCGACCTGTTGGACATGTACCGACGCTACGCCGAGCCGCGACGATGGAAGTTCGAGGTGCTCTCGGCCAACCCGACGGAGATGGGCGGCTTCCGCGAGGTCGTTGTCAACATCACCGGCCAGGACGTCTGGCAGCGGCTCGGCTACGAGGGCGGCGGGCACCGCGTCCAACGCGTCCCCAAGACCGAGAGCCAGGGGCGGATCCACACGTCCGCCGCCACCGTCGCCGTCCTGCCCGAGCCGGAGAACATCGAGGTCGATATCGACTGGGACAAGGACGTCAATGAGTACACCAGCCGGGCCAGCGGACCCGGCGGGCAGAACGTCAACAAGGTCGAGTCGGCCATCCGCCTGGAGCACATCCCCACGGGCATTACCGTCTCCATGCGGGACGAGAAGAGCCAGCACAAGAACCGCGCGAAGGCCCGGCGGATCATGGCCGCCCGCGTCCACGAGCACTTCCGGAGCATCCAGACCGCCGCCGAGGCCGCCGCCCGCAAGACCATGATCGGCTCCGGCGACCGTTCGCAACGCATCCGAACCTACAACTATCCGCAGAACCGCTGCACCGACCACCGCCTCAAACAGGAAGGCGCCGAGGGGGCCAACTTCAGCCTCCAGACCATTCTCGCCGGTGACCTCGACGCCCTCCTCGACGCCCTCGTCGCCTACGACAAGGCCCAACGGCTCGCCAACCTGTGATCCCGCCGGCCTCGGGATAGGATGCAGCCGCCGTTGTTTGAGGGTATCATGGTGGCGGCGAACGAAAGGTCCTGGTCATGCACACGAGAACATATCTTCTGGAGTTCATGGCAATGATGATGGTGGCGAGCGGCCCGATGGCGGGCCAGGCGAAGGCGGACGAGCCCTGGGTTGTTTTCGAGGGCACCGACGGGCCGGGCAAGGGCAAGCACGTTGTCCTGCTCTGCGGCGACGAGGAATACCGCTCCGAGGAGCTGATCCCGCAGTTGGGCAAGATCCTCGCGGTCCATCACGGCTTCCAGTGCACGGTGCTCTTCGCGATCGACCCGAAGACCGGCGAGATCGACCCGCAGACGCTCGACAACGTCCCGGGCCTCGAAGCGCTCGCCTCGGCCGACATGATGATCATGTTCTTCCGCTTCCGCGACCTGCCCGACGAGAAGATGAAGCTCATCATGGACTACACCCACTCGGGTCGGCCGATGATGGGCCTGCGAACGTCCACGCACGCGTTCAACATCCGCAAGCGCCCGGCCGGCCCGTACGCGAAGTGGAGCTTCCGCGCGAAGGGCGCCACGGCCGGCGGCTACGGGCGGCAGGTGTTCGGGGAGACGTGGATCAATCACTACGGCCATCACCAGCGCGAGAGCACGCGCGGGATCGTTGCCGAGGGCATGGCCGACCACCCGATCGTCCGGGGCTGCGAGGACATCTGGGGCCCGTCGGACGTCTACGGGCTGACCACGCTCTGCGGGGACTGCAAACCGGTCATCCTCGGCCAGCCGCTGGTGGGCATGGACCCGAAGGACAAGCCCAACGAGAAGAAAAAGCCCCTGCCCGTCGCGTGGACCAAGACGTACACGGGCACGGGCGGCAAGGCCGCGAGGGTCTTCACGACCACGATGGGCCACGCCGGTGACCTGAAGAGCGAAGGCTTCCGCCGGCTGCTCGTCAACGGCTGCTACTGGGCCATGGGCATGGAAGAGAAGATCGCCCCCCGCGCGAAGGTGGACCTCATCGGCGAGTACAAGCCCAACCGCATCGGCGTCGGCGGCCACAAAAAAGGCCTCAAGCCCAAAGACCACCAGATCAAACGGTAAACCGGGGGGGGGGCGTTTAGCGGCGGGGCTTGCCCCGCGCGTTCGCCTCACGCGCAAGCACGCCTCACGCGCAGGCACTTCCCGGCCTCGTACTACGCGACGATCTCCAGCAAACGCTCGGTCAACTCGACGTGGCGTTGCTTGTCGCGGTGGAGTTGCTCGACCTTCTCGCGGATGGCGGGGTCTTCCAGGCTGGCTGCCAGCTCGGCGCAGGCCTCCATCGCCTGCTGTTCGTGGGCCAGCAACTTCTGGAACTGCTCACGGAGCGTGGCTTGCTCAAGCATCGATGCCGCCCTCGGTGAGATTATGGGCCAGGAGTTCGATCGTCTCGCGATGCACCTGCGTGTCGGCCAGGATTGCCTCCAGGATCGTGTAGACCTCCGCGCGGTCCTCGACGTCGAGGCATTCGGAGTGGGCGATTTCCTGGCTGGCGGCCAGCAACGTGGCGGCCAGTTGGCTCTGGGCGCTGGCCAAGGCCCGCACGTTCCCCGGGACCGCAGTGTGCTCGCGTACCATCGACAACCTCCGCTGACAACGCGGGACAGGCCAGAAGACCCAAGAGACTTATTATCCCGCGCGGCGAGCCAGAACACAAGGAGTTTGCCCCCGTTTCACGGCCGGGCCGAAGCCAATCGGCCCGCGCCGCCGCGCGCCGCGACATGGCCGAACTACGGTCCGCAAACTGCCCGGAACTGGATTCGAACCAGCACGAGGTATTAACCTCACTAGGCCCTCAACCTAGCGCGTCTGCCAATTCCGCCATCCGGGCAACGCAAGGCCCGAATACCCTATCGTCTCGCCGGAGACCTGTCAAGCCCGCAGGACGCTTTTGGGCCCGATCGCCGGATTTGCAGGCCGTTCATCCACCCCGCCGCATCCCGAGGGAAGGGGGGCTCTACTCCAGCGTCGGGCGAACCACCTTGCCGCGACACTGGGCCTCGACGTTCTCGAACGATCCGAAGAAGTCGCTGTTGCAGTCCAGCCAGAGTGTGATGCGGTGCAGGTCCTCGGCGGGCAGTTTGAGGCGGTGGTGGCCCTTGTCCAGCATGGCCAGGAGCTTCGAGCCGGTCGCGCCGAATCGCCCGGGGATCGTCCGCGGGGGCGTCCAGCCGTCGTAGCCGTAGCCGACGGCGCCGTAGAAGAACGCGTGCTTGCGGAGGTTCCGGTACGAGGTGTAGTGCTTCGTTCGCTGGCGGGCCCAGTCGCCGCGGGCAAGGTCCGGCGCCTTGCGGGGGTTCTTCGCGTGGCAGGGCAGGCAGTGTTTTTCCAGCACGGGCTGGACCAGGCGCGGGAAGCTGAACGGGTTGGACCCGTCGACGTCCGGGCGGATGGCCGACGGCCCGCGGCGAAGCGCCGACGGCACGTGCCGCGGGGTGGCCGGGGCACGGAAACGACGCTCGTGGCACCCCTGGCACGTGAGCCGCTGGCCCGGGTGAACGTACGTCGCCGAGCGCATGGACTGCACGGCCAATCCGCGAGCGTCCAACGCCTGGAAGTACACCGGCTTGCCCGCCGGCAGGGCGAAGTGGGCACTGCCGTCTTCCTCGACCGGCACCGTGCCGAGCACCGCCCGTGCGCCCTTCTCCCGCCCGAAGCCGATGAACGGCTGGTTGTGGATCGGCGAGGCCTTCGGCAGGACCTGCACGATCCGCAGGGCGCGAATGGCCGTGCCCTTCGGCCAGGCGAGCAGGCCGTCGTAGACGTTGATGACGGCGACGGGCACGGTCTCGGCCTTGCCCGCGGGGGTCTCCGGCTTGGGCTTCGGCGGCCCGGCGGGGGGGGCGACCGCGCTGGGGGACGTCCACGCCGGCGGCGCCAGCGGCCGGGCCGACGCAGGGATGATCGGCGGCTTCGGACGCCGGCGCAGCGGGATCGGGCTCAGGCACGAGATCGACGGGTCGCGGTAGATCAACTCCCGGTTGCCGAACGCGTCCAGCAGGTACAGGCCGTACCGGTTCTTGGGCCCGCGACCGGCCGAGCCCTGGGCGTCGTACACGCAGAGGTAGAACTCCTCGCTGAGCGGCCAGGCCGTCGCGTAGACCTGTCGGCCGCCGCGCTCGGCCTCGGGGAACGGCACCTCCGGCGTCAGCCGGCGGACCTGCGACATCCGGTCGTCATCCTCGACGTCCAGGTCCAGGACGACCAGCGAGCCGTAGGCCTGCCCGTGGTGGGCCGCGGCGGTGGCCACGTAGCGGCTCGACTGGGGAATCGCCCGGACGTCCATCTCCATCAGCGGGTTGGCGCCCTGGTGGGGCTTGAAGTTGCCCGTGACGGCGCGGGCGTCCCGGCCGTCGGGGGTCGTCACCCACGGGTGGTGGGCCTGATTGAACCCGCGGTCCACGTAGTCCCACCGCGTGTAGACGATCATCCCGTTGTGATCCACGCTCGGGTGCCACTCGTTCGTCTCGTGCGGGCTGATCGTGGCGATGTCCTTGCCGTCGGCGCGCATCGTGTGCAGCGTGTAGCTGGGCACGGGGCGCCCGTGGCAGCGCCCGAAGCCGCCCCGGCGCTCCGAGATGAACACCACCCGCCCGTCCGGCAGCCAGGCCGGGTCGAAGTCGTTGACCACGCCGTCCGTCAACTGCCGCAGATGCGATCCGCCGACATCCAGCACGTTTGCCGGGTCGATCGCCACCCGAAAGACGTGCCACGTGCTCCGCGGCGACCATTTGTACCGTGTCGGCTCGCCCTGTGTGTAGGCGAACAGGACCTCCCGGGCGTCGTAGCTCAGGTCCGGCGAGAGAAAGCCCCCCGGCGTGAGCTTCTTGCCGGCGAACCGCCCGTTCTCGCAGAGCGTCTCGGCGAGCACGTCGCGGACCGTTGGGCTCTCGCCGAACACGTCGCCCAGGACGCACAACCCCCCACCCGGCACGACCATGAACCCGAAGTACTGGTCGCACATGTGATTGCCCCGCTGCTCCGAGCCGACGTTGAAGTGCCTCTTGAGGAACAGGATCTTGTCGAAGCTCAGCAGCGGGTTGCGGAAAGCCACCCGCCGTCGCAGGCGACAGGCCGCCCGGTGCAACGCCCGCCGGGCCGGCTGGTCCGTCACCGGCGTCATCGTGCCCCGGGCCCGAAGCCGCCGCAACTCGCCGGCCTCGTCCGCCAAAGCCCCCGCGCCCGGCATCTCCGCCAGGCGCGACCGCAACGCCTCCGTCCGCCGGAGCACCACGTCCACCGGGTCGCGGTCGGTCGCCAGGATCAGCGCCTCCCGCCGGAACGTGCTGGCCGCCACGCGATCGAACCATCTCCGCTGCGATAGGATCTGCCGCGACAGCTCGTCGAACTGCTCGTCCGCCTCCCGATCGAGCCGGTCAGCGCCGTTGGCCGGCGGCGCGCCGAGAACGTTCGGCGCCGCGACCCAGAACGAAAGAAACGCACACATCAACCTGGTCATGGGCACTCAACCTATCCTGGCGCCGGACGCTCGGCCCTCCGGCCACGGGCGCAGTCCCATCCCGCAAGACGGTACTCAGGATCAAACCCACAATCGCCGCCCACGGGCCGGTGGGCCATCCGGCGGTCTCTACCGCCCCGTCGGCTCCGCCGGACCGATGTGTCTTGCTTTTGCCGCGCACCGGCGGTACAAGGTCGATGGGCGGCGGGGTGCCGTCGCGTTGACCTCCTGACGCCCGGGCGGGCGACTCCGCCGCTGAGCCTGAAAAGGCAAGGACCCCACCATGTCCGAGAAGCTCACCATCGAGGGCTTTGCCGGCCTCAAGAAGGTCTCCATCGACCTGCGGAAGATCAACCTCTTCATCGG
>Ga0272442_10004468_pt1 | contig 19139 bp, 16 predicted proteins | sample SSMForm2O_FD_200262 | JGI IMG/M metagenome (GOLD analysis project Ga0272442, IMG submission 200262) | Marine sediment archaeal communities from Little Sippewissett salt marsh, Falmouth, MA, United States - SSM-Form-2O | ecosystem: Environmental > Aquatic > Marine > Wetlands > Sediment ... | reverse complement strand
CTTGATGCTTTCATGCCCACATGAAAACAAATGTCGGAGCAAAAGTCCCGTACTTTCTTTCAACTCGTTGAGTTTCAGCGCCCTAGAGCCAATGGGAATCCGCCCTAGTTGTGAATCGTGAATTGGTCGCAGACTCGGGGTGTCGAAGGATAACTCGAAACTGCTTGCACGTTCCAAGCGGGCTGTGCTATTGGGGCGCTGGATATGGAACGTCCCATCGATTTTATCGAGGAAGTTGAGACCCGATATCCCGTGACGTCGGCAACGGCGAGAGGCGTCCAGGTCTGGCCGTTCCTCAGGCAGGTCTACTTCACGCAGTATTTCAGGAGCGTGATGGGACGTCAACCGGTCAAGCACGTGGCCGTTTCGAAGGAACTCAAACGTGTTGCCAACCTGCCGTACGGTCTTTCGCGGTGGTTCAGGCGGTACGAGTGCGTGTTCCTGTCGTCACCGCTGTACCGGAGAAGAGTGGGTGGCGAGTTTGTCGACAAGCATGGCGACTGGATGCTCAGGGAACTGGGCAAGGACAAGGTCCTGACGATTCTCAACACGGTTTCTGAAGGAGGCGCCGACTACCGGAGGGTCCTCAACCCCCATGAGCACCTGGTATCATGCGACCCGTTCAACTTCGTCGCGGTCTGGCCGATGCGTTTTGGGCCGGAAGCGATAGTGAACGGCTCCGTGCTGGACCAGATCAACGAAGAGTACGGACTTGCCGTGGACCACGAGAAGATCGTGGGCTCGTTCTTCAGGCTGGTGACGGCATTCACGCGCATGCTGAAGGTGTGGCAGCCTAGAGTGCTGCTGGTCGCGTGCTATTACAATCGGATTCACCAGGCGGCGGTATATGCGGCCAACCGGGCAGGAATACAGACCGTTGAGTTGCAGCACGGCCGCATTAACAGGGCGCACCCGGCCTATAACGTGTTTTGTCCATGCGAGAGCACGTGTTTCCCTCGGCACCTGCTGTGCTACGGTGAGTATGTCCGCGAGTGTTTTGGCGGCGGCAACCACCTTGTCCCCAGGGAGAACGTACGCGCCGTGGGCAGTGGCTACATCGACTACGTTCGTAGCAGCGAGGAGGACACGTCGTCGCTCCAGGACGCTCTGTCGGGCTACAGGTTCTCCGTGGCTGTGACGTCCATCGTGCGCATAGACGATGAGATCATAGCCTTTGTTAAGTCGGTTGCGGCCAGGGATGACAGTATTTTGTATGTGTTCATTCCCAGGAACTGGGACAGGGATTACGCGGGTATGGGCTTTCCCGCCAATGTCAGGCTGTTTCCCGAACTTGACTTCTATAGAATTGCCAAGCATGCGGACTTCCATGCAACCGTTCATTCGACCACGGCGCTGGAAGCCCCGGCCCTGGGCACCCCGAACATACTGATTGACATTGAGGGCATGGCGCGGTCCTATATCGCCGACCTTCTCGACAACGAAGAGGTGACAAAGATCGTGAGCACGGAAGAGGATTTCGTCCGTACCGTGAAGACATGGCAACCGAAGCCCCGGGAAGAAATCGTGCGGATTCACAGCCGCTTCTTTGAGCCGAACCATGTCGAAAAGGTAAGGAATTTCCTTGCCACCCTTGCCGGGTAGCCCGGGCGCCATGATCGACGGCCGCGGCGACCGGGAATTGCTGGTGGAAATCGGGGAACCATTACCGTACAGTGGGTGAACCGTAGTCAATGTACAAGGACGCCATAGAATCGCTGTTCGTGCGGGAGACCGACACGCTGTTGTCGGTGATAAAGCGCATGGACGATGTCGGCACGGGGTATGTCCTGGTCGTGGATGACGAGCGGCGCTGTGTCGGGGTGGCTGTCGACAGCGACATCCGACGGGCGTTGATACGAGGCGACGACCTGGAGTGTCGCGTCGGAAAGATCATGACCCGCGATTTCATTTCCATCCCCGCGCAGGCCGACGAGGCCAGCATCGTGAGAGTGCTGCAGGGCACGAGTTTCGCCAGCCGCTTCCCCAGGGCAATTCCCGCCCTCGATCCGGAGGGACGTGTGGTGCGGCTCTACACATCCACCGAGCTGCTGGAGCAACTCTCTCTCGATGCACCCAGGCGAGCCGACACGCGCAACGTTCTTGTCATCGGGGGAGCCGGCTACATTGGGTCGATGCTGACGCGGCGGCTGATCCAATTCGGGTACAGCGCCACGGTTCTCGACCGGTTGTTGTACGGCGGGGAATCCATCGAGGAGTTGAGCGGCCAGCGGGGCTTCAGGTTCGTGCAGGGAGATACGCGCCACATAAACGACCTGGTTGCAGCCATCCGGGATGCCGATGCCGTGGTCCATCTCGCCGAACTCGTCGGCGATCCGCTCTGTGCCCGTGATCCCACGACGACGCTGGAGATAAACTACCTCGCCACTACCACGATAGCCCGCATCTGCTCGTGCCTGCAGGTCAACCGCCTGGTTTACATGTCATCGTGCAGCGTGTACGGCGCAAGCTCCGATCCCGACGCTGTCTTGGACGAGAACTCCGGTTTGTCCCCGGTTTCGCTCTACGCCAAGACAAAAATTGATTGTGAACGGGCAATCATGGGTATGTCGAAAGGGAACTTCTCGCCGTGTATCCTGCGGCTGGCAACGGTGTTCGGAATGTCGGCGAGGCCGCGGTTCGACCTGGTTGTGAACGCGTTCTCGGCGAAGGCTGCCGTGGATGGCGCCATAGAAATTTTCGGCGGGCGCCAATGGCGCCCGCACGTGCATGTGTCCGACGTTGTCAGTGCCATCTGTGCGGTCCTGCAGGCCCCCATTCGTGTCGTTGGCAACGAGGTGTTCAACGTTGTCGGGGAGAACAAGAGAATCACGGACCTAGCCGAGGTAGTGAAGTCGGTTGTTCCCGAGGCGAAGCTGAACACCCGGCCCGGTGAGACCGATCCGCGCAACTACCGGGTGGCGGGTGCGAAGATCGAGGAGGCACTTGGGTTCAAGGCGGGGAAGAGCATAGAGTACGGTGTCCGCGAGATTGTCGACGCGGTGCGATCCGGCCTCGTTGAGGACTACCGCGACTCCCGGTATTACAACATATCGCCGGCCACGGACGAGGGCTACGGCGGCAAAGCGAAGACAGAAGACTGACTGCGGTGTCGTCCGGAGAGATAGCCATGCCACAGACGAGGGATCGGTATCTGCCCCTGAGCGTGCCCTTCATCGGGGAGGAAGAGAAGGCGGAGATGCTGGCCGTGCTCGATAGCGGCTGGCTTTCCACGGGGCCCGGAACAAAGCAGTTCGAGGAGGATCTCGCGGGCTACCTGGGCGCAAAGCACGCGGCAGCACTGAGTTCCTGTACCGCGGGCCTGCACCTTGCGTTGCTGGCTCTGAACGTGGGGCCCGGCGACGAGGTCATCACGTCGCCTTTCACGTTTGTGTCAACGGCCAACGTTATCCTTCATGCCGGTGCCAGGCCGGTCTTCGCTGATATTCGCAGAGATACGTACAACATCTCTCCGGCCGAAGTGGAGGCGAAGATCACCGGGAAAACGAAGGCGGTAATTCCTGTGCACTATGCGGGGCAGCCCTGTGACATGGATGAGATAGCGGCATTGGCTGAACGGCATTCCCTGGGCGTAATACATGATTGCGCCACGGCGATAGGAGCACGGTACAAGGACAGGCTGGTGGGGAGCAATGAAAGGGACATTGTCGTATTCAGCTTCTATGCCAATAAGACCATGACAACCGGCGAAGGCGGGGCGCTTGTTACCGGTCGTTCGGATGTGGCGGATACCGTCAGGCTTCTCAGTCTTCACGGAATGGATAGGAACGCGTGGAAGAGATACTCGCGAAGCGGCAGCTGGTTCTTCGAAGTGAATGCGCCGGGCTACAAGTGCAACATGACGGATATGCAGGCCGCGCTGGGGCGCTGCCAGCTTAGAAGGCTTAAGGATTTTATCGCGAAGCGTGAAGAGATTTGCCGGCTATACGACGAGGCATTCGAGGGATTGGAGGAGATCACGACTCCGGTGGTGCTGCCCTGTGTCCGGAGTTCTCGATATATCTACCCGGTGCTCCTGGACTGCAGTCGCTTGACCATGGACCGCGACCGGTTCATTACTCAGTTGCGCGAAATGAACATCGGAACGAGCGTTCATTACATTCCCGTACATCTGCAGCCCTACTACATGAACACCTTCGGATACAAACGCGGCGATTTCCCTGTTGCCGAGTCGGTTTACGATCGCGTAGTATCGCTACCACTTTTCCCCCAGATGAGTTCCGAAGATGCGGAGTATGTGGTCGCGTCTGTGAAACTCCTGGTGGAGAAACACCGTTCGTAGGTATTGCCTGCGCGGGACGACAGGAGAACGAGGAATGGCAAACACGGCCCCGCCCAACATAATCATAACCGGAGCTTTTCGATCCGGCACGACACTGCTCTACCTGATGTTTCCGCATGCCTTCAAGGATGTGGCAATCAGCGGTGATGAGACGGACGCCTTGGACACGTTTCTGCCCGCGGACAGAAAATGGCGGGTATCAAAGCGCCCGAACGACATACATCGCGTGCGCATTCTTACGGAAAGACTTGACCCGTATTTCATCTACCTTATCCGGGATCCGCGTGATTGCGTTGTTTCCTGGAAGGCCGTGAAGAACGACTACCATCTCTCGTTCAACGAATGGCTTAGAAACCTGTTGTTCGCGGAATCGGCACGAACGGAGAAGCTCCTGTTCCTTCGGTACGAGGACATGGTTCTGAAGCCTTCGGAAACACAGGTGCGCCTTGTTGCGGGGATCCCCGGTCTGGAGAAGGCGGAAGACCTGGCCGAGTGCAGCAGGCTCATCGATGCGAACTCGCCGATCGCCCATCAACTCACGCACGATTCAGGTCCCGAGAGGGACGGGCAGACGGTTAGACCCCTGGACAGGAGCCCAATTGGCGCGTGGCGGCACGACAAGCGTAGAGTGCGGGACCAGCTGTCTGCCTTTCCCGAGATGCAGGCCGCTCTTGAGAAGTACGGCTACGAAGCAGACGATGCCTGGCAGGCCGACCTGGACGAAGTCGAAACGAAGACGGGAGCAAGCTGATGGCCACCCGCTCGAATATCGCCTTGGTTCCGGCCCGGGCCGGGTCGAAACGCCTGCCCGATAAGAACGTGACGCCGCTGTGCGGCAAGCCACTGGTCGCCCACGCCTTCGATGTGGCTGTGGAGTCAGGCATTTTCGACGAGATATACGTGTCCACGGACGATAACAGGGTGATGGGTATTGCCCAGGAACGAGGCGTCCGCGTAGTGCGGCGGCCGGCAGAGCTGTGCGCGGATACGGTTGTTCTGGACCAGGTTGTGTCGCACTTCGTGGACCATCTGGAGCAGACGGGAACTCGACACGACGCGGTCTGCCTGATGACGCCAACGGCGCCTCTCCGGACATCGGGTGATGTGAAGGGAGCCGTATCGCTTCTCTGGGACCGAGACGCTGATTTTGTTGTGTCGGTGGTGGAATGTGAGCACAGTCCCTACTACGCGCTCGAAATCAAGAACGGCACGCTTCGGCCCACGTTCATGTCCGACGCGTTCAGCAGGGACAGGACATTGCTTCCCACACTGTACCGGCCGATTGCCACGGCGCGCGTCGCGAAATGGGGAGCGGTTCGGAAGCATCGAACGACGTTCGGCCCCGGGATGATCCCGTACGTTGTGGATGCCGAGCATGCAATTGACATTGACACCTCGATCGATTTCGCCCTCGCGGAGATTCTTCTCGGCCGAAGGCTGAGGTCGGCGGGGGAAGAGGACGGAACATGAGCGCGAATAGCCACGACTACATAGAGATTGGCGGGCGCCGCGTTGGCGCAGGGGCGCCGGCTTTCATCGTTGCCGAAGTAGGCTCCAACCATGACGGTGACCTGGACACGGCGAAACGGTACATCGATGAAGCGGCTCGGATCGGTGCCGATGCCGTCAAGTTCCAGACAATTGATCCGGACAAGTTCCTTGCCGACAGGGTAATTGTGGACGGGGAGCTGGTTGCCAACGAGGCCAAGGCGAACGCGAAGTTCATCACGGTCCCGGCCGACTGGTATCCGAAGCTGTTCGCCCACGCAAGGGAGAGGGGAATCGTCGCTTTCTCTGCACCGTTCGACCTGGACGCTGTGGACATGCTGGTGGACGCGGGTGCCCCCGCCGTGAAAATCGCATCCTGTGACGTCACGAACTACGCCATGCTGGAGAAAGCGGCGGCCACGGGCAAGCCGATCCTCTTCTCTACGGGCATGTCCACATTGGATGATGTGCGGGCTGCGCTGGACGTGCTCGTCGGCAGCGGTGCCACGCAGGTTGTCCTGCTCCATTGCGTCTCAACCTACCCGACCGGATTTGAGGAAGTGAACCTGAAGGCCATGGCAACACTACATGAGGAGTTCGGCCGTCCGGTTGGCTTGTCCGATCACACTCCCGGTTGTACGACGGTTGTCGGGGCCGTGGCCCTGGGGGCATGCGTGGTGGAGAAGCATATTACCTTCGGTCGTGATTTGCCCGGAACGGATCACTTCTTTGCCATGGAACCCCCTGAGTTCGAGAGCCTGGTCAGAGGCGTTCGGGAGCTGGAAGCTGCGCTTGGGTCGGGCGTGAAGGCTCCGTCGAAAGGCGAGCTCGAGCGCATGGGCCGTATCCGGCGAGGCCTGTACGCGGCTCGCCCTATCGAGGAAGGACAGACCATCAACGCTGACGACGTGATAGCGATGCGCCCCCAGGGCGAACACGTTCACGCGGATCAGATCCACGACATCCTTGGTATGACTGCTCCGCGTTCCTTCGAGCGCGGGGAGCCTTTCCGCCGGGAAGACATGCCGGGCAGCCCATGAAAGTCGCCCTGTTCTGCCAAGGTAACCGGGAGATTGGCCTTGGACATGTGGCCAGGTGCCTGCGGGTCGCCAACGTGCTGCGAGACAGTTCGGCTTCCTGCGAATTTGTTCTGGGCGATCACGATGTGAGCCGGAGAATGGTGGACGCGCACGCCTTCCCGTTTCGCGTCTTCAAGCGGCTCGACGAGGTCCCCGGACTCGCGGCAGACACGGGGGCCGATGTGATCCTGTCGGACTGCAACGAGTTCGGGCGGGAACAGATGAAGGCGCTTGCGGAAGTACTACAGGTTGTCAACATAGCGGTGCAGGGGGACTCCAAATGGTATGCGCCGGTCTCCTACCTGCATTCACCTTTTATGGACACTCCGAAACCGTCGGATGCTTCCGGTGTGATTCATTGCGGACCGGAATACGTGCCTCTTGCCCACGAGTTCCTGGAGGCGCGCGAGCGGTACACGTTCCGGAACAGTCCACAGAAACTGCTGGTCGCAATGGGCGGTGGCGACGCGATGGGATACACGCTCGCGGTAGTGGAGTGGCTGCACGGCCTGTCCGACCTGTCGTTGACGCCTGTGTTCGTCCTTGGGGCGGCGTACGGCGATGCCGACCTGCTCAGGGCGAAGCTCAAGGCCCTGCCGCAGCCACACGAAGTCGTGGTGGCCCCCGAAGGGCTGGCCGCCACGATGGAGGAATGTGACCTGGCTCTCCTCGCGATGGGCACCACCGCTTACGAGGCCTGTTGCATGGGATTGGCGGGGGTGAACATTTGCCCGACACCGTTCCATGCCGGGCTTGCGGCGGTCTACCAGGAGCGGGGCATGCTGGTTAGTGTCGGCCGGTTCGACGAGACGGTCGGGGAAAGAGCAACTGCCGAGCTGCGCCGACTCGCGACCGACAGCGTGGCCAGGAGGAAGATGTCGGATCGCGCACGCGAGCAGGTCGATGGAAGGGGACTGGTGCGAGTGGTGGACGCGCTGGAAGCGCACGCGCGCGCTCCGCACGGGGAGTAGCGGGGCGAGTGGTTCCGGGAATACCGGGGGAAACGATGGACAATCGAGGACTGTTCTACTACAAACCCGCGGATCGCGTTGCCGAGCTCTACTACGAGTTCTGGCGCGAGAACGGACGCAATGCGCGCCTGTTTCCATTGGCATGTCGGACGGGCGACCATTTCCTGGGTTGCTACGTTGTGCCCCAGGCTTTGCACGCACACCTGCAGCCGTTCCAATTTGCCGAGGGGGGACAGCGGGTCGTGCATGTGGGTTTCCACGACCAGTATATCGATACCGGCATATCTCACCCGCTGATCCTGGCGGCACTGGTGGGAGAAGGCGGCGCCGTCTACGCGATCGATCCCGATGAGACAAATACGGAGGCGATGCGTAGTTACGTTGAGGATAACGGCGTGTGCAACCTCTTCGTTGTCCAGTCCGGAGTGTGGGAAGAAAAGGGCACGACGGAATTTGTCATGTTCAGCGACTACACGAGCTCCAACACCGTCGCCGGCGTGTTCGAATCGTTCAAGAACGGGGCGGAAAAGAGATGGGGGAAAAAGCGCATTGAAGAGCAGAGCCGGACTGGAACAATACAGGTCGACACCCTCGACAATGTTGTCCGCTCGCACATAGGATCGGATTTCCCGGTGGACCTGCTGAATCTTACGGTGAACGGAGCCGAAACGCGGATCCTGCGCGGCGCGAGGGAGACTCTCGCGTCGAACGAAGCGATCAAAGTGTGTTTTCCCTTCTCACACCTTTCGCCCGAGATACTCGACACGTTTGAGGCGATGGGTTTCCTGGTCACGATTGGTGACGCTCCCCATAGACCGTGGGAGAGAGAGCAGTTCCTATACGCATGTGCGTTGAGAACGACCCCCGAACACCTGCTGACGCGCGGCTTCCGGCGGGTCGTGGTCGAAACCATCACTTCGCATGCGGACGATGCCGCGGGGAGTTTCGAGATCAAAGAAGTCTGTTGAGTCCGCCCGCGCGCCCGAACGCTTGACCGCTGACGGGCAAGAGCGTAACCTTCCTTTCATATGGCCAAGGCCCGACGATCTGACCTGTTCTGCTGTCTGGCTCTCCTTACAGCCCTCGTACTGTGCGTGTTCTGGCGGCCGTTCTTTTCCGGACACACGCTTTTCACCCCGGATTCCGCGCCGTTCTTCACTCACGACTTCCGGGAGCAGGCGATCGCGAGATCCTACGGCGTTTGGCTTGATCGTCTGCTTGGGACGGGACGCGGCGGCTACGGGTTCCACCCGTCGAGGCTCATGGCGGCGATCTTGCCGCCGTCGGTTTTCCACGTGGCGTCGTATGTGGTTAACACGTTGCTCCTGTCGCTTGCCGGGTTGTTCTTTGTTCGAGGTAGAGGCATCCGAGGCGTGGCTGCGTACCTGCCGGCCATAGCATTGGGTTTCTCGGGGTATGCCTTCACCCTTATCTCTGCTGGACACCGGACAATGTTCGACATGATGCCATGGGTCGTATTCCTGTTCGGGTTTGTGGATCGAGCGGCGGCGCGACGGGACATGCTCTGTTTTGCCATGTGCGGTGTATGCGTGTCCTGGGGAATGACCGTGCAGCCCGATGTGACGGCGTTGTTCGTGCTGCTCGCAGGGGTGTATGGGTGTTTCCGCTTGGCAAGCGAGTGGCCGAAGCCAGGGGAACGTGGACGTTTCGTACTGTCGATTTCCGCCGGCGTGTGCCTTGCGACGGTCCTGTTCGTGATTCTGTCGCTGGGCGTGTTTGGCCATTTGCGCCGGAATGTAATGCCGACCCGTGAAGCGATGCGTGGCCAGACACCAGGGGACGCATACATATTCGCCACCAACTGGAGTCTGCCGCCGGAAGATATGCTGGAGTTTGTTGCGCCGTGTGTCTACGGCATCGAAACGGGAGATGGCCGAGGGCCATACTGGGGAAGGCTGGGACGATCGCATGGGTGGGAAGAGAGCCGGCGTGGCTTTCCCAACTTCCGTCAACATACCGTTTACATGGGAGTGATCCAATTGGTTTTTGCAGTTTACGCGCTGGTGGCGGCCGTGAGACTAAGGCGACGGACGGGAGCCAAGGAACGCGGTGCTGGACGGCAAGGGTTGGGTGCGGAGGCATTCTTCTGGTGGGGGGCTGCCCTGGTCTGCACGTTGCTGGCGTTGGGACGGTACTTCCCCGCATACCGCCTGTTCTACATGTTGCCATATTTCTCAAAGATCCGTTGCCCGGTCAAGTTCCTGCACCTGGTCGAGCTGGCGGTGTGTGTCCTGTTCGCGACGGGGCTGTCAGCGTTTCTAAGGGACCTGAAGGCGATTCGTGGCTCCTCGGCTGCGCACGATGGGACGGACCAGAGGGACGCGAAGAGTGCGAAACACAAGAGGAAGCGTAAGGCGCCCAAGAAACAGGCCGCGGATCGTGATCCGGCAGCCTTGTGGACAATGGCCGCCTTCGGAATCGGTACACTGGCGATCGCCTTGGGCTTTGCCGTGGCTTCCATCGCTGTTCTCTCGTTCCGGCAGGGTTTGGAGAGCTACTGGTTAACTGTGGGCATAAGAGATTATGCCCTGGCGATGAGGGGCATGATGGGGGCGCTTTCGCATGCGGCGGTACTCCTCTTCGTATGTGCGGGAGTCTTTGGATACGCGAGGTGTTTTGCCGTGACACCACTGGGGCGAGCCGCAATGCTGGTGGTGCTCGGGATCGCGCTTGGATGTGATCTGGCTATCGTGGACCGACGCTACGTCCGCGTTCGCGACCTGACCCCTTTCTATGCGGCCAACCCGGTTGCGGAAGCGATCCTCAGTGCCGACAGGATGGGGAGAACATCGTATCACCTTTCGGATCGAGGAAAGTTCGATCCTCTCTGGCGCAACTTCCGGATGAAGGGCGTTGACATGCTGCAGGCAAGACAGGACAGGAGATTGTCGAAGGAATACCAGGATTACTTCGGTGCGCTGGGGAAGAACATCGTGCGGCTTTGGCAGCTCGCCAACACGAGGTTTGTTGTTGGGCCGTGGCAGCACCTGGCGACGCTGGTCCAACAGCACGGCTTGGTGGTGGTGATGAGGTTCGACGTGTTGAATGGGATAGTCCAGGAGAGCGTGAATGGCCAGTTCGTCCTGCTTCGCAATGATGGATGTCTGCCGAGGGCATTGGTGTATCATTCCTGGCAGGCTTGCTCTCCGGCAGATGCGCTGGCGAGACTGGGGGACTCGGGGTGGGATCCCGACCGTTCCGTACTGGTGTCCGGAAACGTGACCGCGGAGCCGAAGGATAGCCCGCCGTCTCCTGTCGAGATCCGCCATTACTCCCGGATACACATCATCATGGCTGTTGACACGCCGGCGGAGGGAGTTCTTCTTCTGAACGACAAGTACGATCCGGACTGGACAGTGGAAGTGGACGGGACGGAAGTCGAGGCAGTCCGGTGCAACTACATTATGCGCGGCCTACACGTGCCGGCAGGCAAACACGAGGTGGTTCTCAGGTACAGGCCCTACTTCAGGGAGTTCCTGCTCGCGGTTGGTGGCTGTTGCGTGCTTTTGTTCTGGGCATTGATGCGTCTTGTCCGAAGACGTTCCTTACGGGGGTAGAATGAGAGCCGTTCCTGTATCAGCCGTGGGCCTTGCGCTTCTGTCCGCGATTGGATGCGGGGGAGGGAGCGGAGACGTTCACACGATCGACTTCGAGTCCTGCATGCGCGACCTGACAAATATCGCGCACTTCGCCGAAACGCCGATCGGACAGGCCGGCCTCGTATCCACCTACGACCGGACCGGCGGCAACAGCGATTGGGCGCAAGGGTTGACTGCAGGGCCGGACGGCCTAACGGAGATCGCCCGGATTACGGGGCCCGGCTGCATGAGACGCCTGTGGCACACCAGCGTTCCTGCGAACGAATGGCTGTTTTTCTTTGACGGCGAGGCAACCCCGCGCGTGAGGCTGACGAACGGTGAGCTGTTCGGCGGAAAGCCCCCTTTTGTCGTGCCGCTCAGTGCGCGGGTCAGCGGAGGCCATTACTGCTACGTGCCGATGCCCTTCGAGAAATCGCTGCGGGTGTGTCTCCGCGCGAGACGATGGGCAAAAGGCTACTATCACATCAACTACGAGACTTACGGACGGAACGTCGAAGTGATATCATTCCCCTCGGCGATGACGGTCGAACAGCAGGAGCTGGCTCGCCGCGTTGCCGGGGCATGGCGGAACGAGTCGGCCGTCTCGCCGGAGCCGGGACCCGTTTCGGCGTCCCTCACCATCAGTCCGGGGCAGGTGGCACCGCTGCTCTCGCACGAGGGTGGCGGCATCCTGAAGAGCTTCGGCATGACATTGCGGGATGCCGGCAAGCTGACACCCCTAGCCAGGACGCGGTTGCTGCGTGAACTGGTGCTTCGCATCTACTGGGACGGGAGCAGCCGGGCGAGCGTCAACGCGCCGCTCGGCGATTTCTTCTGCAACGCGTTTCACTACAGGGAATACAGGTCCGCTCCACTCTCGTATACGAACGGTGTCTACGCGTGCCGTTTCCCCATGCCGTTCGCCAGCTCCGTGAAGGTCGAGCTTGGCAACGACGGCTCTTCGCCCGTGGACGTCGGCTTCAGCCACGTGCTCGAGGAGCGGGCCCCGCAGGGACGCATCAGCTACTTCCACGCCCGCTGGGCGATGATGAGATCCTCGGGCGTTCCCTTCACCCTCTTGGACACGACCGGGGAGGGGCACTACGTGGGATGCTACCTGAGCGCCGTCGGGGTCGATGGGAACTGGAAGATCCTCGAGGGTGACGAGAGTTTCAGGATAGACGGGGAGAGCAGTCCCTCCCTGCACGGTACCGGGCTCGAAGACTATTTCAACGGCGCGTGGTACTACACGGGCATCTTCGATCTGCCGCTGCACGGGCTGCTCGAGAAGGCGGCCATGCGGACGGACCAGTACAGGTTCCACCTGGCCGACGCGGTCCGGTTCCGGAAGAGCCTCGGGGTACAGTTCGAATTCGGCGAGGCGAACAGGTCCATGGGCTACATGTCGGGCGTTGCTTTCTGGTACCAGTCCTCTCCCGCACCGGCGGGGAGCAGCGTGCCGGCCGCCGCATCCCGGTTCCTGCCGCCCGACAGAGTCGAACCCGCAACGATTATGGCCCGGCTGTTCGAACTCGAGAGGATCGGGCATCTGGCCGAGGCCCGGACGAGGTGTCTCGAGTACGCGGAGAAATTCAACGGCACCGAACTGGCGGCGCTGCTTTTGCTTCGAGCCGCGGCCTACCGGGAGGCGCTCGGGCGGAAAGAGCAGGCGCTCGCGGGCTACCGTGACATTCTGTCGAAGGTGGCGTCGGGACCGGTGAACCAGCAGGCCCGTACTCTCACCTGGTTCCACGAGGACCCCCGGAACGTTTTGCTCGGATTGAACGTGAACGGACGTTACCGGCTTTTTCTCGACGGCAAGGAAGTATCGAAAGGCGATAATCCCCTGAGCCTGAAGGTGATCCCGCTGACCGTGGAGCCGGGCGAACACGAGTTCAGGGCCGAGGTCCAACCCACCAGGGGGGACGCCTGGTTCTCTGTTTGCCTGCGGACCCATGCGGGTGATATACTGTCCGACGAGACGTGGGAATGCCGTGACACGAAGCCCGGGGGATGGCCGCTTTCGACTGCCCGGGCCGGTGTTGAGTGGAAGCCCGTATGGGTACACAGGGAGAACGACATGCTCCCGCGAATCGGGTTCTGGCAGCTCGCCCCGAACGCCTTTGTCCAGATGCAGTCGGGCCGACAGCTGCTGCGGCCCTGGCGGAAGTGGGGCGCGACCAGCAAGCGAGCAACCGCTTACCTGCGAAAGAAGTTCGTGATCCCGCAGCGCAAACAGCAGGAGGATCAATGACGGCAGGCATGATATCCATAGTGCTTCCGGCCTACAATGAACAGCGCAACATTCGTCCCGTCTACGAAGCCATCAGTGGCGTCCTCAAGGAGCAACTCGCGGAGTACGACGCGGAGATCATATTCGTGGATGACGGTAGCACGGATGGAACCGGGCAGGAGATAAAGAGCATTGCGTCCGAGGACGATCGGGTGCGGATGATAGCCTTCAGCAGGAATTTCGGTCACCAGGCCGCCCTCACGGCCGGGATACGCAAGGCCCACGGCGACGCCGTGATAACGATGGACTGCGATTTCCAGGACCCGCCCGACCTCATACCGCTGATGGTGGCGAAGTGGCGCGAGGGCGCCAAGGTCGTCTACGCCAGGCGTACCGTTCGGCACGACAACCTGTTCAAGAAGTGGACCGCGGCGATCTACTACCGGCTACTCGCCGGTGTTTCGGACGTCGATATCCCGCGGCAGGTCGCGGACTTCCGGTTGATCGACAAGGAGGTGTTGGGGCAACTGCTCAGGTTGGGCGAACATGCGCGCTACCTCCGTGGGATGGTTGCCTGGCTGGGGCATGAGCCAGCATTCGTGGATTTCGAAAGACCGGACCGGGCCAGCGGCGAAACGCACTATACCCTGGGCAAGATGGCAAAGCTGGCGATGGACGGGATCCTGAATTTCTCGTCCATGCCGCTGAAGCTCGCAATGCTGCTCGGGGTAGTATCCATCTTCCTGTCGGTCGGGTTCATGGGCTACATGCTTTACGACCACTTCGTCAGGGGGGTAACATACCGCCTCTTCAAGTGGCTCACGGTTGCTCTCTTCGGGTTTGTGGGCGCGCAGTTCATCCTGATATGGATACTCGGCGAGTATATCGGGAGAATCTACAACGACGTACGACGCAGGCCGCTCTACATCGTGCGGGAGGAGATCAACTTCGGCGACAAAGCATAGTCCGGACTAACCCCTTCCGTGGATCGCAGGGCCCGTGAATCAGGGCAGAGGCGCGTCCTCGTCGAGGTCGAGGCAGCGGACGACGCCGGGTTCCACTTCGCGGTACCTGTAGCCGCTTTCCGGACAGGCCATTGCGCCATCGTCGTCAGGCTGCATCCGGTGCCCGTGCCGGCTCACCCAGCTGACCCTCCTGCCCGGGACGCCGATGACGAGAGCGTAATCCGGAACGTCGCGCGTGACTACGGCTCCGGCTCCTACGAAGGCGTATCTGCCGATAGTCAAGCCGCAGACTATCGTGCAGTTCGCGCAGAGCGAAGCCCCGCGCCTGACAAGTGTGGGCTTGACCTCGTCCATCCGTGGGATTTCGCTTCGGGGATTGTAAACGTTGGTAAATACCATCGACGGGCCACAAAAGACTTGGTCCTCGATCGTAACTCCCTTGTATACCGACACGTTGTTCTGAATCTTGACCCCGTTGCCGATCACGGCATCTGGGCCTATCACGACGTTCTGGCCGATCCTGCACTCCCTGCCGATGGTTGAGCCCGACATGATGTGCGATACGTGCCAGATCTTTGAGCCTTCGCCTATGACAACACCGTCGTCGATGAACGCAGATTCATGTGCGAAATAGTCGTGGTCGGTTTCCATGATATCTCTCCCAGGGGCTCAGGTTCTGATGCAGATGTGCATCATGCAAGTCTGTATGATACAATAGTGCATTGTTGCCCGGTGTGCATCTCCTGTCCTGCAGACACAGAATCCGGATGCGGCAGAGCCTGCCGCTCTCCAGGAAGACGGTTCAATGGGAACATGGAGCGTGGCGGGTCTCCGCCGGTCCCCTCCGCCCCGTGCTCTATGTTCCCTGCCCTTTGCTTCTTATCCTATGCACCAGTTCGATCGAAGGGCGCGCATCCTCTATTCCGAATCCGTTGCCGGCCAGGATGTTCTCGTAAACATTTGTGTGCAGGTCGGTGAACCCTTCGGAGAACTCGACCTCCTCGCCGTCTATGTTCACGGAACGGTATGTGGTCTGCCCGTTTTTCTCACAGACTTCCGGCAGGTCGGCGTGATCGATCGAGAGTTGCCATTTGACATGTGCCCGCTTGAGCTCCAGCTCGCCGCTCGTGCGCGTGTGTTCTGCCTCATGCACCTCCATATCCGTCACCGGTCCGAATATCCACATGAGCATGTCGAAGAAATGGATGCCGATATTGGTCGCCAATCCCCCGGATTGTTCGAGATCCCCTTTCCAGGAGTAAAGGTACCATTTCCCGCGCGAGGTGATGTATTTCAGTTCGACTTCGTGTTTGCCGTTGTCGGACGAAAATTTCTTCTTGAGCGCCTGCACCGTCGGATGGAGGCGTAGCTGCAGCACGGTGTATACCTTTCTCCCTGCCTCTCTTTCGAGTTCCTGCAGCGCGTCACAGTTCCACGGGTTCAGGACCAGGGGTTTCTCGCAGATCGCGTCCGCCTCTTCGCGCAGCGCGAAGCGGATGTGAGCGTCGTGCAGGTAGTTGGGCGAGCAGATGCTTACGTAGTCGACAGCCTCGTCCGAGCGATTCCTCCGAAGCTTGTCGATATGCCGGTCGAAACGTTCGAATTCACGGAAGTAGGCGACGTTGAAAAAGTAACGGTCGAGAATGCCGACGGAATCATGAGGGTCGACGGCGGCCACCAGGCGGCTGCCGGTCTCCTTGATGGCCCGCAGGTGCCGAGGTGCGATGTAGCCGGCCACGCCCGTGATTGCGAAGTTGCTTGACATGGACTGAAGTCTAGCATGAGGAGGAAGGCGGAATCAACTGCTTCATGAGGGGATGGGATTTGGCAGAATGATCAGGGTGTCTTTTCTTTGGGACGAGAGGGGGCAGAATGATTAGGGCCGGAATGATGGGGAGGGAGGGCCCTATGGCTGAATCCGGATCCGGCGAAACCGGGAAAGCCCCCCCCGCTCTGAATCATTCCGGCAAATTCCGGGATGCCTCTGCCTCTTCGATCAGCATCACGGGGATGCCGTCCCGGATCGGGTACACGAGACCGCAGTCGGGATTCGTGCACTTGATCGTCTCTCCCTCCTGCACGACCGGCTTCTTGCACTTCGGGCAGGCGAGGATATCCATCAGCTCTTTCTTCAGCTCGGCCATTGAGAACTCCTTTGTTGATTCGCCGCTAATCTACAGCAAGGCGAGCCCCGCCCGCAACCCAAGAGAGATTGAGATGAGCACTGTTTGTGGCCTTGACGTTGGCGCGGAAATGATGTAGGTGAGAAACATAATGTATGACATGCATAATAATGGGAGGCTCTCTTCGCCATGAAACTACGCTTCTTGAACAGGAAGGACGAGAAAAGAAGGCTTCGTCGCGCGACCGCGATCAAAGGTGGGGCGCTTGCGGTAGTCTACGGGCGCAGGCGTTGCGGCAAGTCCCGGCTTCTGCAACACGTCGTGTCCGACCACGACATTTACTACCTGGCGGACCAGAAGGAGTCGGTGCTGCAAATACGCGATTTTGCCGTGGAGATCGACAGGATTGTTCCTGGATTCTCCTCGGCCTCCTATGCGGGATGGGACGTCCTGTTCTCGACGCTGAACGATCGCCTGGATCGCCTGGCCTGTATCCATCTTGATGAATTCCCGTATCTCGTGCAGGCATCATCGGAACTGCCAAGTCAGATTCAGAAGTTCCTGGATCTCCCCGGCCCGAAGCGGCTCAACATTGTTATCTGCGGATCGTCGCAGCGGATGATGCATGGCCTGGTTATGGACAGGGCCGCTCCGCTATACGGGCGTGCGGTCGAGATCATCAAGGTTGAGCCACTCAAGCCGGGATGGATCCGAAATGGATTGGGCTTGCATGGCCAGGATGCGGTAGATGCCTATTCCGTGTGGGGCGGCGTGCCTCGGTACTGGGAGCTTTCCGCCTTGGCCGACACCCAGGGCGAGGCAGTACGGGAACATGTTTTCGAACGCAACGGGGTTCTGCACAATGAACCCATGCGTCTGTTGCTGGACGACATGCGGAGTGCCGTTCAGCCATACTCGCTGTTGTACCTCATCGGACAGGGGTGCCACAGGCTGTCCGAACTGGCTGCACGCCTCGGGAAGCCCGCGACGAGCCTGCAACGACCACTTGTTCAACTCGTTGATCTGGGTTACGTGCGCCGTGATACACCCTTCGGCGAGGATGCGAAGAAGAGCCGGAAAACCGTCTACAGGATATGCGATCCGTTTCTTCTATTCTACTTCCGCTTCCTGGAGCCAAACAAGTCGCAGCTCGAGATCGGCCGTGTGTCTCCTGTGTTGAGCAAGGTGCGTAGACACCTGGAACAGCATGTATCGATTGTCTGGGAGGACCTGGCCAGGGCCAGTGTGCCGTTTTCGGGGATCGGCGGGCACGATTGGGGAGTTGCCCGGCGTTGGTGGGGCAGCGGTGTAGACGGGCAGCCGATGGAGGTCGATGTAGTTGCCGAATCAGAGGATGGGAAGGCGCTGCTTATCGGTGAAGTCAAATGGCGGGCAAAAAGGAGCGGGCTGCGTGGATTGCAGGACCGTTTCAAGATGGTTGAGGAGAATCTACCGTTTGTGAAAGGGCGCAAGATCGTCCGCGCGGTATGGTCAAAACGGGATTGGTCACAACGCGAGATCCACGTGATGTTCCCCGAAGCAACGCTGGACTGTCTCATGTGAAGGAACGGTTCCGCTTTCCCGGCTTCCAGCGGGATTGGCTAACAGGAGAGTATGATCGGGAGTTACGAACGAAAAGGAAGTGGTTATGAAGAGGCAGATATTCGAGCTGACACTGGACAAACTGTCCCTGGATGTTACAGGGGCGAAGGGAAACAAGGGCAGTACACACCTGATAACCTTCCGTCTCATATGGCCGAGACCCGCGATCGCCGAGCGCATCGCGGTGAAGGCTGTGGATCTCACGGGCAAAAGCGTCAGCCTGGTCACGAAGCCGTGGGTCGAACGGATCCTGTTCAAGGAGAAGGTTGAGGGACCCTTCGGGATCGAATTGACTGTGTCCGAACCGGCTTCGGACCGACAGGTCGCTGATTTCATGAGTTTTCTTGGGGCGGCGATGTTCAAGATTGCCACCTCTGAAGCCGCCGACCTTCTTGCTACGCCCCTGGCAGGGGCATTGACGGGCATTCCGCTCCGCTATCTCGCGAAACAGGCGTTGTCTTCCAGCAAGAACCGCGTTCGGACGGTGGCGATCGGTGCAGCCGACCTTTGTGCCGAGAACCTGGCAAAACACGGCAAACGAAGCCCCGTGAAGTTGCGCCTGAGGGTGGAGGAGCCGGTCACCAGGGTCACTCGCAGGCGAAAACACGGCAAGTCCTCCGTGAAGAGGGCAGTGCTGCTGAAGGCCGGCCAACCGAATGGTGAAGTGGTCCTGGGGGCGAGGGTGTATTGAGAGTGTTGCGGGCCTCCGGCAGGAGCCACGAAAGAAGTGGGGGGCCGCTCGCTAGTTGTTGCAGATATCCCCCCGGAATGGTAAGAAA
>Ga0272442_10004466_pt1 | contig 19143 bp, 16 predicted proteins | sample SSMForm2O_FD_200262 | JGI IMG/M metagenome (GOLD analysis project Ga0272442, IMG submission 200262) | Marine sediment archaeal communities from Little Sippewissett salt marsh, Falmouth, MA, United States - SSM-Form-2O | ecosystem: Environmental > Aquatic > Marine > Wetlands > Sediment ... | reverse complement strand
TGGACCTCGGCGCCGGCTCGGATGAGGGACTCACCGTGCTCGAGAAGATGAAGCACGAGCACCCCGAGCTGCCGGTCATGATTCTCACCGGGAAGGGCACCACCCGCAACGCCGTGCGTGCGATGAAGCTCGGCGCGGTCGATTTCCTCGAGAAGGACCTCTACGTCACCGAACACCTCGAGGTGCGTGTCGACCGGTTGAAGCAGTTTCTCTCGCTGGTTGCCGAGAACCGTCGGCTGCGTCGTGAAGGCGAGCGGATGAGACGCACCGCCGGGTACTACCACGACCTCATCCGCGAGCGCTACGAACTCATCGGCAGCTCACAGCCCATGGTCGAGCTGCGGAACAAGATCACCTCACTTGCCTCGATCCCGCGTCCGGTGCTCATCCGCGGCGAGCGCGGCACCGGCAAGGAACTCGTGGCCGCGCAGATTCACTACCGGGGCAGCCGGGCGCCCAGACCCTTCGTCGTCGTCAATTGCGCCGCCGTCCACGGCGAGCTGCTCGAAAGCGAGCTCTTCGGTCACGAAAAGGGGGCGTTTACCGGGGCCGACCAGCGTCGTGCGGGACGGTTCGAGCTGGCCGACGGGGGCACGCTTTTCCTCGACGAAATCGGCAACATGTCGGTGTCGTTCCAGGAGAAGATCCTGCGCGTGATCGAGTATCAGCAGTTCGAGCGCGTCCGGGGCAGCGAGACCCTCACCGTCGACGTGCGCGTGGTAGCGGCCACCAACGCCGACCTGGAAACACGGATGAAAGAGGGCAAATTCCGCGAAGACCTCTACGACCGGCTCGCCTTTCAGACCATCCACACCCCGCCACTCCGTGAGCAAATCGAAGACATCGGCGAGCTCTGTGAACACTTCCTGACACGGTTCCGCAGGGAGGTTCCGTCGGTGACGGTCGAGCACTTCTCGGCCGGGGCCGTCGAAAAGCTGCAGCACTACCCGTGGCCCGGAAACGTGCGCGAACTCAAGAACGTCGTCGAGCGCGCCGCCACCATCGCCGACGGAGACGTCGTCGACGTCAAACACCTCGAGCTGAGAGCCCCCGCCGCCGGCGACGGGAAATCTTTCGGTGAACAGATCCAGGCGTTCGAACGCTCTTTGATCATAGATGCACTCGAACAGACCGACTACTCACAGACACGCGCGGCGAAGCTCCTGGGCATGAGCTACGACCAGTTTCGGCACTACTACCGGAAGTACCGGACAAATTGAATTGAAGGACGCGGCCCCGGCCGCGTCAGATGAAGAGAAGCACCCCTTCAGGTTTCGTAACAGGGAGAACGCGATGAAGCGCACACACGGGTGTTTTGTGGTCATCATAACGGGATTGCTGGTTGTCGCCTCGGCCGGGCTCGCGCACGCGGCCGAAGCGGTCGCAGCGCCCGAGAAGAAGGAAGAAGCACCCCCGCAGCCCAAGCTCGACAAGATCAAGATCGACGTCAAGCAGAAGCGCATCGAGGTGATGGGGCGTTTCTGTCTGAAGGAGGGCATCCTCGACTACCTCGGCGTCACGGCGGGGGGGCAGGAATACGAAAGCGTGACCGCGCTCAACTGCTCGGGCTCGCGTCTGCACGCGGCGCTGCTGGCCATCGGTGCGGTGCCGGGACCGAGTCCGCAGATGATGGAACTCATCAAGAAGAACCCGCCCAAGGACCGGCCGCTGCCGAAGCGAACGGGAACCGCTCTCGTCATCACCGCCGAGTGGACCGCGGGCGGGAAAACCGTCTCGGTGCCGGCGACGCAGTTGCTCATCAACCGCAAGGAGAAGAAACCCCAGACCGGCGGACGCTGGACCTTCACCGGAAGCCACTTCGCCAAGGACGAGAACGGTAAACAGTTCTACATGGCCGACATCGATCGTGCCATGATCTCCGTCGTCTACATGGCCGCCGCCGTCGTCAATTTCAATCTCGACGCCGGAAACCCCTACGCCGCCGAGGACGAGGGATACGAGGCCAACACCAAGCTCATCCCCAAGGAAGACACACCCGTCAAGCTCATCATCACGCTGGCGAAACAGAAGAACGATTAACCACAGAGAACACAGAGAACAGCTGAAGAGACCACAACAAGGACGAGGGGGCAAAGAAACTGAAGGGGCGGCGGGTTCTCTGACCCGACGCCCCTGCTGTTTCAACCCTTGTCTACAGGTTCTTCTGCTTTTCTCTGTGCCCTCTGTGTCCTCTGTGGTCAAGAAGTTGTTTCGGGAACCACCCGCACCCGTCGTCCCTCGCTCTTCAGTCGACCCGCCGCGAAGAGCCGGATCGCCTCGGGATAGGCGAGGCATTCCTGCTCGAACACCCGTGCTGCGAGTGTGTCGGCGTCATCGTCGTCCAGCACCGGAACGGTCCGCTGCAGGATGATAGGACCGTTGTCGAAGACACCGTCGACGAAGTGCACCGTGCAGCCCGAGACCTTGGCCCCGTAGTCGAGCACCGCCTGGTGCACGGCGTGTCCGTAGTACCCGTCACCGCAGAAGCTCGGTATGAGGGCCGGGTGGATGTTCATCACGCGTCCGACGTAATCCTCGGCAATCGGCAGCAGCTTGAGGTACCCGGCCAGGCAGACGAGGTCGGCCTCGAACCGTCGGATGACGTCCCACGTGACATCGGCGAACTCGGCAAACGTCACGTAGTCTTTCGGCCGACGGACGTACGTCGCGATGCCCGCCTTCCGGGCACGTTCGAGCCCGAACGCCTTCTTGCTCGATGAGATCACCACTTCGACCGACGCGTCGAGCTCCCCTGCGGCGATTTTGTCGATGAAGTTCTGAAGGGTGGTTCCCCCGCCGGAAATCAGAACGGCTAGCTTGATCGCCTTGGTCATTTCGGAGTCTCCTGAACGTGCGTGCGAGTGCCCCACACTTCCATTATGTCCCCACCACCCCTGAGAAGCAAGGATTTCCCTCAGGGCGCCAGGAGCGTCAGCGGATAGACCGGGATGTTCCTGAGAACCCAGAACGCCAGCACTACCACGAGGAGCACCCATATCGAGGCCCCGGGCAGCGCCACCTTCGGCAGCGGCCGGCCCTGCACCAGGAGCCGGACGTTCGAGAGAAACGGATACGCGAAAACCGGCAGCAGCAGCATCGTGAGTGGGTTGAAACCGACCGCCCCGACCACGTCGCCGTGAAGCAGGACGTGAAGTCCCCGCATCGTCCCACACCCCGCACAGTGAAACCCCGTTGCCACGTAGAAAGGACACACAGCCCAACCCGAGAGGTCGGCCGGGTCGCTGACGTAAAGCGACGCCGCCGACGCCGCGACGACCAGCACGATCACCCCCGCACGCCGCCGGGGATGCATCTGCCGACCCACTGCCAGAGGCTTCGGAGGTGCTTTCACCTGCACCGACGTCATCGTGCCTCCCGCTCCTTGGTGCTTCCGGGATTGCCCGATACGATGGATGATCTAATGTCGAACGCCGCGCAGCATACCGTGTGTGCCCGTTGAAGGCAAGACCCGATCCGCCTCTCGACGTCCGGGCATGCCGCCGAATACTGCCGATACCGCGTGCACTTCGCGACAGCTTGCTGACAGGTTACCGACAGCTTGCCGCCAGATTACTGACAGGTGGGCAAGCTCAGATCTTGATCATGATCTTAAGGACGTCCGGGTCGTGCTCGATGAGTCGGGCTGCTTGTTCGAATTCGTCGATCGAGAGCCGGTGGGAGATGAGCGGCGCCACCTGGAGCCGGGCGCCGGCGAGCAGCTCGATGGCGTCGGTCGAATTCCCGAGCGACGTGAAGGCGCCATGGATAGAGAGGCCCTTGCGGAACACCCGGAAGGGCTCGATGGGAAACGTCTCCCCCGCGGGCGCCACGCCGAACCAGAGCACCTTGCCGCCGGGACGGACGAGGTCGATCGTCTGAGCAATCGCGCCGACGTTCCCCGAAGCATCGATGACCGTATCGTACCCCGCCTCTGATGTAGCACGGCCGCCCTCGGCCGTGATGTCTTTTGTGCTCGCACAGCCGGGGGCGGCTGTGCCACATGTCTTGACGCAAATCGTCTCATCCGCCCCAAGGTCGCGTGCGAGTTTGAGTCGCGCTTCGCGCAGGTCGGTCACGGTGACGCGGCACGCCCCGCGCAGCTTGGCGAGCTGAAGCAGCAGCAGTCCGATCGGACCGGCGCCGATGACGAGAACGTCTTCGTCCTCGATCGACTCGATCTTCTTCATCCCGTGCAGGCAGCACGAGAGCGGCTCCATGAAGGCCCCCGCTTCGAAGGGGAGTTCACCAATGCTGAACACCTGACCGACGGGCGCAAGGACCTTCTCGGCACAACATCCGGGCAGCGTCACACCGATGGCGGTCCAGTTCTCGCAGAAGTTCCCTCGACCCGATTGACACATCGCGCAGTCGCCGCAGTGGATGTTCGGCTCAATCGCCACCCGGTCGCCAACCTTGAGATCCGTGACGCCTTCACCCACGGCTGAGACGACACCCGCGGCTTCGTGACCCGGTCGAACGGGATACGCCCCGAGGTACTCCCCGCGGAAGATGTGCAGGTCGGTCCCGCAGAACCCACAGACCCGAACGTCGATAACGATCTCACCCGCACCGGGGATCGGATCGGGAAGAGCGCGGACGGTGACGCTTCCGGGTTTGTCGATGACAACAGAGCGCATGAAGGTTCACCTCCGTTCGGAAGTGAGGAAGAACCGCTGATGCACACGGATGCACACGGATAACAACGGATAGCAACAGAAACGGAGGAAGACCGGGGTTGAAAGAAACAGAAACCACGTTGTCGCTGTTGCTTCTGGTGTGACCCCTGATTCCTGTCGTTTCTTCTATCCGCGTGCCTCCGCGTGCATCCACGGCTATCTCAAATCCATGCCCCCGTCAACTGTCAGGTTACTGACGGGTTACTGACAACCCGCGCACACCTTTCGCACAGTGCCGGGTGCTCGGCGTTCGCGCCGACCGATTGACGGAAGTTCCAGCAGCGAACGCACTTGGGGTGTTCGCTCTTCGTCGTCTTCACCCACAGGCCCTTCAGTTCGACGCCTTCGACGGCCGACTCGGGTTTCTCGGCCGCCAGCGTGACGTCCGAGGTCAGAAACAGCGTGCTCAGGTCGTCACCGAAGCCTTCGAGCAGGGCTTTCACCTCGTCGTCTTCGGCGTAGAGCGTCACGGCGACCTCGAGACCGGAACCGACGGTCTTTTCGTTACGCATCTTCTCGATCTCGCGTGCGACCTCCTCGCGGACCTTCATGAGCCGCTCGAACCGTGCGTCGAGCCGGGCGTCCTTCAGACCTTCATCCGGCTCGGGCCAGAGGGCGAGGTGCACCGAATCGAGATCCTCGCGATACTCGAGATGCTCCCAGACCTCGTGGGCGGTGTGAACGAGCACCGGTGCGACAAGCTTGACGAGCACACCGAGGATTCTATGCATCGCGGTCTGTGCGCTGCGTCGCTCGAGCGAGGCGGGGGCCTCGCAGTAGAGACGGTCCTTGAGCACGTCAAGATAGAACGCGCTCATCTCGACCGCGCAGAAGTTGTGCACCTCGTGATACATCCGGTGGAACTGGTATTCCTCGAACGCCCGGGTGACGCGTTCGACGAGATTCTGCAGCTCACTGAGTGCCCACCGGTCGAGTTCGAGCATCGCGTCGACGGGCACCGCATCGGTTTCCGGGTTGAACCCGGCGAGGTTCCCCAAGAGGTAGCGGAACGTGTTGCGGATGCGCCGGTAGGCCTCGCTCATCCGCTGGATGAGCCCCATCGAGACGTTGATGTCGTTCTTGTAGTCGACCGATGAGAGCCAGAGTCTGACGACGTCGGCGCCGAACTTCTTGACGGCGTCTTCGGCCATGATGAGGTTCCCGAGCGACTTGGACATCTTCTCGCCCTTCTCGTCGACGACGAACCCGTGCGTGACGACCGTCCTGAAGGGCGGTGCGTCGTCGGCGGCGACGCCGGTCAGCAGTGACACCTGGAACCACCCGCGGTGCTGGTCGGTGCCTTCGAGGTAGAGCTCGCACGGGTAGTCGAGCTGCGGGTGTGCACGCAGCACCGAGCGGTGCGACGAGCCCGATTCGAACCAGACGTCGAAGATGTCGTTCTCCTTGCGGAACTTCGCCCCGCCGCAGGAGGGACACACCGTCGACGCGGGCAGGAGCTCGGCGACGTCGGTCGTGAACCACGCGTCGGCACCGTTGGCCGCAAAAAAGTCGCGCACGTGTCGACAATTGTCCGCCGAGAGCAGCACGTCGCCGCATGTCTCGCAGTAAAACGCCGGGATCGGCACACCCCAGCTTCGCTGTCGGCTGATGCACCAGTCGGGACGCTCGGCGACCATGCTCGAGATGCGAATCTCACCCCAGTGGGGCACCCACTGTGTGGCTTTGATCGCTTCGAGCGCACGTTCGCGCAGGCTGTCGTTGTCGACCTTGATGAACCACTGGTCGGTCGCACGGAAGATCACGGGCTTCTTGCAGCGCCAGCAGTGCGGGTAGCTGTGGACGTTGACGTCCCGGTGCCAGAGCACGCCCTTCTCGTTGAGCATGTCGACGATCTGCGGGTCGGCCTCGAAGACGCGTGTCCCCGGAAAGACCCCGGCGGCCTCGGTGAGCTTTCCCTGCGCGTCGACCGGAGAGAAGATCTCCAGGTCGTTGGCCATGCCCATGTAGTAGTCCTCGAGACCGTGTCCCGGTGCGGAGTGCACGCATCCGGTGCCGTCACTGAGCGTGACGAAATCGGCACACAGAATCGAACTCGTCCGGTCGAGGAACGCGTGGCGGTACTGCTGCGCGTGCAGCGCGTCGCCCCTGGTGCGGCCGAGCACGTTGAACTCGGTGACGCCCCGAAAACCGAGCACACCCTCGACGAAATCCGACGCCAGCACGAACGCACGGTCGCTCCCGGTGTCGGGGTCGACGAACTTCACCAGCGAGTAGTGAAACCCCGGGTGCACGGCGATAGCAAGGTTCGCCGGCAGTGTCCAGGGCGTCGTCGTCCAGATGAGCCACGCGGTGTCTTCGGGAACCGCCGCGGCGTCGACGCCGAACGCACCGGCCAGCGCGTCGCGGTCGGCCGACGGAAACGCCACGTAGATCGACGGACCTTCGACGTCCTCGTATTCCAGTTCGGCCTCGGCGAGTGCCGTCTCACAGCGCATGCACCAATGGATGGGTCTGAGCGCACGATAGACGTACCCCTTCTCGACGAGGTCACAGAAGACGTCGAGCACGCCTGCCTCGTATTCGTGACTGAGCGTGAGGTAGGGATGGTCCCAGTCGCCGATGCCGCCGAGCGACTTGAACTGCTCACGCTGAATCTTCACGTATTTCATCGCGTAATCGCGGCAGAGCCGTCGGATCTCTTCCTGCGGCTTCGAGCGGCCGGTGGGGCCGAGCTCCTGCATCACCTTGTTTTCGATGGGGAGACCGTGACAGTCCCACCCGGGGACGTAGGGACTGTCGCACCCGCGCATGCTGCGGTAGCGCACGACGATGTCCTTGAGAATCTTGTTGAGTCCGGTGCCGATGTGTACGTCGCCGTTGGCGTAGGGCGGTCCGTCGTGGAGCACCCACTTGGGTGCGTCCGCGCGAAGCTTGCGCAGTTGTCCGTAGAGGTCCTTTGCCTCCCAGTCCCTTCGCATCTCGGGTTCCCGCTCGACGAGATTGGCCTTCATGCTGAAGGAGGTCTTCGGGAGGTTGACCGTATCCTTGTAGCGTTTCTTGTCTTCTGACATGATTCACCTTCTCGGTTTCATGCCCACCCGAACGGGGGACGGGCAATGTTGTGGATTGAGCATCCATTATAACGAATCAGGAATCGAATCGCACGCCCGAAGGCGTGGACGCAGATCGGCTACGAAGAGATGCCACTCGGGAGCTTGCGGCCCCCGTGCACCTCCGGGAGGGGGGCGCTAGCTGCGCCCCTGCGTATCGGGATGGGAAATCTTGTGCGTCTCAGCATCGCTTGACCGCTCGAAAAAGGACATTCAATTCATCGGCGCAAATGTAAACGTTTCTTGCGACGATTTCAAGAGAAAACTTCAGACCCGCTGCAAAGAGCACGAAGGCGCCCGTGCCCTAGTCAATCGTCCTGGCGCCGAACAGACTGACCCGTATCGTCTGCTTGCCGTACATCAGCTCACAGCGCGTGGTGCTCCGGAGAATCTTGAACAGCACGTAGGTGCTTCCCCGTTTGCCCTTGTTGAGCGTGACGGCCGGTCCGGCCGCTTCAACGAACTTGGCGTCAAGCTCGGTGCAGTAGCCGAGCGGCGTCTCGCGCTTTCCCGCGAAGCGCAGGGCGAAGTCCCCGAACGCAAACTTGGGATTGCCGTCCTTCGCAGCCAGGAACTCGACGAAGACAAACATCTCGTTCGCCGCCGCGGTGTACGACCCCTCGATGTACTGGAACTTCCGGTCCTCAATCGCACGCTCACCGGCGTGCTTGATCTCGAAAGGCACCCGTGAATCGATCCTGGACTTCCTGCTGCGATAGAGCCTGACGTATGAGCCGAGCGGTGTGGTCAGGCTCGACAGCGAGCTCGTCCGGGGTGTCGTCGTCCGCGGGTAGGTTCGAGGTGTGGTCGTCCGCGGGTAGGTCCGGGGTGTCGTCGTCCGCGGGTAGGTCCGGGGTGTCGTCGTCCGCGGGTAGGTCCGGGGCGTCGCCGTCCGCGGGTAGGTCCGGGGTGTCGTCGTCCGCGGGTAGGTGTATCGGGGCCGCGTCGACCGCGTGTAGGGGGGATACGTCCGGCTCGCAGGCACCCGCGGGAACGTGGACGGCGGCGTCGGCGGGGGAACGGGGTCGATGCTGACCACGCTTGCAGGCAATCGCCACACGCACACGTCCTTATCCCTGCCGAAAACGAGAAACCGTCCGTCGGGGGTGTAGCTCACCATCCGCACTGCCTTGTCCTCGCCCTGGTCGGCGATGCGATACAGCTCTTTTGCGGTGTTCGTTTCCCACACGACGAGCATGCCCGTCTGCTTGGCGTCATCTGCATCCGACCCGTGAGCGAACGCACTCCCGGCACCCGCGATGCATCGTCCCCCAGGTGAGAAGGCTGCGAACTCGATCGCAGCCGCGTCAAGTCCATTGATCGAGAAGGTTCTCAAGTGGCGCATCGTCTTTCGATCCCACAAGCGGGCGGCGTCCTGTCCCTTCACTGCGGTTCCCACCGCGGCCAGGATCGACCCCCCGTCGGGTGAGAAGGCCACACTGTGAGCTCCCTTCCCGGCCACCGTGAAACGCTGCAGTTCCGTGCCGCCAAGCACATCCCACAGACGCACGGTGTAATCACGACCTGTCGTCTGTCCCCCCAAACCCGCCAAAAAACCCGTGCTGCCCGAGAGTACGAACCGACCGTCAGGAGAGAAGGCAACGCTGTCCACCGCGTCCTCATGACCGCGAAAGATGCGGTGGCCGATGGAACTTCTGAGCCGCCAGATGCGCACGGTCTTGTCCAAACCGCCCGAGACGGCATACCAGCCGTCGCGAGACACCGCCACACAACTGACCGTCGTCTCGTGACCGGCAAACAGCCGAACCTGACGCCCCGCATGAACGTCCCAGAGACGCACCGAATGGTCCCGGTCTCCACCCGAAGACACCACCTGTCGACCGTTGGGCAGGAACGCCAGACCCGTGACGGCACCCGTATGACCTCGAAGAAGCCACAGCTCCCGTCCGACACGAAGGTCCCATACCCGGATATCCCCGTCGATGCTGCCCGAGACCGCGCGTCTGCCGTCGGGGGAGACCGCCACGCTGACCACCCCCTTGTCGTGTCCCTTCATGCACCGGAATTCCCCGGCCGGCCCGTCGGGCAGTAACACGGTGCGGCCGGTCGTGGTGGTCGTTCCGTAGGGAGGACGGGTCGTCGTGGTCGTTGTGGTGCCTGTACGGGTCGTGGTGGTCTGACCGGTCGTTCGGGAATCGGTCGGTCCCGGCTTCCGGGCGGCGGCCTGAGCGCGAGCGGCCAGGATATTCTGATGTTCCTGCGCCGCTCTGCGTGCCGCCTCACGGATATGCCGACCCTCCGGATACTTCGCCAGGTAGGCATCGAAGGCCTGCTTGGCGGCGGCGAAATCGGTGCCGGCGACCCTCGCTTCGTTTTCGGCCAGGACGAAGTCATGGTCGTCCTGCCATTCGGCGAGTTTCTTCTTCGCCTCCGCCGCGTGACGACCCTCGGGATAGCACGCCAGATAGGTCCTGTAGGCGGTCATGCCTTCGGATGTATTCGTCGCATTGGTCGCTTCCGCCTCGGCCGCGTCGAACGCACTATGATCCTGACGAAGCGCACGCCAATGGAGAAGGACGAACAGGACCACGACGAACACAACGGTGCCGAGGGCGATCTGTGCGACGAGTCTGCCGACAGGACGGGAAAGGAAGAACGCTTTGACCGAAGTCGTCTCGTCACCGTCCAACGGGATGGGCGTGTCCGTTTCAAGCTTTGCGCCGGTTCGCAGGTTGAGACCGCACTGGACGCAGATCACCGCACCTTCAGCGACCTGCGCACCACAACCGGGACAGCCTTGAGGGCCCTCGGTTCCGGCCGGCGCCGGGATGGTGAACACCTCGCCGCACTTCGGGCACTGTCCCCGCTTGCCCGCCGCATCGTCGGGAGCTGAAACCGTGTGTCCGCACTTCCGACAACTGAACCGCATGGCCATGGTGTGTTCCCTTCCGGTAGGACCAGGCGCAGGAGGTCCCGCTGCGACCCCGCTTCACCCCCAGCCGTTCCGTGCACCATAAGGTAGTACACCTTTTTCCGTCGAATATTTCAACTCAATTCTTCAGCTATGTCCTTTCATCGGGACGAGACAGATCATGCGGTAGGGACCGGTACCGACGTTTCGGAACTGGTGCAGGTCGCCGGGAGCGAGGTAGATGACGTCTCCGGGCTTGAGAGGCCGTTCGCCGTCCGTTGTTACGAGGACGCCTTCGCCGTCGGTGACGACGACTTCGTGCTCCCAGTCATGCTCGTGGTGCGGGGTCGACGCCCCCGGCTCGAGTGTGAACCGGCGCAGGACGAAATTCTCGGCCCCGTCGTCGGGCCCGATCAGCACCTGCATCTTCACTCCCGGAAGTTCCGGACCCATGTCCCTGCTCGCAACGTCCTCGATACGCTTGATTTTCATCATTGCTCCCCCAAGCAAAGAAACCGGTTTCACCACAGAGGGCACAGAGAGCACAAAGGAAAAACAGCAAAGCTGAGGGTAGGAAGAAGAGGGAGCGACGACTTCTTCGCTGTTCTTCTTCTACCCCTGAGTCTGTCGTTTTTTCTTCCCTCTGTGTTCTCTGTGGTTAGAGTGTCATTTCTTCGATGACCCGCTTGACGATACGCGTGAGTTTGGGCTCGGCCTCGTTTGCGGTGCGGATGATCTTTTCGATGTCGACGGGTTCGAGTTCATCGGGGACGCATCGGTCGGTGATGATCGCGACACCGAAGCAGCGGATGCCCTGCTGTCGGGCGACGATGACCTCGGGAACGGTGCTCATGCCGACGACGTCGGCGCCGATGGTGCGCAGCCAGTGGTACTCCGCAGGGGTTTCGAGGTTCGGCCCGGGCACGGCGACGTAGACGCCCTTCTTGACGTTGACGTCTTCCTCGGCGGCGATCTTCACGGCAAGTTCCAGGCAGTCGGGGTCGTAGGGGTCGAGCATGTCCACGAAGAGGTTGCCGAAGACGGCTTCGTCGAGACCGGTGAGCGGGTTGTCACCGAGCATGTTGATGTGGTCGGTGATGAGGAAGACGTCACCCGCGGCGTGGTCTTCACGCATGCCCCCGCAGGCGTTCGAAACGATGAGAACCTTGATGCCCAGCTTCGCCATCACCCACACCGGCAGGGCGATCTCGCGCATCGCATATCCCTGGTACCTGTGAAACCGACCCGCCATCGCACAGACTGCTTTTCCGCCGATGGTCCCAAAGACAAATTCGGCCTTGTGCGTGGTGGCCATCGCACTAGGGAAATGCGGAATGTCGGCGTAAGACACGCGCTGCGGGCCTTCGATCTCGTCGGCGAGTGCGTCGAGCCCGGTGCCCAGGATGATGCCGACCTCGGGCACGATGTCGCATTGGCGGCGAACCGCGTGGACGGCTTCTTCGATCTGCTTCGCGTAGTCCGGCATGGGGACTCCTCTGAAAGACGTTCCCCCTCTCCCTTCAAGGGAGAGGGACGGGGTGAGGGTCGGAAGTGTCGTCGGCAAGTGCGGCGTTATCCGACAATGAGAGTTCTTGCCCTTCCCTTATCCCCTCCCTGGAAGGGAGGGGGTGAGACAACGTTCGAGATAGAGTATAGACGTATGCGCCACCGGATGCAAGTCGTGAGTGGGGCAGGGATGCTCCACGCACTGGTACATTCGTACCGGATCAGGGCTTCCGCGACGTGCCGGCAATGGCATGGGCAACAAGGATGAGTCCGGTCGTGATTGCGGCACCCGCGACACCGATGGGCAACCCGATGGCCCCTGCATGCGACCTGTCCAATGCGGCCATCCCTGCGGCGAGTGATAGCGCGACGGCGATCCAACCGACGATCCAAAGTTTATCCATGGTTCCCTCCTGGCATGCGCCTCGTGAGAGCGCAACCCTCACCCTAACCCTCTCCCTGAGAGGGAGAGGGGATAAGCTGTCGTGCTATCGCGCTCCTGCTCATGTTGCGCACGAGTATTTTCTTGTCGCGTGCGGTCTCGCCGGCCATGAGGCTGACACGCGATTTGGCGATGCCGAGCGCTTTCGCAATGAGTGCACAGACGGCTTTGTTGGCTTTTCCCTTTTCGGGTGCGGCCGACACGCTCATCTTGAGCGCCCCGTCGTGTTCGCCCATGATCCGGTCGCGTGACGCACCGGGACTGACACGAACCGGGATGACCACTCCTTCCGAATGTGCTTCGATGCCTACCAACTCAAGAACCCCTATGAACCACAGAGGTCACAGAGGAAAACGACAAGACGGAGGGCCGGAAGAAGAAGCAACAACAGCTGCTGCTTGCTTCGTCTCTTTCCCCCCTGATTCTGTCGTTTCTTCTTCCCTCTGTGTTCTCTGTGTCCTCTGTGGTAATAGCACTATTTTCCAAGATCGCGTGATCGCTTGGCGGCTTCACGGACGGCTCGGACGAGGAGTTGATCGACGCCGTGGGTGCGCAGCAGGTAGATGGCGGCATCGGTGGTCCCGCCGGGACTGGTGACCTTGTCACGGAGCGTTCGCGGCGTATCACCCGACTCGGCGGCGAGCCTGGCCGCACCGAGCGCGGTCTGCTTGACGAGTTTTTCGGCCACCCCGGGAGGCAGCCCCTCGGCCAGGGCGGCTGCTTCCATCTGCTCCATCAGGTAGAAGAAGTAGGCCGGCCCCGAGCCGGAAATCGCGGTCACCGCGTCGAAGTGTTTCTCGTCGAGTTCGATCACCTCACCCACCGCGCCGAGAATCGCCTTGGCCACGTCACAGTGTCGGTCGTCGGCGTGGGTGCCGCAGCAGCCCGCCGACATCCCCGCACCCACCTGTGCCGGGGTGTTGGGCATCACACGCAGCACCGGGACACCCTTCGGCAGGTGCGATTCGACGAACTCGGTCGAAAGCCCCGCGCAGATGCTGATGACGAGGTGGTCGGGGGTGATGAGGTCACCCACCTCGGCGAGCACCTCGACGACCTTGTTCGGTTTGGTGGCGATGACGATGACCTCGGCGAACTCGACCACCTCAGCGTTCGACCCGGTGCTTCTGACGCCGAAGTCCCGGGCGATGCGACCGCGTCGTTCCGGGTTGATGTCCGAGGCGATGACGGCATCCGGCTGAACGAGGTAGCTCTTGACGAGTCCCCCGATGAGCGCCGACGCCATGCTCCCCGCACCGATGAATCCGATCTTCTTATCCGCTAGAACGGTCATGACGCACCTCGCCGATTCGGGAATGAATGGGCCAGTCGTTCTCCGCCCATCACGATAGCAGAATGTCCCTGGCGGTGCAAGGGGGCACAAACCCCCTCACGACGACGCAAACAGCGCACTGCCGATGCGCAACATGGTGGCGCCTTCTTCGACGGCGATTTCGTAGTCTTGCGTCATGCCCATGGAGAGGTCGGTCATGCTGCCGATGGGCAGGTTTGCCGACAGGTCGTCGGCGAGTTCGCGGAGCTTCACGAAATACGGCCGGGCGTGTTCGGGGTGCCTCACGATGGGACACATCGTCATCAGCCCGCGAAGCTGCAGTCGGGGAAGCGCGACGACCTTCTCGGCAAGCGCCGCCGCCGACGGCGCAGACACACCGTATTTCTGCTCTTCACCGGCGACGTTCACCTCGATGAGGACGTCCACGCTCAAGTCGACCGACTCGGCGCGTCGGCTGAGCACCCGGGCGAGTTTCTCCGATTCAAGCGAGTGGACGATTTGTGAGTGGGGGAGGAGGTCTTTGACCTTGTTGCGCTGGAGGTGGCCGATCATGTGGAAGGTGAGGGTCAAATCGGTCAGATCGGCGGCTTTTCGGACCAGCTCGACGACGCGATTCTCGCCGAAATCGCGGATGCCGAGGTGGTGAAGTGTGCGGACCTCGTCGAGGTCGACGCTCTTGGTGACGGCGACGAGGGTGACCGAATTGCGTTCGCGCCCGACCCGTTCACAGGCGGCGGCGATGCGTGCGTCGACCCGCCCGAGATTGGCCTTGATGCGCTCGGCATCCACCGCTGCTGCCCCCCCCCGAAAAGCGTCAAGATTTCGCCGTAACGTCATATTATTGGGACACTTGCCGTCGAAGTCAACCGTGAAGGTTCATTTTGTCACACCTTCGGGAAAAACGGTCTTGACACCACGGGGCGCCACCCTATACTTTAGCGTTTCATGGTGTCGCGGGGGGGAATCCCTGTCAACACCGCTCGTAAGAGAGGCACCCAACGGCGAGACGTCGAATGAATCACGGAGGCTGAGCGATGATCGGTGTGGGGCTGGTCGGTGTAGGATTCATGGGGAAGATGCACTTCGGCTGTCACCAGGAGAGCCGTCGCAGCAGGATTGTCGCCCTCTGCGACGTCGACGCGAAGAAGCTCAGCGGCGACTGGTCGGCCATCGGCGGGAACATCGGCGATCCGTCCGCGGCCAACGTCGACCTTACCGGCATCAAGACCTATGCGACCCTCGAGGAACTCCTGGCCGACCCGGCTGTCGACATGGTTGACATCACGCTGCCGACCTACATGCACTGCGAGAACGTGCTGAAGGCGCTGGAAGCCGGCAAGCACGTCCTGTGCGAGAAGCCGATCGCACTCACGCTCGACGACGCGGCCAAGATGGTCACGGCGGCCTCACAGGCCCGGGGCAAGTTCATGGTCGCACACTGCATCCGGTGGTGGCCGGAATACGCGGTGGCCCGCGACATCATCACCGAGAAGACCTACGGAAAGGTCTACAGCGCCGTCTTCCACCGTGTGAGTCCGACACCGACCTGGGGGTGGAAGAACTGGCTTCAGGACCACACCAAGAGCGGCGGGGCGGTGGTCGACCTGCACATCCACGACATCGACTACATCAACTACGTCTTCGGCATGCCCGATGCGGTGACGTCGATCGGGGTGACGAAGACCTCCGGGGGCGTCGACCAGATCGGCACGCACTATCACTACGAGACCGAGAACTTCATGGTGTCGGCCGAGGGGAACTGGATCTGTCACCCGTCGACGCCGTTCCGCATGGCGTTCGAGATCGTCTGTGAGACCGCGACGATACAGTACGACTGCAACGAGACGAATCCGCTGCGGGTGTACCCGAGGTCGGGGGGTGAGGAGATTCCGGAGTTCACCCCGGGTGACGGCTATCACAACGAGATCGAGTATTTCCTGGAGTGCATCGACACCGACGTGACCCCGACGGTGGTGACGCCGACGGAGGCGCGTGAGGCGCTCACGGTGGGGCTGGCCGAGATTCAGTCGGTCGAGGACGGCAAGACCGTCGCAATCACGAAGTAGTCGACGTCCCGAACGGACTTCTTGACGGGGGACACTCGCATCGTGAGTGAGTCGAAGTCTGAATCAGAGACCGTCGAAGCATTCGTCGCCGATCTGACGAGCGAGGAGCGCACGCTCCTGGTCATCCGTGACGAGCTCTACACCGGCTCGTGGGACGAGATGCTGAACGATCTCACAGCGAGACTTCAGGCGAAACCGTACGTCTTCAAGCTGGCCACGCGGATCGAGGACGACATCGTCCGGATTCGCAAGATGCGTGAGTTTGAGGAACAACACAACGTCAATTTGAAGGACCATGTCTGACGGGAGGCAAGATGCGAAAATCGTCCTGGATACTCCTGATGCTGACGGCGGCGCTGACCCTTGCCGGCTGCGAGCAGACCCGCCCCGCCCAAACCGCACAGCTCAAGAAGGCCGTCCTCGAGACCTACGGGGAATATCGTCTGAGTGACAAGGAGCTCGAGCTGCGCGGTCTCGAGGTCTATTGGACCTCACCCCCCCGTGCGAAGGAAGGCGAAAAGCTCATCGACGCATACCTCCTCGGCGACCGCATCATCATGGAGTCCTCACAGAAGCGACTCTACGGTGTCGACCGGAAATCGGGCGTCCCGGTGCTGGTGGCGCCGCTTCCCTACCGGTGTGACTTCCGTGGGGCCGAAGACGACATGCACATCTACGTGCCCTGTCGGAACATCCTGGTGGCCATCGACAAGCGCGGGTTCGTGGCCTATCGCAAATTCCTGAAGTTCGCTCCCGGGGGCATTCCGGTCACCGACGACGTCCACGTCTTCATCCCGTGCTTCGACGGTCGAATGCGCTCCTACCTGAAAGAGCTCGGCAGGGAGGGATACTTCGACCGACAGTACACCACCCGGGGTGAGCTGGAGGCGAAGCCGGGCATCGGCACGCGATACGTCTACGCCGGCTCCAACGACGGCGTGCTCTATGCACTCACCCTCGACCGGCTCGACCGTGCGTGGACCTACAAGACCAACGGACCCATCCGTGCGGGTGTCGTCCACGACAAGCGCGACGTCTTCGTCGCCTCGACCGACGGGAACCTCTACTCACTCAACGATATGCCCCAGGAAACCCCCGAGGCACAGCTCAACTGGCACCGGCCCTACGCCACCGGAGACCACATCGACAAGACCCCCTACGCCGGCAGGACCCTGGTGCTCGTCGTCAATCGCAAGGGTGAGTGTCACGCGGTCGACCGCAAAACCGGCCGAAAACGGTGGGTCGTTCCCGGCGTCTCGAAGGTGATCACCCAGGGACGACTCAACACGTACCTCCAGCGGGGCAACGCGGTTCTCCTCGCCGTCGACAACAAGACCGGTATCGTGCGCTGGAAAATCGACACGCGTCCGGGCGCGTTCAGCTTCTTCCTGACCAACACCACCGACGACGTCGTCTACCTCGTCAAGGCCAACGGTGAAACCCAGGCCATACGGGAGAAGAAGCGTGAAACGCCCGCTGCCGCTCCGCCGGCGGCAAGACCGGCGCCGGCCCCCTAGTGCCCGTTCCCGGCACCAGGTCTCGATCGCGAGCCAATTCCTGGACTCCCCGGAGTCCGTACCCTCGGACTTTCTTCGAATGCGGAGAGCAAACATGACAGACGTTAAAATCGAACGAGCACTCGTCAGCGTCTACGACAAAGCCGGTGTCGTCGACTTCGTCAAGACACTCACCGGGATGAACGTCGAAATCATCTCCACCGGCGGAACCCGAAGACTCCTCATCGAAAACGGCATCGATGCGAAGGACGTCTCCGAGTATACCGGGTATCCCGAGATGATGGACGGACGCGTGAAGACCCTGCACCCACGGGTCCACGGCGGACTTCTCGCCGTCCGCGACAACCCCGAACACGTCAAAGCGATGACCGATAACGGCATCAAGCGCATCGACATGGTCGTCGTCAACCTCTACCCCTTCGAGGCCACCATCGCCAAGGACGGCGTGACGCTCGAAGAGGCCATCGAGCAGATCGATATCGGCGGCCCCTCGATGATCCGCTCGGCCGCCAAGAACCACGCCTACGTCACCGTGGTGACCAGTCCCGATCAGTACAGCCGCGTGCTCGAAGAGATGCAGGCCACGGGAGGCGCCACGACCTTCGAAACCCGAAGTGAGTTCGCACGCGAGGTCTTCCGACTCACCAGCCACTACGACGGGGCGATTGCGAACTACCTGACCGGGCAGGCGGACGGGTCACCCCAGTACCCGCCGGTGCTGGAGGTCGGGTTCGAGAAGGTGGCCGAACTCCGTTACGGTGAGAACCCGCACCTCACCGCGGCGTTCTACCGCGACGCGACCTGTGACGAGCCGGGCGTCGGCAACGCCGAGGTCGTCGCCGGGGGCGCCATGAGCTACAACAACTATCTCGACGCCGACGGTGCCTACGAAATCGTCAAGGAGTTCGACCGACCCGCCGCCAGCGTCATCAAGCACACCAACCCCTGCGGCGCGGCCGTGGCAGACACGCTGAGCGAAGCCTTTCTCAACGCCTACTCCGGCGACCCGATCAGCGCCTTCGGCGATATCATCGGTCTCAATCGACCGCTCGACGTCGAAACCGCACAGACCATCCTCACACCCTCGAACAAGCCCAAGGGCGTCGTCGTCAAGGTGGACATCATCATCGCACCCGGCTTCGACGCGAAAGCCGTCGAGCTGATCCGCACCGCGAAGAAGTGGGGTCAGAAAACCATCTTCCTCAAAACCGGCGAACTCACCGGTGATTACGAACACCGCGGCGTGCAGATGCGCACCGTCACCGGAGGCATGCTCGTGCAGGACCGCAACCTGGCGAAGTGGATCGAGGAGGACATCCAAGTCGTCACCAAGCGCAAGCCCGCCAAGCAGGAGATGAAGGACCTCTATTTTGCGTGGGTCTGCGGCAAGCACGTCAAGAGCAACACGATCGTGCTGGCGAAGAATGAGACCCTCGTCGGTGTGGGTGCCGGTCAGATGAGCCGGGTCGACGCTGCCATCATCGCCGCCCGCAAGGCCGGCGAGCGGGCCAAGGGGTCGGTCTGCGCATCGGACGCCTTCTTCCCGTATCCCGACGGTGTCGAGAAGGTTTGTCAGTGCGGCGCCACCGCCATCGTCCAGCCCGGCGGATCCCAGGGCGACGACAAGGCCATCGCCATGGCCGACAAATACGACGTCGCCATGATCTTCACCGGCATGAGACATTTTCGACACTAGAGA
>Ga0272442_10004464_pt1 | contig 19146 bp, 14 predicted proteins | sample SSMForm2O_FD_200262 | JGI IMG/M metagenome (GOLD analysis project Ga0272442, IMG submission 200262) | Marine sediment archaeal communities from Little Sippewissett salt marsh, Falmouth, MA, United States - SSM-Form-2O | ecosystem: Environmental > Aquatic > Marine > Wetlands > Sediment ... | reverse complement strand
ATCGAAACTGTCGAGTCCACCCCCCGAAGGGACGGCTTCTTCCGTTGTGCTCGTTGCCGTTTGCGCCGTGCCGTCTCAGGGCTGCTGCGGCTCTTGCGTCTCGGCCTCGGCCTCGGCCTCGGCCTCGGCCTCCGCCCGGGGCTCGTTTCCCTCGTCGGTGCCGCCCCCCTCTTCCGGCGCAGGCGGCTCCTTCGGCGAGTCGCTCTCGGCCGCCGGGGCAGACTCCTGCGCGGGGGGTTGGCCCTCGGGCTTTTCAGCAGCCGCCTCTTTCGCTTCCGCGGCCTTCTCGCCGGCCTTGGCCTCGGAGGCCTCCTGCCCTTCCGACACGTCGGTCATATCGGCCCGGATCACCGCCGGCGGCCGTTTCTCCGTGCCCAGAACCAAAACGCGCATGACCTTCTCGGAAAGCTGAACGTCCTTCTCAATCCCGGCGATACGCGGCCCGTCGGCCCGGAAATAGCACAGGATGTACGTACCCCGCCCTTTATGGTCGATGTCGTAGGCGAGCCTTCGCTCTCCCCACTTCCGCATCGAGACCACCTCAGCATCGGCTCGTTTCAGGATGTTCTCGATCACGCCCAGCGTGCCGTCCCAATCGGCGGCCGCCTGGGCGGAATCGACCAGGAACATCCCTTCGTATAGTCGCTTTGTCGCTGTTTCCAAACCTGTTACCTCCTGATCATGAATGAGTCTTTCACCTCAGCATCGAACGGGCGCCTGGCACCACAGCGTCACTGCTGCGCCCGGTTAAATTCGTTCATCGTCTTTTCCATCCCTGACTCCAGCCAGCAGAGCACGGCGTCCCGGGCCCTGTCGATTGCCTCGTTCAACAAGGGCTTCTCTTCCGGTCGGGGGCGACCGAGAACGTAGTCCACGGCCCACGGCCCCGGGCACTGCCCGACGCCGACCCGGCAGCGGGGAAACTCCTGCGTCCCGAGTTTCTCAATGATGTCGGCCAGGCCGTTGTGTCCACCGGCCGAGCCCCTGGCTCGAAGACGCACCCGCCCGGGTGCGAGAGCCATGTCGTCGGTGATCACCATCAGGTCGCACGGATCCAGTTGGTAGAATCCGACGGCCGTCGCCACGGGCTCACCGCTGCGGTTCATGAGCTTCAGCGGCTTCATGAGAATCAGTTTCCGGCCCGCGTACAGGCCCTCTCCGATCAGCCCACCGAACTTGCGTTTCTTCACTTGTATCCCGAGAGCGTCGTCCAGGGCCTCGATTACCTTGAATCCCAGGTTGTGTCGCGTTTCCGCGTACTCCGGCCCCGGGTTTCCCAAACCGACAACAAGTCTGACGTCAGCCATCCGTTCCGGTCTTGCTTTGTACTGCGCTACGCATTTTCTTTCTCAGCGCCCTCTTCGCCTTCCTCCGCTCGGCCGATGACCTCAGGCGCTGCCGGCTCTTCTTCTTCCACCTCTTCCGTCGTCTTGGCCGCGGCGACCACGTGACAGGCCACCAGAAGAGTGTCGGCCGGACTGGCGAGAGCTACCCCTTCCGGCATCGTGACATCACCGGCGTGGATGGAATCGCCCACCTCCAGCTCCTTGACGGAGACGACAATCGCCTCCGGTATGTTGGTCGGCAGGCATTCCACTTCGAGATGGTCCGCCTGCTCTTCGAGAAGCCCGCCGTGATGCATGCCCTTGGCGGTGCCCTTGAGCTCGATGGGCACCGTGACGACCACTTTCTCCTTCACGTTCACCCGTATCAGATCGGCGTGAATGACGTTTCGCCCGAGGTGGTCGTACTGGAGGTCCTTGACAATGATCTTTTCCGACCGCCTGCCGATCTTGATGTCCATCAGTCGGTGCCCGTGGTGCAGCGCCTCGACGAAGTCGTGAGCGTCCAACGAGATCGCCGCCGGCTCCTCCTTATGCCCGTACATAATGGCCGGCAGGCGGCCCTGCTTGCGGACCTCCGTCGCCGCCCTCGAACCGGTGTGTTCCCTGATTTCCGCCTTCAAAGACAGTGTTTTGCTCATAATCTTCTCACCTGACAAATCTACGTTCTATCAGCTTCATGTAGCACGAGAGCCACGTATGTCGCTATTGGCCGCCTTAACCGAAGAGACTGCTCACCGATTCATTGCGGTGAATGCGCTTGATCGCCTCTCCCAGCATGGAGGCAACCGACAGCACTTTGATCGAGCCCAGCTTCTTGGCCTCCTCGGTCAACGGAATGGTGTTGGTTACGACGACTTCGTCAACGGGCGCCGCGCTGATCCGCTCGAGGGCCTCTCCGGCGAAGACGCCGTGCGTCACAGCGACAAGAATCCGTTTGGCGCCCCGTTTCTTGACTAAGTCGGCGGCACTGCAAATTGTCCCGGCCGTGGCGATGATGTCATCGCACATGAGGATGTTGCGGCCGTCCACGTGCCCGATCAACTCGCCGGCCTCGACGTGGGCGCCGCTGACGCGACGCTTGTGAACGATGGCCAGATCTCCGCCCAAATGCGACGCGTAACGCGCCGCCGTCTTGATGTTCCCCACGTCCGGCGAAACCACGGTCAGACTGTCGATCTTCTTGTCCCGAAAGTACTGGCTCAGCACCAGCTCGCCGGTCAGATGATCCACGGGGATGTCGAAGAACCCCTGCAACTGGTGCGCGTGCAGATCGATGGCCAGCACGCGGTCGGCGCCGGCCGTGGCAATCAGGTTGGCCACCAGCTTGGCGGTAATCGGCACCCGCCCTTCGTCCTTGCGGTCCTGGCGGGCATATCCGTAGTAGGGGACCACCGCCGTGACGCGCCGGGCGCTGGCCCGCCGCAGGCAATCCAGGTAAATCAGCAGTTCGACCAGATGCTCGTCCACCGGCCTGCACGTCGATTGCAGCACGAAACAATCCCGGCCGCGAACGTCGTCTTCAATCCGAATCAGCTTCTCACCGTCCGGAAACCTGTTGACCTTCGAGCCGCCGATCGGAATGCCCAGATACTTGCACACCTCACTGGCCAGCGCCGGATTGCTGCTTCCCGTGAATATCTTGAGATTGTCATTTAGAAACATGAGAGCCTACCTCTCGCCCTATCCGTCAACGATCTTCTCTCTGTCTTTTTGTTCCTGTTCTTCTTCGAGCCGCTCGGGCATGGGCTTATGCAACACCGTTCCAAATCGAAAATAGTAATTCGTCAATGCCAAATCCAAACATCTACCCGGCCAGGACTCGAACCTGGAATATGGGCACCAAAAGCCCATGTGTTACCAATTACACCACCGGGTAATCGAATCTGGTATTTGCGATTCGCGATCTGGACACACGCCGCGAAACGCATCCTGCGCTATGGGCGCTGCCAAAGAGCAAATCGCCAATCGTAAATCCCAAACGTTGTCACGGGAACCGCCCTGAAGCGGCTCGGTTGGGCCTTGTCGGAGGCTTGAGTCAGCCAAGCCGTGATACTGCTGACCCCGATGGCCAAAAAGCGGCCCGAGGCAACCCCGTGCGACAAAGCACATCTAAGTCAAGCAGTGTAGCTTCTCGGAAAGGCCGCGTCAACCTTTTTGTCGCCGGCGGTGGGCAAAAAAGTCCCCGTTCGGCCCCAAACCCGCCAATGATCCGTTTTAGAGGGTCTTGCGTCGAATGGCGATCTCCGGTGCGACCTCCTGCCAGGTCCTGACTTCGGTCCAGGCACAGGCGCGGGCGGTGGCCACTTTCAAAGCCATGGTCAGGGCGGCGTCCGGCTCGGCCGCCGCGTCCAGACCCGCCAGGAAGCCGGCCAGCAGGTAGTCGCCGCAGCCGACGGTGGAGACTGCTCGGCCCGGCGTCTCGCTGCACCCTTCCCAGGCGCCGCTCTCGGTTGCCAGGATAGCCCCTTTGGCCCCCCGAGTGATCAGGATGCGGTCGACTCTGTCCAGCAACGTCCGGCCCGCGGCGGCGAGCGCGCCGGGCGCATCCTCAATCTCCCGGCCCAACAGCTCGGCCAACTCCTCGGCGTTCGGTGCGATCAGCCAGGGCAAACCCGCGTCCACCAGCCTTTTCAAGGCCGCCCCGTGCGTGTCGACGACGACTCGTGCTCCCGCCGCCCGAACGCCTTGTACCAGAGCGACCACCTCGTCGAGCAGAGCGCCACCAGGCATCGCCCCGGCGAACGCGCAGATATCGCCCGCGCCAACGAGCTTCTTCAAATCCGCACCCAGCCGGTCGAGCGCCTCGGCCGACGCCAGCGTGCTGGGCACCCGCAGATGCATCTCCCGCCGGTTCAGCGTGTCCACCACTGTGACGTTGCGCCGCGTACGCCCTTCGACCGCCGTCATGGCGATCTGCACGAGCCCCAGCCGCTGTACCGCCGTCCGCATCGGCTCGTAATCCTCACGCCCCCAGAGGCCGGCCGCGATGCTCGGTCGGCCCAGCCAGGCCAACGCACGCGAGACGTTCAGCGCCTTGCCTGCCGGCCGTACGTCCTGGGCGTCGATCTTCGCGTGGCAGCCCCAGTCCAGAGCCTGCCCCCGGCACTGAATGTCCCAGGCCGGCCCCAGCCCCACCGTAATGATCCGGTTGTTGTTCTCCACAAGGTCACTCGCACAAAAACTCTACCCCGTTTTGTCGGCCTTGTAGCCGGCCTGAAGCTGGCCGCAGGCCGCCTTGATGCCCCGGCCCAGGCGGAAGCGCGTTGTCGTTTCGACACCGGCATCCTTCAGCACCGTCGCGAAGCGAGCGATGCGCTGTCGGCTGCTGCCGGCCAGTTCGCAAGTCGGATACGGATTGTGCTCGATCAGGTTCACGTGGCACAGCAGGCCGCGCAGCAGCTTGACCAGCATGCGGGCGTGATTCACGGAGTCGTTGAGGTGATCGATCAGAACGTACTCGAATGTCACGCGCTGGCCCGTCGTCGCCTGGTAGTCTTGCACCGCTTCCAGCAACGCGGGGATGGGGTAGGTTCGGTTGACGGGCGTGATGCGATTTCGCAGCGTATCGGTCGGCGCGCTGAGCGAGACGGCCAGTCGGGGCCTGACATCCTCGCCGGCCAGGCGCCGGATCGCCGGGACGATGCCGCACGTGCTGACCGTGAGGTGCCGGATGCCGATGTTTTTGCCCGCCGGATGATTCAAGATACGAATCGACCGCAGCACCGCGTCGTAGTTCTCCAACGGCTCGCCCATCCCCATGTACACGACGTTCGTGATGCGCCCGGCGTCTGGCTCGACGGTATTGACCTGATCGACAATCTCGGCCGCCGTCAGGTTTCGTCGCAGCTTGATTCGCCCCGTCGCACACAGCACGCACCCCATAGCACAGCCGACCTGCGTGGAAACGCACAGCGTCCGGCGTTTTTCCTCCGGCAGCAGAACCGCCTCGATCCGCTCGCCGTCGGCCAGCTCGAAGAGGTACTTCGCCGAGCCGTCGGGGTCGCTGCGCCGGTCCGCCACCTTGAGCTGCGAGATGAAGTAGCCTTCTTCGGCAAGCTGCCCGCGAAACGCCTTACTCAGAGGGCTGATGTCGGAAAGCGTGCCGGCGCCGAGCGTATGAACGAACTTGAAGACGTACCCGGCCAGATACTTCTTCTGCCCCAGCCCCACGACCAGCGACTCCAGTTCGCTTAACGTCTTGTCCTTCAGATCTTTGCTCATTCGCGTATTACCGTATTTCGCTCCTTCCGTGAGTATGCAGGAGGAGATTGCTTCGTCGCGGCGCTCCTCGCAATGACACACAGAGGATACAATATGTCAGCGCGAGCCGAGCGAAGCAATCTGATAGTCGTACGATTTCGGAAATGTGGTATTATTCTATCGCGCACGCCGGATGCCAATGCCCGCAGCACGGCCTTGTCAACGCTGCTGTATCTTCATCAATATCATGGCGGACTGAACCGAGGAGGCACGAGGGAAGGGAGTCCTCAGCTACTCTATGAAACGAACGCAAATTTGGCTGGGTCGGATGTGGGTGTCAATGTGGTATAATGACACTATCTTGCTGTTTATGAGGTCTTGGCGATGGCTGCGAAGCCGGAATTAGTACGGTTGCTTCCTGCGAGCCGCTTCAAGCGGATGGAGCGAATGTTTCGTCGGCAGTTCGAGCTGGGTCTGGAGACGACCGGGTGCGACGGGGAGCCGGTCGAGGAGCTTTGCAGCGCGGATTTCCAACCGAATTTCTGCGCCCTGGTGCAAAGCTGCCCGGAAGGGCGTCGTCGTTGCATCGCCCAGCGGCAGCGGGGCGTGGAGATGGCGGCCGAGACGGGGCAATCGTTCATCACGATCTGTCACGCAGGCATCGTGCTGGTTTGCGTGCCGGTGCTGGACCGCGAGACGGTCTGCGGCGGGATGTTCTTCGGCAAGTGCCTGTGGGAGCCGGTGACGGACGTCCTGAAACGCGACGTGGAGAAGCGGCTGGGGGACCTCGACCTGGCTGACCGCGAGATCGTCGCGGCGCTGCACCGGCTGGCCGTGGTGCGGGGCCGGCAGATTCACAACGCCGCCGAATTCCTCTTCGATCTGCTCTACGAGGTGGGCCGGTTCGATGCCCGGGTGATTCGATGGCGACGGCAGCGCGCCAAGCAGCAGTCGGAGATCGGCGCGTTCATCCAGGAGCGCAAAAAGCTGGGCGCCGAGTGGCAGTATCCGCTGGAGAGCGAGCGGGCGCTGCTCCAGAAGGTCAAAATCGGGGACCGGACGGGAGCCAAGGAGATCCTCAACTCGATTCTGGGGACGATTCTGTTCAAGGACATTGGTGATTTGGGCATTCTCAAAGCCCGGCTGCTGGAGTTGCTGAGCGTCTTGAGCCGAGCGGCGGTCGAGGGCGGCGTCCACATCGACACGATGCTGGCGCGGAACCTCGAGTACGTCGACAAAGTGATGCGAATCGACAACCAGGAGGATTTGTGTGCGTGGATCAGCACGGCGCTGAACGAGTTCATCGAACTGGTCTATTCGTCACAGGACGGGCGCAAGATCAGTCAGATCAGGCCCGCGATCAACTATATCGAGGCTAACTTCGACAAACCCGTGACGCTGGCCGAGCTGGCCAAGGCCTCGCATCTGAGCGCGTCGCGCCTGGCGCACGTTTTCAAAGAGCAAATGGGGGTCACGCTCATCGACTATGTCACGGAGGTGCGGATCGAGCGGGCGAAAGAGCTGCTGCTGGGCACGGACCGAAGCTGCACGGAGATTTGTTTCGAGGTGGGCTACAACAATCAGAGTTACTTCACGCGGACGTTCAAGGCGCTGGTCGGGATGACACCGCGACAGTTCCGAGTGCAGAATCAGCGCGGGCAGCAGACACCGGGACAGTAGGAAACATCAAGATGCAAAGAGCAAAAGTGTGGACTGCCCACGTGGCGGGCATGCTTTCCTTGCTCTTGCCGTTTGACCTCGTTCAGTGCTTCGTGCCGGCGGGCGATGGTTTCGCGCCCCTCAGCGATCGGCGGACTGCGCCGGATGTTTCGGCAGCGAGAAGTAGAACGTGCTTCCCCGTCCGGTTTCAGATTCGACCCAGACGCGGCCGCCGTGGATCTCAACGATTTTCTTGACCACGGCCAGTCCCAGCCCCGTGTTTTCGCCGCTCTCCGACGAGGACAGTGTCTGGAACATTTTGAAGATGCGTTCGAAATGCTGCGTCTCGATGCCCGGCCCGTTGTCGGCGACGCGGAACACCCAGCAGTCTTCCTTTTCGACGGCGGCGATGCGAACCTTGCCGTCCGGCTTGTCGATGTACTTGATGGCGTTCGAGATGAGGTTCTGTAACACCTGTGTCAGGCGGGTCTTCTCGCAAGGTACGACCGGCAGCGTATTCTCGAGGCGAATTTCGATATGGTCGGGCGGGACGAGCTGTTCGATGACCTCCCGGGCCAGCGCGTTGGCGTCCACCCTCTCGAGCGAACCCTCGCGGTGTCCGATCTCGGAGTAGTGCAGGATGCCTTCAATCAGGCGGGTCATTTTGTCGGCGCGGTTCTGGAGCAGGTGCAGGTTCTCCTGCTGGTGTTCGTCAAGCGTCTCGGCGCAGTCCTGCGAGATCCAGTTCGCCAGCATCGTGATGCCGCGCAGCGGTGCCTTGAGATCGTGGGCGGTGACGTGGGCGAAGTCGCGCAGCTCCCGGTTGGACCGTTCCAGCTCGCTGACGGCGCTCTGGAGGTTCCGGTTGAGTTTCTCGAGCGTCTCCTCGGCTTTCTTGCGCTCGGTGATGTCTCTGCCGGCTCCGAGGATTTGCACGACGTTTCCGCCAGCGTCGCGCGTGGGTCGAAGATTGGCGAGAATGTCTATTGTGCGGCCGTCTCTTGTCCGGCTCTGGAACTGGAGGTTCTCGATGGTCCGTCCCTGGGCCAGCCGCGCCAGAGCCGCCCTCACGTCCTCATGAAACTCCGGACAGACAAGATTGAGCACGTCGGTTCCTTTGACTTCCTCTTCCCGGAATCCAACGCGACGTTCCCACGTCTCGTTGACAAAGAGCAACTGTCCCTGCACGTCGAGGCCGAAGATCATCTCGGTGGAGATCTGAAGCCATTCCTTGTGCCGGCGCTCGTACTCGTCGACCTGGCGTGCCAGGGTGTGTTGCCGTGTGATGTCCTTGAAGACGACAACGATCGTGCGTCGTTTGTCGTGCCCGTCTCGTATGCCGCAGGCGCGGATCTCGGTGAGGATTTGCTCGGCGTTTGCAGCGTTCAGGGAGACGCTGACGGGGTGCGCAGGGGCATCGGTTTCACCGGCCCGGCGCAGCAGTTGCGTGAATTTTGGGAAGTCATCTGGTGGATTGCTGAACCAACGGTCAGACGGCACGGTCGTCCCTTCGCCTTGCCGATACCAGTCGAAGCATTGGCGAAAACGGGCATTCGCCCGGAGGACGAGTCCGTCCAACGTGAACAGTGCAGCGGGATCGGGAATCGCCTCGATGATAGTCGCGAGCGCTGCGCTCGAAGTGGCCGCGAGGCCCTCAGGGATCGGTCCGGCTGTCGCTGCCTTGTTACTCATATTGCGAATCATCCCTCGCCTAACGGGTTTACTCTTGCGTTTCTCTCCTTGATCGAGTGCGGCTCACCGGGCGGCTGCGACCGGGAGCGGCTCGGCACGGGCGCGCATTTTGTCTTTGGCCAGGGTGAAGAAGAAGGTGCTGCCCCGGTTGATTTCCGATTCGACCCAGACCCTTCCCCCATACATCTCCACGATCTTCTTGACCAGAGTCAGACCGACGCCGGTGCTTTCCGCTTCGTCCCGGGGCGCCAGCGTCTGGAAGATGCGGAAGATACGGTCGAAGTGTTTCTCTTCGATGCCGCACCCGTTGTCGGCGACGCTGAACTTCCAGAAGTCGCCTTCCTCGGCACAGGTGATTGTCACTTTGCCCCGAGGCTTGTCCATATGTTTGACGGCGTTGGTCAGCAGATTCTGAAAGACCTGCGTGATGCGCGTCTTTTCGCACGCGATCGTGGGAAGTGCGCCGGCAACGGTGATCTCCGCGTGCTCGGGCGGCGCGATGGCGTCGACAATATCGTCGATCAGCTCGTTGAGGTTCACCTCGACGACGTCTTCCTTGATGCGTCCGACGCGCGAGTATTGCAGGACGCCGTCGATCAGGTTGTGCATGCGGGCGACGCGATTCCGGAGCAGGTCGAGTTGTTGGCGGGCCTCGACTCCGAGTTTGTCCTGGTAGTCATCGCAGAGCCAGTCCGCGATCAGGTTGACGCCGCGCAACGGCGCCTTGAGGTCGTGCGAGACGACGTAGGCAAAGTGCGTCAGTTCTTCGTTGATCTCGGCCACCCGCCGCAGCAGGCTTGCCTGTCGTTGCTCGGCCTGGCGTCTCTGGGTGACGTCGCGAAAACTCCACACGCGCCCCACCACCTCATCTCCGATGATCTGCGGTTTCGAGTAGCGCTCGATCTGTCGCCCGTCCTTGAACTCCAGCGCGTCGAAACTCTCGGCATGCGGCTTGCCGTACAGCTCTTTGACTCTGGCCAGAAACGCTTCGGGTTCTTTCAGTTGATACAGCACGAAAGATAAGGCTTCGTCGTCGTTCCTCGATTTGAGCACCGCGTCGGGAATGCCCCAGAGCTCCTTGAATCGATTGTTGTAGTCCTTGATTCTGCCTTCCCTGTCCGTAACCAGGATGCCGTCGGCGGTGGATTCAAGGGTCGCCTCCAGCAGCGAGAGTGATTCTCGGAGGTCGTCTTCGGTCTTTCTGCGTTCGTTGACTTCGCGCTCGAGCGTTGCGTTTATGGCGGACAATTCAGCGGTACGTTGTTCGACTTTTTCCTCCAGGTTGTCATACGACTGGCTGAGCCTCTCCGTCATGGCGTTGAAGGCCTGGGCGAGCCGGCCGAACTCATCGTCTTGGGGAAGATCGATTCTCGTGTCGAGCGCGCCGCTGCTGATTTCCGTCACGCCCTTGAGCAGTTTGCCGATGGTCCGGGTCATCGCCCGTGCCAGCAGCCCGGCCACGAGCAGCGCCAGCACGATGCCCGCCATCGTGATCGCGGTGAGCATTTGTATGAAGTGCCGGCCGATATGCTCGATGACGTCCGCCGGCAGGCCGGTCTCCGCCAGCGTGTGGCGGAGAATGTGTTGGGACATCGCCGTGATCGACACCCCGACGAGGATGATCGTCAGGAAGAAGGCGACCATAATGTTGTTGCGTAGACTTGACTTCGGCCTCCGGGCCTGTCGAGCCATGTCTCATCCTTTCCTCAGCGATATCCCAGGATCATCCATCCGGCGAAGAAAGTCGCGACGGCCGCCGCACAACCGGCGAACGCCGCAATGAGGGCCTTGGTTCCCTGGTTGCTGGCCAGCTTTCTGACATCAACGTTGAGTCCAACCGCCGCCATAGCGATGGACCAGGACAAGCCGTACATCGGTTTCACCGCCGGGATCAGGGTCGCCGTGTAGAAGTCCTCCCGCGTCGCGTAGACCCAACTGCCGAGAACGCCCGCCGCGAGAAAGACCCAGAGGACCCAGGGCAAGTAGAGGCGCTTGCGAACGAGACTGGCAAAGACGGGGATGGCGATCAGGAGGCCGAGATACCGGGCGGCCTTGACCGACAGGGCCAGAGACGCCAGCGCCTCATCGGAAAGCTGTCGGTTCAAGAAAGGCTCATTGTGGACGGCGGCCTTGACAAAGCCGGTCATCTGCAGTACCGAGCCCGACAATAACCCGTACGCGTGGTCGGTCAAGCCGAAGGTGACGGCCACGAAGGGCAGCACCGTAAACAGCGCGACCACGGCGGCCACCGTGACGGCCAAAATGGAGACCGAGATGTCGTCGCAGTCGGCTTTGACGGCCGGAGAGGTAATCGCGATCGCCGAGGCACCGCAGATCGCCGACCCCGTGGCGGTCAGGTACGTGATCTCTTGCTTTTGCCCGAGCAGTCTGCCCAGCGCGAGGATGACCGCGAAGTACACCAGCACGATCAGGGCAGCCAGCATCACGGAACTTTTCGGAATGGCCGCGAACTCGATGAAATTGAGGTTCTTCACGGCGTAGAACGCGATCCCCACCGGAATGCACAGGGCAGGAGCAGCGGCGAAGCCTTTCTTCCAGGCCATTCTGTGTCCCAGAACGGTCCTTACAAAGACGCCCGCCAGCATGGCCAACACCAGCGGATCGGCCACCGGCACATTCATAACGCGAGTCAGCCCGTAGGTCGAGATGCCGATGAGGGCCGCCGGAGCAAGGCCCCCCACGAGGTCTTTGGGCCGGACTCCGGGGGCCGCGACCGTTCCGGCCTCCCGGGCTGCCGTCGCCTCGTTGCGTCTGGAGGTATCGGGTTCACTTGACGCTGCCGGCATGAGCAGGCCTCCTTTCGGCCGCAACGGTTCCCTGAGGCAAGGTAAAAAGAAAGGTCGATCCTTGGCCAGGTTCTGATTCGACCGCGATGCTCCCGCCGTGCAGTTCCACGATCTTCTTGACGATCGCCAGGCCCATGCCGGTGCCTCGGGATTCGTCGCGCGCCGCCAGCGTCTGGAACATCTGGAAGATCTTCTCGAAGTACTTTGCTTCTATGCCGGGCCCGTTGTCGGTCACCGTGATCTTCCAGAGATCGTCCTGGTCGCGGCAACCGATGGCGATTCGGCCTTGAGGCTTGTCCAGGTGCTTGATGGCGTTGACGATGAGATTCTGAAAGACCTGTGCCAGTTGGGCTCGTACTGAGACCACCACGGGCAGATTGTCCTGCACTTGAATCTGCACGTGTTCCGGCGGCTTGATCTGAGCGATGACTTCGGCGATGAGCTGATTGAGATCGATCTGCTCGTGACGCCTCGGGGTGCGTCCGACCTCCGCGTAGCGGAGTATGCTGTCGATCAGTTCGTTCATACGGGACACTCTTGCCTTGAGCAGGCCGAGCTGTCTCTTTCCCTGCTCGTCCAGCTTGTCGGTATAGTCACAGGTGATCCAGTCCGCCAGCGTTCCGATCCCGCGCAGGGGCACCTTGAGGTCGTGTGCCGCGACGTAGGCGAAGTCCTGGAGCTCCTTGTTGGAGCGGCGCAGCTCACGCACGGTGTCCGCGAGATGCTCGTTGGCTTTCGCCAGGGCCCTCTCCACTCGGCGGCGCTCATTGGTCTCGCGCAGCAAGCTCTCATTGGCGGACGTGAGTTCCGCCGTCCGCGCCCGCACTCGGGCTTCCAATTGCTCGTTGGCCTTGACCAACGCCGCATCGCGCTGCTGGATCTGTTCGAGCATCTCGTTGAAGGCTTGCACGAGGAGACCCGTCTCATCGTTGCTGCGGTATGTGGCGCGAATGCCGTATTTCTTCTTTTCCGAGACGAAATTCGCCACGCCGGCCAGGTAGAGGATGGGGGAAGAGATCACCCGCTGCAGCCGCGCCGAGATCAGATAGGCGGCGCAGGCCGACAGTAGAAAGACGCCGGTGATGACCAGTACGTCGCCTCTGAGCCTCTCGTACAGCACGTCGAGCTTGGTTCTCAGGCAGACGGTGCCGAGGTCTCGACCATCGAAGAGGACGGGTTTAGCCAGGGTGAGGAAGCCGTCCTGGAACGAATGACCGTTTTCAGGCCGCCCGGGCGGTGGCATCACGCCGGCGGTGTCCCGAGTGTAGACGGCGAACAGTTCGCCGTCGTCGGTGTACACGCAGACGGCCACAACGGAAGGAATGGCCTCCATAGTGCCCAGGATCTCGGTCGCGTGGCCCGGATCGCGGAAGCTCAGTGCCGTCCTGCAGGCGTTGGCGAGGATCTCGGCGTGACTGGACAAGTCGCGCACCATCGAACGTCGCAGGCTTCTCCACTCCCAGGCGACAAAGACGGCACCGGAGAGCAAGAGGGCGGAAACGCAGGTGAGCATGATGACTGCCATCAGCTTGTGCTTCATGGACAAATCGCGCACCAGCGACCGCTTCCGGGGGGGCGGCTGTTCGACCCTCGTATGCGATTGTCGCTGTGTCATCGTCCTGTCGCTCCGGACAAGGCCGCACACACGGGCTCAGGGCCGAAGGCAGCCGGTTCGGGGCAGCCCAAGGCGGCCTTCTCGAAGGTGCCTCCTGCCGTTCGCCCTTGGCTTTCGCCGGACCACGTTTTCGCTTCTGGTTTTCTTTTGCGTCTGACGGGTTTCATTGGCATTCAGCACTGCCCCCTTCGGTGCCTTTTGGGACGTGCACGCCCCGCTTGCGGGGTGCCGGATCCCGATGTTTTCCGTCTCAAAGGTATCGTCCTTTCGTGAGGCCCGGTGCAGCGCGGATAGGAAATGATCGGCGAGGCAGGCGCCTTGGCGCTGCGGCCCCGTTTTGCCGGCGCAGGTGCGCGGGGCCGACTCGTTGCGACAGCGAGTATGGCTGCGGCGCGCCGGGCCGGCGGCTGGGTTGTACGCTTCCGATAAAAGGGCGGACCCAAGGCAATGGGGTGGCAGGCCGAGCAGGTGTTTCGGCGGAAATCGACCTTTCGGTCTTACCGGCGCCGCCACGCTGCCTCCGCTTGCCGGTTGGAGCGATCGGTCCTGGCTGTTGCGAGCCTCGTAATACCGGCGGTTTTCTACCCTGCCCTGGGAAAACGCGCGGTACGCCGTTTCCGAATGGCGGTGCCTTATCGGGCGAAGAGGCCGGCCCTTCAGTCGACATGAAACTCGCGAGCAGGGCCCGAGACAATACCCAATCGAACACGAACCGTCCCCCTGCACCCGTACGGAAGTGCTTTCACCTTGACAGTTTACCTATCCTCTCATACTATCGCGGTCGGTGTGTGTGCGCGCGACGAAGGCGACCGGCTGGCCGTCTCGCAGCGCGTCGTGAGTACCCCTCAAGCCGGAGGCGAACGGGCCTTGATATACCGGCTTGATAGAAAACACAAGACTACGCTGAGTTTGTGCCTATGCGACGAGGCATCGCCATCTTAGGATCGACCGGGTCAATCGGCCGCAACGCCCTGCGGGTCATTGAGGCGCTCGGACCCGACTACGAGGTTATCGCGCTCAGCGCCCACAGCAGCGTCGAGCTCCTGGCCGAGCAGGTCCGGCGGCACAAACCTCGTTATGCAGCGGTGACCAACGAGGACTACGTGGCTCAGTTCCGAGACCTGGTTTCCGATCTGGATCTGCAAGTCTTGGTCGGCCCCGAGAGCCTCACCGAACTGGCCCGGTGCAGCGAGATGGATACGGTCCTGACCGCCGTGGTCGGGGCGGCCGGGCTGCCGTCGGCCCTGGCGGCCGCACGCTGTGGCAAACGCCTGGCGATAGCGAACAAAGAGCCTCTGGTGATGGCGGGCGAGCTGCTCACTGATATCGCGCGCGACCACGGCAGCACCCTGTTGCCGGTGGACAGCGAGCATTCGGCTATCTTTCAGGCCATGCAGTCCGGATCTGCCTCGGACGTCCGACGTATCCTCTTGACCGGCTCGGGGGGGCCGTTCCGCGGTGCCGATCCCGAGGACCTGGAAGAGGTCACGCTGGAGCAGGCGCTGGCCCATCCCGTTTGGCAAATGGGGCCCAAGATCACGATCGACTCGGCTACGATGATGAACAAGGCATTGGAGGTCATCGAGGCCCGCTGGCTTTTTGACGTGCCGGTGAAGAAGGTCGAGGTGCTCATCCATCCCGAATCGATCGTGCATTCGTTGGTGGAGTTTGTGGACGGCTCGGTGATCGCACAGCTCGGCGAGCCCGATATGTGCCTGCCGATCCAGTATGCGTTGACGTACCCGCATCGGGTAGCGGGCATCGCCAAGCCGTTGCGGCTCGACGATATTGGGCGGCTGCACTTCGAGAAGCCCGCGCCCGAAACGTTTCGGGCCCTAACGTTGGCATACGAGGTCGCCGAAGCGGGCGGCACGGCGCCGGCGGTCTTCAACGCCGCCAACGAGGCCGCCGTCGAGCAATTCCTCGCCGGACGAATTCGATTTACGCAAATCATGGAGTTGGTGGAGCACTGCCTGGACCGGCACGAGTTGCGACACACCGGTTCTCTGGACGAGCTGCTGCAAGCCGATGCCTGGGCGCGAAGGCAGGTCGGCGAGAAGCTGCGCCGGACGGCCCGCAGTGTCAAACCCTGAGCCAGGCGTGCCGGGCGGCACAGCGAAAAAATGAAACCAAAGGAGCTGGTTCTACGCCATCTGCCTTGTCCTTGGAGTTTGTAGATGTCAGAGACAGGAAGGTCGTCGAACAAGATCTGGAACGGTTTGTTCTGGGTCGTCGTTCTCGTCGTCGGTGGATACTTGATCTCTCAGCACGTGGGGGTCGTGAGCAACGTGGTCGTGGTGCTGGTGGGCTTCGGGGCCGTGGTGCTGGTCCACGAGTTCGGGCATTTCATCGTGGCCAAGCTTGGGGGGATCAAGGTCGAAGCGTTTTCGGTCTTCATGCCGCCGACGCTGCTGGGGATACGCAAGACCAAAGCCGGGTTCAAGTTTCGTGTTCTGCCCAGCTTCTTAGGCGAGAAGGACACCGACTTGGCCGAGGGCACCGAGAAGCCGGAAGAAACGGAATATCGCATCGGTCTGATTCCGTTCGGCGGGTACGTCAAGCTGCTGGGCCAGGAGGACACCGGTCCGGTCCGGCAGATCGACGATCCGCGCTCGTTTGCGAACAAACCGGTGGGCATTCGGATTGCCGTCATCTCGGCGGGGGTGACTTTCAACGTCATCAGCGCGATCATCATTTTCATGACGGTGTTCCTGGTGGGGATCGAGCTGCCGCCGCCGGTGGTGGGCGGCGTGCGCAGCGGCTCGCCGGCGGCGCAGGCCGGCGTGGAACCGGGCGACGAGTTCGTCGTCATCGCGGGCAACGATAAGAACCTGGATTTCAGCGACATCCAGATTGCCGCGGCGCTGTCGGACGTCAACGAGCCGGTCCCGGTCACCGTTCGTCGCGCCGACGGGTCGCGGGCGGAGATGACGCTGGTGGCCGAGGACGTTCCCGGCTCGGACCTGCGGGAGTTCGGGATCAGCGCGCCGCTGAGCCTGGAGATGGCCAATATCGCCGAGCCCAACGTGCTGCGCGAGCGCACGGGTATGCTTCCCGGGGACCGTATCACGGCCGTGGATGGCACGGCGGTCGCCGAGCACTGGGATTTCGCGGCGCTTGTGGAGAAGGATCTCTCACCCGCGATTGCCGTCACGGCCGAGCGCGTTGCCGCCGACGGCAGCACCGAGCAGATACAGACGGAGCTGGCGCTTGCCTGGCGTGCCGCAGACGGGGCGGAGGTCGAGGCCGAAGCCGATCTGAACCACGTCTACTCGATGGTTCCGCGTCTGCGTGTGACGCTTGTGGGGGACGAGCCGATCTTCGCCGAGCGGACCGGCCCGGCGCCCGCCGAGACCTCGACGCTCCGGAGAGGCGATATCATTCTCGCCCTGGGCGACGTGGCGTATCCCACGTACAAGGAAATGCGCGAGGTCACTACGGCCTATGAGGGCAAATCGCTGCCCGTGGAAGTCCTGCGAACCGACCCCAACGGCGTCGAGCGGACCCTGACGGTGAACGTCAAGCCCCAAAGGCCGGGCGGAGGCGACCGCGTGGTGATCGGTATCGCAGTGGCCCTGGACGCCGCCCATCCGGTGGTGGCCAAGACCGTTGCGGCGCCGACGGGACCGCCGGCGCTGGAGATCCCCCGCGGGGCCCGCATCGTCAGCGTCAACGGCAAAGCGGTGTCGAGTTTCTACGACGTCATCGCCGAGGTTCGCCGGTGGAACGGCCAGCCGGTCGCTCTCAAATACAAATTCGACGGCGAGAACGAAGGCGCAGTCACCCTGGAAACCGCCGGCGCACAGGAGCCGATCCAGGTCAGGTCCACGCTGGCCGAGTTCTTGCCCTACAGGGCGATGGAACGGGTCTACCGGGCCAAGAACCCGCTGGACGCCATCAGCATGGGATACCGTCGCACGATACGGTTCATCGCGCTGACCTATATCACGCTCAAGCAGCTCATCGGCGGGCTGATCAGTCCCAAGAACCTCATGGGGCCGGTTGGCATCATCGCCCTGAGCTATCAGGTCGTCTCCCAGCAGCCTCCGGTGTACTACGCCTACTTCCTCGGGCTCATCAGCGCCACGATTGCGGTGATCAACTTCTTGCCCGTGCCCCCGTTCGACGGCGGGCTGGTGGTTCTCATGCTGGTCGAGAAGGCCAAAGGTTCGGCCTTGAGCGAGCGGGCCCAGGGAATCCTGGCCTACGCCGGCTGGGTTCTGGTGCTGGCGTTGCTCGTGTATGTGACTTTCAACGATATTGTGCGCACTTTTTTTAGCTGAGCGATGCCATGTGCCGATAAAACAAGGACCGGGATAAATCAAAATGCAAATAGCAAGATGCAACATTGTGGAAGTCGTCCCGGCGCGCCGGGATTCCGCAGTTTTGGTCCTTGATTTTTGCTGTTTGCTCTTTGCTTTTCTTAGCTGGCTTGACCGGAGAAAGGATTTGAAGGTTTACGCATGTTGGTAGACAAGCACGCCCGTGAGACGCTCAAGCGCGCAGACAAGCAGGTCTACGAGATCATCGAGCCGGCCCATCCGGCCGCACCCGGCAGCGCCGAGTATCACCAAGGCGCGCTCGATGCGCTCGAACGGGCCGATGAAGACGTGTATCGCCTGGTAGAAGCCGAGTACGACCGCCAGCGCAGCACGCTGCCGCTCATTGCCGCCGAGAACCAATGCTCGCGGGCCGTCCTGGCCGCTCTGGGCTCGGTGGTGCAGAACAAGACGACGGAAGGCTTCGTCGGTGGGCGTTTTCACGGCGGCTGCCAGGTGGTCGATGCCCTGGAGGCCCTGGCGGTCAAGCGGGCCCAAAAGGCCTTCAAGGCCCAATACGCCAACGTGCAGCCGCACTCGGGCACCAGCGCCAACCAGATCGTTCTCACCGCCGTTCTGGACGGCGGCGACCGCATCCTGAGCCTGGGCATGGACCAGGGTGGCCACGTCTCCCACGGCGCCAGGGTCTCTTTTGCGGGCCGGTTCTTCGCGGTTGAGCATTACTACGTCGATCGCGAGAGCCTGCTGCTGGATTATGATGCCATCGCCGCCCAGGCGCGCCGGTTCCGGCCCAAGATGATTGTCTGCGGCGCCAGCGCTTATTCCCGCACCATCGACTTCGCTCGATTCCGCGCCATCGCCGACGAGGTCGGCGCGTATCTCATGGCGGACATCTCGCACATCTCGGGTCTGGTTATCGCCGGGGCACATCCCTCGCCGGTCGACCACGCCCATTTCACCACCACGAGCACGTACAAGCCGGGCGGCCCTCGCGGCGGGCTCATCGTCATGGGCCGGGACTTCGAACGTCCTATCCAGGTGGGCAAACGGTCCCTGCCGCTCTGGGAACGCATCGAGAAGACCACCTTCCCCGGCTTCCAGGGCACGCCCTATCTCAACAACGTCGCCGCCAAGGCCGTCTTCCTCAAGGAGACGCTCTCCGACGAATACCGCCGCAGGCAGTTCCGCATCGTGGCCAACGCCCAAACGCTAGCGCAGCAGTTCCTCGACTTAGGCTACGATGTCCTCACCGGAGGCACGGACAATCACATGTTCCTGATCAACGTCGCGCATTTCCGCGAGGGCCTCACCGGCCTGATCGCCCAGAAGTGCCTGGAGGACTGCGGCGTCATCGTCAACATGAACCGCCTGCCCTACGACCCGCGCAGCGCCCGGGTCACCAGCGGCATGCGGCTCGGCACCCCCATCGTCACCCGCAACGGCATGGGATCGGCGGAAATGGAGATCATCTCCCGTCTGGTCGACGGTGTCCTGGCCCAGGTCGAGATCGCCGGCGAGAAGGACTACCGCCTCCCCGACGCCGTCAA
>Ga0272442_10004463_pt1 | contig 19147 bp, 17 predicted proteins | sample SSMForm2O_FD_200262 | JGI IMG/M metagenome (GOLD analysis project Ga0272442, IMG submission 200262) | Marine sediment archaeal communities from Little Sippewissett salt marsh, Falmouth, MA, United States - SSM-Form-2O | ecosystem: Environmental > Aquatic > Marine > Wetlands > Sediment ... | reverse complement strand
GCGGCATATCAGCGATACGGCCGATCCGGTGAAAGAGATTTTCACGGTCGAGACGGCCAGTCTGCTGCCGGTCAGTGCGCGGCCGTTCTATGAGGAGTTCGCGGGGCTGATCAAGGACGCCAGCGAGATCGATTCGCCGGCCGAGATCATCGACCTGGTGTTGAAACGGTCTTACGAGGATTATCTCGTTTCGCACTATGATGGGGCGTCGCTGCGGAAGGAGGACATCAACGGGCTGGCGAACTTCGCGTCGCAGTACAAGAGTGTCGAGGCGTTCCTGGCGGACACGGCGTTGGCGGGTGAGTTCTCGGGTGAGAACGTGGTGTCCGGGCCGGACGAGCAGGAGTTCGTGATTCTCAGTACGGTGCACCAGGCGAAGGGGTTGGAGTGGCCCATCGTGTTCATTCCGTGGCTGGCGGATGGGCGGTTCCCGTCGGATATGGCGATGAACCGCGAGGAGGAGCTGGAGGAGGAACGGCGGGTCTTTCACGTGGCGGTGACGCGGGCACGGGACGAGTTGTATCTGGTCGTGCCTGAGGTGTATCGCAATCGCGGGGGGAATCTGGTGATGATGAAGCCCAGCCGGTTCCTGAGTGAGCTGGCTGGCGAGCTGACCGAGCAGATGGAGCTGGAAGAGGGCCTACCTCACCTGATCGGCGGCGACGAGCAGAACCTGCTGCCTTCCGGCGAGTAATCGTCGCCGGCATGTCTTTCGGGCTGAATGAGCAAATTCTCAGGCCCATCGTCCCATATTCTCACGGGTGGTAGCGGGCCACAAAGGGGACGACAAAAAGTCTGGGTTGGGTGCGGTTTCTGTTCGGTTTTTGTTTGGGTTTTCGGGGGCGTATGGTCGATAGAACATAACACGAGAAAGGTAAGAGAAGGATCGTTTTTGGCTATGAGGTGCAAGGATGGACGCGCAACGGGACAGAGGGATCGAGCCTGTGTGCAAGCTGGGGACGGGGGGAGATTACTTCGACGTTTGGCCTCCGGAGGACATGACGTTCGCCGATCCGTCGGCGGGGGCCTTGACCCGGGTGCTGTTGTGCCTGGCGGAGATTGCGGGGGTGGTTTCGGGGGTGCGGTGCAGCCGGGCGGTGGCCTCGACCGTGCGGCCGGGTGGTTCGATCCAGGCAAAGAAGGAGAAGCGCAAGGATGCGAGTGAAACACAGCGAGCCCATCGAAGGGCTGACACCTCGGCAGGTCGAGGTGCTTCGCCTCATCGCCTGTTTCTGCGACAGGCAACGCTATTCCCCGACGATCGCCGAACTGGCGTCGCAGATGCGCATAAGCCGAAGCACCGTGTTCGAGCATCTCGCCGAGCTGCAAAGAAAAGGGCTGCTCGCGACATCACCCGGCAGGGCTCGCTCTTTGAAGTTGACTTCCCGCGGGCGCGGATTGCTTGATCACGTCGGCGCCGAAGCGCCGGATCCGAGCGACGATGGGCAGGGGGTTCCGCTACTGGGTCAGATTGCGGCGGGATTGCCGCGTGAAGCGGTCGAGAATACGGAGAGCCTTTCGCTGGAATCGTGTTTCGGGCTGGGGGACGATCTGTTTGCCCTGGAGGTCTCGGGGGACAGCATGATCGAAGAGAACATCACGCCCGGGGATTACGTGATCTGCCGGCGGACGAACGTGGCCAGCGATGGGGAGATCGTGGTGGCGCTGGTCGATGATGGGGAGGCGACGCTGAAGCGTTTCTACAAAGAGGCGCATCACATCCGGTTGCAGCCGGCCAACGCCAGCTACGAACCGATTCACACCAATAACTGCCACATCGAAGGTGTCGTCGTCGGTCTCGTGCGACGCCTGTGATATCTTGCGCATCGCGCGTGAGCGGTTTGGGGGAATTGCGGCCGACACACCGTGGTGACGGAGGGAGATCCTTGTTGAACGTGACGGTGCAGATGGTAGGATAGCCTGGCTGGGATTTGTCGTTTGTGCGAACCGCTCGCCTTGGGCGAGAGTAGCATAGGCAGTTCGGGGGGAGCCGTCCAAGAGAGCAGGAGGTCATATATGGTTAGAAGCGGATTGCGGGGCGGCAGTGTCGTCTGGATGGCTGCGGGCATTCTGTTCAGCGTTTTGCTGGTTTCGGGGGCATTGGGGGAGAATTGGTCGCGGTTTCGCGGGCCGAATGGGCAGGGCATCAGCGAGGCGAAGGGAATTCCGACGCGATGGTCTGAGGAAGACTATGACTGGAAAGTGACGCTGCCTGGGAAAGGGCACGCGTGCCCGGTCATTTGGGATGGTAAGGTCTTCGTTACCTCGGCAGACGATTCGGTGCGCCAGGGCATCTTGCTGTGCCTCAATGAGGCCGACGGGAGCGAGCGGTGGCGCCGGGCGGTGGAGTTGACGGAGTATCCGGTGAACCGTCTGAACAGCTACGCGAGCCCGACGCCGGCGGTCGACCGCGACCACGTGTATGTACTGTGGCCGGACAGGGACGAGACGCTGCTGGTGGCCCTGACACACGAAGGCGAGGAGGCATGGCGGATTGCGTTGGCCGGCGTGCGGGCCCGACATGGCAAGGGCAGCTCACCTATCGTCTGCGGCGACTATGTGATCGTCAACCACGAGCAGGAGCGCAACAACGACGGCGTGACGAGCCAGTGGCTGGCTGTCGACCGCCAGACGGGCGTGGTGAAGTGGCGGGTGGAGGAGCCGGGGGTTGCAAACGCGTCGTACTCGACGCCCTGCACTCGGCGTGGCGGCACCGGGGGCGTGGAGGTCGTTTTCGCGAGCAACGCGCATGGGATTACGGGTCTCGAACTGGCGACAGGGCGAATGCTGTGGAATGTCGATGGCGTGCTACCGGATCGTGTAGTCAGTTCGCCGGCGCTGGCGGGCGAGATGATCCTGGCGACGTGTGGGGAAGGGGGGCGCGGCAAACGGCTCACAGCGGTACGGCCGCGGGACGACGGGGTGGCAGCGGAGGTCTATCATCTGGCCACGCGGGAGGTTCCGTATGTGCCGAGCCTGGTCGTACACGAGGGACGCGTGTTTGCGTTTCACGACGGCGGGCAGATATCGTGTCTGGCCGTGGGCAGCGGCGAGGTGCTGTGGAGCGAGAAGCCGGCGGGGCGGTTCTATGGGTCGCCGATCTGCGTCAGCGGCGTGCTGTATTGCATCACGATTGACGGGGATGTTGTGGTCCTGGAGGCCGGGCCGACGTACAAACTCCTGGCGGTCAATCCGCTGGGGGAGAAGAGTCATGCGACGCCGGCGGTGGGTGGTGGGCGGCTGTACCTGCGTACGGTTTCGCACTTGTTTGCACTGGGCGGTGGGGGATAGCGAACCATTCTGGGAGGATCTACCGTGTCGAAGGCGAATTCACTCTCGCGGCGTCGGTTCATGCAGCGTACGTCTCTTTCGGTGGCTGTGCCGGTGCTGGCGGCGGCCGGTTCGAGCCGGGGGGCTCCGGGGCCGACAGGAGGGACACCGAAAGGGCAGCGGTTGCCCCGTGAGGTGTGGATCGCGAGCATTTCGCAGAACGGGATGGAGGCGGACAGCGTTGAAGAAATGACGCGGAAGATGCTGAGGCGGATGGAAGAAGTGGTGCCGTTCGAGCCGGATATCATCTGTCTGCCGGAGGTGTTCCCGTTTGCGAATCTGTCGGGCGGGCGACCGCCGCTGGCCGAGTCGTCGGAGGCGCCGATCGGAAAGTTCTCTCGTCCTTTCGCGCAGTTTGCCGAGAAGCATAAGTGCCACGTTGTTTGCCCGATCTATACGGTGGCCGATGGACGGCACTACAACTCGGCGGTCTTCATCGATCGCAACGGCCGGTGCATCGGGGAGTATCACAAGATGCATCCGACCATCGGGGAACTGGAGAAGGGCATCATGCCCGGCGCGGTCAGGCCGCCCGTGTTCAAAACGGACATCGGCGTTCTGGGGGCGCAAATCTGCTTCGATGTCGAGTGGTACGATGGGTGGCGGCGACTGCGCGAGGCCGGCGCCGAACTGGTGTTCTGGCCTTCGGCTTTTGCGGGTGGTTCCATGATCAACGCGCACGCGTGGCAAAACAAGTACTGCGTCGTCTCGTGCACGCGCAAGGGGACGACGAAGATCTGCGATATCGACGGTCAGGCGGTGGCGTGCACGGGACAGTATGCCAACTGGGTGTGCGCGCCGGTGAATCTGGAGAAGGCGTTCCTGCATTCGTGGCCGTACTGCCGGCGGTTCGCGGAGATCCAGGCGAAGTACGGGCGGAAGGTCTCGGTCCGCACGTTTCACGAGGAAGAGTGGACGATCATTGAGAGTCTTTCGCCCGAGGTCCGGGTGGCGGATATCCTGAAAGAATTCGAGCTGAAGACGCACGAGGAGCACATTGGCGCTGCGGATCAGGCCCAGCAGCGTTATCACGAGAAGATGAAGCGATCCGGTGGTGTGTGAAGGCGGCGATCCGGTGGGGGCTGGAGATGACTGGGGGACGGCTATGTTTCTGACGGCTGGGTGAGAGGGACGTGGTAGTAGACGTATGTGCTCGTCTGTGACGGGCCGAGTGAGATGACGTCACCGTGTTGGAGGGGAACACCGTCGCCACCGCGTTCGAGGCGGACCTGATTGACGAAGGTGCCGCAGGTGCTGCCCAGGTCGATCAGTCTGTGACACAGGCCGGTCTCGGTGGGTCTGGCGACGAGTCTGGCGTGGGCCCGGGACACCTCGCGCGGGACGAAGTACAGGGTGTCGATGGCCCAGTGGTCGGGCTTGGCTTCGCAGGGGGTTTCGAGCAGCGTCGGGGGACGCCCGAGCGTGACGTCGCGGCTGTTGAGGGGAATGATTCCGACGGTCGATGGTCCGGTGCCCAGGAGGTATTGGCCAGGCTGGAGGCAACGCAGGGCGGCGCGAATGCCATGCAGCCGTTGCGCCTGGTCGTTGGTCATGATGAACTCGATCTCCTTGAGGCGGGAGAGCGTGATGAGCTTGTCTATGGACAGGAGCAGTGGATCTTCTTTCTGCACGGGACCACCTCTTCTAGCGTGCCTCACGGTGGAGGGCCAGTTTCACAGCGTTTTCGACCTCGGGCGCGAGGCCCGAGGTGCAGCGAGCCACCAACGAAACAATAATGGGATTCCAACGAGCGGTCAAGCCCATGACTACCTAGAATACGCACGGCCACGCGGACCGTTCTCGTTGCGATGGGGCGGTTGGTGTGCTATGTTGGCGATATCAAAACAGCCCGTCTTGACGGGGCAACGATCTTCGAACCGTGGGCGGGCACAAGGAAAGGGACCCTCAATGAATCAAACGATGCGATCCAGGATTTTGGCGGCAAGTCTTCTGGGTGTTCTGTTGCTGGCGGGGGGGCTGTGGGCCCAGAGCCGGCAGGAAATCCAGATCCCCGATATTCTGGGGTACAAGACGCTCAAGTGCGATCTGCACATGCACACGGTGTTCTCGGATGGGGCGGTCTGGCCTACGGTGCGTGTTGATGAGGCCTGGCGGGAGGGGCTGGACGTGATCTCGATCACGGACCATATCGAATACCAGCCGCACAAGAAGGATATCCCGACTAACCACAATCGGCCGTACGAGATCGCGCTGCCCCGAGCCAAGGAACGCGGAATCCTGCTGGTTCGAGGGACGGAAATCACGCGGGAGACGCCTCCGGGGCACTTCAACGCGATCTTTCTCGACGATGTCAACCCCGTGGATACAAAGGACTTGCTGGATGCCATGGCGGCCGCCAGCAAGCAGGGCGCGTTCATTTTCTGGAATCATCCCGGGTGGAAGCCTGATAAGAAGGGCTGGTTCGACATCCACACGACGCTCTATGAGAAGAAGTACATGCGCGGGATCGAGGTGGTCAATGGTGGTAGCTACTATCCGGAAGCACATGACTGGGCCCTGGAGAAAGGCCTGACGTTCATGGGCACATCGGATATCCACAGTCCTTCGATGCTGGAGCGGACGACATCGGAGAAGCACCGGACGATGACGCTGGTGTTTGCCAAGGGCAAGAGCCTGGGGGCGGTGAGAGAGGCCCTGTTCGCCGGGCGGACGGTGGCGTGGTATCAGGAGCAATTGATCGGGCCGCAGATGTATCTGGAGGCCCTTTTCAATGCCTCCGTGGCGATCACGGACATCGAGCACGGGCAGGACAAGGTGGTGCGTTTTCGCTTGCGCAACACGTCGGACATCGACCTGTCGCTGGAGCGGACGGGTCGGGCGGGCCCGAAGTCGCTGGACCTTCCCGGTGGGGCGGCGGTGCAGGTCAAGACGAAGGTGGCCGATCTGGAGGCCCCGGTGGAGCTGGCGTACACGGTGCGGAACTTCCTCATCGGGCCGGGCAAGGGCCTGCCGGTGCGGCTGACGATTGCCGGGCAGATGTCGATCGAGATCGGCGTGGAGATCGAGGGACGCTAGGCAGCGCCGGCTATTCCTGGCCCATCGCTTCAATGAAGTCGTTGGCTTCGGCTATGGACGTCTCCATCTCCCTGATCAGGCCGGCGATGTCGGTTTCGACGGCGATTAGCTCGCTCTGCAGGGAGGCCAGGGCCTGGGCGTTGAGATTGTGCTTGAGGAAGAGAACCTGATCGGCGAAGGCCGAGAGGACCGGGCCGATCTTCATTTCGGCGCTCTGCATGGCGGCGATCATGCGGGCGTAGCGCTGCCGCGTTCTGCCGAGCTTCTCCTCGCTGAGGCCCTTCAACTGGTCGTTGGAATACTGGTCGAGTTCGGATTGCCACTCTTTGAAGAGGGCCTCGGCGACCCGTTCGACGTCCTTGATGCGGTTCCGGACCGCCTTGGCCTTTGATTCGCTGCGCTCCAACTCGGTCTTGAGTTTCTTGTAGGTGGCTTCGAGCTTGCCTCCCTGGAAATTGACCACGGCGCTGAATTCCTCCAGGGCGGACTGGAACTGCTCCTTTGCCTCCTGCTGGGCATCGCGGGCATTCTGCACTCGGTCGACGAGCATGTCACGCTTGTGGTAGCCCAGTTTCTCCATGGTGTTGTAGTAGGTGCTTCGGCAGCCAGAGGCGAGCAGCAGGATTGTGACAAAGCCGTAGAAGGCAAAGGTTCTCATTTCCATTCCTTTCAGAAGCAGCGGGACCTCAGAACCGCGCCCATTCTACGAGGGGCCGGGCAGGGATCAAGGCCAAACACAGGTCCGTACGATTCTGGATGGCAGGAGGTTTGGTGCGGGTCCGCCGTACCACCCTTGTCAAGCCCCGTCTCGGGCGAGACGGGGCTTGACTGGTGGAGGCAGGTGATAGAGAGCTGCTATCGTATGAGAGGCGATAGCGGGTTTGAAGTGAGTTGCGCGCTCGAATCTAGTGTGGTTTGACTCTGGGTTAAGTTAGAGGCAGTGAGTGCCTTTCTGGGTCTGGTACTGGCGGCTTGCCGGCCAATCGGAAAGATTGCCCATCGTCCTGACTGTCCTAAGCGGCCGCGTTTCATCGTGAATCCCACCTTCCTTCATTCGGTCAACATCGTGTTTTCCGTTGGTGTTCGCATATAAGTGCCGCTGACGTGGCGATGTGTAACGCGATTAATTGGAATCATGCGAGATTTTTTCGGACGTAACGTAACGTCCTTTTGTAGGAAGGACTTACGTTTTCGCGATTCCCGTGGAGGGTGGGTGCGGGTTATTTTGGGCGACAAGAAAAGTCGTGGTTTGTTTTCCTCCGGGGGGGCTGCTGATGGGAGTTGACAGATGCCGGGTGGTGGGGTAGACTCAGACCTCATGGAGCGCCTGTAGCTCAATTGGATAGAGCGTCGGTCTACGGAACCGAAGGTTAGGGGTTCGAATCCTCTCAGGCGTATTGAGGAAAGGCCGAAGAGACAAGGACTTACGTAGATCCCACCCGGCCCATTGTCTGTCTGCTCGCCGCCCTGGGGGCATCGACTCGGTTGCGAGAGCCTCAGGCGGTCTGGGCCGGGCATCCGTCTGGTCTGTCCCGTTATCGGCGGGCGCGCCGTCGGCCGCTGGGGCCGGCCGCGTCTGGGAGCGGGAAATGAGCGGTTTCGGACCGGAGACGCCCAATTGTCCCAAGATCTTGTCCAGAATAGCCGATGGGCAACACGTGGAGACACCATGCCCATTGGAGGGGGTATTGCTCTCGAAGTTCAATTTGCCATCAGGCGCCCGGTGGAGTTGGAGGTGAACGATGAAAACGTCCTATGTTATTATCGCGGTCGTCCTCGTCATTGTCGGCATCTACTTCGTGTCCCAGCGGAGCGGGGCGATGGAGATCACGCAGGCAGGGGATGGTCTGTCGATTTCGATCGGCTACTATCGATTGAAGGCGATGAAGGCAAGCGATGAGTACTCGGATTCTCTGCTGGTCATCGGGGGGATGGAACCCGACCGCCGTCTTTTCTTCACCACACTTCTCGCGGTGATCCCGCTTGACCAAGCTGAGACGCTGGCGGAGCAGTATGGCGACTTCCGCCGGTGCAGCTCACCGGGGGCTGCGGCCGGGAAGAGGAGTGTGGAATCGATGGTTCTCTTCGCCGCCACTCCGGCCGTCGAGCGGACGTTGAAGAAGATCAACAAGCTGGCGCTGTCCGGCAAGGACCCCGTCATTTCCATGAAATTCACCTGCCTGGAGATCACGGAGCACACGATTGAGAAGGAAGGTTTCACGTTCGATTTCAATTCTATGAATTTCGCCGAGTCCTATCTGGTCACGGAGGTCGAGCTTCTCCGACAGGGTCTGGAGTTCTGAGGACCGGGATTTGGATCTGCCAGGGTGCCGTCAGTCGCGTATTTCGGCACCGCACCAGTAGCGTGAGGTGTTCTGCTCGGCGCTGAGCCACTCCGTATGACCGTCGAAGAAGAGGTTGTTGCAGCCTTTGTTGCGGTGGCGGTCGGCGGCGACGCGGCGGGTGAGGTTGCTACCCTTCGTCGTTTGGTCTGAGGCGGGCAGGTGCGTGACGGACCAGACATCGAGGTAGTTGAACCGGGAGAGGATATCCAATTCGTATTGATTCCGCACGACGGGGCGCCACTCGCCGGCCGAATTGTCGGCCATGTAGATCCGTTGGGATGGTGACTTGATGCCGGTCAGCTTGGTGGGCTCGTTCTTCTGGAGTCCCTGGTCGCCATTGGTCAGACTGGGATTGTCCATATCCCAGGCGTTGACGACGTAGTCGACCGTTTGCTCGCCGTTGCTGTTGCCGAATTGGCCGGAGCCGGTCCTGGGGAAGGCTGGGCACTGGTACACATCGACCTCTCGGTAGTCCTCCACATCGCGGTATTCCGTGCCCAGGAAGGGGATTAGCACGAGGATCCACTTGACTTCGTGGTCGAGGGCACGGGGCACGGTGTCGTCGTATTCCTGGGCATACATGGCGAAGGCCAGGCCGAGTTGCTTGAGGTTATTGAGGCAGTAGACGGTCTTGACTTGCTTTCGCGCGCGGCTGAGGGCGGGCATGAGGATTCCCATGAGCAGGGCGATGATGGCGATCACCACGAGGAGTTCAATCAGGGTGAATGCTCGCTGCGTGCGCGTCATAGCAGTGCCTCCATAGCGGACAGACCGTGGCAGGGGCCGGACATCCCCCAACCCATTATAGCAGACAAAGACGCAGTCACACGCTCAAAAGCCTGCGCGACAGCGGACGTCACAAGACTTGTCGCTGGGGACCGCTGCCAAGGCCGTTTGTTGAAACCCTTGTCTAGTGGGTGGTTTTTTCGAGGGCGTAGAGCTTCTTCATCGTGGCGACGTAGACGACGCCGTTGGCGGCAACGGGACTGCCTACAATGGGGCTGTCGAGCTTGACGGAGCAGAGGACCTCCTTCTGCCGGTCGGCGGCGAATATCCAGAATCCACGGCGGCGTGTGCCAATATAGACTTTGCCGTCGGCGACGAGGGTCGAGGCCCACATGTCGCCATCGCACTGGTGGGTCCAGTAGGGCTCTCCCGTTTTGGCATCGACGCAATGGACGTTGCGGTCGCAATCCGCGACGAAGGCCAGCCCGTCCGAGATTGAGGGCGTCGAGCAGCAATGGCCTGGGATGGGATAGGACCAGAGGGTGCCGTCGTCGGTGATGTCGCCCGTGCCGGCCGCGTCGATGCACTTGAGCCAGGCCTTCCTCTTGCCCCACCAGATGTCGCCCCCGGCGGTGACGTACACGCGGTTGTTGTGAAAGACCGGCAGGCTCTTGATATTGCTGGGGCTGACCTCGCGGTTGCGGAAGTAATCGTGGATGTTGTCCTTGGGGGCGTTTGGGTCGCAATCGTATCGCCAGACGCGTTTAAGATTCACGACCGTTCCAGGCGGAGGGACCGAGGTGAGCGGCTCGAAAGCGTAGACCACGCCGTCGCCACCGCAGAAGAAGATCAGGGTCCGGCCGTTCACTTCGCCCAGGGCAGGGGACGACCACGTCGAGTGAAAGATCTTCGGGCCGATGCCCTCGTCGTCCTGGGCGATGAGACGTCCGGTTGTCTTGTCGAACACGACCAGGCTGGGGGCCTGCGGATTGCGGATGCCCTGGTGGTCCGTTGTGTGTCCGCTGTTGGTGTTGATGTACATGAAACGCCCGTGGATCAGCGGGGAGCAGTGGGCCCCGTCGTGGGGGAAGATGTTGATCTCGCTGGGGAAGTCGTAGAGCCAGATGATGTCCGCGTCGGCCTCGGTCAGCCCGACCGGCTCGGTTCCGGGTGGTACCGCACGGCGGGCCTCGTCTTGATAGGGGCCGTCGTTGCCATTGGCCAGGCCGTGCAGGTCGAGGCAGACCACCTCGTTGCGATTGGTGACCATGTAGACGCGGTCGCCTTCGACGGTGGGCGGCGAGCACATGCCGGCTTCCGGCCAGTCCTTGTAGCGGTCGTCCACAAGCTTCGGGGCGATGAGCTGCCAGCAGAGGCTTCCGTCGGATTCGTTCAGACACAGCAGGATGCCGCGATCGCCCTGGTGGCGAGGATCGCGGGGATTCTCATTGTTGGTGCCGATGAACACCTTGCCGCCGGCAACGATGGGGGTGGCGTATGTCTGTGTGCCTAGGGGGACCACCCACTTGACGTTCTCGCCCGTGTCAGGATCAAGGCTGCTGGGCAGGCCTGTCTCTGTCGAGACCATGTTGCGGGAGTGGTGCTGGCCCCACTGAGGGCAATCCGCTGCCTGCGTCGAACCGGCCGCGATCAGGCTACATAGCGAGGCGACGAGCAAGATCCGGCTTCGGTGCCGCTGGTTGACCGGGACGGTGTGCTGACGGCGGTTCGTCGGGGCTGCGTCTCTTGGCATGATAGCTCACTTTCCTTGGTAGGCGGTAAGAGACTCTCCAGGGCGATAAAGGGGGACGGTCGACTACAGGACAAGAACGTGGGCCCCCAGGGCATCGCCCTCACTGAGTTTCATTGGCGTATCCACGTTCTATTCTAGCGGCGCCGACCGGCAGCCTCAAGCGAATACGCCGGGCAATCGGATCTATCCGATTCGACCACATTTGTGGAGCAGGGATCGTGACAACTTTTTGTCAACCTTGTTCTTGATTTCTTCGCGTCCTTGGTATAGGTTGACTATCGGACGTGGCCTCTAAGGACCGGTCTTGTCTAGCGCTGTTCGGCATCGAAGCGCCCGAGGCAGGTGGAGAGGGAGGACCGGAGGAGGGGAGCGTCGGAGCCTCTTTCCCCGCAAGGATGAGGCAGAGTGCAGGCATGGATGCTGAACAAGGAGGGCTCTATGAAGCTTGAGAAAAGAGTACCGTCCGGACGGGAGAAGGACGAGGCCGCGATTGAGTTGCTTGAGAAGCTGCGGGAGAAGCTGCATTCCGAAAACGTCTCCACGGCCCGGCTGGCGGCGTTCAATCTGTCCTGGAAGCAGGAAGACGGGTTGGACATCCTCAAGGAGACGCTCTGTGGCAAGTTCTCTCGGACGGCGAAGAAAGCGGCCGCCTATGGCCTGCGGAGCATGAAGGGCCGGATGAAGAAAATGGCGGTCGAGGTGCTCAAGGAGGGTCTGAAGAACTCCGATCGCACGACGCGTGCGGCCTGCGAGAAGGCTCTGTTGCTCATGGCGGGGGGGGTGCCGAAGAAGAGCGGGTCCGGTCGAAGGCCCAAGTCGGGCAACCAGCGAATCCGGTCGGTTCCCCGTAGAGGCGGGCGGAGCCAAAGACCGGCGTGGAGAGGAACAGGCTCGAACCGGAGAGGATAGTCCCGGACTCGCACACGTCCATAAGCTTTCCCGATACCTCTTTCTACGGCGGTCGGCGGCGAAATCCGTGGCTCCGCGCTGTCGGCGATAAGGATTTTCGACGCGCTTGATACACGCCTGAAGAACCTCTTCCACCCGCGGCTTTGCCCACGACCTTCTTGCTCGACCTCGTTAGAAAACAGGCTTTTGGGATGGCTTCCAGCCGTCAGGCACCGGGACTCGAAGAGCAGGGCTGTCTTTCGGATAGCGCCACGGCCAATTCGTCAGCCAGCTTCTCCACCAGTTCCTTCACAGGGATGATCTCAGTGCACCGGTGCGCATTCGAGCCGGCAAAGGCAAAGGACTCATCCAGTTTCCCCAGTGCAGCGTTTGCCAGGACCTCGGCAATGCAGTAGGGGGCCTTCCTGGGGTCGCAACTTCGCAGGCACTGGGATTTGCACACGAAGGGCGTGGTTTGCCCCTGCTTGACGCTCTCGACGAAACTGTTGTTGATGACCCGCCCGGGCAGTCCGACCGGGCTGTCGATGATCGTTATATCGTCGGGCCCGGCGTCCAGGTACGCCTGCTTGAAGTTCTCGTGGACGTCGCATTCGTCAGTGCAGACGAAGCGGGTTGCCATCTGAACGCCCGAGGCGCCCAGTGCGAGGAAGCGTGCGATATCGCGTCCATCGAAGATTCCGCCGGCCGCGATCACGGGAATCGGGGGTGCGAAGGCGTTCGCCACGGCGACCACTTCGGTCACGATCTCCTCAAGGGCAGGGGCCGAACCGTCGCGCAGGCTCTCGGGTGAATACCCGAGGTGGCCACCGGCTTGGGGGCCCTCGACGATCACGGCATCGGGCAGGCGGCTGAAATGGTTCTTCCACCGTCTGCAGATGATCTGAAAAGTCCTTGCCGACGAAACGATGGGGATCAGCTTGACGTCCGTGCCATCAACATATCCGGGCAGCGCCAAGGGCAGTCCGGCCCCGGAGATGATCACATCCGTGCCTTCCTCAACGGCTGCTCTGACGAGTTGCTCGTAGTTGGACAGGGCCACCATGATGTTGACGCCGATGGTCCCGCTGGTGAGGCTCCTGGCCTTTCGTATCTCACTTCTGAGGACATCCTCGCCGAGCTTCTTGCTGGCGGCGCCGCCGAGATCCTCAAAAAGACCCAAGCCGGCACTGGCAATGACGCCGATGCACCCGGCATTCGCCACGGCAGAAGCGAGGTTGGCCCCTGACACCCTGACACCCATTCCGCCCTGTATCACGGGCACGTTGATTTTCGAATCCCCTATGCGAAGGGGGGGTATGCTAATCTGGCACATGGTGTACCCCACTGGACTGCATTCGGTACTTCGAGAGACAGCTATGCCGTGTGATCGGAGAACCTTCCGTCTTGTCTGCTAATTGGCAGGCCAAGGCAGGCAGAGATCGCCCGCACAGCCAAATCGGCAAGACCGAGGTTTCTCCCATAGCGTCGAGTCATCCCAAGAAACGCCAAACAACGACTGATTCAGATACAAAGCGTGTTCGGAGAATGTACCGAGAGGGAGGCTCGAAGAGAGGTATTCGGAAGAGCGAGAGGAAGCCGGTACCGAAGAACTCTATCCCGTAAGGGTACAAAAACAGATACACATCTTCACTATGCTAACACCATACCACGTCTGGCCCGCGAGAGCCAGTGATTCATTCCGATCCGCTCATCTGTTCTACGGGATCGGGGTAAGCATGTTCCATCGAACCCTAGTACCAATTATCGGCAGGATGGCTGGCGTTCCGAGATGCAAAATATGCAGAATCGAGTCGTGGAACGGTCGCTGGTTGCCTGGATCGGCGATTGGGAGGCATGTCGTTGCGTTTTGGAGCGACAAAAAAGGTGTGTGCCGGCGCCATGCCGCTTGGGACCCCGGGCAAGCGGATCAGTCACTGGTGTCCAGGATGCTCATGAAGGCTTTCTGGGGGATTTGGACGGATCCGACGCTTTTCATACGCCTTTTTCCTTCTTTTTGCCTCTTGAGGACCTTCATCTTGCGGGTCACGTCGCCACCATAGAGCTTGGCGGTGACGTCCTTGCGGTAGGCCTTGATCGTTTCGCGGGCGATGATCTTGCCACCGATGGCGACCTGGAGTGGGATCTCAAACTGGTGCCTGGGGATGGCCCGGCGCAGCTTGATGATGAGTTTGCGGCCGCGCTGCTCGGCGTGGTCGCGGTGTACGATGAGCGAGAGGGCGTCGACGGCCTGGGCGTTGACGAGGATATCGATCTTAACCAGATTGGTGGCCTCGAAGGCGGTGAATTCGTAGTCCATCGTGGCGTACCCGCGGCTAATGCCCTTGATCTGGTCGTAGAAATCGTAGACGATCTCCGCCAGCGGGGCCTTGTACTCCATCAACACCCGGGTCGGATTGAGATAATCGGTCTTGATAAGCTTGCAGCGACGGGCCTCGGCCAGCTTCATGATGCCGCCGATGGATTCACTGCTGGTGATAATCTCCAGGCGGACGAAGGGCTCGCGGAGTTCCTCGATATGGTTGCTGTCGGGAAGCTCGCTGGGCGATTCGATGCGGCGGGTCTGCCCATCCTTCGTGACGACCTCATAGCTGACGGTCGGGGCCGTCTGGACGATGTCCACGTCGTTTTCGCGTTCGAGGCGCTCCTGGATGATCTCCATGTGGAGAAGGCCCAGGAAGCCGCAGCGGAAGCCGAACCCCAGGGCGGGGGAGTTCTGGGGCGTGAAGGAGAAGCTGGCGTCGTTGAGGGTGAGCTTCTCGAAGGCAGCGCGGAGCTTGGCATATTCCGTGTTGTCGCCCGGATAGAAATCGGAGAAGACCATCTGCATGGGGGGCTTGTAGCTCTGGAGCGGCTCCTTGGCCGGCGCTTCGTCGTTGGTGACCGTCTCGCCCACGTTGACATCGGCCAAGTTGCGGATGTTGGCGACGATGTAGCCCACCTCGCCAACGCCGAGTTCGTCCACGGGCGTCATCTCGGGCCGGAACTTGCCCAGTTCCGTGACGAGGTAGCTGCGGCCCTTGTGCATCAGGCGGATCTTGTGGCGGACCTTGAGACGGCCGCTGTAGACGCGGACGTAGCAGATCACGCCGCGGTAGGGGTCGCAGTGGCTGTCGAAGACCAGGGCCCGCGTCGGCTCGTCGGGCCGTTCCTCCGGGGCGGGCAGAAGCTCACAGATGGCGTCGAGCAACTCTGAGACGCCCTGGCCTGTCTTGGCGCTGATCTGGAAGCACTCGTTCTTGCGGATGCCCAGGACGTGTTCCATCTCCTCGGCCACGACGCTGGGTTGGGCGGCGGGCAGGTCTATCTTGTTGATGACGCCCATGATCTCAACGCCGGTCTCGGCGGCCAGATACGCGTTGGCGACGGTCTGGGCTTCGACGCCCTGGCTGGCGTCGACGACCAGCAGGGCCCCCTCACAGGCGGCCAGGGCCCGCGAGACCTCGTAGTGGAAATCCACGTGCCCCGGCGTGTCGATCAGATTGAGCATATAGGTGTGGCCTTCGTACTCGTACGCCATCGTCACGGCTGAGGCCTTGATGGTGATGCCACGCTCACGCTCGATGTCCATGTTGTCCAGCAACTGCTCCTGGGCCTGCCTTTGCGTGATGGTCCCGGTCAGCTCCAGCATGCGATCGGCCAGCGTACTCTTGCCATGATCGATGTGGGCGATGATGGAGAAGTTGCGTATATACTGCGTATCCAAACCGTTATCCTCACAAAGCGGAAAAATCGCACAGGACCGAATCGGCCACGCCCAGGGCCTTGCGGGCCAGGCGGACCCTGTTGCCGTCAACTTCGATCAATCCCTGATGCTCGTAGCGCCGCACCGGGGCGCTGAAGACCTCCAGGAAGTCGGCCCCCGTTGCTTGTCGAAACCCGGGTAGGTCAATGCCGTCGCGCGTGCGGAGGTTCAGGACAGCGGTCTCGCAGATACGGTCGGCTCGGCCGGTCTGTTCGCGCTGCTCGGCGGGATCCAGGCCGGCTTCGATCCTGCCAACGTACCGGTCTATGTCGGCCACGTTGAGGGTACGCCGGCCCTGCCAGTAGGAGCCGGCCGCCGGACCGATACCGATATAGGGTCTGTTCAGCCAGCATCCCTGGTTGTGCTGGCAGGCGAAGCCTTCGCGGGCGAAGTTCGATATCTCGTACTGAACGAGTCCGGCCGAATTCAGATAGTCGATGGCCAACTCGTACATCGCTCGATCTGTTTCCTCGTCGATGCTGTGTATCGTGGCCGACTGTCTGGCTTCGTCCAGCGGGGTGCCCGGCTCGAAACTAAGGCTATAGGCGGAGATGTGCTGGACGCCGAGCGCCACGGCTGATTGCAGCGAGAACTCCCACGAGGCCGGTGTCGAGCCTGGAATGGCGAAGATCAGGTCGAGGCCTACGTTGTCGAATCCCATCTCCTGGGCTGACCGAATCGCGCGAACGGCTTGTTCGACGCTGTGCCGGCGCCCGAGCAGGACAAGCTCGTCTGCGTGGAAAGACTGGATGCCGAAAGACAGCCGGTTCACGCCGCCGCAGCGGAGCATGGACAGGACGCTGCCATTTGTTTGGCCTGGATTGCACTCGACCGTGAATTCCTGGAGACTCGGCCACCGGGAGCCCACGGCTTCGACAAGTCGCCCCAGTAGCTCGGGAGGCAGGCAGGTGGGGGAGCCTCCGCCGATGTAGGCGGTGCGAATCGCTGAGGCCGCTCTGTAGCGATCCAGCTCGGCGATCAGGGCAGAGACCAGGGAGGCCGGGTCGTGATCGGCCAGAGGCTCCGAATAGAACCCGCAGTATCGGCACTTGCCGTCGCAGAGCGGCACGTGGATGTACAGGCCGACAGCCTCGTCGTGGAGTGGGACCCAATGCGCGTTCACGGGTGATCAGCTCTGAGCACTCATGCTCTCCAGGAATTCCTCGTTGGTGGGGTACTTCCGAAGCAGCTTGAAGAAGGCCTCCATGGCGCCCCGTTGTCCGTAGTTGGACAGTACCCGCCGCAGCGTGGTCAGGCCGCGGCTGTGGTCGTCGCTGTAAAGACGTGCTTCTTTCCGTGTGCCACTGGCCGGGATATCGATGGCGGGAAACACCCTGGCCTCGGCCAGGGCCCGGTCCAGGACGATTTCGCTGTTGCCCGTTCCCTTGAACTCCTCGAAGATCAACTGATCCATGCGAGAGCCCGTATTGATCAGGCAGGTGGCGATGATGGTGATCGATCCGCCATTCTCGACGTTACGCGCCAGTCCGAAGAGGCGGCGGGGGATTTCCATGATGCCGGCCTCCAGTCCGCCGCTCATCGTATGACCACGGTGGGCGCCTCGTCGCCGCGTGCGGTTGTTGAAGGCTCTGCCCACGCGCGTGAGGCTGTCGATCATCAGAACGACCTCGTGCCCGCATTCCAGCTCCGTCTGCACGTGGGCGAGCATCAGCTCGGCCAGCTCGGCGTGTTCGTCGGCGGTGTGATCGCTCGTGCTGGAAACCACCTCAGCGCCTTCGACGGACCGGCGGAAGTGGGTCACTTCCTCAGGCCGCTCGTCAAGCAATAGCACGATGATGCGGCTGTCAGGCGAGCTATGCCGGATGCCCAGGACGATTTGTTCGAGGAGCACCGTTTTGCCCGCCTTGGGCGGCGAGACGATCAGTTGGCGCGTCCCCTTACCGATCGGCGCAATGAGATCCACGATGCGCATGCTCTCCAATCCGCAGGTGCCCAGGTCGAAGCGTTCATGCGGATCGACGGCAGTCAGGTCGGCAAAATGCGGACGCTTGCCGAATTCCGTTGGAGGCAGGCCTCCCAGCGATTCAATGGAGACGAGCCGGGTCTTGCCTTTCTTTCGCTCGGTCTGGCCGCTGACGGCCGCGCCTTCGGCTAGCTTCAGACGGCGCGCGAGATCCGGCTGGACCATGACCTCGCCCTGGCCTAGACGATAAGACCGCTCGGCTGTGCGTATCGCGAACTGTCGATTGCCGACATTTTTCAGTATTCCAGTTGCTGCTTTGGACATCAGGACCTTTCCCCGGGAAATGGCTCAGGAACAAAAGGTGATCGAGAAAACGCCGGTATCATAGCATACTAATCGCTGCTGGCAACGTTAACCTTTCACGAATCGGGGAGAAGTGAGTCGCAAGGCGCCCTTTTCTTCAGGTCGGACACCCGGTGAGCGACCGCTGCGGTCGGGTTCGAGACACTTTCGGCCTACGGCTCGTCAATCGGCGGAGAAACCCTTGACACGGCGGCCGAGAGCCCTACAATCGGCCGTGTGAGGACTATGGAGTCAAGGGCGATGTGACGCACCTTGCGGGTCCTGTCAGAGTTCATCATTATTAATGGCGATGGAGGAGGCATACGATGAACCCGGTAATTCCCCTTTTGATGTTGAGCATGTCTCTTGCTGTTCCGATGTCAAACGCCCCGGCCCAGCCCGCAGGACAGAGGATGGCCGCCAGGGTCAAGGTCGAGATCAGCGCCGGCGATGAGATCAAGCACGCCATGCAAAGTCATATCGCTCAGGGCTTTCAGTCGCTGGGTGGTGTGCAACTGGTCGAGAGTGATCCGCAATGGGCGATCAAGATCGTCACACTTGCGGTTCAGGACCAGCAGGGAAACACCACGGCGCTGGGACTGTCGGTAGTGGTGCTGGAACATGGCCCGCAGATGACGATGTTGCGGACACTGACGCAGGCGTGGCACTATATTATTCGGGCGGGGCTTTTGCAGAAGGATCAGCCTCTGGAGACGGGCCTGCGGCAATTGATAGCCGGGATCGACCAACTGCCAGAGACGGAAGACCTGGGGACACTGTCTCAACACAGGATGTCTCTGATTCCCATCGGCAAGCTGCCGGGGACCTGTCACGAGATCGCCAGCGACTTCCATACGCGATTCCTCCGGCCTCAGTAGCGCGCCGCCAGCGGTCAAACCTGACAGAGCGGATGTGACATGCCTTCGGGAAGCGCTGCCTTGCGCATTGTGCGGACAGTTCGTCTCGTCTTTCCTGGTTTGCGGCGATACGTTGTCTCGACGACTGGCTGCACGAGCCCCTCTTGGCTCTAGCCGCCCGAG
>Ga0272442_10004461_pt1 | contig 19153 bp, 13 predicted proteins | sample SSMForm2O_FD_200262 | JGI IMG/M metagenome (GOLD analysis project Ga0272442, IMG submission 200262) | Marine sediment archaeal communities from Little Sippewissett salt marsh, Falmouth, MA, United States - SSM-Form-2O | ecosystem: Environmental > Aquatic > Marine > Wetlands > Sediment ... | reverse complement strand
GTCTGAATTGGACTTTCAGAGTCTTCACATTGTTCCAAGAGCTTTGCACCCCATCATTACTAATGACGCACATCTTGGTAGGATTACCCCGAATGGAAGAGGTAGCGTTTCTGCAATTCATGATATAGCTTCTTGTCACACTCCGTGTCTTCCGTGGTTAGAAAAATGGAACTATTTACTTTAGAGACTATATAATAGATAGGAGAGATTGCCCTTTTTTTATTTTTCAAGGTTATTGAAATTAATCCTGAATTCCGTTCCTGCATCCCTGTTAAGTTCTATGCACCCGTCTATCTGGTCCACAAGAAGAGTTACGAGCTGGAGGCCGAGGGAATCCGGGCTCTCAAAATCGATTTCTTCAGGGATGCCCGGACCTGAATCCGCCACGACGATCGCATACCGGAAACTTTCCCGGGAACTTTTTTCTTGCTCGCTTTCCGGGGATTTTCCGGAAGCTCCGGAGTTTAAGGCAGAGTCTTTTTTCCTGAAAAGGCTTATGCGGATTTCCCCTTTCTTTCCAGCAGGAAAAGCGTGTTTCAGGGAGTTTGAGACCAGCTCGTTTACGATAATGCCCAGGGGAATCGCAGTATCCATTCCCAGGTAAATCTGTTCGAAGTCCTGTCTCAGGCTGATATCCCCCTCCTTCACGGTATAGGAACTGAGCAGTTCTGCGGTCAGTTTCCGGAGGTAGGCTGAAAAATCAAGGGTGTCGACTTCGCCTCCTTTGTAGAGTTCCTCGTGAATAAGGGCCATGGATATGACCCGGTTCTGACTCTCTTTGAAGGCTTCAAGAACTTCCCTGTCCCCGAATTTTTCTGCCTGGAGGCTGAGGAGGGATGAGATCACCTGAAGGTTATTCTTTATCCGGTGATGGATCTCCTTTGTGCGGACTCGATCTATTTTTTTCAGGGTTTCTTCGGCCATTTTACGTTCGGTAATATCATAGATTGAACCCTGGATTTGTCCCGGGCTTTCCGGATCTCCGGGAAGCTGCCTTATGATTTCCCTGACCCATCTTATTTCCCCTCCTTTTCTCCTGATCCGGTATTCCATTTCGGCTGAGAGTTCAGGGCTGGATTTTGTTTTTTCTCCTCTCTCCGCAAGCAGGTGCCGGTCTTCAGGGATCACGATTTCGGCCCATTTCAGCTTCCCGGAAAGGAAATCTTCTTTTCCGTAACCTGTGATTTCTTCCACTGCCCCGTGCATGAATATCGGGGCCAGATTCCTGTCAAGCTGGAACCCTACCCCCTGGAAGTTTTGCATGAATGAAAGGTACCCCTCTTCTTTTTTCTGCAGTTTTTCCAGGGCCAGGTTCGTTTCTTCCGGATCTCCCTTTATCCCGAGCATTCTGTAAATCAATCCCTGGTCATCCCTGAGAAAAGTTGCTTGCTGCCTGAAAGCTTCTTCACTCAGTTTCAGTTCCCTGAAAAGAAGGCTGCAGGGGTCTTCAAAGCCTGTTTCAATAATCGCTTTGTAGATCAGGTAGAATGAGAGCAATTTAAGGCAGTGTCCTATGAAATTGAAAGCTCCTTCCGTGTTCGTGTAATATGTAAGGACAAGTTCCCCGAAGATTGTTACGACAATAGCCGCTGCAAGGACTCTGAAAACATGGTTTTCAAACCTTTCCCGTTTTCGGTAAAGAAGCGCCAGTGAACAAAAAAAAGTAAAGGAGATTATGTATTCACTTATTATTTTAAATGGGGTAAGGCCTGAACCGCTTATATAGCAGTCAGGAAAATTCCTCATATAGAAAATTGAGATCAGGCAAGCTCCTGAAATTCCGGTATATATTAAAAGTACCTTCCGGGAAAAGAGGACATTATCCCGGAGCCTTTTGCTTTTTGCACTTCCATGCCCGTGATTAACTAAAAGAAGGGGAGCTACGAAGAGAGAAATGCTTTCCAGGTACCTTGCAGCTATCCAGAGCTGGGCGGGAAGGTTTGGTCCGAATTCAGGGAAAACTCCCATTCCTTCATATGCAAGGGTACGTAAGAAATCAAACATCCCTATAAAAAGGTACGATGTCCCTATGAACAGGAGATACCGGTTTTCAAGTAAGGACTTTGATTTCCATACAATCAGGAAAACCACGTATGCGACCAGGACGCTGAATAGTTCTACCAGGCAGTGGAAGAGTAGATAGTTGTTGAGGCTGATTATGTAAAGAAGCCCTACTATTACTATCCATAGTATTGCCTGGTCCGGCTTTATTCTTGTTTTTTCAACCCTGAAGGCCGGCATATGCATTTCCCCCTTGCATGCCCTTCTTTTTACACCTATTTACACTGTATCAAATAGTTTGGCTTGACGTTTATTTTTTAAAATAAGTGGATTGGGATAGAAGTACCCATTGCGGTATATTAAGCCGTTGCTGCCGGTTTGAGATTCATCTGGCTTCCGTATCTAACGTAAAATGTTCTAATTCAGTAGTAAAGTCGGTCTACGAAATAGAGCTGAAAACGAAGTCAGAACGCTGTTTTATGAAAATCCGCTTCTTGTGTTCCGTTTAAAAAAGAAAATATTGGAATTTAATGTAACTTTAAAAAAAGGAAATTGACGTTTTGCCATTTTCACGTCTTTTTCCCCATTTTTTGTTTCTTATTCCCCATTCTTTATTTTTAATATGCCATTTTCGCTTTTGTATGCTATTTTTACGTTTTATTCTTCTCCCATTTCTCTCCTGAATTCGAGGTAGTCCATTTCAACCTCTTCCATTTCATATTCCATGTTTTGTATCCCCCATTTTGGTTAATATATGTCCCTCTATTTCCTTGCCTATTCGCTAAACGTTTTTTCAAGGAAGTTACTCCACTTTGAAAAAAGTTGTCACTTTATTTAAAGTTTTCCGTTAACCTTTATCTGTTCACACCTGATGTAACCAGTTAACATTCCTTGCTATTATTTGTTAAATTATAGCACTTGTGCAAAGATATTTTTAAATTAAAGTTGCGGCATTTCACATTCCTATGCAGAAAAAGCTTGTGAAGAATAAATCCGGTCCCGAACTTATTATGGGGATCAGGAACCTTGCAGGGCTTGAGGCGTGTGCCCGGTATGCGGACGCCGTTTATTTTTCAACGGACCGGCTGAGCCTGCGGGCGCGGGCAAGGGAGATCACCCTGGAGAACCTGGGAACCTTCACTGAAGAAGTCCGGGCAAGGGGGCTTCGGGCTTACCTGGCAGTAAACTCCACCGTAAATGAGGACAGAATAGGGGAAGCTTCGGAGGTGGTCGAAGCAGCATCCGACGCGGGAGTTGATGCAATTATTGCCTGGGACCCTGCGGTAATCCTCAGGGCAGGAAATGCGGGGCTCCCGGTCCACATCTCAACCCAGGCTAATGTCACAAACCACGAGACTGCGGAGTTTTACAGGAGTCTTGGGGCAAAGCGGGTCGTGCTCTCAAGGGAACTTTCCCTGGAAGAGATCCGGAAGGTCCGGGAGAATTCGGAAGTGGAAATCGAGGCTTTTGTCCACGGAGCCATGTGCATGGCGGTCTCGGGCAGGTGCCACCTTTCAGCCTACATCCTGGGCAAATCCGGGAACTGCGGGGAGTGCACCCAGCCCTGCCGCTGGGAATGGGAACTGCACGGGGAAAACGGGATCGTGGCAGAAAGCCGGGGAAAATATCTCCTCAGTGCAAAAGACCTCTGCATGATAGGGCACGTCCCGGAACTTGTCGAGGCAGGGATCTCGGCTTTCAAGGTTGAGGGGAGACTGCGGGACCCGGGCTACCTTGAGACGGTTTCCCGCTGCTACAGGGAGGCGATTGCTGCGTGCGAGGAAGGCAGTTATACCCCCGAAAAGGTCGAAGCCTGGACCGGGGAACTTGCTTCAGTCTACAACAGGGGCTTTTCCACGGGATTTTACTTCGGAGTTCCCGGTCTTGAGGGTTTTTCCCCGGAAAAAGGTATGAACGCCTCGAAAAATAAACGCAGGGCCGCGGGAATCGTTACGAACTACTATCCTAAAGCCGGGGCTGCGGCGGTCAGGCTTCTGGAAGAAGGGCTTGCCGTGGGGGATGAAATCCTCATTGAGGGGAGCATAACCTACCTCAGGCAGCAGGTCCGGTCTATGAAAAAAGGAGGCCTGCCTCTGGAAAGGGCTGAAAAGGGGGATGAACTCGGGCTTTCCGTGGAAGGGAAGGTCAGGGAAAACGACCGAATATATATTATGCAAAAAAAATAATACAACAGTATCTATATATTGGATTCTCCCTTATCACGGTAGCAAATTGCAGGGATAATTCAAAATATCTAACTCGGTTTAGCAATCCTCTTTCCGGATGTTTCGTCCTTACCGGGATGAATCAACCTCTGATGGATTCAAAATAATTTTAAAAACTTGAATAATATTCAAGGCTTCCGGTTAGAAGCCGGAGCCTGTAAAGGTGATAATTTGATAAGCGTCAACGAAATGGGATCATACGTTATCGAAGAGATGCTCGATTGGGTCGAAGACATAAAAGCGGAAGTTGTCAAGCTCGAAAACGGCGCCACAATCATTGACTGTGGAGTAAACGCCGAGGGCGGGTACGAGGCAGGTATGTACCTTTCAAGGCTCTGCCTTGCCGACCTTGCTGACCTGCGGTACAGCACCTTCGACCTGAACGGGATCAAGTGGCCTGCCATCCAGGTAGCAAGCGACAACCCCGTCATTGCTTGCATGGCTTCCCAGTACGCAGGCTGGAGAATTTCCGTAGGCGACTACTTTGCAATGGGTTCCGGGCCTGCCCGGGCACTCGGCCTGAAGCCAAAAGAGCTCTACGAGGAAATCGGTTACGAAGACGACTTCGAAGCCGCTGTCCTGGTCCTGGAATCCGACAAACTCCCTGATGAGAAGGTCGTAGAGTACATCGCCAAGCACTGCAGCGTAGACCCCGAAAACGTAATGATCGCCGTTGCCCCCACAGCTTCCATCGCAGGCTCGGTCCAGATCTCCGCCCGTGTGGTGGAAACCGGGATACACAAGCTCGAATCCATCGGCTTTGACATCAACTGCATCAAGAGCGGGTACGGAATCGCCCCCATCGCCCCCATCGTCGGAAACGACGTACAGTGCATGGGTTCCACCAACGACTGCGTGATCTACTGCGGCGAGACCAACTACACAGTAGAATTCGAAGGCGAACTCGCAGAACTTGAGGAGTTTGTAAAGAAAGCCCCTTCCACAACCTCCGCCGACTTCGGAAAGCCCTTCTACAAGACCTTCAAGGAAGCAGGCTTCGACTTCTTCAAGGTCGACGCAGGCATGTTCGCCCCTGCCCGGGTCACCGTAAACGACCTCAACAGCACAAAGACTGTATCCTGCGGCGGGCTCTACCCCGACATCCTGCTCGAGTCTTTCGGGATCAAGCAGCTTTAAGGGCAAATGCCCTTTTCCTAATTTTTTTTCATTTCAATTTTTTTCTCCTTTCTTCTTTTGTTCCTTTTCTTCCGGCTTTTTTCTCTCTCATTTTCCTGCATCATTTCGGTGAAACGACGTTAACAGTACCTATTTAAAGATGCGTCCCCAATTCAGCTTAGAATTCATACAAAGTATGAGGATAATTCGTACAATTTCACGAGTTTTCGGTATTTAATAAAACGGACATCTGGATGCAAAAGCGAGTTTCTGGATACCAAATCGAACTTCTCAGCTGTACGAATTCCCAAATTCATATGGAATGAAAGATGCATAAGTACGAATTTTCAGGTGTATTGCTTATCTTAATGGATTATTTTTAAGAGGTGTGAAAATGCAGGTGATAAATACAGGTCAGGGTGTAGGCGGCATCCTTAACGGGTTCAGGCCCCTTGTTGAAGATTCGGAAAAGATAACGTTCGTCGGGACCCCGGGGTTCTGTACCCCCTTTGCAGAACTAATTGGCTTCGTGGTCCGGAACAAGCAGCTTGCTTTTGTCCCGAACCTGGACTTTGAAAGTGCAAAAATACTTTCCATGACCAAACAGGGAATGCAGTTAGGAGACTCCACCGACCCCTCAGCCGATACCGTGGTCCTCCTTGGCGGGCTTGCCATGCCAAAGATCGGGGTCGAGGCGGAAAAAGCAAAGGAGCTGGTCGGGAAAATCCTCAATGGCAGGGAAAACGGGAAGGTCATAGGTGTCTGCTTCCAGTCAATGTTCTCGCAGCAGAAATGGGAAGAAATCATTGCCTTTGACTACATCATCAACGCAGACCTGGATATTCAGGTCATGCAGGTCTGAAGGACAATCCGGAATAAAAAATCTAAATATATTAAATCAGTTTTACCCTTTTTTAGGATAAATTGTAGTTCCTTAAGATCCCTGACAGGGGAATCAGTACATATTTTACGATAAATATTATATCCTATCCGAACGAATTACAGGTTGATAATTATGGGGAAGAACATCGAAGAAGTCAGGAATGTTAAGGGCTTTTTGCCCAGAGCAATCAAGTACGCCGGAGACATGAACGAGGACTTTGCCGAAGGTATAGCAGGTTTTTACAAGGCAATCTGGGATGACCGGGAAGGCGGACTTTCCATGAAGACCAAGCACATCCTGGTTTTCACGGTCGCCTGCTCGAATAACAATACCGAAAGTGCAGCCAAGATCCTGGAAAGGCTCAAGAAATTCGGAGCCACAAAGACCGAGATCATGGACGCCATGATGATGGCAGCCTGGACTGGCGGAATTCAGAACTTCACAGATTTCAGTGCAGTCGTTCTCAAGGAAATGGAAAGGCTGGGTTTTGAATAACCCGCTTTTCTTAATTACTCTTTTTTACTTTTCTAATTGTTTTTTCAGGGTTTTTGGTTTTTTTGTGCTCCTTCACTCTTCGGTTGATATTGTTTTCGTCAAGCTAGGAACCGGTTAGTCCGGGAAACCTTTAATTCAACTGATCTCACCTGACCTCATAAACCTTTTTTCCCGAGAAGAGATTCGAAAGCCTCCGCCAGCTTGCCTGGCGGCCCTCACAAAAAATATAAGGAAGGAATAACGAAGAAATAAAATTAATGTTCTTTTATAGTCCCAAACGTAAATATTTACACTTACTTTCAACCACGGAAGACACAGAAAACACGGAAAGATTGTGCCCTTATTTCCTTTATTCCGTGTTTTCCGTGCCTTCTGTGGTTAAACCTGTAATTGAGATTGGTGTAAAAATTTTGGCCCTTGACTATAATTGATTTTGAAATCTGTAATTAATTTATGGATTCACTATAGTTGTGTTTAAAATTCCCTGTCTTGTATTTTCTTCTTTTTATCTTTTTAAACTCTTATTTTGTAAAGGCCGGGCTCCTTCGTCGCCCGTGAGCAAGAAAGACGCAATACAGCTATTCATGGTTGTACGGGGACATATTTCAGGACTTTTTCCGGTTCTACGGGGTCATTGTGGGGATTATCTGCTCCTAGGTCTCCGAGGGACCCGCAGAGGTGCTAAGATAGGGCATGTTGCTTCAAAGCTGGATATAATTCGGGGAAAAAGAGGTTAACATTTTGTTTCTTTACTTTGAAATCCCAGGTTTCAATTAAAAAATAAGCACTTTTAAAGCTTTTTTTTTATTTTTGAGGATTATTTTTAGTTTAATAAATTATTAAGTCTTTTAATCAGAAATTTTAAATTTTTTAAAATTATTTAACAACTTATTTTTGATTTAAAAGTTTTTTAATCTATTATTAATCGATTTAAGTAATTATATGTCCTTTTAGTTTTATTTTGATCCATAATGTGCTTTTTTACTTCAAATAAAGATCTATTAGTTTTATTTTTAAGATTACCGCATATTTCTTGAATATAGGTCTGTTTTTTGATTCTGTCCTTTTATATTACTAGCTTTTTTTCCGGAATGCTTATTACACTTCCTTTTTTCATAGGGAAAATAGACAATTTTAAGAAGGGATTTTTACGGAGCAGCAGAAAACAGGCGTAATCTTTCGTGAGGTTCAGAACCTGCACAACAATATTTTCTGGGTTTTTGTCCTTTATCCTGCCCTTCTCCTCTGGTATATCCAGTTCCAGTGCTTTATTTTCGGAAAACCTCCCGGTGTCCGGGACATCCCGGACCTTTACCTTAACTTGCTCTGGTTTGTTTTCGGAGTGTTTTTCCCTCTCATGTTATACTTCACAAAGCACATCACTGAGGTCCGGACGGATGGAATATACATCCGTTTAGTCCCCCTTAACTTCTCCTTTAAAAAAATACCCTATTATATCGTGGAGGAGTGCAAAATCCAGGCTTATGAGTCCTTCAAAGGAAAAGAAGCCGATAAATCAAAAACTCCTCAGCAGAAGGTCGGCCCGGTCGTAATCCTGAAGCTGATTTCCGGGAAAAGAATGATGATCAGTTCCAGAAAACCGGAAGAGCTCTGCAGAGCAATCCGACAGGCTGCAGCTCAGTCCTGATGAAGGTTTTGTGAAAGGATTCATTTTTTTGCCTTTTTTGATTTTTCTGTTTTTTTCGCTTTTTCTGCCTTTTTTCGCTTTTTCTGTCTTTTCACCTCTTTTTCAACTTTTACCAGACCTATCCGGTGTTTTATCTTAGTTCCGGGACTCTGTGTATAAAGCTGATACGCAGAATTATATCCTTACCCGCCCAATATTGAACAGGGACATCCGATTTTATTTTAAAAATAGCCCGGAAGAGGGGGTAAAAATAACCGGGGAAAAGGATTTTTCAGCACAGGGTACGGAAGCCCTCTACAGGGAACACGCGGGAAAACGGGTAATTGAGCTTGAACTCCATTCCCTGATGGAACTCTACGACCCCTTTGATCCTGCCCCTCTATACGAAAGGGAGCTTGACGCCGGTGTAGATGAATATATTTACAATGCGGTGGATGAATTCCCTTTGAAAAAACCCCTCGAGATAATGCTCTATCTCCCTCTTTCCGAGATCAGTGAGGAAGTCCAGCTTGCAATCAAAAAAGCGATCAAAAACCACTTTGCTTACAAAAAGGCTCATAATGAAATAGATCTTAAAAGGCTTCTCAAGCGGGGAAGAAGAAACCTCTTCATTGCTCTCTTCTTCCTTTTCTTCTGCCTCCTTTTAATCCGGCTGCTTTCTACTTTCGAAGAAAGCCTGTTAAATACCCTGATCTCCGAGGGCCTTCTTATCATAGGCTGGGTAGCCATGTGGGAACCCGTTCACATTTTCCTCTACGGCTGGTGGCCGATTGTGCACAGGCGAAGAATTTACGACAAAATAATCGAAATGAACGTGTATGTCAGGACAGGTTCTCCGGTAGGGCCCAGGGGTACCAGGTACAGGTTCAGTCTCGAGGATGAAGCTCAAAAAAGTTAAGTTCTCATTCCTTTCAAATCATTTTTCAAATATCTTTTAATAATTTTTAAATCATTTTCAAATCCTATTTAAATCCCTTCAAAATCCATTTAACCATCAATCACTCAAATATCCGGGCATCCACGACCACGTGCAGCACTCCGGGAGAATATTTCTTGATCCTCCTGAGCCCCAGGATCTCCACTTTTTTCCCCAGGGTTTCGGCGGCTTCCCTTATCCTGGCTTCAGGCCTTTCTTCTGCAAGCTTTTCGGGTACCGTTTCGTGGTAATGCAAAATCCCTCCGCTTTTCTTGAGAGCTTTTATTGCCGGGAGCAGGTAGTGGTGCGTGGTTCTCACATAGCCCATGAGCACCCTGTCGGCTTCCCCTTCGGGAGCTACCTCGGCACAGTCTCCCCTGAGGGGAACGATGATGTCTTCAACGCGGTTTAGCCTTATGTTTTCTTTAAGGTAGGCAAAGGATTCGGGGTTTATTTCGATCGAGTAGATTTTTTCCGGCTGCCCATGGACAGCCATGGGGATTGAAAAGTAGCCTATCCCTGCAAACATGTCCACAACGACTTGTCCCTGCCCGACTTTGCTCATCCGCTTCCTTTCATCCAGGTTGCCCTTGGAATACATCACTTTCGTTACGTCTTGCTTGAAGAGGCAGCCGTGCTCTCTGTGGATGGTTTCCGTGGAGGTCCCGAGGAGAAGTTCCCTTTTTGGCTGGCGAAACTGCCCTTCGATTCCCATGTCCCTGATTACTCTTTTGCATTTCGGGTACATGGCAAGCAAGGCCTCAGCTATTGGGATCTTTTTGTCATCGAGGACTTCGGGGATACTGACTATGATGATATCTCCAAGGATATGCCAGCTTGAAGGGATATGTTCCAGCTCGGTTTCGGTTAAGGTGTCTGCAAGGTATTCTTTCAGGGATGCCGGCTTTTTCAGGAATTCGGGATTTTCTTGATTGATGACGGGGAAGTCTCCTATTCGGTCGCCTGTGGCTTCCGTTACCGGGATTTCCAGGAAAGTGCCTTTTTCTGTCCGGACTTTGCGGATTTTTCGGATTTGGTCGAGAACTTTCAGGGCTGCAGCTTTCACCCTTATCTCTTCTCCTTTTTCCGGAGGGACCCTCACTGCTCTGTACATCGGAATGAAGGATATGGGACATCGGATTAATTCTTTTTGTTTTAGGGATGGTGTTTTCAGTTTTAAAAAAAGAAACTTTTCCCGAAACTATTTTCCTGAAGTTAACAGTAAGCGAAATATACGAGTAGCCCATAAAATCCATGGGGAGAAAATGATAAGCAGGAGAAGAAAGCAGCTCTCCTTAAAGGAGACTCTGAAGAGCTGGCAGTTTCTGGTTTTCCTATCTTTATCGCTTATTCCGCACCTCCTTTATACGGTGGGGGCGGACTTTGCAGGCATGTTTTCCGTTTATCTATGTTTCCCGGCGGGTATGGGTTTTTTTGCGCTTTTGCAGCTCTATCTGGTCTTTTCCTTCTTCGGGTGGACTTCTCCTCTGGTCTATGTCTCAGCAGCTTTCTTTTCGTTTCTCTGGATTCGAATTGTGCAGAGAGTTGAACTCATTGACAGGTTTCTGGTAGTCATTTTTTATTTCGTAGTCTTTTTTTCGGTTTGCTGGGCAATACTGACGGAGATTATGCCGCCGGACTGACGGACTGAATAACTGAAAAACCGATGGATGAAAAAACGATAAGCTGGGTCAGGGGGCTTAAAAAGCTCCGGGGGATGCATGGAAGAACTGGAACTGAGTGAAAAGCAGGCAAGGGCTGTGGCAGGGTTGATGGAAATAGATCCGGAATGTAAAATTTTCTGGGATTCCGGGGTGAAATTTCCAAGGTTCATCAAGGGGACGCTTTCAAAGCCTTCAGCCGAGAGCCCGGAAAAAATTGCCCGCCGCTTCCTTGAAGAAGCCGGGGACCTTCTGAAGAGGCAGGAGGGGCTCGATGAAGAGCTGAAGCTTGCAGTCCTTGAGACTGATTTTATGGGTTTCCACCATGTCGTTTTTCTCCAGCTTTTAAGCGGGGTTCCGGTATTTGAGGGGTCTGTCCAGGTCCATATTAACCCGGAAGGGGAGGTTATCGCGTACAAGGACTTCCGGCTGATGGAGCTTTCCGTTTCCCTGGAGCCGGTTGTCCTGGAACCTGAAACCGTGAAAACCGTTTATGAAGACGTTGGGCCCGGAAAGGGGACGGTTGTTCTCAGTAAAAGGCTGATGCTGTACAGGGATAGGGAAGAGCGGGTGCACCTTGCCTGGCAAGTCGAGTCTCTTTCTTTGAAGGGGCTGGCAGGGAGGTTCTATTTTATCGACGCTCATACCGGGGAACTGCTGTACAAATTTTCCCAGATAAGGGCTGCCCTTTCGAGAAAAACGTATTCGGGGCACAACAGGGAGGTCCTTCCAGGGGAACTGCTGCTTGAAGACAGCCAGGTAGGCCCTGACGAGGTAGCCCGGGCAGCCCATGAGAATATGGCAACAGTGTACTGGTATTTTAAGCACAGGTTCGGGAGGGACAGTTATGATGACCGGGGCTCACCCCTTGTGTCCACGGTCCATTTCCAGAAGAATTTCAATAACGCTTTCTGGAGCGACCATTACAAGCAGCTTGTCTTCGGGGACGGGGACGGGTACAGGTGGCTCCCCCTGGCTTTTGCCCTGGATATCGTGGCTCATGAGCTGACACATGCCCTGGCTGCTTATACGGCAAAGTTTGTGTACAGCGAAGAATCGGGATCTCTGGACGAGTCTTTTGCAGATGTTTTTGCGGTCCTGATCTCAAACAGGGGAAAGATCACGGAATGGGAATTCGGGGAAGGGGTATATACTCCCTTTCAGGAGGGAGATGCCCTGAGGGACCTTTCCGACCCCCCGAAATACGGGCAGATAGACCACATGGACAACTACATGAAGCTCGCTTCCGGCGAACTGCCCGACCTGTACAAAAACGACAGTGGGTACGTTCACCTGAACAGCGGCATCCCCAACAAGGTTGCATACCTGATCATAGCCGGGGGGACTCATTACGGGGTTAAGGTCGAGGGAATTGCCAGGAAAAAAGCCGAGCAGATCTACTATCTTGCCCTCACCGCATACCTCTGCAGTGCTACTCTTAGCAGGTGGACTTTCAGGGAAGCCAGATATGCCCAACTGAACGCCTGCAGACAGCTCTACGGGGAAAAGGGTCCCGAATATGCCGCAATCCGGAACGCCTGGGCTGCAGTTGGGCTCGGGCAGCCCTCGGGAGACCTGCTCAGGGTGGAAGGGAAGGTGTTTCCCGAAAAGCCTGTACCGATTCCTGATATGGACCCGGAAGGGGTACTGACCAGCATCGGTATCGAGGAAGAGGGGCTGGTAAAAGATATCCGTGTGAGGGTGAACATCGAACATCCCTATACAAGAGACCTGAGGGTTGACCTGCTCACCCCTACCGGGGAAACGGTTGTCCTGCATGACCGGAAAGGTCTCCCGGGAAAAAACATAATCAGGACATACAACCTTGGCTCCGCCCCGAATCTCAGGACCTGCATAGGCGAGCGGGTCCACGGGAAATGGAGCCTGAAGGTTGCGGACCTCGCCCAGGAACACGCCGGTTCCCTGGTCGGCTGGGGGCTTAAGTTCCTTGTCCGGAAAGCCGAGAAGAAAGAGCTCAAAAGGGAACTTTTCCTGTGGAAGGAAATTCCGGATAACGATCCGAAGGGCATCGAAAGCCAGATCTATATCGAAAGGCCCGGGAAGATTGTAAACCTGGACGTCTCCCTCGGGATCACTCATTCCTGGATCGGGGACCTGAGGGTAATCCTTGTCATGCCCTCAGGGGAGAAACTGATGCTGCACAACAGGACTGGATACAGCAGAAGGGAAATCAAAAAAATGTGCAGCACCAAATGGGACGAAGACTTGCAGGCAGCCGTCAGCAAGGAAATGAAAGGCACCTGGACCCTGAAGGTCTTTGACCTGGCAGAAAGGGATACAGGCACCCTGGACAGCTGGGGAATGTGCATCGTCTACGAGTGAATATTTTTGCTGTTTGCCCTTGCCGTTCATTCCTGTTTTTCAATGCTGCTGTTTTTCAATACTGCTGTTTTTCAATGCCGCTGTTCAATTTTTCTCATCTTTACTTTGCTTTTTGTACTTTACTCCGCTTTCTTTCCTTTCTTCTCTATCCCTTCACTCAAATATCTCTTCGTTATCCTCTTCCCAGGCAGGCTGGTTTATTGCTAGGAATTCGAGGCTTGTGTTGCCGGTGTTGTATGTGCACTGGATAGACTCTTCAGGGATGTACACCAGCTGTCCGGGCCGGAGTTCGACCGGGATCCCGTCTATGTAGATTGTTCCTTCCCCTTCGAGGATATAATGGACTTCAGGGTTGCTCATCAGGTGTGGGGCATTGTTTTCTCCTGGCTCGATAATGGAATGGGCGATACTGTAGTCCAGGTCGAGTTCCCTGTCAAAGTTTTCCGGGTGGAAGAGTTCGGAAACGTAGATGCCGCCGTCGCGGGAGAGGACTTTGCATTCGTCGAGGTTTCTGGAGATAAGGTAGTCATCCGCGTAAAAGCCTGCTCCGACAAGGTAGTCCTGCCCGTCCCTGTTAACCTTACTGATAAAGGAGTACTTCAGGACAGGTTCGTCTTCCCCGGGTTTTGGCCAGTAGTAGTCCACCCAGCCTTCCCCTTCCCTGCTAAGGGCGGTTTCAATGAAAAGTTCTCCTATGGGTTTCCCGGTAGAGTCCAGAAGTCCCTCGAGGTCCTGTCCCTCCATACTCTCGTCAGGGGGATAGACAACAGCCGTCCCGTCGGTTTCCCAGACAAACACGTAGAAATTATGGTGGTACCAGGAAGAGCCTTCCTCCCTGAAATCTGAAAAGATCTCTTCCCCTTCTTCCTCGATAAGCCCGGCTGTGGCTTTTACCCTGGCTTCGATGTACCTCTGCTGGCCTGCCATATCGCTTTTCCCTTCGCCGAACATCAGGGTCCCCGGCATTGTGGGCTCCGTAGCAGCAAGCCCTTTCGTTCCGACTTTCCCGGATGTGGAACTTTCTCCCGTTCCTTCTGTTCCCGTATCTTCTGCCCGGAGAGCTCCTCCGGTTTCGCTGCCATTTCCATTCAGGCTAACGGTAGAATTGTCCGCATTTCCTTCATCCGGGCTTCCGCTGGTAAGAATTCCCAGTACCAGGGCGACCGCAAGCATGCCGCAAACAAATTTTATCAGATTCATGTGTTTCCCTGTTTTTTCGGCTTAAAGTCCTAACACTCGATCACTGAAATGCAAAAATTTTGATTTTGAATACGTATAAGGTTATATAAAAAGTTAAATCATTTTTGCATAACTTTCTCAAAAAAGAGATATTTGTATCAATTTCCAAGACCCCACTTGAATATTTAAAAAGAGAAGTTTTCGGGGTCTTTATTCTTCTTTAAAGCCCCCTGGAGTTATATTCTTGGGACTAACAGGAAACAAAAGCTTTACAAAATCTGGACCTCACTTCATCCTTCAACTGTATGTTTTATTAGGATAAGACGCATATTTAATTGTGATATTTACATGGATGTAAGGCAGTATTTTTATCTTCGAGTGAGGGGGTCATACTGGAGGAAGTAATGATCGAAAGATTAATTGAAAGCGCACAACCAACAATTCTTACATTCCAAAAGACCCTCAATGGCTCTTCCGTTCTACTGGAGACTGCCAATAAGTTAATATTCTCTATTGTTCAGTTCCTTGTAGCCGTAACTCTTTTAACTTTCATTTTCAAACTAATCATATGGATGTCCAGAGAAGATGAAAAGATTGTCGTGTCACCCTTCGACATCCATATCTCCGAAAAGAAATATAATGAAAAAATAATCTCAGATTCCCTTATTCTGGAACTGCGCCGAATTGATCGGATTCACTGTAACGACTACCCCAACATAAACCCCGAAAAAATCATATTGCCAAAAGTGACCCCTAATAGGGAATGTCTTGAAGCTAAAATATCCAGTGTAGGAGAATTTAGCATCGGTGGGGTGAACCTACCGATAGGAGACTTAGCTGTTATCCTCAAACAATTATGGCCTCTGGGAGGCCCAGGGAGGCGAATCACAGGAAATCTGCAGGAATGTGAATCAGGTATCCGTGTAACCGCACAGATGGAGGGTAATGAAGTCTTTTATTGGGACACCAGCCGTGAAAATATTCAAAAGGATGATGGAGACCAGATTATAAGCAAAATCAGGGAGCTTGCCTTCATGATAGTTTATGACATCTCAAAAGAAGAACTCCAGGCAAAAACATGGACTGGATTAAAGTATTATACAGAGGCTCTTGATGCGTATTCTCGATACACAAAAAATCAGCAGTTTGAATTCCTTGAACTTTCTGCAAAAAATTGCATTGAAGCAAAAAAAGCTGAACCTGAATATCAACTTCTTTACAGTTTATTTTACAACCTTGGAATTGCTTATTTTAACAGAGAAAAATATGAGTGTTCCAGAAAAATGTTTGAACATTCCACTGACCTCAACAAAAACCACGAAGGCTCATTTATTGGCCTGGGAGCCTCCCTTTCCAGTCTTGATAAGCACGAAGATGCTCTGAAGGCTTATGACAGGGCTCTGGAAATAAATCCAGAGAATGCAGACGCAATGATTAACAAAGGAAAATCTTTGTTCATAATAGGCAGGCTTGAGGACGCCTTAAATGTTTATAATGAAGTTTTGGAAACAGACCCCGACGACCAAGATGCACTCTACGACCGTGCCTGTATTTACTGTACGAACGGAAATAAAAAAGAGGCACTTCATGATCTAAAACACGCAATAAAAGTTTATCCGGAATGGAAGGAATATGCAAAAAATGACGAGGATTTTAAAAAATTATGGAGTGACGAGTTATTCAAAAAATTGATGAATGAAACTTGATTAATAGAACATATATCCTGCATTCAGCACCAGGCCACGATACGGATAATATTAATGCCCAAAAATGCCAAAATAGAGGAGTTGCCTCCCCTAAAATGATTCATCTGTACAGATAGATATCTCATTTGTGTATTTCTGCCGAATATGGGAATAATCACAAAAATGAATTATTTTTTATCTTGGTCCTTTTCTCTCGACACAAAAAATTTTCCGAGACAAATTATTAAAAGATACGCTGCCGAGAAAATGCGAACTTCATTCGGTAGCCCATCCGGTAGTACCTTTCCAAAAATGTCAAACGGAGAGAAACCCGGAGTTTCAGCCACAAAATAGATGTAATCATCATAATCATTGACTTTTGGAGTTTTAAGATAGTCCCATATTCCCTCTGAATACCTTTCCAAATGGATTTTGTCTTCGCTAATGTTGTTTTCTTCAATCGTTGCATTGCTGACCTTTGAAGTGGTAAGAAGGGAAGTGTTAAGATTTTCCCATTTTCCCTCTGAAAACCTGCGCATAACGATTGTGGATTCATTAATGTTGTTTTCTTGAATCCAGCTATTTTCAACCCTGAACTCGATTGTTGCATTTCTGAAGTTGTCCTCGTTGCTCGAAAAATTAGCTTCACCTACCTGTATATTCACGTTTTTGTAGACGATCTCGTCAGACGGGGCTGAAAACTCAGAGGAAGCGCTTTCATTCACAATTATACCGGGGGGATTGGAGTACCCAGTATCTAAATATTCGAGGGAAATGGTAAAGTTTTCAGTGTCATTTTCTAGTGGCTTCCATTCAGACTCTACCTCCCTTACTTTTCTTCTAAGTTCTTCTTTATCACAAATAGTAAATAAAGAGAAAGCCGGAGTTTCAGCCTTAAAATAGATGAAACTCTCATCTTCACTGACCTTTGAAGGATTAAGATTTTTCCATTTTCCCTCCCCTAAATACCTGTACAAATTGATAGTGGAGTTTTCTTTAATCCAGCTCTTTTCAACCCTGAACTCGATTGTTGCATCTCTGAAGTTGCTCTCGTTGCTCGAAAAATTAGCTTCACCTACCTGGATAGTCACGTTTTTGTAGACGATCTTGTCAGAAGGGGGTGAAACCTCAAAGGAAATGTTTTCATTCACAATTACATCAGGGGGCGGGTTGGAGCACATGGGTTTAAAATATTTGCAGGAAATGGTAAAGTTTTCAGTGACATATTCTAGTGGCTTCCATGGTGATGAAGGTGGGGGTGAATGTGGGGATGAAGGGATGAGCAGAGGCAGGTAATCAATGTTCCCTTCATCCAGTTTATAAGTTACATCACAAATGCCATCTCCATCTTTGTCCTTGTGGGTCTGGCTGAAGCCGTCCTTGGTCGGTGTTGCCCAGAAGTTTCCGCCCAGGTAGGGGCCGCCGATGATGTTTGAGCCGGTGATTTTGGTCGTGTTCCAGATGTTGCCTGTGTTTGTGCCTTTAAAATAAGCGTTATTAGTATTGTTGAAGTAGTTGTTGTAGATGGAATTGCCGCTGGAAGCAACCAGAACGATGCCGTAGTAGGTGTTCGAGTCCGCAGTGTTATTATAAAGCGTGTTGCTGCTCGAAAAGTCCATCTTGATGCCGCAGGAATTGTTCAATGCGCTGTTATTTTCCAGTTTCGAATCCGTGGTATTATAAAGGAGTATTCCATGCCCAGTCTTTTCAATATTCAGGTCTTTAACAGTGATATTTTTGCAGTCAATCAGGTAAACAGTTCCTGCATTTGAAGATGAATTAATTTCAAGATCTGAAACCTCTACAAGATAATAAATTTGCTTCCCATCTACACTGTTATTAGCATAGACGATATTGGTATCCAGTTCACCATATGCGTAGAAATTGTACGCGTTGTCCTGCATCCGATTTCCGGAAAGAATACTGCTGCTCGAATCATAGATATAGATGCCGTAGTAGTTGTTCGATGCGGTGTTATTAGAAAGCGTGTTATAGTTGCTCGAAGAACTCAGCCAGATGCCGTAGTCGTTGTTCGATGCGGTGTTATTAGAAAGCGTGTTGCTGCTCGAATGATCCAGATAGATGCCGTAGTCGTTGTTCGAATTTGCTGTGTTGTTTTTCAGCGTGTTGTTGCTCGAATCAAACAGACGGATGCCCCAACAGTTGTTCGATACTTTGTTATTTTCAATAAGGCAATATTCAACTCCTTCAAGACGGATTCCGATACTCTCGGTGCCAGTGGCTCCCTTTATGCTAAATCCGCTAATTTTCACTCCGTCTGCCGTAACCTTCAGAACGTGATCTTCAGGGTCTAAAGCCATGACAATTGTATCATCAGGGCCAGTTTCAGAGAGAATTGACAGGTTTTTGGTGACGTCAACGTTTTCCATGTATGTGCCTTTCTCAACAACGAGAGTGTCCCCGTCTTGTGTATCTGGGTCATCTATAGCGGTCTGGATTGTCGGGAATTCTTTTCCTGAATCTGTGTTTCTTACGTGGGGTGACCGAATTTCAATAGGCCATAACATCAGTGGATAATTGTCCTGAATGCCTATAAAATAAGGTTCTTCTCCCACCCCATCTCCATTGGTATCGGATCCGGAGTAATCGGAGAAATAGTTTCCAAGATGCCCGTAATGCAGGTTGCCGTCGTAGGTATACCAGACCTCTTCCGGAGTATTCAATAAGTTAACGCAGTCAGACCGTACATTATAGGTGTTATTGAAGTAGTTGTTGTAGATGAAATTGCTGTAATAATTACCCAGCATGATGCCGAAAGAGTTGTTCGTAAAGTAGTTGTTGTAGATGAAATTGTTGCTTGAATGAGACAGCTTAATGCCGTAATCGTTGTCCGATGCGGTGTTATTCTCCAGCTTCGAATCCGTGGTATTATAAAGGAGTATTCCATGCCCAGTCTTTTCAATATTCAGGTCTTTAACAGTGATATTTTTGCAGTCAATCAGGTAAACAGTTCCTGCATTTGAAGATGAATTAATTTCAA
>Ga0272442_10004459_pt1 | contig 19156 bp, 19 predicted proteins | sample SSMForm2O_FD_200262 | JGI IMG/M metagenome (GOLD analysis project Ga0272442, IMG submission 200262) | Marine sediment archaeal communities from Little Sippewissett salt marsh, Falmouth, MA, United States - SSM-Form-2O | ecosystem: Environmental > Aquatic > Marine > Wetlands > Sediment ... | reverse complement strand
AACTTGTCCCTGCAGGTAACCCAGCTGAATGTTGTTGTACTTTAGATGCAACAACATTAGGTACAAACTTCTTGTAAGGGCTATTCTGTCGGCTCTACCAGCGGGGCGCTACATTGTATATTCTATGTTGCCTTCTATAGCAAGCTATTGACTATAACCATTCTATAGACTATTCTACACTTCGATGCCCGCTGGACATCAATAAATCTCGAGCGGGATTGTTTGTATCGAAAATGTCTTATATTGCGGTATTGCTGGCTGTGGGGGCATTTTGCTTGGGAGCGAGCCCTTTCTCTCTGTGGATTGGACAAAAGTTCTTGGGCAAGGATATACGTGAATATGGAGATGGCAATCCAGGAGCAACCAATGTCTTCCGTTCTGGAGGCCATGCATCAGGTTGGCTGGCTATTTTCATGGACGTGGCCAAGGGTGTACCCTTTGTGTTCCTAGCGCACTCGTTCTTTGCTCTGCCTGAGGTGGCAGTGATGGCGATAGCGGTCAGTGCAATAGCTGGGCACTCCTTTTCCCCGGTTTTGCATTTTAAAGGAGGCAAGTCAATAGCCGTCACCTTCGGTGTCTTGCTGGGGTTGCTGCCTGAAGGTGAGTTGCTGCTGCTGTTCACCATGTTCACATGCATAGGCGCTCTACTCATGGCTAATCACGCGTGGGCCGTCATGGTGGGGCCTACAGGATCGCTGGTTTATTTGCTCGTCACTGGAGCAACCTACTGGCAGTCCCTGTTCATGCTGAGCGTGCTGGCGCTGCTGGGGATAAAGCACTATACTGATTTGAAGGCTTCTGCTGGGCTCGGGGTACAGCCTGTCAACTGGATTCGAGCGCGAAGGCTTAAAGCGTGAACCATCAATGAGGAAAATAACGCTATGACCTATCAACTGGTAATATTTATTGGCCTCGTTGTTTTTGCCACCAACTTGGTGCTCAACTTGAGGGCGCTCAAGAATCCAGAAGACAACGCCACTGTGCCGGAGCCAGCGCCCTTCGTGTCTGTGCTTATCCCTGCAAGAAATGAGGAAGCAAATATAGAGCCCTGTGTGAAGTCTCTGCAACAACAGGATTACCTGAATTTTGAAATTCTGGTACTGGATGACAATTCTTCAGACGATACGCCAAATATCGTGAAGCGCTTGGGAGCTGCTGATAACCGCACATGCTTGATTTCAGGAAAACCACTTTGTGAAGGATGGGTGGGTAAGCCCTTTGCCTGCTATCAGCTTGCTCAAAAAGCAAAAGGTGATTGGCTTCTGTTTGTCGATGCTGATACCGTGCATGCTCCCCACATGTTGCGCAGCACGATGTCTATGGCAATCAAATCCAGGTGCTCTCTGCTCTCCGGCTTTCCCCGCCAGTTGACCGCTTCTCTATCCGAAAAGGTATCCATTCCCCTGATGTACTTTATCATCCTGAGCTGGCTGCCACTGTGGTGGCTGCAGTCCTCCAGGAAACCGAAGCCTTCACTGGCTATCGGCCAGTTCCTTCTCTTCCCCAGAGAGGAATACTGGCGCATTGGAGGCCACAAGGCTGTAAAATCGAGAATTCTGGAAGACGTCTGGCTGGGGGTTGAAGTAAACCGACATGGTGGTCGACATGTGGCAATTAATTTGGCGCCAGTGGTCTCGTGTCACATGTATCAGAGCGTGAAAAGCATGTGGGAAGGTTTTATTAAATGGATGTACTCCGTAGCTATGCTGTCTTCAGTGGCACTGCTCGGACTGTTGATAGCCGGTTTGCTTTTCTTCCTGCTTCCCTTTTTCTCTCTTTGGAAGGAACTATTCTGGGTTGCCTCTCCCAGCGCATGGCGCTCACTGGTTATTTCTCAGGTGAGCGTGATACTGGCTATGCGATGGCTGACGGATAAGCACTTCAGGGAGCCATTCATCTCAGTACTTGTGCATCCACTCGGTTTCTCATTCGTGATTTTGGCTGTCTTCTGTGCCTTTTCACGACGTATAATGGGTAGCCATGTGCGGTGGAAGGAACGGCTGTATGGAGGAGTATCTGGGCTAGAGTAATAAACCTGCGTTCTCTCTTCGCCCGCCGCCAGTATTTCAAGACGAATTAATTAAAGCGACTCCAATGCGAATTATTTAATGTGTCGCAGAAAAGCAAGAAAGACCTCCTCAACAAATGCATTAGGACTCTGCTGTTGGGTTTCTGAAGGAGAAAGAGGGAGATAAAGGATTCACTATAACCTTTTCTGGAGGCTACTTCGCTTGATGATCTTGTTCCACTTGCCGCCGGTCTTTGCACTCATTTCCCTGAAGCGGGGGATAGCCTTGCGAGTTATTGCTAGTACCTGGTCAAAACTGGTGCCCGTCTTGTCTACTTTGGCTGCCTTCATGACGATGAGTCAACCAGTACTATAATCCCGCTTTCTAGTCGGGACTAATTTCTGGCTTAAAACAGTACCTATAGTAGATGTGCTGCATTCCCAACCTGACTTACACTGGGAACAGTATGAATGTTGGAAATGCTAAGACACGAATACGGATAAGACTTACGGTTCTGGCAGTAGCTCTAGTCTTGATTCTGGCGGGATTTCCGAAACCAGCCGTAGCATCAGAGCAAATAGAGTTATTTGGATATGTCAGAGACTTGAGCGGTGCCCCGATAGCAAATTGCTATATAGATGTCTCTGATGAAAACTACGCCAGTCTCAAGAACACTTATACGAACGAGGAAGGCTATTATGAATTAAGTGTACCTGAGTGTGAGTTGTACCATCTATGGGCTGGCAAAACCGACTCGTATTTGTTCGTTTATGTCCCGCAAAGCAAAGCGGCAACTTCAGGACAGGTTGATTTTAATTTGGAAGCTGGAGCCAATATAATCATAAATGCTTATGATGAACAGGGTAATCTGCTACGGAACAAGGATTTCAGAGAATCTTCGCTATTCAAAATATTCGCCACAGACCTTAACGATATCCCGGAGTACAGTTATTTGGGGGCTGTCTATGATGACCAGTCTAACTGGGATTGGAACCTGGCGATTCCTGCTTTTGTCGTCTTACCGCAAACGACATATAAAATCCACGTCCAGTATGAAGTGCCTGAATTTGGTATGTTAATGCTCTCAGCAGATAATGAAGGTAAAGGCTACTCTGTAAATGAACAGGGGGGGGGGATAAGCATCAACTTAAACTATGAGCTCGCCAAATCCGAACTGGCAATGCTCAAGAAGGATGGCGACTCCACGGTGGCTAAGGAAATAAAAACCAGTGCCAGACACCTCAGCGCAGCTGAGACGTATCTGAGCAAAACCAAACTAAACATGGCAAAAGTCGTTAAAGAGTTGAATTCATCTCTAGAAAGCTCGCTGTGGACTCACGAGGAGCTTGAACTGGCTAGGGCAAAGACAGACATTGAGAAATACCGTAAAGGAGATGTTCAAATAAAGGTGGTGGACGCTAATGGTAAACCTCTCGCTGATTCCATGATTGATTTCACTCAAACCAGCCACGATTTCCTCTTTGGTGCCAATCCGATGGGGGAGAATGGAAGTTATGATGCTGAAGTGGCTGAACTTATGAAGGACGCTGGAATAAATCATTCTTGTATCACCGCGCGCTGGGGAATAATTGAGCCTGAACCAGGGAACTTCGACTGGGAAAACATAGATGGGTACCAGGAAATAGAAGAACAGCTAAAACAGGATTTCGACCTTATGGGTGCGCTCAGCATGTGGTTTTACCCCAACAGTGACTTTGTTCCATCATATATGGAGGACATGGATTTTCAAGCTCTGAAAGAGAATGTCTACGACCACATGTACACCCTGGCTGACAGATACAGTGGCAAAATTGACACCTGGGAAATAAACGAGATGAATCTGGCATGGGCAAATGTTCTTGGCTTGAGCGATGAGCAGAAAAGTGAGATATGCCAGGTTTTCGCCAGTGCTGTAAAAGAGGCAAACCCGCAGGCCAAAGTACTCAATGGTTCATGTGCCTTGCCCTACGAGTTCACAGACAGCACCCCATTCCCTGAATTGCTGAAAGATGACATGCCAGCCGATATTATTGGTCTTGAGTTCTATTATTCTGGTACCAACACCGATGGATACCATAATCTGGGTCTGAATTTGATTTCGGTATCTGATTTACTTGACCAGTACGCCACTTCAGGCAAACCAATATATATCAAGGAGCTTTCAGCTCCGTCGTCTCAGGTTCCCGGTTCGCCCTGGTGGCACCAGCCATGGGATGAAGAAACCCAGGCAGAGTACCTTGAGAGTTTTTACACTATCGCTTTCAGCAAACCGTTGGTCCAAGACATAACATGGGCATGGGGCGTTTCTGACGGAGACGCATTCATTAGGTATGGCGGACTCCTGGATAGTAACTTAAAACCGAAACCAGCCTATTTTGCCCTTAAGCACCTCATTGATTCATGGACAAGCACTGCCGAAGGGATTGTTAATGCAGAGGGAGAATATAGTTTCAGGGGTTTTGCCGGTGATTATGATGTCAATGTAAGTACTCCTGATGGCTATAGCTTCAAGACCACAATACATGTAACTGAGCAGGAATCTAACCAGGTAACTATTCAGTGTCCAAACTGATCTGTGGATGTCAGCTTGCTGAAACCCATCAATTTATTACTGGCTATCGCGTCAAATAATAGTTGTCGATATTGTCCAGTCTCAGATACACAGCACCAGGATATGAACGCAGGCTCCTTGCCTGACGGCCAGAGCTCAATCCAATCTGATGCTCAGGTTTATGCAGAGACAAAACTGCGGTCTGCATCTACTTTTTGAGTGCGCTTCCAGGTTTTCCCTTTGTTGGCTATAAACATTCCGAATCCAATGACAATTGGAATAGTCCACAGCAAATAGTAGAGAAATACGATCACCGGGTTGATACGAATCATATACCATATTCGGGAAGATGTTTTCTCGAGAACAAGCTTCGTGCGCTTCCAGGTATTTGAATATGCCTGTCCCATTACCGTCAGGTAAAGACATATATTAATCAGGGAGAGTACTATCACCCATAACGGAAAAGATCCGTGGTGCGTTAAAAAGAGGTAAAGTACATATATTCCGGTAGGCAGACCGATAACGTTGATTGGCAGAGACAAATTCGGCACAAAGTTAAGACGTGACAGTAGCCTGTGCCGAAAACTCATTCCCATATGTTTCAGAGGGCTGTTTAGCGATTGGAAAAAACCACATATCCAGCGATTCCTTTGAGTTATGCCACCACTGAAAGTCTGCGGTACCTCCTCAATCAAAGGCTCGGCGATTATCCCCAGTCGTTTACCGTTAGCCCAGAATCGCATACCAACCTCGGGGTCTTCAATGGTAATCCAGGGGTTGAAACCACCCAGGTCGAAAAGATCGTTTGCCTTGTAGAAGAGCCCTTTGCCAAGTACATAAAATGGGTGTTTGCCATTAGCTGACATATGAGGATATACATTACCATCCCAGCACATGTGATCAAAAGCATGCAGGCTGCTGGGCATGGAGCGTAGAGGATTGCCTACCACATTGGTGGATTGAAGAACGTCATATTTTTGTAAACCGGCCGCTGCCAGTTTGAAGTGATTTGGCGGTGTAATGCTGTCAGCATCGATATAATCTAATACCCAATCGGTGCCATCTCTTGCTACCAGGGTGTAGAAAAGATAGATAAGCTGCCGAGTTTTTTTAGGTAGCAGTTCTCTGACATTTTTGGTTCTACCTTCGTGGAACCAGTATGCCTTGGGGTTATTTTCCCATGCCTGCCAGGTGGTACTCCATGAAGAGTCGCTAGTAGGAGGAACCTCCATGATTTCCAGAAAAGGAAATTCCACCTGAAGGCGCTTCAATATTTCAATAGTATGTGTGTCATCGCTGTTTGGAATAGAAATTATCCTGTATTTGGATTTTGGATAATCTATTCTGGAAAGGGATACCATGGTGGTGTGCATGGTGTCCTCGTCTTCATTAAGGACAGGGTATGCCAGGACAATGTTTGGCATCTGTTCAGCGGAGAGACCTGCAATGGCAGTTTCATCTACCCAGTTCACTTTCCTGGTAAGAAAATAGAGCATCACCATGAAGGCCCCAAGATAGAGACACTGCGCTATGGTATATATAGTAGACCAGGCTCCGTACGAAGATATAGTGTTAGTAAAACTGGCCCATACGAATGCTATGCGGTCACCTAAAGGCCCAACCCACTGTGGGAGATAAGTAGGAGTAGCCATAAGGATTGATAGACGGTGCCCCAAGGATTTTGCCCAATAAGGCCCAACCCACTGTGGGGGATAAGTAGGGCTGGCCATGAAGATTGACAGGCGGTGTCCCAGGGATTTAGCCCAGTCAAGAAAATTGGCCATGTGGAGTGATAAATAATCAATCATGGCTTCACCTCTCCAAAATATTTGTGCACTTTGACGTCATTTAATGAGTTTCCTTCTCATTAGCTCACCTTGAGCCTGTTGAGTCTTATCTTCAGCCCATGCCTTTTCTCCCCACTTGATAAGTTCTTGCATTCCCTCTTCGAAGTTCACCCCAGGCTCTAATTTCAGCTTTGACTTTGCTCTGGATATATCAGCATAACAATGCCTTATATCCCCAGCTCTGTACTTGGCGATGATTTCTGGCTTCAAATCTCTAGAGTAAAGATTTATCAGCGTACTGGCTACTTTGGATATAGTGACTGGCTTCCCCGTTCCCACATTGAATGTTTCATAATCTGCATCAGCCGTATTCATCGCCAGTAAATTGGCTTGAACTATATCGTGAACGGAGACAAAATCTCTTGCCTGCAATCCATCCTCGAAGATTAGAGGAGGCTTGCTATTTTTTATTCTGGAAAGAAAGATGGCGCAAACGCCGGTGTACGGATTGGATAAAGATTGTCTTGGTCCATAAGTATTAAAATAGCGCAGCGCTACCGTAGGAATTTTATAGGCTTTACCCACCGTCAGGCACATTTCCTCCTGGTCCCTTTTGGAAATGGCGTAAACGCTGGTGGGATACGGGGGTTTATCTTCCCTGGTGGGAATTGGGTCAACAATCTGCTTGCATACAGGACAGGTAAAGTCCCAATCCCCGGTTTCCAGTTGGGCGTTGCTCCTCAATTTTGGATAAACCACTCCACATTCCTTACATTTATATGTACCTTCTCCATATACCGACATAGAAGAAGCGATCACAAGTTTTTCAATACTGCAACGGCCATTTACCATGACATCGAGCAAATTTGCCGTTCCGCAGGTGTTTACATCGATATACTCCTTAATTTGATACATGGATTGGCCTACTCCCACCGCAGACGCCTCGTGGAATACAACATCCACATCTTTTAAAGCTTTAGTGATATCGTTTTCACTTCTCATGTCGCCCTTAATGAATTCTGCGCCTGGATTAAGGTATTCAGGCGTTTTGTTGTGAATCTGAGGATTCAAGTTATCAAGAATCCTTACTTCATGTCCTTCTTCAATCAACTTATCTACAAGGTGACTCCCTATAAAACCAGCTCCACCTGTTACCAGTACTTTCTTTTTTGTCATTTTTTAATCCCTTCAAGCTTCAACTCGCAGATTTTCTAAACCACTTAATTGTTTCTGTCAGTCCCTTATTCAGGTCGACTGAAGGACTCCAGCCCAAATCTTTCAGGGCGTTGCCTAGATCAGGCCGTCTTTGTTTGGGGTCATTTTCAGGCAAGGGCTCGAAAATCAGGCGGCTCTCGGCTCCAGTCAATTCGAGAATCTTTTGCGCCAGTTCCAGTATAGTGAATTCTTCAGAGTTGCCCAGATTTATAGGCCGGGATATGTCCGAAAGCATAAGCTTATTTATACCCTCAACTAAATCTGAAACATAGCAAAAGCTTCTGGTTTGCGAGCCATCTCCAAATATAGTGAGAGCTTTGTTATTGAGAGCCTGAGTGACAAGCGCAGGAATAGCTCTGCCGTCATCGCTTCTCATTCCAGGGCCATAAGTGTTAAATATCCGAGCAATTTTAGTATCAATGCCGTAACGGCGGTGATAAGCCATTGTCAAAGCCTCGGAAAATCTCTTTGCCTCATCATATACAGAGCGTGGCCCCACAGGGTTCACGTTCCCCCAGTAATCTTCCTTCTGTGGGTTTTGGGATGGATCTCCATAGACTTCCGACGTGGAAGCGAGGAGAAATGTTGCCTTTTTCTCTCTGGCTAAATCCAGAACATTCAATGTGCCTAAAGACCCTGCTTTTAATGTTTCGATAGGGAATTTGTAATAGTCAATTGGGCTCGCAGGGCTGGCAAAGTGGAGTATATGATCAACACCTTCGTTCACTTTGAACCTATTTGATACATCTTCATTAATGAACTGGAACTTGTTGTCAGGTAGCAGGTGTTGAATATTCGTCAGATTTCCGCTGCTGAGATTATCCACGCAGACTATGGAATGGCCTTGAGAGATAAAGGACTCACAGAGATGTGAGCCGAGAAAACCAGCTCCACCAGTAACGAGGATCTTCATAATTTATACTCTCCTTTTCTACGTGAACCTCAGGCTGGGTGCTATTCACGTGAAAAAATGAGGTGTTGCTTTACCAGCAAATGCCCTCATATATCTTGGCTCTTTTGGCAGCCTCTATTTTTCTGCCGTCTATGACAATGCTATTGCCATAATCCAGGTGATTAAATTCATCCCACTCGGTGATTATGAGTGTAGCGTCACTTGCCAGCACTTCCTCTGCGCTGGAGTACTCTATCTGGGGGAATAGCTTTTGAAAATTTGGTATTGCCTGAGGGTCATAAGCTCGTACTCGGGCTCCTTCTTTCAACAATGCTTCAATAATGGGCACTGCTCTTGATTCTCTGGTGTCGTCGCTGTCAGGTTTAAAAGACAGCCCCAGTATGCCGATGGTCTTATCTTTGAGCGAAGGGATGTGTATTTTGAGTAGCTCCAGCATCCTCAAAGGCTGTTCCTTATTGAGTTGTAAAACCTCCTGCAGAATTTTTGGAGTGTATCCTGTTTCTTTTGCGTGCATCACCAATGCTGCTGTATCTTTGGGTAAACAGAAACCGCCGAAGCCAACACCGGCTCTTAGAAAGTCTTTGCTGATTCGTTTGTCATATCCCATGCCCTTGGCAACTTCGTAGACATCGATTCCCAATTTCTTGCAGATATTACCTATTTCGTTTATGAAAGATATCTTGGTTGCCAGGAATGCGTTTGAAGTGTACTTAATCATCTCTGCAGTCCTGAAGTTGGTTCTTAAAACATGGGAGGAATCTGCCGTGCAGTTGTATAGACCAAGCAACATATCACCCTGTCTTCGGTTATCTTCTCCAATAATAATTCGATCCGGTGCCATGAAGTCTTCTAATGCCGTTCCTTCCCGCAAAAATTCTGGGTTCACACAAACTCTGACTTCTTGCATATCCCTGAAAAGTGGAATAATCTTGCCTTCGGTAGTGCCTGGTACAACAGTGCTTCTGACTACAACAAGGTGGGAGCTTTTCTTCCCCTTTAGCTGCTCAGCTAATTGCTCTGCCGCTTCTTGCATGGGGCGGGAATTAATAGAACCATTGGCGTTGCCGGGGGTGCCGACGCAGAGAAATGATACGTCTGAGTTCAGTACTTGTTCAAAATCAGTGCTTGTGGCAAGTTTCACCTTTTTCAAAGCCTTGCCTAACCCCTTTTCATATGTTGGATTGATTCCATCGGCTATTCCCATGACTTTTTCGGGAGTAACATCAATGCCTATGACACTGTGTCCTTTCAGCGCAAAGCCCACGGCTGTTGTTAGCCCCACAACCCCCAGGCCGATTACGCTTATTGTTTTTTCACATAATTTTTCCATTCTCCTTTTTCCTTCCTGCTGTTATGAACTTGGTATGATTTCTTCTACGATTTAGTGTAAGGCACAAAGCAATTTATTATAACACACACGATTAGTGTTACCTGTGTATTTCAGCCGCCGCAACGCCGAGCGGTCTTTTCCCGTTAAGAATAGTTCTCCTGGGGTTCTCCTTATTGCCGCTTCTTTTCCATAACCCAGTCGTCTGCTTATTGCTCGATTGATATTGGTTATTTTCTCCTGCATGTCGGCAATAATAACCCCGTCAATCATGGCATCAATAATTGCTGTTGTTTTTGCCTGTTCCTCCAGGAGCTTTCGCTCAACTTCTGCTGTCTCCGATTCAGTAATCCGTTGGCGTATTTCTGCCAGTTCATTTATTAGCTACTCTTTTGTCTTATTTTTATCCTTCATTTTTGCCTCATCTTACAGATTGAACGGCAATTTCATCAACAATCGCCTTCATGAAACATGGTTCGCCTGATTTACCTTGGCTTGCCCCATACTAATACTCGTTATAGCTTGTGTCAATAGACCCTGGGAGAGATTTGCCGTTGCACCTTTTAGAGTGATCGGCTATGATTGAGTTAACTCTCGCGATAGTACAATGACTACGAATACGCAATTATCTTCCCTGGATATCAAACCTAAACAGGTGAAGCCCTTTCTGAAATGGGCTGGGGGAAAATCTCAGCTTCTTGGGCAGTTTGATAAATATTATCCTGTTGAGCTGAAACAAGGCCAGATAGACAGGTACATCGAACCTTTTGTCGGTGGAGGGGCAGTGTTTTTTCATGTTGCCCATAAGTACAATATCAGGACAGCTTATCTATATGATATCAACCCAGAGCTTATAGTAGCGCTAAAAACTGTTCAGAAAGCCCCCTTCAAACTTATAGAGCAACTTAATGAAATTTCGAGTAAATACAAAAGCTTATCCCGTGATGCAAGAAAAGACTTCTTTTATGAGACAAGAACAGAGTACAATGCATACAGACACCAGCTAGATTATGAATTCTACTCAGAGGAGTGGATACCGAGAGCAGTGCAATTTATCTTTCTGACAGGATTGGTTTAAATGTGAGGTTTTTCTTCAGAATAAGGCCCGGTTTGTGGGCGTTAAATGCTTATAAGGAAAAAGTTCTAAAAAATTTTTCTATCGACGATACAAGTTCTAAGGAAGAGAAAGGAATATTTGATCATACTTATTATCAAGGATTACTAGTAGAAATTGGGAATCTTAAAGATTTTGAGACATATATACCAAGACAAGATAAAAATAAGATGTACCTATCAAGGCCGTTACTCAATTATGCAACATTGACGGAGTTATATAATTTCACTTACGAAAAAACTGTAAATAGAGCAAAATCAATTGACGTAATATGGGTTAATGAAAGGAAATTCCCGGATAGTATTTTTGAGATTGAACATTCAACTGATTTTCAAAATTCCCTTTTAAAATATTTAGACCTTCGGGATTTTAATGCAAGTTTTATTATTGTTGCCGACGTGAATCGATACAGGGAATATGAAAGGAAAGTATCGTATACTGCCTTTTCAAAAATAAAAGAGCGTATAACATTTTTTTGATATCAGAAACTTGCTGATTATCATTCTAAAGCATTTAAATATTATGAACTGCAGAAAGAACTTAAATTATGACCGAGAAGTTATTTGATAGGAGAATAGTATTAAGAGACAATTTGTTAAGCATTGGATGTAGTCATAGTGTTGCACAAATTGTTTCTGTTGAAGCAGGGGGAAGCCAGAAAATTGTGGATGTTGATTATTTAAAATCACTAGGATTAGAAGAGATGCTGCTTGTAAAAAGTATCGAATATGTTCGAGAGTTTTATTTAGATGAACTAGGACTTAAATAGAATACCTTGAAAAACGATTATGAAGAAATATTTAGGAACGCCTCTTGATATATGGGCATCGGCAATAGCATTGAGAATTGCTGATGAATGGGATGGGAACACTCCTGAAGAACCGGAAGACTTTTCCCTTTTACGGAATGTGTTAGATAGAGTTTTGAGTAAAAATTCAGAAGAATGTGTGAAATTAATTGGGACTACGATAATTGAGGAGTCTTATTTCGATTCAATTTAGCTCAGCATTATGTTCCTCTTTCCCATTTCGTTTTGCAAAAATTCCTCCAAAATGGGTTTGCCTTAAAAGAGGAAATCATCAAGGGGCAGCATAATTGTGTGTATTCAACTCGTTGGGTAAGGAGTGCAAAGCAATATGGCTTTTATTTGATTATGCACGAACATCTCTTCGTATTCAGGAAGCCAAACCCCAATGAGGATTTATCACGAATACGATGGAGCATCATACCACGAGAACCAAACAGCATCACTCAGTAAACTGCACCAATACACAAGAAATTAGGAGAACGTATAACGAATCGTTGTATTAGAAATCACTCCTCCCTTCAGGCGCACCTTGTATTGGAAGAAGTTCAAAACTGAGGATTTTTAGCTGGAGTGAAATAAGAGCAATTGTGTGCTAATATCTTGCAATATCATTTTTGTGAATTTTAAAGGGAAATTGGAATAGATATAAGGAGTCGTTGTGGGAAACATATCATTTATAGTTGCCTTCGGTGGTGGGTTATTATCTTTTTTATCACCCTGTGTATTGCCCTTAGTGCCTGTGTACCTGGCTAGCCTGGCTGGGCCTGATATATTTGTAGATGAAACTTATAAAAAGAAGCGTGCCCATGTATTCCTTCATTCCCTTAGTTTCGTAGCAGGCTTTACTACAGTTTTCGTCATCATGGGAGTTGGGGCCGGATTGATTGGATTTGTTATAAGCTCTCACTTAGCAGTAATTCGTCAAATAGCTGGTGCTTTGCTGATATTCTTTGGGTCATTTATGCTGGCTAGCCTGAAAATCCCCTGGTTAAATTATGAGAAACGCCTATCCGTATCCAGGGCTCATGCTACCAGTTACCTGCGCTCTTTCTTGATTGGAGCTGTATTTTCCCTGGCATGGACGCCCTGTGTTGGCCCTGTACTGGGAGGTATTTTGACTCTTGCTGGAAGTTCCAAAACGGCGTTGCACGGCGCTTACCTGTTAGCTATATACTCCCTGGGATTGGGAATTCCATTTCTTGTGATAGGTGTTGCTTTTGGCTCAGTTGCGCCGTTGCTAAAACGCTTACAGCGTTATTCCACCGCAATCTATATCTTCGGTGGAGTATTACTTATAACTATGGGCATACTTATTTTAACGAATAAACTAATGTGGTTTTAAACGTGATTTAGAGACATGACTATGTTAGGAGGTTAATTATGAACAATCCATTGAAGATTATCCTGGTAGTGACATTGACCTTAATTCTAAGCGTGGGGTTGGCGATAACTGGTTGCTCCTCAAATTCTGCTTCCCCTACTCAAGGTACTCAAGGGACAAAAGTAGGTAACCTGGCGCCAGACTTCCAGCTTGATAATCTTGAGGGGGAACCTGTTTCTCTCAATGACTTTCGTGGTAATCCTGTGATGCTCAATTTTTGGGCTACCTGGTGTTCTCCCTGTGTCCGCGAAATGCCCGATATACAAAGTATGTATGAAGAGCAGTCAATTAAGGGATTGGTACTATTACCTGTTAACATGGGTGGCACTTCTTCTCAGGTGAAAGAGTTTTTGCAGAATCATGGTCTTTCCCTGCCAGTGCTACTTGATATTGATCGCGAGGTAGCTCAGAAGTATGGAATTCGAGCTATTCCCACCACTTTCTTCATTGATGAAGAGGGTATAATTCAAGTTGTAAAGGTTGGCGCTTTCCCGAACAAGGAAGCAATAGAAAATGACCTTAATAAAATAATGTCGTAACCAAGTTAAAGGAGGTACTATGAGCAAAGTAATAGAAATCACGGATGGGAATTTTGAAGAAGAGGTTCTGAAATCAACACTTCCTACAGAGGTTGATTTCTGGGCGCCATGGTGTGGCCCATGCAGGATGGTTTTACCCGTATATGACAAGCTATCGGGGGAATATGATGGCAAATTCAAGTTTTGCAAGATAAATGTGGATGAAAACCGGCAAACTGCAGCGAAATACCAGATTATGAGCATACCCATGCAGAAGTATTTCGTTAATGGGCAAGAGGTTGACCAAATTCTCGGCGCAGTGCCCGAATCTGTGATACGGGCAAAAGTTGAAAGTGTTCTGAAAAAAGTATCCGATTGATAAAGAAGAGAGAGCCTCCCCTTGTGGGTGTAAGCAAAACCTCTAGTCACGTTACAAGATAAAATTCACCTATCTTGTAACGTTTTGCCATGTAAGAACCAGGGCAGCCACTAGTTCCAATGGCAATAACTACAACGGGCGCTTATGAATATGACATTCAAAGCTGGGCGAACTTTGTTTAGGCCTTTTACCAGGAATAATGGCGGGGAGCCATTATTCTATGGCTATTACATAGCCATATGTTCAGTAATCTTGCTGGCGGTGGTACACGGGACGTACAGCTCGTATGGTGCCTTCTTCAACTCCCTGCAAAGCGAGTTTGACTGGAGCAGGGCTGTAACCTCGGGCGTTCACTCGCTAGGTTTCGCCATGTCGGGAGTGGGCGCAATGATATTTGGCAGGCTCAACGACCGTTTTGGACCACGTCGTATACTGACAGCAGGTGGAATAATGTTCAGTCTGGGATATTTCCTTATGTCTCGTGTCTCAGGCACATGCCAATTGTACTTGACCTATTGCCTGGTAATCAGTATGTGGCCATCTGCAACCGACGTGATAGTGCTATCAACTACCTGCAGATGGTTTGTTCGCAGGAGAGGGTTGGTCAGCGGCCTGGTAAAGGCGGGCACAGGGATAGGGATAATGCTCGTGCCGCTACTGGCAAGCCATTTTATTTCCTGCTATGGCTGGCGAACCGCGTATACACTGCTTGCACTTATGACGATAGTATTTATCCTCCCGCTGGTACAGATATTGAGGCGTGACCCGTCACAGAAAGGACTCCAACCTTATGGTGGTGACGCTGCTATCCAGGTTGAACTGAGTGAGGATGGGTTTTCCTTTAGCGAGGCCGTTACGGTGAAACAGTTCTGGATGCTTTGTATTTCCCTTTTCATGGTTTGGTACTGTGCAAATAGCGTGATGGTACACGTGATACCTTATGCCATAGATAGCGATGTCCCATCGATTCAGGCAGCTGCCCTTCTCTCCATTATTGGAGGGAGCAGCATTGTGGGCAGGATTGTCATGGGGGGTACAGGTGACCGGACAGGGGCAAGAAAAGCATTTGCAATAAACTTCTGCATCCTTGTGGGGGCGATGGTATGGCTCTTTTTCTCCACCGAGCTATGGCAGCTTCGCGCGTTCGTGGTGGTGTATGGCTTTGCCCACGGCGGCTTTTTCGGACTGTTGTCCCCGCTCGTAGCAGAGCTGTTCGGCACCAAGTCTCATGGTGCCTTGTTCGGCATGGTTACGTTCTGGGGGATGCTGGGTGGTGCTGTTGGCCCGGTGATTGCTGGACGTATCTTCGATGTAACACAAAGTTACCAGCCAGCATTCCTCATCCTTATTATAGTCAGTAGCGTTGGGTTGACACTTTCCCTGCTGCTGGGGCACACCGCCGGCTCTAATACCTGGGAAGCTTAGCACAGTGAAACGAAAGCAGAATGTGTCTCTAATCACATGAACCAGTACAGCCCTCAGGCTCATTTTGTATTGGAAGAGATTGTTGTTTGCAAACAATATTTCTTTTGTGTATAATCGGAGAAGTAGTTTCAGTTAAGGGCGTTGCATACTTTTTTTGTTACCTCAGGTTTACTCAAGTATTGGATGACCCAGGCTCAGACTAAAATTTAAAAAAAGGAGGTCATCCAATGAGTTTTGAAGAGAAATCGATCCAATGCTCCGATTGCGGAGCTACCTTCACTTTCACTGTTGAGGAACAAGAATTCTTCCAATCCAAGGGCTATACTAATGACCCCAAGCGCTGCCTATCATGCCGCCAGGCAAGAAAATCACAGCGATATGGAAGTGATAGCTACAACAGCGGTGCTCGCCGGGAAATGTTTCCTGCAGTATGTGCCGAGTGTGGCAAAGATACCGAAGTACCCTTTGAACCCCGTAACGGGAGACCGGTGTATTGCAGTGATTGTTACCGTAAAGTCAAACTGAGTGGATAGTGCTGATTTAGACCTTGAGGGCATATACAGGCTGGTGTTCCGGTCTGTATATGCCCCGAGTCGGAGTTTTGAAAGGCAACAGGAAAGAATGCAGGGAGAAGACGAAAACAGTTGGGAAGCAACTGATAAATAATAGACATAATTTAATGAAAGGAGTGTTGATATGAAGATATATGTAGGCAACTTACCTTACGACATCACAGAGGATGAATTGCGTAAGGAATTCGAAGCCTTTGGAGAAGTGGCATCTGTAAGTATCATTACGGACAGGTATAGCGGACGACCAAAAGGATTCGCGTTTGTTGAAATGGCAGTAGTGGCTGAAGGCCAAGCTGCAATTACTGGGATGAATGAGAAAACCTTAAGGGAACGGACGCTGAAAGTTGATGCGGCTCGACCTCGTTCCGATGATAGAAGTGGTGGATTCGGTGGCGGTGGCGGAAGAAATAAAAGATACTGAATTGAGACGCCTGTGCTGATTACTGAACCCTCATCATAACCTGGTATTAATCATGTATGTCAGTTTGCGATGGGGGAATTCAGTGCACTTAAGAATGTATTACCCACACCTTGAGATAATCCCTCTTCTGTAATTTGAACCTTCCAATTACGGTGATGCTATCAGGTCAGTTATAGTATCAGGTTTTATCCTTTTTGCAGTTTCAAGAAGGCCAGTTCATATTTCTCAATCAGTTTTTCGTCAGCGAAGCTGAAGTATCTGTTATCGCCTATCACGATATGATCCAGTACCTTTATTTGCATAGTGTTGCTGGCGAAGACTAACTCTCTGGTTATCTCTTTATCGTTATCGCTGGGCTCGGGATTCCCCGAAGGGTGATTATGGGCAAAGACCAGGGAGGCAGCATTGTGTTTAATGGCTTGTGCCATGATCTCCCTGGGGAAGACAGCGCTGGCGCTTAATGTTCCTTCGAACAGTTTTTCCACCCCGATTATCTGGTTCTGAGTATTCAGAAACATAACCTGAAAGACCTCTTTATTGAGATCGCGCATGGAGTGGTACAGATACTTAAAGACTTCTTGTGAAGATTTGCAATAGGATTTACCGAGAATCTGCTCCTTGAGGAATTTTCTGGCTAGCTCGTGCACGAATTTAATTACAAAAGCGCTATAAGGCGTAATGCCCCTGATTTTGCGCAATTCCTCGGGTGGAGCTTCCAGGACACCCCTCAGGGTTTTGAACTTGTCTATTGCTTCTTTGGCCTGCTGCTTACGGTCTATCCGCGGCACCCCCAGGGTTAGCAGGAGTTCAACGATTTCATAATCGAGGAATCCTTCCAACCCGGATTTATTGAATTTCTCCCGTATCCGTGCGCGATGTCCTTCGTGTGACGCACGAGAGTCTGCTGCCCTATATGCCTCACGAGCTTTCTGTTGCATAAGCTTCTTTCTGCCCAGCATGTAGCAACTATCCTGTGTTGCCTCTTATTTGTTGCTTTGTTGTATTCTTGCCTGAGTTCTCACTGGCAAACCCCAGAGATGAATAAAGCCAGGAGAGGCGCTCTGGTCGAACACATCGCCTTTGTCATAAGTGGCCAGGCTGAAATCGTAGAGGGAGTAAGGGGACTTCCTGCCTACCACCTGGCATATGCCTTTATAAAGCTTGATTCTTATTGTCCCGGTGGCATATCTTTGCGAGCTTTCCACATAAGCAGCCAGGTCTTGACGCAGGCCACCAAACCATAGTCCATTGTAAGCGAGGTCAGCATATTCGACAGCCACTTTGTCCTTAAATCGGAGCTGGTCTCTTGTCATCACCAGATCCTCCAGTGCCAAGTGAGCCTGGAGCAGCACCACGGCTGCTGGTGCCTCATAGATTTCCCTGGATTTTATGCCCACTAATCTGTTTTCCACGTGGTCAATTCTGCCAACACCATGCAAAGCAGCCAGATCATGGATCTTTTGAATAAGTGTGATGCCATCCAGCTCTTCACCGTTAAAGCTTATCGGGATACCTTTGGCAAAGCCGATTTCTATGTAAGCAGCTTTGTCTGGCGTCTCCGCTGGAGGTTTTGTCCATTCAAAGGCGTCTTCGGGAGGTTCGTTCCATGGGTTCTCCAGAACGCCGCATTCGGCGCTCCTCCCCCATAAGTTTTCGTCAATGGAATATGGGCTGGAGACAGTGATAGGTATGGGTATATTGTATTTCTGGGCGTAGGCGATTGTCTGTTCCCGTGTCATGCCCCATTCCCTGGCAGGTGCAATCACCTTAAGCTCAGGAGCCAGGGCCGCCGTACACACATCGAACCTCACCTGGTCATTGCCTTTCCCCGTGCAGCCATGAGCTATGGTGGTAGCGCCTTCCTTTTTAGCTGTATCCACCATAAGCTTGGCGATGAGAGGGCGTCCCAGAGCTGTGGCTAAAGGATACCGCCCCTCGTAGATGGCATCAGCCTGAAGTGCAGGGAAGACAAAGGAATCGACAAAAGCTTTCCTGGCATTGATTACAATAGCCTTTATAGCTCCTACATCGAGCGCCTTTTGTTTGATAGCTTCCATGTTAGCCACGTTGCCTATGTCCACGGTGAGGGTAATAATATCCAGGTTGTACTTTTCTCTGAGCCACTTTATGGCTACAGAGGTATCTACTCCGCCACTGTATGCTAATACCGCTTTATCCATTACATAATCCTCCTGCCTATATTTTTTGCTGATTTAAGGCGCTCTCCAGTATATCAATTGCCTTATCTATCTCTTTTTCGCTAATAACAAGCGGAGGCATGAAACGGAGAGCATTTGTCTTTACTACATTGACCAGTAAGCCTTTGGCAAGGCAAGCCGCTGCTATCTCTTTAGCGATCTCGTCGCTGAATTCTAAAGCTATCAATAACCCCTGGCCTCTTACCTGGGTAATAAGATTGAACTGCTGTTTCAGTTCCTCCAGCCTGGACATAAAGTATTTCCCCGTATGCCCAGCTTTCCCTGCTATATCGTTATCGATAATGTATTTCATAGTGGCGTAAGCGGCAGCACAGGCCAGTGGGTTGCCGCCGAAAGTAGAACCATGGTCGCCGGGGACGAAGACAGATGCTTGCTCTTTAGCCAGGAAGCCGCCAATAGGAACGCCACTGCCCAGCCCCTTGGCCAGAGCCATTATATCTGGTTCGACCCCGTACTTCTGGTAGGCAAAAAGAGTTCCGGTACGACCTATGCCCGTTTGAATTTCATCCAGAATAAA
>Ga0272442_10004458_pt1 | contig 19157 bp, 15 predicted proteins | sample SSMForm2O_FD_200262 | JGI IMG/M metagenome (GOLD analysis project Ga0272442, IMG submission 200262) | Marine sediment archaeal communities from Little Sippewissett salt marsh, Falmouth, MA, United States - SSM-Form-2O | ecosystem: Environmental > Aquatic > Marine > Wetlands > Sediment ... | reverse complement strand
GTGCCGCCGGCGGTAATGAGGAAGTGCATGGCCATGGTGGCTCTACTACTTGTGATCTACGATTCGCGGCTGGCCGCCATCGCTTCGATTGCTGCCACGATTTCCGTCGGGTCGGCCATCCGGCCGACGCCCTCGGTGCCGCAAGCCAAACGTCCCGCGGTGGGACCGACGAGTTGTACGCCCCTGCGACGCAAGGTTTCGACGTTCGCCTGTACGGCCGGGTTCTCCCACATGCGGGTGTTCATCGCCGGCGCAAACAGCGTGGGTCGGGCCCAGGCGGTGCACAGCGTGGTGCTGAGCAGATCGTCGCAAATGCCGTGGGCGGCCTTGGCGATGATGTCGGCGGTCGCCGGTGCGACGATCATGAGGCCCGCCCAATCCGCCAGCGATATGTGGGCGCTCTGGTGCACCTCGGCGGACGTCCACAGACTTGTGAACACGGGCGATGAGGTCACCGCCTCGAAACTCTTGGCCCCGACAAACCGGCAAGCGCTTTCAGTCATCACGGTCCGCACGCTTGCCCCGGCCGCAGTGAGCTTGCTGGCCAGATCCACCGCCTTGTAGGCGGCGATCCCGCCGCTGACACCGAGCAGGATGTTCCGGTTCTCAAGCACAAGCAATGTCACAAAGGAAAGGCTGGACGTTTGGGTCCGCTGCTCGCACGTGGGGCCGCCGCGTCAGGCCTCAACCCTCGCCCTTCTCGCCGGCCTGGTTCTTCGCTTTGCCCCCTTCGATGCCGATCTTGTCGTCGCGAATCTCCTGGATCACGATCTCCAGCATGGTCTTGCCTTCGGTATTCTCGATCAAGGGGCGCGAGCCCTGAAGGAGCTCGTTCAGTCGTTTTTGTACGAGCGCGGTCAACTTGAAACGCCCGCCAACCTTATCTATGATTTCGGCACTGGTGACTTCTCTGAGCATCATTGTTCTCCAACGTGGCCGTCGTTGCGGTCCGATGGTTCCCGGCTCACGGGCGCCCGCCGAATGATGTGGAGCACCTCGCTGACGGCTTGTTCCAGGTCTTCGTTGATGACCATATTGTCGTAATATTGCCAAGCGGCGGCAATCTCGTTGCTCGCACCGCTCAATCGCACCTCGGCGACGTCGGTGCTGTCGCGGCCCCGGCGCCCCATACGCTCGGCCAGGTCCTTTTCGGCCGGAGGCAGGATGAAGATCATCACCGCATTGCAGTACACGGTCTTGGCCTGCCGGGCGCCCTGCACGTCGATCTCCAGAATCACGACCCTGCCTTCCTGCAAGGCCTCCTCCACCTTGTCCCGGGGCGTGCCGTACAGGTTGCCGAAGACTTCGGCATATTCCAGGAGCATGCCCTCGTCGATGCGCCGGCGAAACTCCTGCTCGGAAAGAAACCAGTAGTCCCGGCCGTTTTGTTCGCCCGGACCGCGGGGACGCGTCGTGACCGATACGCTCAGGTACACGTCCTCCAGCCGCCGGATCACCTCGCGGCAAATCGTGCTCTTGCCCACGCCCGAGGGGCCGCTGACGATGACCACCTTGCCGCGTATCTTATCAGGTTTGTCTGTTTCGCTCATCCGGTTCACAAGAAAACGAAAACGAACGGACTACCTCAGCCGCGTTCCGGGCCGCCAAGCAGCCTGTCTCGATACGACCTTTTTCATTCGATGTTCTGAACCTGTTCCTTCAGCCGTTCGATCAGGCACTTGACGTCCACAACGCATCGGGCGATATCGGCGTCCGATGCCTTGCTGGCGACCGTGTTGGCCTCCCGCAGCATTTCCTGGCTCAGGAAGTCAAGCCGGCGTCCGGCCTGCTTCTCGGTTTCGCAGATGTGCCTGAATTGCGCCACGTGCGCGTCGAGGCGGGCCATTTCTTCCGAGACATCGGAGCGGTCGGCCAGAATCGCCACTTCGCGGGCGAGCGTCTGCTCGTCGAGTTTCAGTTTTGCCTCGGCCAGCAGCTCGTCCACGCGTCTGCGCACGCGCTTGGCGTATTCCTTGGTGATCGACCCACTGCGAGCGCGAATCCGCTCCAGCTCTTCCTCCATCGCCGCACAATGTCCCAGCAGATCCGCTTCGAGATACTTGCCCTCGGTCTCCCGCATCGTTTTGAGCTTGTCCACCGCTTCCTGTGTCAGTTCCAGGACCAGTTTTCGAACGCGGGCGCTTTGTTCCTCATCCGGAACCGCCGGACATACGATCCCGGGCAGGACCAGCAGGCTGGCCATGTCGATCGTCCCTTCGCGGCCGATTGCAGAACTGATGTTATTGAGCTTCTGCACCACCGAACGCAACGCCACCTCATCGATCTCGAACAGGGAGTTGGCCGAAACGCCCTTGAGCCGCAGCACATAGTTGACCGTGCCCCGCGAAAGATTCTTGCGCAGCAGCTTGTCGATATCATCCTCCAGAAACGCGTCGGTCTCCGGAAGTTTGACGACGGTCTTGAGATAGCGATGGTTTACGGCCTTGATCTCAACGGCGTACGACACCCCATCAAGGACGCCGTTGGCCTCACCGTATCCCGTCATGCTGATCAACATAGCAATACGCTCTCAAACAACCAATGGCCGTTGCCAGGATCGCAACGTTTGGCTCTCTTGCCGGTGGCAGCCCGCGATTAGCGGCCCGTCGAGTTGACGTCTCCGCCGGCCTCGGCCGGGACGTCCGCCGGCGTCGGTGCGGCTTGCGTGCCGGATGGTTGGGCTTGTCCTTCGTCCTGCGGCTGACTGCTCTCGGCAGGCGTATCGGTGCCGAACTCGCCGACTTCGGGTTTGAAGAATCTCCCCATCAAGACGGCCAGAGTCAGGAAGATCGCCACCAGAACGATGGTTACCCAGGTCAGAAAGTCACCCGTTTTGGAGCCCAGCAGTCCGCTGGCCATGCCGCCGCCGAACGCCCCGCTGAGTCCGCCGCCCCGGCCTTTCTGAATCAGGATCACCAGGATCAGGATGACCGAGACCAGAACGAACAGAACGGCCACGAACTTCATTATCAGGCCAACGGCCAACAGCGGTACACCAGTCATGTTCACGCCTCAAAAACAAACCACTTGGTTAGGCCGGCTGCACGTCCGGCCTTCATGTTCTACGACTACGGCTTGCCGTCCGCGTTTTCATACGGAGGCTTGAATGATCTGCACAAAATCGTCGGTCTTCAGGCTTGCCCCGCCGACCAACGCGCCGTCCACGTCCTCCTGGCTCAACAGGTCGCTGGCGTTGCCGGGCTTGACGGAGCCGCCGTATTGAATTCGGATCTCCTGGGCCAGCGCTTCATCGTACTTCTGGGCGAGCCAATTGCGGATAAACGCATGCACTTCCTGTGCCTGCTGAGGTGTGGCGGTCCGGCCGGTTCCTATCGCCCAGACGGGCTCGTAGGCAATGGTCACCGCCGACATCTTGTCGGCGTTCAAGCCGGCCAATCCGGTCTCAAGCTGTCGGGCCACGACCTCTTCGGTCTGGCCGGCGTCGCGCTGCTCCAGCAGCTCGCCGACGCACAGAATCGGCAGCAGGCCGCCGTGGATGGCTGCCGTCACTTTTTGGCCCACCAGCTCATCCGTTTCGCCCAGGACGTGACGTCGCTCGGAGTGGCCGCACAAGACGTACGTGCAACCGACGTCCTTCAACATCGCCGGACTGATTTCGCCGGTGAAGGCTCCCTTTTCCTCGAAATAGATATCCTGGGCTCCGACCGCCACGCTTGAGGCGTTTACGGCCTGCCCGACGGCGGAAAGGTACACAAACGGCGGAATCACCGCCACCGTCACGCGCTCGCCTGCCAGATCGGCAGAGCTCTCGGCCACCGCCTTCGCCAGGGCCGGGCCTGATTCGCTGTCCGTGTTCATTTTCCAGTTGCCGGCTACAAACGGTTTTCTCATGCTTATCTCCTGTTCCTTTTCATTCGAGCGCCACGCCCGTGCAGCCGCTCTTAGAGCAGCTCGGTGGCTCGGGGGAAACTGCCCAGCACCGAGAGCTGCAAGCAATGCTGCTTGGCTTCTTCCATGCCGATCTGCACGCGCTCCTCGGTGCGATGCCCCACGAAATCAACAAAGAAGTAATACTCCCATTCGCGCTTTTTGCTCGGCCGGGATTCGATATTTGTCAGGTTGATATTGTAATTCTTGAACACTTGCAGCACGTCCGCCAGCGCACCGGCCTTGTGCGCGGTGCTGAACAACATCGCTGTCTTGTCTTCGCCGGTGGGCTTGGCGTCCTCGCGGCTGACGACGAGGAAGCGCGTGATGTTGTTGGCAATATCCTCGATGTTCTCGCAGATCATCTTGAGGCCGTAGAGTTCGGCGGCCGTTTTCGAGCCGATGGCTGCGGCGTGCGGCTCGTCGGCCGCCATCTGGGCGGCTTTGGCCGTGGAAGCCACGGGGATCGTCTTGGCCTCCTTGAACGTTGCCGTCAGCCAGTTGCGGCACTGGGCGAAGACCTCCGGCTTGGAATAAATCTTCTCCACCTGCTCCAGCGGGCAGTTCGCCAGCAGATTGTGGTGAATCGCCATCAGCACCTCGGCGCAGATCTTGACATCCGAATCGATCAGGGCGTCGAGCGTCTCGATTACGCCTCCGCCCGTGGAGTTCTCTACCGGGACGATGCCGAGGTCGCAGTGGCCCTTGCTGATTTCGTCGAAGATGCTGCGAATATCCGCCAGCGGCTCGTACTCGACGCTCTGGCCGAACTTGAGCATCGCCGCCGTATGGCTGAAGCTGCCCCCCGGGCCGAGGTAGGCTATCCGCAGGGGTTTCTCCAGGACGAACGAACCGCTCATCATTTCCCGCCAGATCGCCGTGAGCGTCCGGTTGGGCAACGGGCCCTCGTTGGCCTGGACAATCTTGGCCAGCACCTGTTTCTCGCGGTCGGGCGCATAGATGGGCCGGTCGGTCTGGCTCTTGAGCTTGCCTATTTCCACCACGACGCTGGCACGCTCGTTGAGCAGCTTGACCAACTGGCTGTCGATCTCGTCGATTCGATTTCTCAGGTCATCCAGAGACACGGATACACCCCAAACAGCCGGCCGCAACATCGCTGTGAGAAGACAATACCTACAACGGAAGCACCTGGCCGATGTTCCACAGCCGTAACGTAGATGCTCTCCCGGCAAGCTCCACTATCCCAACGCGCTGGGCCGGATTTTCTAAAAACTCCTTTCTCTAACAGAATTCCGCCCCAGAGTCAACGAATTTCGGTATCCGGGCGAAGATTTGTGTGCCCTGGACGTGTGCAGGTCAGGTTGGGCGGACCGGCGTCTATGGCTGTCATCGAGGCCGGAGCAAGCCCTTCGCCGCCGCCCGGGAGGGCGGTCCTCCTGTGACGAGCAACGAGGTACCGGGCTTGCAGATGGGCCGGCCTGCGCATAAAATGGCGCTATCACTGGGCAGCAAAGGGGTTTGCAGATGCTTCACTATACAGTTTTTCGGACCAGGTGGGGCTGGTTCGGCCTGGCGAGCAGGGAAGATGCCGTCTGCCGGACGTTTTTGCCGGGTGCGGACCGGGCTGCGACTGAGGCGGGGTTGCTGGCGCCGGCGGCCCGCCGGGGCCAAGAGGCCCGGCTTGAAAGAGGGCTCCTTCGACCGTTACAGGACCGGGTCGTAGGGTATTTTGAGGGGGGAAACGTCGATTTCAGTACTGATCCGGCCGTTTTCCTCGCCTGGATCACCCCTTTCGCTCGCAAGGTCCTCGGCGCCTGCCGCAAGGTTCCTCAGGGGCGAACAACGACCTACCGCGCTCTGGCCGAGCAAATCGGCCGCCCCCGCGCCGCCCGCGCCGTCGGCCGCGTCATGGCCGCCAATCCCATTCCGCTGATTGTCCCGTGCCACCGCGTCTTGCGCAGCGACGGTGGTCTGGGCGGCTTCTCCGGCCCCGGCGGAACCGCCGCCAAGCTGCGCCTGCTCGAACACGAAAAAGGCGCCGTCTGCGCCGGCGCTTCATAACCCGGCGATCGGGGGCAATTCCGTAGCCCCCAGCGGGCATGACGAAGCGCTCGGCGTTTTGTTGTCGGCTATTCCTTCCTTTTCGTCTCCTGCGTGCGGCAGACAGTTGCCTTTCCGGCGGGCGCCGGTACAATGTCCACCGGTTTCGGGGACGCCGTATTCGGCAGGCAGCCGGCACAGGGCCCATGGCTTGGGAACAGGGGCAGGAGTAAGAATATGAACGACGACGCAGGCGAGAGCATCCTTACGCCGCAAGAGCTTAAGAAGGCGATGAAGGCGTTCAAGAAACGTCTCAAGCTGACGCGGCTCGATGCCGATTCCAGCCTTGGAGGCGGCCCTCTCAGCGGCGGCAGGGACAGCGGCATTGTGGCCATCCAGCCGCCCAGCCAGTATCCGCGCGAGGTGTGGGACAAGCTGGTCGAGATCGGCAAGCTCCGCCGGGTCGAGGGAGGCCTCTACGAGATCAACCGCGAACCCGGCACCCGGTAGTACGCCGTTTCGCAAGTTCTTCGACTATGGCGGGAGAGAGATTGCTTCGTCGCTGCGCTGCTCGCAATGGCAGACACGAGTCCTCCATGTCATTGCGAGCGAAGCGAAGCAATCTACAGTCGAACGATTTATGAAACGCGGTACTTAGGACACAAACGACTGAGATGCAGGGGCTGTCGCTTCCCTCCCTCCGACCGGGCGCCAGGACGTGGGGCCTGCGGTCTGGGAATGGCGGCTTGCGGCCTTTCGCTAACGCATGCTGTCCCTGCGAGCGACATCGAACGTTTGCCTTTCCCGCCGGCATGCGTACAATGTCAACGATGGTGTGGTTTCATGACTTCCGAAACGAGCGTTGACAGGGTGCAGGATGGGAAAGATGCGTAGACGTGACTTCTTGAAGTCGAGTACTGTGGCGGCCGCAGGTTTCCTGGCGACGGCGGGGTCGGTGCGCTCCGCGTGGGCGGGGGCCCGGAAAAGCGGCTCGCGGCCGAACATCCTTTGGATCACGTGCGAGGATTTGTCTCCGCGTTTGGGCTGCTACGGTGACCGGACGGTGCCCACGCCCAACCTCGACCGGCTGGCGCGCGAGGGGGTGCTCTACACGAACGCCTTTGCGACCACGGCGGTGTGTGGACCGAGCCGGCACGCGCTGATTACGGGGATGTATCCGACCTCGACGGGTGCGCTGCACATGCGCAATCATTCGCGCACCAGTGCGCTGAAGGAGATCAAAGATCCGGCCACCCGTGCCTATGCAACGACGCGGCCTCTTTATGAGGCGGTTCCGCCGGCGGAGGTTCGCTGCCTGACGGAGTATCTCCGACTGGCCGGTTACTACTGCTCGAACAACGTGAAGCAGGACTATCAGTTCCGCGCCCCGGTGACGGTCTGGGATGAGTCGTCGCGCCAAGCCCATTGGCGTCGGCGCGGGTCGGGACAGCCGTTCTTCGCCGTCTTCAACCATACCGTGACGCACGAGTCCGGCGTTTTCGGGGAAGGCCGTTCACCCAAAGTGGTCGATCCCGAAACCGTTCCCGTTCCGTCGTATTATCCGGATACGCCCATCGTCCGGGCGGACCTGGCCAAGCATTACGACAACATCGCCGTGCTGGACAAGCAGGTCGGCGAGCTCGTGGGGCAGCTTCAAGCCGACGGCCTGCTCGACGAGACGGTCATCTTCTTTTTCGGGGATCACGGCGACGGGTTGCCGCGCAGCAAGCGCTGGGTGTACGATTCCGGCACGCGCGTGCCGTTGATCGTCCGCCATCCGCACAAGACGGGCGCCGCCACGAAGAGCGATCGCCTCGTGAGCTTCGTCGATTTCCTCCCCAGCGTCCTTTCGCTCGCCGGCGTGGAGGTGCCCAAGCATATCCACGGGATTCCGTTCCTGGGCGATCAGGCGGGCGAGCCGCGCCAATATGTGTATCTGCACCGCGACCGCAACGGCGAGAACCGCGAGACGACTCGCGCGGTGCGCGACAAAAGATTCCGCTACGTCCGCAATTTCCGACCTGACGAGCCCTATATCAAGCCCCTGGCGTATCGGGATCGCCAGGCCATCATGCAGCAGCTCAATCGCGCCATCGAGCAAGGCACGTTAGGCGAGAACCAGTGGCAGCTCACGGCGCGGGCCAAGCCGCTGGAGGAGTTCTACGACACGCAGGCCGATCCCTTCGAGATTGATAATCTTGCCGGCGATCCGCGGTACTTGGCCAGGATGTCGGAGATGCGCAGGGCCCTTGATGCCTGGATCGCTGCCTGCAACGATCCGCTGGACATGCCCGAAGACGAACTGGTTCGTACGCGCCTCTACCGACCGAACGGAGAGCAGCCCACGACGGCGACGCCAAGGGTGCGTCTCGATCCGGCTCCGGGAGGACGCGCCACGCTGACTATCACGTGCGATACAGAAGGCGCGTCCATCGGCTATCGCGTGCAGGAGACGAAATCGAACCGCGCCGACAGTCGCGACCCGTGGACGATATATGCCGGCCCCACAGAGGTGCAGGCGACAGGCGCAGTTGAGGTGGTCGCCCATCGCATCGGTTTCAAGCCGAGCCGGCGCGTCGTGACTGCACTGTCCCGGAAATGACAGCCGGCGCTGCCGGCAGAGATGACAAGACCGCGTGAGGTTTCTGCCGAATCCGTATGACGGATGCTTCGTAGCATGACTGATTTGAGTCCTGTCGACTGGTTCGTTTGCATCGCCTATCTGGTGGTGGTTATGGGCCTGGCCTGGAGGAGCGCCCGGGGACAGCGCGACAACGAGGACTATTTTCTCGGCGGTCGTCGCATCAACTGGCTGGCGGTCGGGGTCTCCATGTTCGCCACGAGCTTCAGCTCCATCTCCTTCCTGGGGCTGCCGCAGCGCGGCGCCTATCAGGATTTCAGCTTCTACCTGACCATCCTCTTCATTCCCTTCGTCATCACTCCCATCTTGTGGTGGGTGTTCATTCCGATGTTCGTGCGGCTCAAGGTCAGCAGCGGATACGAGTATCTGGGCCGGCGTTTCGGGATGCCCGTACGCCGCATCGGCTCGGTCCTCTACTGCCTCTACGCCATCGGCTGGATGGGCACGATGCTTTATGCCGTGGCCCTGACGCTGCAAACGGTGATGGGACTGGACGCAGCGCAGTACCGCTGGACGCTCATCGCCATCGGCGCCTTCGCCACGGTCTATACGGTCATGGGTGGGTTGAAGGCGGTGATATGGACCGATGTTCTCCAGGCGGTCGTTCTCGGCGTGGTGATCGTTGCGGTGATGCTCCTGGCCGTGAGCCGTATCGACGGGGGCTGGTCGGCATTCTGGGCGATCTCGACGGAAAACGACAAGTTTCAGATGTTCCACCTGAATCGGCGCCTGCTGGCACCCGAGAATTTCACGGGCAGCAATACCGTGTTCACGGCGGCGGCGTTCGGCCTTTTCATGTACCTGCCCGGCTACGCGGTGGCACAGAATATGATCCAGCGTTACGTCTGCGCCGGCAGCCTGGCGCGGGGACGGGGCGTGGCGGTTCTCAGCGCCGCGATCAACGCCGGTCTGGGCCTGCTGTTTTTGCTGGTTGGCACGGCGTTGTTTGCCTTCTACAGCCAGCCGGGCGGCTCCGGCCTGCCGGTCGCCGGGGTGGAGATCGCCAGGGAGGACCAGATTCTGCCTTATTTCGTGGCCACACAACTGCCCGGCATCGGCTTGACCGGGCTCATTCTGGCCGGGCTCTCGGCGGCGGCGATGAGCACCGTGGACAGCGGCATCAACGGCGTGACCTCGGTCATCGTTTACGACTGGCTGTCCGGCCGGCAGTTGCCGTTGCGGAGCAGCCGGGCTCTCACTGCCGTATTGGGTGCAACGGTCATCGGTGCGGCCCTTGTCGTTCCCGTGCTCGGCGATACCGTTCTGGGCATCATCACCGCCATTGCCGGGACCTGCCTGGGCATGCTGTTGGCGATTTACCTGCTGGGGATGCTGGTCCCGCGGGCCAATCTGCAAGGGGTGCTGACGGGGTTTGCGGCCGGACTTGTATGCCTGGTAACCGTCTGGGTCTTCACCGATGTGCCCAAGTGGTGGTTCGGCGCCTTTACCATCTTCCCCACCTTCGTCGTCGGCGCCGGCGCCAGCTTCCTGTTCCCGGCGCCGCCGAAAGCCGCACTGCAAGAGACCTTGTTGAGAGGAAAGAGAGAGCAGATACGATGAGAGTCGCGCGACGGAAAAAGAGGACGGCAAACGTCGGCATATTTGGAGTGGGCTTTCACCGATATTGGCCCCAGTTCGAAGGACTGCTGGACGAGATGAAGCGAAAGCTGGACATCTTCGTCGACCGGGTGAAGGCTGAGAATGTCGAGGTGACGGATTTCGGTATCGTGGACGACGCGCCCTCGGCTTATGCCGTCTTGCCCAGGCTCAAGGCCGCCGACCTCGACCTGGTGTTCTGCGACATGCTCACGTATGCCACCTCGGCTTCCTTCGGCGTGATTGTCCGGGACCTGGACGTGCCCTTGGTCCTGGTGGCGCTGCAGCCGTTGAAGGCACTGGACTATTCCAGGGCGTCCACCTACATGCAGTTGTGTAACGACGATCTCTGCGCGGTGCCGGAGTTCACCGGCGTGGCCGTTCGCATGGGCAAGAAGGCGCCGCCCGTGATCCTGGGCACCCTGGCCGACGATCCGCTCGCAGAGGCGGAGATCGCGGAATGGTGTAACATCGCCAAGGTCCTGCACGACCTGAAACGCGCGCGCATCGGCCATTTCGGTCATCCCATCGAGCATATGCTCGATATGCAAACGGATCAGACCGCGCTGACGGCGGCGTTTGGCTGCCACATCGTCCAGACCGAGGCCGACGAGCTGCTCAAGCTCGAACGCACCGTTACGACAGAGGAGATTGACGCCAAGAAGGTGCAGGTTCTCGATCTGTTCGATACGCCGGACCCGAAGTCCGACCCCATCACGGAGAAACTGACGGAGGCCGACTTGCAGGTCGCCGCCCGCATGGCGGTGGCCCTGGACAAGTTCGTCGATCTCTACGATCTGGACGGCTTGGCCTACTACTACGAAGGCGAGGAGGGCAGTCCGATGCGTCAGCTCGTCACGAACCTGATCGTAGGCAACTCGCTGCTGACCGCCGCCGGCTTTCCCATGTGCGGCGAGTCCGATCTGAAGACCTGCATCGCCATGATGATCATGGATCGCCTGGACATCGGCGGCAGCTTTGCCGAGTTTCATCCCATCGACTTCAACGAAGGTTTCGTGCTCGTCGGCCACGACGGCCCGCATCATATCAACATTGCCGAGGGCAAGCCGGTCCTGCGCAGCCTGTCGAAGTATCACGGCAAGCCGGGATCCGGGGCGGGTGTGGAGTTCAAGATCAAGGAAGGTCCCATGACCATGCTGAGCATCTCCGTCACGACGGGGGGGCGCTTCAAATTCATCGTCGCCGAGGGCGAGAGCGCACGCGGCCCCATCCCGCCTACCGGCAACACCAACACCCGCGGATTCTACCAGCCGGAGGTGCGCACCTTCCTCAAACGCTGGGTCGCGGAGGGGCCCACCCACCATTTTGCGCTGGGGATCGGGCATCACGCCCAGACATTGAAGAAGATCGCCGACATCCTGGAGTTGTCGTGCGCCATTGTCACGCCGCCGCACGCTTAAGCGACAGTTGTGTCAGCGGCACAAAAGAGATACCTTCGTCGCAGAGAGTCTCTCGATTGCAGTAAGGACGTTTGCTCATGACCGTTGGAGATGCCCATCAAAGCGCTGCCTCTGAAGTGCAAAGACGAGAGTCCGGTCCCGGCATTCAGCTTGCCGGTGGGGCCCAGACCGAACGTCTGGTGTCGCTGGACGCGTATCGCGGCGCGATCATGCTGATGATGGCCTCGGGCGGCCTGGGGCTGGCCCGCGTGGCACAACAGTTCCCCGACAGCGACATCTGGCAGCTCGTGGCGAGTCAGACCGAGCACGCCCAGTGGGCGGGCTTTACGTTGTGGGACATCATTCAGCCGGCGTTTATGTTCATGGTGGGCGTGGCCCTGCCGTGGTCCGTCGCCAAGCGCCGCGCTGCCGGCCAGAGTTTCGCCCGGATGTTTGCCCATGCCCTCTGGCGCGCGCTGGCGCTGGTCCTGCTGGCGGTCTTCCTCACGTCGGCCTGGAGCCACCGGACCGTTTGGGTGTTCACCAACGTGCTGGCACAAATCGGCCTGGGGTATCCCGTTGTCTTTCTGCTGGCCTTCACGAGGCCGCGGACGCAATGGCTGGCAGTGCCGGCCATCCTGCTGGCGTACTGGCTGGCGTTTGCGCTGCACCCGCTGCCGCCGGCGGATTTCGACTGGCAAAGCGTCGGGGTGGGCGCCGACTGGGCCCATCTGACGGGTTTTTCCGCCCATTGGGAGAAGAACGCCAACTTCGCCGCCACGTTCGACCGCTGGTTCCTGAACCTGTTTCCGCGCGGCGAGCCCTTTGTCTTTAGCCGCGGTGGCTATCAAACGCTGAACTTCGTCCCGTCGATTGCGACGATGATCTTCGGCCTGCTGGCCGGGCAGTTGTTGCGCCGCCATCTCTCCATGACGGCGAAGCTGAAACGCCTCGTCGGCTTCGGCCTGGCAGGGGTCTTCGTCGGCCGGGCCATTGCCATGGCGGGACTCTGCCCGATTATCAAGCGCATCTGGACGCCGTCGTGGACGATCTACAGCGCCGGCTGGGTCACACTGCTCCTGGCCGGCTTCGTCGCCGTCATCGAATGGCGCCGCTGGAAGCGCTGGGCCTTTCCTTTCGTGGTCGTCGGGCTCAACCCGATCACCCTCTATTGCCTCTGGCAGCTCATGGGCGGATTTATCCGGGGGAACGTCAGGCGGCACCTCGGCCCGGACGTGTTCGAGAGCTTCGGCCCGGCGTATGCACCGATGCTGCAGCGCCTCGCCGTGCTGCTCGTCCTCTGGCTTATCGTCCTGTGGATGTATCGACGCAAGATCTTCCTGAGGATTTAGTCGTGCCGAGCGGGTGATCCGCGTGCCCGGCGGCTCCCGGAGAAACACGTTTGCCTGTATCACGCGCGATCCCGTCCGGAGAAATACAGTATAGGAAGCGCGATTTGGGCTTGCATGCGAGCGTTCATTGTGCGACACTATCAATAATTACATATGTGCGGACTGTATTGTGGCATTTTGTGCGGATTCGGCTATTCGCTCGAGTTTCATGACCTCGAGTTTCGGTTATACGAACGTGGCTAACTGGAGCCGTGGACCGGGTGCTCGACGTCGCGCGAAGGCTTCGCGGGGCGTCGCGGCCGGGCAAGCTACGAGGGTCCCTCCATGTCGCGGAGAGTTGGATTCACCCTGATCGAGCTGCTGGTCGTCATTGCCATCATTGCCATCCTGATGGCCATCATCATGCCGGCGCTGAGCACCGCCAAAAAGATCGCCACCGGCGCCGTCTGCGTGGCCAACCAGAGGAATCTGCTGGCGGGATGGATCATGTACGCCGACGACAGCGACGGTTTTCTAATCAACAACCGCGCCTGCTACGACGCCCCGGCCGAGCCAACCCCCTGGGTATGCCGGCCGAAGGACGTTGCCGGCAACGACCTGCCCAACAACCCCGCCCCGTCGTACATCACCGACAACGACCGCTATCGGGGCCTTCAAGCGGGAACGCTGTGGAAGTACGTCGAAGACGTGGACGTCTATCACTGTCCCGGCGACAATCGCAGAAACACGAGGCAGCCCCCGCGCGACTGCTGGCGCAGCTATTCCATCTCCTACGCCTTCGGACACGTGCGCACCGGCAGCCACGGGTATCGCCCCTACGCCAAGATGCAGGAAGTCAGAAACGCGGCCCTGTACTACGTCTTCGTCGAGGAGGAGCACAACGGCAGCCGCTACGGAGAGAACGAGGGCGGATGGCATCTGCGCTTGAGCGGCGGGGAAAACAGCCTCAACAACCCCGGTAGCTGGACGTTCTACGACCCGCTGGCGTCCTACCACAACAAGTCCAGCACCTTCGGGTTTGCCGACGGGCACGCCGACCGGGTGAAATGGCGGGACGCACGGACGCTGGAAGCCGTTGAGGAAAACGCCGCGAACCCGGCCTCCCATTCCGGGATGTACCTGAACTCACCCGACAACGAAGACATCAAGTGGCTGATCGAACACTTCGTCGCCAGAGACCGACTCGAGTGAACAAAGGACACAGAGATAAATCGAAATGTAAATAGCAAAATGCAAAAATAAGGAAGTCGTCGCCGCGATGCGGCGACTCCGACTTTTTGATTTTTTACATTTGATCTTTGATTTCGTTTGCGTTCCGGCGCCGGTCGCCGGGGCAAAGGTCTGCATCGAAACTTGATTGAAGAGGAGGTCACCATGTGCAGGAAAAGACTTTGTGTGGCTGTCGTGCTTGTGTTGGGCCTGACAGGAGGTGCTGTCTTTGGTGACATCACAAGCGGATTGGTGGGGTATTGGCCGCTGGACGGGGACGCGCTGGACGCCAGCGGCAACGGTCTCGACGGAGATATCCTGGGAGACGTAGTGCCGGCCGAGGACAGGTACAGCTACGAAGAATCGGCGATGCTGTTTCCGGGAGACGCCGGTTCGTACATCGAGCTGGGCGATCCGGAGCCGCTGCAAATCGCCGGGGCCATGACGCTGGCGGCGTGGATACGAATCGACAGTTACGACACCAACGGGCGGATCATCGCCCGCATCGGCGGCGGCAATGCCCGGAGCTACTCGCTGAATATCGAGGGCGACGCCTACGGCCGGGTGGGCGCGTTCCAGGTGGCCGCCGGCGGGTCGGACCTGAGGATCGTCGACACCGTCGAGCCGCTGGATTTCATGCCGGACGACTGGGTCCACATCGCCGGCACGTACGAGCCGGGCGTGGCCATGAAAATCTACATCAACGGCACGCTCGACGAGGAGCTGACCGACAACGTCCCGACCGCCCAGCACATCGCCAACACCGTGCGCATCGGCAAGAGCGGCACGACGTGGGGACAATTCGTGGGCAGCATCGACGAGGCCCGCGTCTACGAGCGTACGCTGACCGCCGACGACATCCGGGAACTGTATGAGTTCGTGCCGGTACCCCGGCTGAAGGCCTGGACCCCGGACCCCGTCGACGGGGCGACCGGCATCACAGCGCCGCTGCTCCAGTGGAAGGCCGGTGTCACGGCCGTGATGCACCGCGTGTACGTGGGCACGAGCCCCGAATTAGGGGACGCCGATTTCGCCGGTCCACCGACGCCGCTTCCCGTCTTCTGGTATGCCGCCGGCCTGGAGCCCGGCGTGACGTACTACTGGCGTGTGGACGAGGTCGAGGCCGGTATGACGACGGTCCACACCGGTGATGTGTGGAGCTTTACCGCCGCACCGGCCACCGCCTGGGCCCCGGAACCGCCAGACGGCGCGCAGTTCATCCATCCGCAAGATCTCGAGCTGACGTGGAAGGTAGGCATGAACGGGCTGTCCCACGAGGTGTTCTTCGGCGAAGATGCCGACGAGGTCGCCGCCGGAACCGGAGACACGTTCAAAGGCAAGGTGCTGGTACCGACATACACCCCCGCAGATCTCGAAAGCGGCAAGACGTACTACTGGCGGGTCGATGAACTCGCCGCCGGCGACGCCCGCGTGACCGGCGATCTCTGGAGCTTCTCGACCATCCCCAATGTGCCCATCATCGACGAACACCTGCTGGGCTGGTGGACGCTGGATGAAGGCGAGGGCCAGACCGCTGTCGATTGGTCGGGCCACGGGCATCACGGCCGGGTGCTTGGCGAGCCGCAGTGGACCGAGGGTCTCGATGGCGGCGCCCTGGACCTGGAGTACGGCAACATCAACGACGGCGTCTCGGCCGAAGCATTTGACGTCGTCGGCGACGGCATCACTCTGGCCGCGTGGGTCAAGCCTGAGAGCTTCTCGCAGAATGACGGACGCATCATTACCAAGGCCAGCGGCACCGGTACCAACGACCACTGGTGGATGCTCAGCACCGTCGCCAGCGGGTCGGATTACGTGCTGCGTTTCCGCCTCAAGACCGACGACGGCCAGGACACGAGCACCCTGATTGCCTCGTCCGGCGGTCTGTTGGCGGGCGAGTGGGCGCACACCGCCGCGACCTGGGACGGCGCCGCGATGGTCGTTTACAAAGACGGCGCGGAAGTCGGACGCAGCGCCAAGGGCGGCACCGCCGTGGCCACCAATCCGGGTCTGAAGATTTCCATCGGCAACCACTTCAGCGGCACCACCGGCACCCGGCCGTGGGACGGGCTGATCGACGAGGTTCGCGTCTACGACAGGGCCCTGACGACAGACGAGCTGGCCGACGCCATGCGCGGTAATCCGCTGGTGGCCTGGGCCCCCGAGCCGAGCAATAATGCGACGGTGGACATCGAGGGCGTCACGATGCTGCGCTGGAGCGCCGGCGACAATGCCGCCGAGCACGACGTCTACCTCGGCGCCGACAAGGATGCCGTGGCAGCCGCTGACGCGTCCGACGCCGCGGGCATTTATCGCGGGCGCCAGGGTACCACGACCTATGGGCCGCCCGAAGGCTTCGACTGGGGCGGGTCCTATTTCTGGCGTATCGATGAAGTCGCGGCCGACGGCACGATCACCAAAGGGCGCATCTGGAGCTTCACCGTCGCCGATTACCTGATCGTCGAGGATTTCGAGTACTACACGAACGGGATAGGCCAGCGCGTCTTTGAGCTTTGGCTCGACGGCGTGGGCTTCACCCAGCCGCCGCCCGGCAGTCCCGGCAACGGCACCGGCGCGACCGTTGGGCATGACATCTGGACGGAGGGCGGCCCCTACTTCGAGGGCAGCCTCATGGAGACCGCTGATGTCCACGGCGGCAGCCAGTCCATGCCGCTGTACTACGACAACAGCGTCGCCGCCCTGATCTCGGAGGCCACGCGAACCTGGCCTGCGCCGCAGAACTGGACGGCGCACGGTGTGGATACCCTGCGGACCTGGTACAAGGGACGTAATCCCTCCGGCTCGCTCGGCTATGATGCAGGGACCGGGACCTATACGATGACCGGGGCCGGCAGCAACATCTGGGGCGGCGCCGACCAGTTTCATTTCGCCCCCAAGCAGCTCACCGGCGACGGTTCGATCACGCTGCGGGTGGACAACATCGTGCCCTCGACGCACGGCGATCCGCGCATCGGCGTGATGATTCGCGACACCCTGGACCCCGGGGCGGCCAACGCCACCTTGTTTGTCGAGCCCGATCCCCGGACCCGGCTGACGCAGCGCCTGCACCTCGGGCAGGACACCGCGACCGTCGTGGTAACCGACGTCGGCGAGACGCCGCTGCCGACCTGGATTCGCCTGAGCCGCCAGGGCTTCACCTTCAAGGCCGAACGGTCGAGCGACGGCGCAAGCTGGCGCGCCCTGACCGACGACGCCGGCGCTTCCTCGGCGAACATCGCCATGACCGATCCGGTGTACATCGGCCTGGTCGTCTGCTCGCACGTCTCGGGGCAGTTCGCCGAGGCCACCTATTCCAACGTCAGCACGACCGGCAACGTCACGCCCGCCGGTCCGTTCACCCAGTCACAGGATATCGGTATTGCCAGCAACGCTGCGGCGCCGTTGTACCTCAGGTTGGAGGACACCGCCGGCCACGTGGCGTCGATGACCCATCCGGACGGAGCGGACGCCGTGACGATCAGCACCTGGACGCCGTGGGACATCCAACTGAGCGAATTGGCCGGCGTCAACCTCGCCGGCATCAAGGCGATGACCCTTGGCCTCGGCGACCCGCAGGGGCCGCAGACCGGCGCCAAAGGGATGCTTCTGGTCGATGACATTCAGTTGCGCCAAGACGAGTCCGGCCAAGGCCAGTGATAAGCAGCGCCAAGGGTCGTACGCTATTCGGCTCTTGCAGATAGTGATTGGGGTGCCATGCCCGCCGCCCTGTTCGCGCGGGCATGGCTCTTTTTCTGCCTTTTGTCCTCTTGACCTGAACGTTGAATTCTTCTTGCCTATCCTCTTGTTCGAGATATCCTTGTTTGGGCTGTATGCCTGATGTTGACCGATGGTCCCAGACGGATCAGGAAACTCCTTTGCGCGACGTTGTCATTCCGTTCGGCTTCGCTCAGGAAGGGCTCTTTGCCTGCGGCTCAGGATGACAGGAGTCTCATCGTGCAAAGATCTTCCTAATCCGTGTCAGAGGAAAACGCCAACGAGATCGAGGCAAGACGTGACCGGTGTGAAAGTCGGAGTCATTATAGAGTTTGGCGTTTCCGGCGTGGCTGCTTGGTCAGCTTCCTGCCGGAGAAGGGGGTGTCCACAGGGAGTGTGCGTCGCGATGATGCTGCTGCGCGGGTCGCTGGCGCTGGCGGTGGTGCTGTGTGGCTTTGCCGCCGGGTGTCGGACCGTCAACAAAGGCATCACCGAGGCCGTGCTGGAGAGGGGCAAGTCGGACGAATGGCACGTACACTACGGCAACCACAGCCACTACACGCTCACCAACGACATTTTTGAGGGCATGGAGTTTGAGGGCGTCGCCGACGTCAACGGGCTTGCCGTCCATTACCCGCCGGGACTGGCACCCCAGGCCCAGTCCATTGCCGGGGTGACGGCCAACCTGCTGCGTCGCGTTCAGCAGCGGCTCGGGATCACGATTACCACCGGCAGCACCCTTCATTTGTTGCGGTTCGACCGGGTGCCGCAGTATTTCGATATCGAGTTGGAAGTGGAGCCGAACGAATTCCCGCTGCCGCTGTTCGTGCAGGCCGGGCAGGAGTCCTGGGAATCCATTCTCATGCAGAACCCCGCGTATCCCTACGTCTTCGTCCATGAGCTGGTCGAGACGTCTTTGGTCTCGCGCCAGGCCCACGGCCGTGTTCTGCCCGACCTGGCCTGGGGGCCGGTCCTCCTCAAGGCCCACGTCAACAATTACACCCGCTGGTTTCGCGACGGCCTGGCCAACTACGCCGGCTACGTCGCCTACGAAACCTTCGCCGAGGAGATCGTAGGTTCCGAACGCTTGCGTTTTCAAGAGACGGCGCTTCATACCCGCCCGTTCTCCTCGCTGGCGATGCTGCGCGGCAAGCTGTTCTCGTGGCCCCAGTCTTCGCGGACACGCGATCAGCGCCTCCACTACAACGCCGCCCTTGGCCTGTTTCTGTTTATCGCCGAGCAGTTCGGCGAGGAGGCGATTCGCGAGATCAACGCTGAGATTGCCCGGCGCCAGGTCGTGGACGGTCGGGACCTGAGAGAGATCACCAGTCAGGTCCTCGGCACGGACGTCAAAGA